>Ga0136846_1231031_pt1 | contig 15113 bp, 8 predicted proteins | sample HopSoiMetagenom2_FD_96841 | JGI IMG/M metagenome (GOLD analysis project Ga0136846, IMG submission 96841) | Grasslands soil microbial communities from Hopland, California, USA - 2 Assembly 2016 (version 4) | ecosystem: Environmental > Terrestrial > Soil > Grasslands | place: USA: Hopland...
GGCCAGGCGGCAGCGCAGCGTCGCCGGTGCCAGAGCCGACACCATACGCGCGATCGAGATCAATCTCGCCGAGGCCCCGCCGCGCCTCTCACGCGTGAGTGGCGGGTTCAACACGTTCGACTTCGTTCAGGTGGACGCGCGCTTCAAGCACAACAATTTCTTCGGTGGGGCACGCCGCCTCGCGGCGGTCGCGACGTTAGGCAACCTGTTCGCAAAGCAGCTCAACGGCGGCGCCGTCGGCGGCCTGATCCGGTTCGAGGACGTGACCGAAGACGTGACCGGCGACGCCGACGAGTTTCTCCGCCCCACGTACAACGCGAGCCTCGACTTCACTCAGCCGTGGCTGTGGTCGCCGCAGAACTCCGGAGGGCTGGGGATCTTCGCCTGCCGCCGACTGGCGCCTGGCGTGTTCGTCGAGCGCGGTGAGGGCGCGAACATCTCGTTCACACGCGAGGTGGCGAACCGCGTGCCGGTCAGCATCTCGTATCGCTTCGAGCTGAACGGTGTGGCTGCCAGCGACGTCTACTTCTGCGTGAACTATGGGGTATGCGACCTGCAGACCATCGCCGCCCTGAAGGAGCGCCAGCGCATCTCGCCGCTCGTGGTCACCGCGAACGTGAACCGTGCCAACGACCCGCTCGAGCCACGGCGCGGATATACGTCGCTGGTCCGCCTGGAACATGCGTCGGCATACACCGGGTCGAGCTTCCGATACAACAGCATCTACCTCGACGGCGCGGCCTACCGCCCGGTCGGCAATCGCTCGGTGCTGGCGGCGCACAGCCGCGTGGGCTTCGTACGTGCCTTGTCGAGCACGACGCTCGCGACGAGCACCGGGATCGACGTCAGCGGTGACATCCTCCATCCCCGGACCAGGCTGTACGCGGGCGGAGCACGGTCGGTACGCGGTGTCGGCGAGAACCAGCTGGGTCCACGCGTGCTCACGATTCCGCCCACCAAGCTCCAACAAATCTGCCCGGAGCTGACCGGGCTGTCCGTCGTGAACTGTGATCTCTCCCGGCCCACTGCGGACGGCGACCACCTGGCCGATCGTGACTTCGTTCCACGCCCGTTAGGCGGCCGGGCCCTGCTGGAGGGTAGCCTCGAGTTTCGATTCCCGGTGTGGCGGAATCTATGGGGCGCGACGTTCCTCGACGGCGCGGTGCTTGGGCAGGGGTCCCTCGAGACGGCCGCCAAGGGGGCGGGAGCGCTGACGCCCGGCGTGGGCGTTCGATACCTGTCGCCGGTTGGCCCGATTCGGGTCGATGTGGGCCTGAACCCGTCCCGCGCCGATGACTTGCCGGTCGTCACGCAAGTGATGGGGCCGGACGGTCAGCTCCGCATCGTGCAGCTGAAGGACGACTGGAAGTACAACCCGACGAAGGGGGCGTCCGGCATCACCGGGATGGTGCGCCGCCTAACGTTGCATCTTTCCATTGGCGAGGCGTACTGAGATGGGCCGGCGCATTCTGGCGATCGGCGCCGTGGTCGTGGTGGCGCTGGTGTCCGTGGCACTCGTTGGACTGCTCGTCTTCACCAACACCGATTACGGCCGCGAGCGGGTCCGCACGTTCGCACAGTCCGCCGTTCAGGGCGCGGCCAAGCACGGCGTCGTGCGACTCGGCCGCGTGACCGGGAATCTGCTCGAGGGGTTCACGATCGCGAACGTGTCGATCAAGGACTCCACCGGTGCGCCGTTCCTCGTCGCTGACACGGTCAGCCTGAATTACGGGCTGTTGGCGCTGATTCGGAAGCGACTCGAGCTCTCGGACGTCCGGCTCGTGCGACCACTCGTGGTCATGGACCGGCCGCCGGGCGACAGCTCGGTCTGGAACTACAAGGCCATCTTCAAGAGCGATAAGCCCGAAACGCTGCGCGACACGACGAAGATGGCGTTCGGCGACTGGATCGTGCTGCGCAATGTCACGATGCTCGATGGCCACATCATCATGCGCTCGCCCTGGAAGCCGAAGGAGGACCTCAGCGGCGTGCAGCGTGATTCCGTCATCAAGCTGGCGGTCGCGGGCAAGGAGCGCGTGGTCGTCGTGCCTCGCGATAGCGGATATCAGAAGGTCATCGAGTTCCGCTCGATGAATGCCGCGATCCCGTACCTGCGGCTCAACCATCCCGACACGAAGGTTCGCCAGCTGCAGATCGCAAAAGCGTCCGTCGTCGCACTGCCGTTCCACCCACCGGCCGCCGTCATCAACAACTTCGTCGGCACGCTGGACTTCACCAGCGACTCGATCTGGTTCAAGAACACGCACGTCTGGATGCCGGGATCGAAGGCCGCCGGCGACGGACGCTACGTCTTCGCTAACAACGATTTCGACCTCGTGCTGCGCGGACAGCCGATCTCGTTCGCCGACGTCCGCTTCATCATGCCGCAGATGCCCGCGCGCGGCGAAGGCACGATGGACTTCATGCTGCGCTGGCGCGGCGACACGTCCACGTACATCGCGCGGAAGGCCGACATCCACGTCGACTCGGCCCGCGCGGGCGGTGACTTCGCCGTCTCCATGGTGGGGGACAGTCTGTGGTTCCACGATACGGACGTCCGGTTCTCATCGATCGACACGCACCTGATCGAGCAGATGGTTCCCGGGTTCAAGATTCCTCGTCACGGCACGTTGAGCGGCAACGCGAAGCTCGACGGCCCACCGGGACTCATGAACGTCGATGGCGCCGTGGCGTTCGACGACGCGCGCTATGGCCGGAGCCGAGTGGTCGCGAAAGGCGCGGTCGGCACGACGGGGCGCGGCGTTAGGTTCCGCGACCTGGACGTGACGCTCGATCCGGTGCAGGTCGGCATGGCGCGGACGTTCATGGCGACGCTGCCGATCGCGGGCTCCGTCCGCGGCTCGGCGCGACTCAACGGTGAGACCGACCGACAGCTTCAGGTGCGCACCGATCTCACGCACACGGACGCCGGACTGCGATCCCGCATCGCCGGGAACGCCGCGCTGCGCTTAGGCAAGACGCCGTGGATGGATGTGGACGCGCGACTCCTCCCGCTGTCGCTGGCGGAGGTCGGGAAGTTTGCGCCTGCCGCCGGCCTGCAGGGCGCTGCTGCAGGGCCAGTGCGTGCCACGGGCGATCTTGGCAACCTCACCATCGACGCCCGTCTCGCACTCGCGGGGGGTGGCAATCTCGATGCGCGCGGGACGGTAGATCTCGCGAGTAAAGACAAGGGCTACGATCTCAACGCGCAGATGCGCGTATTCAACGCGAAGAGCGTCATGGTGAAGGCGCCAGCGACGTCGCTCACCGCGAAGGCGTTCGCGCGTGGGCGCGGCATCGACCCGGCAACAATGCAGGCGGCATTCGGCGCGACCCTCGCCACATCCACGATCGACACGGTCGCGATCGACTCGGCGCTCGTTCGCGTCTCGATGGCGAGTGGCATGATGCACATCGATACCGCAACCGTCAGCGGACCGCACACCGTGTTTGCCGCTGGTGGAACGTTCGGCCTGGCGCCCGGGCAGAGCGGCGAGCTGCGATACACCGCCTACGTGGATTCCCTCGGCGCGCTCAATCGATTCTTCCCGGCGGCGGATACCGGCGTCGTGGTACCGCGACCGGCGGGATATTCGCGCGTGGTCGCGCAGGCACGCGCCGACTCTGCCGCGGTCGCACGCGCAACGGAGATCGAGCGGCTTGCGACCGGCGCCGCCGCGCCACGTCTCGGACCGATCCCGGCACCGCCGGCGCCGATCCGTCGCGACTCTACGGCCGGGACCATTCGCGCGGCCGGCACCGTTCGCGGCGGGATCAAGGGCTTCGACGTGCGCGGCCGAGCCGGTCTCCAGAATGTCGTGTTCCGCGGCAACACGCTGCGTCGAGGGCGGTTCGAGTATGCGTGGCTTGGCGCTTTGACGCCAAAGTCATCGATCGCCGTTGGCGCCTCGCTCGACTCCGCGCGCGCCGCTGGTTTCGCGCTGGATAGCGTGGAGATCCGCTCGTCGTATCACGAGTCGGCAGGCAACGTCGCGCTCGGGATCTTCCAGCGGTCGGGTGAGGAGTACAGCACGGGGGGCGACTTCGTCCTGCACAAGGACCACAACGAGGTCCACCTGCGCAATCTCGCGCTGCGGTTCGACAGCACGCGCTGGGTGGCCTCACACCCGTCCGCGATCCGCTGGGGATCGGGCGGCATCTTCGTTGACAAGGTCGAGCTGAAGAACGGGAAGGACGGGCGCGTCTTCGTCAACGGAAACGTTCCACCGGAAGGTGCGGGCGGACTGGACATCTCGATCGAGAACTTCCAGGCGGCCGATCTCGCGGCGTTGACCCAGACGGACCTGAACTTCCGTGGGCTCATCAGCACGACGGCGCGCATCGAGGGCACCACGCGGGCCCCACGGATTCGAGCGGCGTTAGGCGTCGCGGACGCGATGTACGGTGGCACGAGAGTCCCCGACGTGCGCGCCACGGCGACGTACGCCTCTCCCGCGCTCGTCGTGCACGTCGAGGCGGCGGACAGCGGGCGGCGCCTCGCCGTGGCCGATGGCCGCATCCCGTTGAACCTCGGGTCGGGAGCGGGTGATCTCCTGCCCGATGCGCCAATCACGGGCGACCTCACCTCCGAAGGCCTGCCGCTCGACCTCGTGTCACGGTTTACCGACGCCGTCGACAACGTGCAGGGACGTGCCTTCGGCGTCGTTCGCGTGCGCGGGACGACGCGGCACCCGAGCGTCGCCGGCGCGCTGGCGCTGCACAACGGGTCCGTGCGACTGGTCGCAACCGGTACGCGCCTAACGAACGTTGCAGCGGCCATCCGGATGCTCGCCGATACCATCATCATTGATTCGATTTCGGCGCGGGCCGGCGGGCGCATCCTCGCGCGAGGGGGGATCGGCATCAAGACGCTCAGCGAACCCTCGTTCGACCTCACGCTCAACGCCGACAACGCGCGCGTGCTGGACAACGACCAGGGCTCGATCCGGGCGGACGCGGACCTCCAGGTGAAGGGACCGTTCAACCGAACGAACATCACGGGGCGTGTCAGCGTGCTGAATGGCGTCATCGTCGTGCCGGAGTCCGACAACAAGCAGGTCATCAGCACGCGCGACCCGGCGCTGTTTGAAGTCGTCGACACCGCGCGCACGAACGACTCGAACGCGGAGCTGGTCCAGCAGTCGCCGCTCATGGCCAACTTGCGAATGAACGTGACGCTGGATGTGGCGCGCGACACCTGGGTGCGCACCAGCGCGGCCAATGTCGAGATCTACACGCCGCCCGACCGTCCATTGGCCATTCGCATGGACCGACGTCGTCAATCGATCGTGCTCGACGGCGAGGTTGCGACGGACCGCGGCGAGTACGAGTTCCTCAGCAAGCGTTTCCAGGTCCAACGTGGGTCCGCGATGTTCGTCGGTACACAGAAGCCGGATCCAAGCCTGCAGGTCACGGCTGCATATGAAGTCCAACTCGCCGCGAGCCAGGCCATCAACATTCGCGTGCAAATTGGCGGCACGTTGAGCAACCCGCGCATCTCGCTCGACAGTGACGCGCAGCCGCCGCTGTCACAGTCGGATCTTCTGAGCTACCTCGCGTTCGGTCGGACGTCGAGCTCGTTGCTCCAGTTCGGTGGATCGTCGCTCGCGGGCGGCGGTGGCGGGACCGGCCTCGCGGGCACTGGCGCCCAATTCGTGACGCAGCAGCTCGCGGCCGTTGCGCTCGGCGTGTTCATCGACCAGTTCGAGGCGTCGGCCCAGCGTTCGCTCGGCGCAGCCTACGTGAACGTGACGCCGGCGGATCTCTATACCGAGCTCGCGCAGAGCGGCCAGCTCGCGGGCTTCTTCAAGGGGACGCAGGTGGAGGTCGGGAAGTACACTGACCCGAACACGTTCGTCGCGGTGAACGCGCGATTGAGCTCGTTCGCGAGCAACCCGAATGACCGCGCGGTGCCGGGCGTTCGCATCAATCGCCGGATGGGCAAGGGCTTCGCGCTGGATGCGAGCTTCACGCCGAGGTATGTGCCTCAGGCTTCGACGCTCGAGGTGGTCACGCCGAAGAGCGTAGGCGTATTCGGGACGTTCCTATCTCGAGAATGGAAGTTCTGACGGCTGCTGCTCGCTGCTTGCGGCTGCTGGGCTGGTAGCCGACGGCCGACGCCTGCTCGCTACTGCCGCTTGCTGCAAGCTGCTGCTATTACGCCTGCGAGCCGTCTCGTCAGCCAGCAACCAGCACGAGCAGCCAGCAGCCAGCTACCAGCCGCCGTTCCCGTCGTCCGTCGCCCGTCCCCGGCAGTTCGCCGGTCGCCGGCAAACGAAACCATCGCGGACCTCTAGTTGTCTCATCAGTGTCCAATTCCACACTGATCTCCTATGCGCTACCGTCTGCTTTCAGGTGTTCTCGTAGTCGTCACCACAACCCAAGCGTTCGCACAGCGGTCGCGAAGCGCGGAGCGCTGGCTCGACGAGTGCCGCAATGGGCACTACTCGGGTGACCACGACCGCGAGCAGTACTGCGATGTGCGCGAGCAGACGATTCCTGGCCGCTCGCAACTCCGTGTGGATGGTCGCGAGAATGGTGGCATCGAGATCGTCGGCTCGGACCGCAAGGACATCCTCGTCATCTCGAAGATCCAGACCCAGGCCGGCTCCGAGAGCGACGCGAAGAACATCGCGAGCGAGATTCGCATCGACGTTGGCGATGAGATTCGCGCCGACGGGCCGTCGAAGCGTTGGCAGTCGTCGTGGTCGGTCAGCTACGAGATACAGGTGCCGCGCAAGATGAGCCTGGACCTGAGCGCGGTGAATGGCGGCATCTCGATCGAGAACGTCGACGGACGAATGGAGTTTGAGACCACGAACGGTGGCATCTCGTTGACAGGCGTCGCGGGCGACGTGCGCGGGTCGACGTCGAACGGCGGCGTCGACGTCGAGCTGACGGGTGACCGCTGGTCCGGCGCGGGACTCGACGTGCGCACGACGAACGGCGGCGTGGACGTAGCGATCCCGACGAGCTACAACGCGCGGCTCGAGACCGGCACGGTGAACGGCGGGATGGACATCGGATTCCCGGTCACGGTCCAGGGCAGGATCAACCGCCGCCTAACGACTCAACTCGGCAGCGGCGGGCCGCTCATCAGGGTCACGACCACCAACGGCGGCGTCACCCTGCGCAAACGGTAACCGGGGCCGCGGCGCGGCGACCCGTCAAGCGCCGCGCCTCACGGGATCGCGCCGGCGGTCCCGCTCCGACGGGGATCGGCGCCGGCGGTCACGGCTCCCTTGCCTAACGAAATCGCCGCACCGTAGCCCATCCGCGGCTCGCCGTCCAGCGAGATCACGTTGAAGATGTACCCCATCTCCCGGAGCCGTCGCAATGTGGCCGGGGCGAATCCGCCCTCCACGTCGACCACGAGCTCCCGACGCCCACCGGTCGTGCGCCCCTGCGGAAGGAACCGCGGAAGCTCGAGCGCCTGCTGGGGTGAGAGACCGAAGTCGAGCACGCCGACCAGCGTCTCATAGACCGCCGATGTGATCCACGCGTTCCCGGCCGCACCGACGGCGAGCACGGGCCGTCGCGCGCTTCCCGCGCCCTGGAAGACGATCGTGGGCGCGAGCGTGCTACCGTGCCGAGCGTATGGGAGTCGCGCGCCATACTGCGACGGGTCCGTGCCGTACGATGTGAGCTTGTCGTTGTAGATGAACCCGAGGCCCGGCGCGACGTAGAAGTTCCCGCCCCACGTACCCAGTGTCTGCGTTACGGCGACGACGTTGCCGTTGGCATCCGCGACCGTGAACGCCGTCGTGCCTGACGAGTGACACGCCTCGACCTCGCGCGCATGCTCGGCGACGCTTCCGCAGGCCGCCCGTCCCTCGAGCGCGAGGTCGAGCGAACCGGCATCGGCACCGTTCGAGGTTCCGTCCGTCGTCGCCTTGCGGTCGGCAGTGCATGCGAGCGTGTCCCCTCGAAATGCTTCGGGGGTCAGCGCGCGCGCGGGATCGAAGCAGCGCCAGCGCACTCGCGCCGTGTCCTTGTTCACGAACGGCTCTACCGTCACGGGCCAGAGCCCCGGATCGGCAATCCGGTTCCGAGCGGATGGGGTGAGCTGCCATGCGGCGATCATGGCGTGGGCGGTTGACGGATCGTCAACGTAGATGTGTGGCGACTTCCATAGCTCCAACAGGTTGAGCTGCGCCGCGAGCGTCGCGCCGCCCGACACCGGTGGCGCGCTCGAGTAGATCGTGTAGCCACGATACGTCGACGCGACCGGCTCGCGATTCGCGGCGAAGTAGCGCGAGAGATCCGTGAGCCGCATCGCATTGCCCTTCCCTCGCAGATCGTTGACGATCCGCCGCGCGACTTCGCCCTTGTAAAACCCGTCGGCGCCGCCCTTGGCGATCTGCTCGAGCGTCCACGCGAGATCCGCGTTGCGAAGCGTGTCGCCCGCGTGCACTGGCTCGCCGTTGCGGAAGTACAGCGCCCGACTCGACTCGTACTTCGCGAAGTGCTCACGCTCGACGGTGAGCGTCGTTGCGAGACCATCGCTCACGATGAACCCCTCCTTCGCCGCCCGAATCGCTGGGCCGAGGAGGTCGGCCCACGGGACTTTTTTGCTGCCGAACTGCTTCCAAGCCGAGTACATGCCGGCCACCGTGCCGGGGACGTTCGCGAGCACGGGGCCGTCATCGGGGTAGCGGCCATCGGTCATGAGCGCCGCGTTGGCGAGCGTGGCCTCCTCGGGCACCCGCGTCATGAACTCGATGAGCGCCGGCTGCTGAGCCCCTGGGGTCTGGATCAGCATCTGGCCGTAGCCGCCCGGTCCACTGGCGTCGGGTTCGACCACGCCTAACGCGAACGAGACGGCAACCGCGGCGTCGACGACATTGCCGCCCTTCCGAAGGATCTCCAGCCCGGCAGCCGTGGCGACCGGATGCGCGCTGGACACCGCGGCACGTCCAGTCACCGGCTCCCGCAGCGACGGTCGCTCGCGCACCATGGCGTAGATGACATCGTCGAGCGCGGCGTCGGTCGTCGCGGCAAGTGCTTTCGGCCGATACTGGTCTCTGAGTGCGGTCCAGCGCTGTCGGCGCGCCTTCGCGTCGGGTGTCGCGAAGTACAGCTCCGCCGAACGCGTCCACACGCGATCGAACGCTTCGGCGTTTCGATCTCGGCGCGGCCTGTCCGCGGTGACGCGCTCCACCGCGAGCGCATCGTCTGGTGCGTTAGGCACGGCAACGGTCCACAGTCGTCCGGTGCCGGCAAGGTTTTCGGCTACGTCATGGTCGGCGACGCGCGCGGGGTCGCCGTTGTAGCCGGGCGGATCGGCCCCGAGCTCCGCGAGCGTCAGGGCCCGTCCACTCGGAGCCCACGCGGGCGCGGCGTGTCGCGTGCTCACCAGGTTCGCATAACGACCATCCACGGGCGTGATGTACACGCCAGCACGCGACCCGCCGGTGGTGAACGCGAGACGATCGCCCTTGGGAGACCATGCGGGCCGTTCCACGTCGCGATCGGCAATCACCACGCTGTCGGCCGCACGAGCGGAGTCGCCGGCGAGCGCTCGAACGCGCAGGCGTCGGCCCGTCTCCGTGACCGCGACGTAGGCGACCTTCGCCCCATCGGGCGACACAGTCGGCCAGCGTTCACCAACTTGACCATGCGTGAGGCGCTGCTCGGTCCCGTCGCGCGCACGCGACCAGAGGCGGGCCATCGCACCAAGGCCTCGGACGAAGATGATGCGGCCATCAATACCAACCGACGGCTCCCCGTCCGGCTCGGGCGAGGTCGTCAGACGCTCGGGCTCACTGAGTGCCGAGCCGGCACCACTCGCGGGCACCGAGATGCGCCAGAGGTCGAATCCTCCGGTGCGGTCCGACGAGAAGACGATGCTGCTGCCGTCCCTGGACCACGCCGGCTGGCGGTCCCAGGCCGGGCCGCTCGTGAGGCGAGTCCACGCGCCGGCATTCGGGGCCTGGACGTAAAGATCACCGTCGATCGAGACGACGAGCCGGCCGTCAGCAGCGTAGGCCGGATCGCGTGCGCCACGGAGACCGGAGTCGGCAGCAACTGGCTGCTGGAGAGCGAGCAGGAGAAACGCGAGAACCATCGGTGAGGCGAAGTCGGGTTGCGGGGCAACGGAATCGCCGGAGGATGGCTAGCTGGCAGCAGTTTTGTCGATGGGAGGACGAAAATGTCGAGACACAGCCGCATGCCTCCCAGAAAGTCGACAACAGAAAACAGAGAACAGAAAACCAATAAGCCACCACTCATCACCCATGACGGGCCAGGACGTCTCGCGATGTCCTGGTCAGTCATCGGTTCTTCGTGCTGGGTTATTGGTTTTTAGTCATCGGTTCCAAGAGCAGGCGCTACCGCAGCACCGTGATGGGATCAGCCTTCGTTGCGCGACGCACGGGCACGAGGAGCGCCGCCGTCGCGCACGAGCACAGGATCACGGCGGCAGCGCCTAACGCAATCGGGTCGAACGGCCGCACCGAGTACAACAGCTCGCCGATCGATCGCGACACGAACACCGTCCCGACGGCACCCGCCGCGAGGCCGACCAGCATCCAGACACCGCCCTGGCGCAGCACGAGACCCGCGATCGCCGCGCGGCTCGAGCCGAGGGCCACGCGCACGCCGAACTCGCGTTCGCGGGCTGCGGCCATGCTCGCGAACATCGCGTACACGCCCACGGATGCAAGCACGAGGGCGAGCGCGCCGAACGCGATCATGAGCACGACTGGAAGTCGCCGCCCCGCAAGGCGATCGGACATGATGTCATCGAGCAGCTTCGCGTCGTGCATCGCGAACGCGGGGTCGAGCGCCGCGAGCTCGCGCTGGACCGGCTTCACGAGCACGAGCGGATCACCACTCGTGCGCAGCAGAAGCGTCCGCATGCCCCAGGGGTCCTGGCGACTGGACGCGTAGGTCATCGGTTCGGCCTGGACGCGCGCGGGATCGGCCCGGACGTCGCCCACGATCCCGATCACCTCCATCCACGGCATTACCTCGTTAGGCCCGAGCTTGATCCGCGTCCCGACGGCACCGCCCTTGGGCCAGTAGCGCCGCGCCATCGCTTCGCTGATCACGATCGTTCGCGTCGAACCGGGCCGATCCTGCGGCCCGAATGTGCGTCCTTCGCGAAGCGGGATCCGCAGCGTCTTGAAGTAGTCGTCGGATACGCTCTCGTACGCGATGAACGGCTGACCTTCTCCGTTCGGCCACGTGACGCCTTCGATGGACAGGCCGTTTCGGTTCATGCTGGGCGCCGGCAGCTCGCCAGTGCTGGACACGCTGGAGACGCCGGGAAGCGTTCGGAGACGCTCCTCGAGGCGATCGAAGAAGCGCGCGCGCACGTCATTCTGGTTGTATGCGTTCGACGGCACCTGGACGGCCACGGTGAGCACGCCGTTGGCGTCCAACCCCAGCGGGGCCGTGGCCATGGCCCAAAGACTTCGCACGAGCAGGCCGGCACCCGCGAGCAAACTCACGCACAGCGCGATCTGGCCGGCCACCAGCAGGCCGCGAAGGCGCCGCGTAGGTCGGCTTTCGCTCGTGCCCCGGTTTTCGTCGCGGAGAACGGTTTGCATGTTCCCACGCCCGACCGACAGCGCCGGCACCACGCCGAATGCGACGCCGGTGACGAGCGTGATCACGGTGGTCACGAGCACGGCCAGGGGATCCAACGTCAGGTCCGCGTACGCAGGGAGCGCCCGCAGCGCGAGTTGGCGGAGGGCGTGCAGTCCGATCGTAGCGAGCGCGAGACCCGCAGCGCCGCCAGCGATCGCGAGGACCATGCTCTCAGTCAACAGCTGTCGCACGAGCCGGCCACGTCCAGCGCCTAACGCGATCCGGACAGCGAACTCCTTCCGTCGCGACAATGAACGCGACAGCAAAGCACCGGCGAGGTTGGCGCACGCGATCACCAGCACGAGCCCGGCACTCGCCATGAGCACGAGGAGCGGCGTCCGAGTGTCGCCGACCATGTCGTCGCGCAGCGGGATGGTCCAGAGCGCCATGCCGCCCTGCGACTCGGGATGCTCGCGCGCGATGTCCGCGCCGAGTCGTCCAATCTCGCGCTGGGCCATCTCCCGCGTGGTCGCCGGTGTGAGTCGCCCGATCATCGCAAGCCAGTGCTGCTTCCGCGCGCGAACCGGGTCGCGGAGCGCCGGGCCGATGTCGAGCGGCATCCAGATCTCTGCCGAGCCCATAGGCCCCACGAAGCCGCGCGGAAGCACGCCGACGATCTCATAAGAGTCCCCATCGATGCGCACTGACTTGCCGATGGCCGACGTGCTACCCCCAAACTCCCGCTGCCAGGCCGGCCAGCTCAGCATGGCTACGTTAGGCGCGCCGGTCTTCGTGTCGGCGTCCGTCAGCGTTCGGCCTCGTGCCGCGGGCACGCGCAGGGTCGGAAAGAATCCTTCGCCGACCATGGCGGCCTTGACCACGCGGGGGGTCGCGTCGCCGGCATACGTCACGTCGATGACGCCCTGGAAAAACGTCGCGAGCTGCGCGAACGAGTGTTGACGCTCTCGAACGTCCATCGTGACGCCGGCACTCATCGATGACCGCTCCATCGAGCCGTCTTCCATCCGGGCATAGATCCGCACCAGGCGGTCGGCATCGCCGAACGGCAGCGCGTTGAGCAGCACCGACTTGACGACGCCGAAGACGGCCGCGTTCGCGCCAATCCCGAGTGCCAGCGTGATGATCGCGAGGAGCGAAAACAGCGGTGTCCGCACCGCGGACCGGATGCCGAACCGCAGATCGTGCCGCAAATCATCGAACCAGGTGCGCCGCGCCTCGGCAATACGATCCTCAGCGAGCAGCTGCGTGCACTCGGAGCGAACGGAGCCAAGATCTCCGAGACGCTCGAGCGCTGCGGCTCGTGCAGCGGCGGGATCCATCCCGCGCGCGACATATTCTCGGACGCGCTCCTCCATGTGGAAGCGGATCTCGTCGTCCACCTCCGCCTGGGGCGCACGCTCGAACGGGCGACGGCCGCGCCACGGTAGTTGTAGTCGCATGGTTGCCTCCGTTACCTCGCCCAGCTCGGCGCGCGCGTGGACGCGACCGCCTGGCTCACTGCTGACGCGAAGCGCTGCCAACCCGAGCTCTGCTCGACGAACTGGCGGCGGCCTTCGCTCGTGAGGTGATAGTATTTCGCGCGTCGGTTGTTCTCGGTGGTGCCCCACTTCCCGCCAATCCAGCCTTTCCGCGTCATCCGGTAAAGCGCCGGGTAAAGCGAGCCCTCCTCCACGCGCAGGACGTCGTCGGTGGCGGTCTCGATCCAGCTGGCGATGCCGTAGCCGTGCATCGGTCCCCAGGACAGCGTCTTGAGGACGAGGAGCTCGAGCGTGCCTTGCAGCAGACCTGCTTCCTTTGCGAACACGACGGGACCTCCGTTCGTCTTGGCGAGCGAGCTCGGCACAGGATGCGCTCCCTATGCCGATCTAGGTACGCGATAAACTGCTTCCCTTAGACTCGCAGAGTGAGCGGATGGTTTGCGTGCTTCCGTGATTGATTTCGGTGGCGGCCGCCCGCACCATTGACCGCCATCGAACGCAGGATCAGCGTCATCATGCTTCGCGCGGGTTTTCGGCAGGCAGTGGGGATCGGCGGCGTCATGGTTGCCGCGGCGTGCGCGTCCGTTCCGTCGCCGGCATCGGGCGTGGACGAGCGCGCGCGCGTGGAAGCGGCGACGCAGCGCTACGCCGGGCTCATTCGCGGTGCGCCGGTGGACTCGGTCTTAACCGCGTACACGGAGAATGGAGAGCTGGAGATCTCGGGCGTTGGCACGCTCAAGGGACGCAAGGCAATTCGAGACTTTCTCGGCCCGCTCGCGTCTGCGGTATCGGTTTCGGCTACCGAGATGCGGTCCGACAGCATCGCCGTCACAGGCAACGTCGCCCGGTCAACCGGTCACTATCGCCAGGTGGCTGGACCGAAGGGCGGGCCACCGGCCGAATATCGCGGTGCGTTTCACGCGACGTGGGCTCGCGAAGCGGACGGACAATGGAGAATCTCACGACTCGTCATGGAGCCGATGAGGTCCCCGTAGGCCAGCCGCTTCTGTTCGTGAGTCAGGTAGCCGCCGCTTCCACCAGCGCTGGCTTGTACGTCCCCGGTGTCAGCCGCGCCGCGATCGACAGGCGATTCCACGCATTAATGGTTGCGACGGCCAGCGTTAGATCCGCGAGCTCCCGTTCACTGAACTGCGAACGAAGCTGGTCGTGCACCGCATCACTCACGTGGCCCGTCGCGACGAACGTCACCGCCTCGGCCCACGCGAGCGCTGCCCGCTCCCGCTCGGTGTACCACGGGCATTCGCGCCACACCTCGAGTGAGTAGAGTCGCTGCTCGGTCTCGTCGAGGGCGCGGAGATCCTTCCAGTGCATGTCGATGCAGTAGGCGCATCCGTTGAGCTGGGACGCGCGAAGCTGCACGAGGTAGAGCAATCGTCGATCGATGGAAGACTCGGCGAGATACTGATCGAGGGCGTCCATGGCGTCGTAGACGCCAGGCGCCGCGGCGGAGTAGTTGATCCGGGGACGCATGATTCCGTGTCTCGTTAGGATTGCTTGGCTGACGGCTTCACGGCCGAGTGGCGTGGGCCGAATCGGGCACCGGCTGCATGAGTGGCGTGTCGCGGTCGCAGGTGAAGTACGCGAGGAAGCGCACCGGCTTGTCAGCGCTGGCGTTCGCGGACACTACGTGCGCGCCATTCGCCGCCTCGTAAAAACTCTGGCCGGCGGTGTACACCATTTCTTTCTCGCCGCGCACCTGCGTGCGGTACGCGCCCTCGATGACATAGCCGATTACCGGACAGGGGTGACTGTGCGGCTTCGATGACTCACCGGGGCCATATCTCACCTCGACCACCGTGACCTTGAGATGCGAGCCATCCATCCGCTCCAGGGCGTGGACGTATGGCGCCTGTCCGCGAGTCGGCACTGACTCGGCGTGTGCCTCGCTCACGAGGTCCATGGTCTTCGCGGACGGCGCCCGCTGACAGGCGGCGAGTCCAGCAATCGTTGCGAGCAGAAGCAGGCGGCGCAGCATAACGGCCTCGGGTGATGACGTGATCTGATTGGCGACAGGCGACAGGCGACAGGCGACAGGCGACAGGCGACAGGCGACAGGCGACA
>Ga0136846_1211969_pt1 | contig 15111 bp, 14 predicted proteins | sample HopSoiMetagenom2_FD_96841 | JGI IMG/M metagenome (GOLD analysis project Ga0136846, IMG submission 96841) | Grasslands soil microbial communities from Hopland, California, USA - 2 Assembly 2016 (version 4) | ecosystem: Environmental > Terrestrial > Soil > Grasslands | place: USA: Hopland...
CGGCCATCTCCTTGCCCATGTCGAAGGCCATGCGGTCGCCGGTGTAGTTGTTCACCAGCAGCAGCACGTCCTTCGGCGTCGCCAGCTTCTTGGCCGTCTCGTAGACGTAGTCCATCGGCGGCGCGGCGAACACGTCGCCGGGACACGCGGCGTCGAGCATGCCCTTGCCGACGATCATGACGTGCGCGGGCTCGTGGCCGGACCCGGAACCCTGGACGATCGACACCTTGTCGTCGCGGGGCGCGTCCTTGCGCATGATCAGGTTGTACTCGGGGACGTAGGTCAGAGTGTCGGGATTGGCCAGTGCGATGCCCTCGAGCATCTCGGGCACGAACTGCTTGGGGTCGTTGACGAACTTCTTCACGAACCGTCCTCCTGGTTCCAGGCCTCGCTGACCTTCTCGGTGATGACGGCGACCCCCATCGCGCCGGCATCGACGGAGCCGATGCTGCGCTCGCCGGTGTACGACGCCCGCCCGCGCTTGGCGATCAGCGCGCTCGTCGCCTCGGCGGCCTCGCGGGTCGCCGACGCCGCGGCCGCCAGGGCCTTGCCCGCGTCGCTGCCCGCGGTGAGCTCCTGCTCCAGCCGGTCGGTGAGCGGCACCAGCGCGTCGAGCAGGGTCTTGTCGCCCACGTCCGACTGGCCGCGGGTCTTGATCCCCTCGATCGCCGCGCGCAGCATCGCGACGACCTTCGGGCCGTCGAGCTCGCCCGCGCCCGCGGTCATGCCCGCGCGCAGGAAGGCGGTGCCCCAGATCGGCCCCGACGTGCCGCCGATCCGGGAGGAGATGATCATGCCGGTCTTCTTGAGGAAGGTGCCGGCGTCGGTGCGGTCGATGTCGTCCCAGCCCTCGAGCACCTTCTCGAAGCCGCGGGCCAGTGAGTAGCCGAAGTCGCCGTCGCCGACGACCGAGTCCAGCTCCCCGAAGTACGTCTCGTTGTCGACCGCCGTCTGCGCGATCGTGCGGACGACCAACTCGGTCCGCGCCAGTGAGCCGGTCATGCAGGAACTCCTTCTTCGGACGGGGGAACCCTCACCAGGCCCGGCCCGATCCGCCGAACAGCGCGATGTGCTCACGCGCGGTCGCGACGACGGCGGCACGCTGGTGGGCGAAGAGGGTGGGCGGGTCCCACTTGTTCTTCTCCTCGGCGGTCTTGAGGTGCTCCAGGGCCGACTTCATGTACGACTCCTTGATCGCCGTGGAGATGTTGACCTTGGCGCAGCCGCGGGAGATGAGGTCGCGGAACTGGTCGGGCGACAGACCCGTGCCGCCGTGCAGGGCCATCGGGATGTCGGTGGCCTCCACCAGGTCCGTGACGCGCTGGTGGTTGAGCTTCGGCGTCGACTTGTACTGCCCGTGCGCGTTGCCGATCGCCGGCGCGAAGACGTCGACGCCGGTCTTCGTGATGAAGTCGACGGCCACCTCGAGGCTCTGCAGCGTCGACGCATCGTCGGAGCCGATGTCGTCCTCGACGCCCTCGATCCCCTCGATCTCACCCTCGACGTGCGCGCCGTGTCCGTGCGCCTCGGCGACGACCGCCGTCGTCTGCTCGAGGTTGTCCGCGACGTCGAGCTCGTGGGCGTCGAACAGCACGGAGTTCCAGCCCGAGTCGAGGCACTCGGTGATGACGTCCCGGTGCGGGCAGTGGTCGAGGTGCAGCGCGACGGGCACGGTGGTCTCGCTCGCCATCGCCCGGAACACGGCGATCAACCGGTCGCGGCCGTAGGCGCGGACCGTCTTGACCGACGTCTGCAGGATGACCGGAGCGCGCTCCTCCTCGGCGGCGGCGAGGACGGCGTCGATGGTCAGGTCGTCCAGGATGTTGAAGGCCGCGACGCCGTACCGATCGGCGAAGGCGCGGTCCAGGATCTCCTTCGTGGACACGACGGGCACAGGGTGCTCCTCATCGTCGAGGTTCGTGTTCTCTGCCCGACGGCACGGTGGCCGCGGCCTGCGCCAGTAAACCCACCAGGTTGCATATACTTGTATGGGGAACTTCCCCCATCTACCGGAGCGCGGAAGCGCCTCAGGTCGACGTGTCGGCGAGCCAGCCCTGGTCCAGGGCGTGCACGACGGCGGCCGTGCGACTGCTGGTTCCGGTCTTGCGCAGCACCGCGCCGACGTGCTTCTCCACGGTCTTCGGGGAGATGCCCAGCCGCGTCGCGATCTCCCGGTCCGACAGGCCGTCGGCCAGCAGGCGCAGTGCCTCGGACTCCCGCCGGGTCAACGGCACCGGAGACGCCGGAGGCCGGTGGGGGAAGTCCGCGCGCAGGAGGGTGCCCCACCCCGCCACGTGCTCGACGCCGACCTCGCCGCCCACCCCGCCGCCGGTCGCGGCGAGCAGTTCGTTCCACGTGCGGGTGCCCAGGCCCAGAGGGTCGGCGTCAGGTGCGCCCGCCTCGGTTCGCTCGTCCTGCACCAGGAGCCGCACGCCTTGCGGCCGATGGACCACGGCGACGTGCAACCGCGACGGGCCCGTCCGCAGGGCGGCGGCCCGGCGCACCAGGGCGACGAGATCCGCGGCGGCCGCCGCGACGTCGTCCGGGACGGGCCGCACGGGCCCGACCTCGGTGACGACGGTCCGCACCCCGGTGGCGCCCGCCACCACCCTGTCGTGCGCACGCAGCAGACCGGCCAGCGACGGGACCGCCGCGGCCGCCTTCACGACGGCCGCCGCGACGCTCTGCGTGAGCAGCTCGAAGGCGTCGACCTCGGCGGTGGTGAACCGGCGTCGGCGCCCGGCGAAGGCGACGTTGACGCCGATCACCTCGCCGCGCCACCACAGGGGCACGGCGGCCGCTGCGCCGCGGCCGACGGGGTGGTCGGGCGGCAGATGGCCGCCCCGCACGTCGCTGTAGTCGTCGATGATCACGGGCATGCGGCGGGCGACGGCCGTCCCCGTCGCGCCCTCGTCGAGGGGGAAGCTCTGGCCGAGCCGGCAGGCGACGCCGTTCTCGGCGATCTTGTCGTAGCGGCCGCGGGCGGTGTCGACGAGCGAGATGCTGCCGGCGACGGTGTCCAGCAGCCCGCGGCTGTGGATCAGCAGGCGGTCGAGGAGCGGGCCGACCTGCAGGTCGGCGTACATCTCGGCGACGGCGAGGCTCAGGGGCAGACTGTCCACGGGCCGACCGTCGTCGTCCACGCGCATCGGACGACAATAAGATCCGGTTCGACGTGCCGCAACGCCGTCGGCGCCCGACGTCAGTGGTGTGCGGCGCGGTGCGCGGCGAGGACGTCCAGTCCGAAGTCGGCCGTCGGGTCGCGCCACACCGAGTGCGCGTGGTTGGCCCCGCGCTGCGTGTTGTCCCACTCGATCAACAGCCGCGGGCCCTGCAGGCGGTAGTAGTGCGGGGCGCCGGGCTCGGTGGGGCCCGCCCAGGCGACGTGGACGGCGTCGAGCGTCTCGTCGTCGCAGTACCGGCCGATGGGGGAGACCTCGGTGGGGACGCGGTCGAGGTAGGTCGACAGCAACGCGCGCAGCATCTCGCGCTGGCCGGAGTCCAGCTCGGCGGCCGCGATGCCCTTGGGCACCGACGTGTACTCGAGCCTGGCGTGGTCCGTGTCGGCGTAACCCGTGTTCGCGTCGATGGCGTCGCTGAGGGCCTGCAGCTTGGCCTGCTCGACGTCGTCGGGGAAGCGCTCGTCGCGCCAGATGCCGGCGAGGGGGATCACCCGGTCGCCCTCGGCGATCGACGTGCGGTTGCCCGTCACGAAGTCCGACGGGGCCCGGTCGAGCAGCACGGCGCGGGCGGCCAGTTCGGGGCGCAGCGACCGGACCAGTTCACGGGCGAGGTCCTCGACCCGGGCGAGCGGCCGGTTCACGCAGCCGCCGAGCAGCGGCGACACGGCGGGGTCGGCCCCCATGAAGCACGGGGTGGTGGCGACGAGGGCGCCGTCGACCACGAGGTTGTTCAACGACACGTGGTGTCCGCCGAACCGCCAGCCCCACGGCGCCGGACCGCCGGGCTCGCCGAACACCCGCAGGTAGTACAGGCCGGGGTCGCGGCCGCGCTCACGGTCGAACCGCGTCACGAAGCCCTCGACGTGGTCGAGGATGTTCTCCAGGCCCATCGTGGTGGCGACGGTGACGTACCCGGCCGTCGAGAGGCCCGTGGCCACGAGCCGCATGGCCGCCCGCTGCTGGGCGGGCCGCTGCTGGTGGGCGGTGAGGCCGCCGTGGTCGGTCGGCGTGTAGAACCAGCGCCGGCGCTCGGCGTCTGAACCGTCGTCCGCGGGGACGGGGCCGGTCGCGGACGTCCGCTGATCGGCGTCGAGGGAGTCGAGCCAGATACGCGCCGCCTCGGCCATGCGCTCTGCGACCGCACGGGCGGGGGAGACGTCGTCGACGACGGAACCCACGGTTCAACGGTAGCTGTGTCGATGTGGGCGCGGAACATCGGGAACGGGCCGTTGACGACTCGTCAGCAGGCGCGCGGTGAGTGGCGCTGTCACAGCCTGCACAGCAGGTGCGCCGGCCCGTCAAGGTGTGCGACAGCCCGGCGACGGGCGCGATGCCGCGGCTCTGGGCGCTCGGGCCCACGGCTCAGCAGGGGGCGGTGACTCCCGAGAGTGTCTCGCCGTTGCTGTTGAACATCGTTGCGGCTGCGGCGACGTCGTTGCCGCAGAAGCGGCCCTGCGTCGCGTCCGACTTGATCTTGAAGGTCGCACCCGCCGAGCCGGAGAGCCGGTTGTTCTCGACGACGTTGCCGCCCTTGTCGTACTCGTCGCCGTCGTTCTGGATCTTGATCGTGTAGCCGGCGCTGTCCGAGATCTGGTTGTTGCGCACGACGTTGGCGTAGCCCCGCAGTTCGATGTTGCTGCCCTCGAACTGCTCCGACTCGGCGTTGCCGCTGCACACGTTGTCGTCGAACACGTTGTCGTGCGCGTTCTCCTTGATGTTGAAGCACTCCGACCCGAACGTGCGGATGATGTTGTGCGAGACGACGTTGCCCGAACTCGTGTCATTGTCGTGCATCGGCTGGTCGTCCGATTTCGGGCTGGTGCCGATGTAGACGCCCTCGCCGTTGTGGAACTCGGCCCGGTCGCCGCCGTCGCCCTTGCCGTACAACCCGCAGTACTGGATCACCGAGTTCGTGATGGTGTTGTCGTGGGCGTTGTTGCGCAGCCGCACGCATTCACCGCCCGCGCCGCTGAGGAACATGTTGCTGATCGTGATCCCGGTGAGGTCGCGCGACTCCTCGGCCGAACCGATGTAGACCAGCCGGCTGTCCTGCACGCGGTCCTGGACGCTCGCCTTCCAGGTGTCGACCGAACGCAGATCGGTGGGGAACGGGACGTCGGCCAACTGCTCCTGCCCGTCGATGGTGAAGCCGTCGAGGGTGATCCAGCTGTGGTCGATGCTGAAGATGCGCCCGGTGCCGTACAGCACCGCCTTGTAGCGGCCGTCGCGGTCCGTGCCGGTCTCCGGTCCCTTGATCGTGATCGGCGCGCCCTGCACTCCGTCGCGGACGGTGACCGGCTGCTCCCGGTAGACGCCGGCGGCGAGGTTGATCGTGGTGCCCGGGGTGGCCTTCTCCAGCGCAGCCTGGATCGTCGCGAACGATGTGGCGGGTGAGGCGCCGTCGTTGGTGTCGCGCCCGTCCGGGCTGACGTACAGCGGCGGCTGCTGTGCCACGGGCGCGCCGCCCGACGCGGCCGTCCCGCTCCCGTCCTGCGCAGGCTTGTTCAGGATCACGACGGTGAGGACGGCGAGCATGACCACGATGACCGCGGCCAACACTCCGATCACCACGGTGCGCCGCGGACGGGTGGAACTGGCGGGGGAGGGGCCCATGCTGATGAGGTCTTCCTTCGTCGTGCCGACGTCTCGCGGCCGGGATCGGGCGGCGGGGCGGGGGCGCGACCGGAAGGCCTTCGTGGGCCCGGCCGCTCGACTCAGTCTAGGCGAGACGACACCTCGCCTCTCACCAGCCGCGGTTCGTCGAGCACGACATGCCGCAGGACCGGCGGCGGGCGGCGGGTTCACTCCGACGTGGCATCACATCCGGGCACGGTACACCGCGATTTCTGATATGCAACGTGCACATCGGGCGACGCGGTTTGCACGACGGATAACTGGCTAACCTCTGTAAGCGGCACGAACCGGAGCAGTTGCAGTCCGGTGTACGCACAGTGACGGTACCGGTACGGGTGGCAGTCTTCCCGACGCCGCCGATAGTGTGGGATTCGTCAACAGTCGACCCGTGGTCGCGCTCGTGTGGAGGCGGAGTGGACAACGCATCCGCGCTGCGGCGGCAGCTCCTGGCCGAACTGCGGCACCTCCGGCCCCCGCACGTGGTGACGCAGCGGCAGATCGCCGACGCGCTGGACTGGTCGCCGTCGAGGGTCACCCGGATCGAGAACGGGTCGGTCTCGATCAGCGTCACGGACCTGCGCGCCCTGCTCGGCTACTACGGCGTCAACGACGGCGGCGTGGTCGACGGGCTGGTCGACCTGGCCCGCCGGTCCCGGCGCGCCCGTTCGCCGTTCGCCACGTTCGGCGACGTGTTCTCCCCCGACGCGCTGCGCTTCTTCGACTACGAGCAGTCCGCGACGTGGATCGGGTCGATCGAGCTGCTGGTCGTGCCGGGGCTGCTGCAGACGGCGGAGTACGCCGCCGCCGTGATGGACGTGCACGACGTCGGCGCCGAGAAGGCCCAGCGGTTCGTCAGCTCGCGCGCGCTGCGCCAGCAGGTGCTGGACCGGCCGGACCCGCCGACGCTGTCGTTCATCGTCGACGAGTCGGTGCTGCTGCGGGCGATCGGCGGCCGGGCGGTGATGCGGGCGCAGCTCGAGCACCTCCTCGATGTGGCGAAGCACCCGAACGTCGCGATCCGCATCATCCCGCTGGCCCTCGGCGAGCACGTCGGGTTGCGCGGGCCGTTCGTCCTGCTGCGTTTCTCCGGCACGAACGACCCCGATGTCGTCTACATCGAGCAGCGTCGCGGGGATGCGATCTTCCAGGACGAGGTCGAGGTGACCGCCAACCACCAGAGGCTGTTCGCGGAGCTCGAGAAGCGCGCAGCGTCACCGACCGATCTCCAAGCGTACGTGGAGCGGGCTATTGACAGGCTCTGAGAGACGTGCCCGCCGCTAGGCCGAGTGGGAAGCGGCGGGACGTGCTCACCCGGATGACGGGCACACCGGTCCGTGGCCGGAACCTAGGCTTTCGGCACCGGAGAGACTGCAATCGCCGATGTCGCGAGCCGGAGGTCGGAGACCCTGTGACCCGCGAACCTGAGAACCTGAGAAACGACACCGCGTGGCGGAAGAGCACGAGAAGCCAGTACAACAACTGCGTCGAGGTGCGCTTCGTGGGCGACACCGTTCCCGTGCGCAATTCCCGCGATCCGGACGGCCCGGTCGTCGTGTTCACCGCGTCGCAGTGGGACGCGTTCGTCGAGGGCGTCAAGCTGGGTGAGTTCGACCGCCCGCGGCCCTGAGCCGGGAAGCGGGCGGTCGCACTCTCAGACCACGAGGCTGAGCAGCAGCACGAACACCAGGCCGACGACGGAGATCAGCGTCTCCATGATCGACCAGGTCTTGATCGTCTGACCCACCGTCAGTCAGAAGTACTCCTTCACCAGCCAGAACCCGGCGTCGTTGACGTGGGAGAAGAACAACGAGCCGGCGCCGATCGCCAGCACCAGCAGCGAGGTCTGCGCCGGGTCCAGGGTGGTGACCAGCGGGGCGAGGATGCCCGACGCGGTGACCGTCGCGACCGTGGCCGAGCCCGTGGCCAGGCGGATCAGCACGGCGACGAACCAGGCGAGCAGCAGCACCGAGATGCCGCTGTTCTGCACCCAGCCCGCGATCAGGTCGCCGATCTTGGTGTCGATCAGCGTCTGCTTGAAGCCGCCGCCCGCGGCGACGATGAGCAGGATGCCGGCGATGGCGGCCAGCGACTGCTCGAACGACGTGGCGATGGCCCGCATGTCCATGTCCGCGCCGCGACCGAGGGTGAAGATGGCGGCGAGCACGGCCAGCAGCAGGGCGATCAGCGGGGTGCCGAGGAAGTCGAGGACGCTGCGGAGGGGGTTGGCCTTGTCCGGGATGAAGATGTCGGCGAGCGCCTTGCCCATCATCAGCACGACCGGCAGCAGCACCGTGGCCAGCGTGACCGCGAAGGTCGGGCGGCGGACCGTGCGGCGATCGACCGTGGTGGCCGCGCTGCCGGCGCCGCCGGACGTGCCGTCGGCCTCGTCGCCGGTGCGGCGGGAGCCGCCGTCACCGCGCTCGTCGTCGAACAGGTGCGGGGCGGGCACGTCCACCCAGCGCGCCGCGTAGCGGGCGAAGAGCGGGCCGGCGATCGCCACGGTCGGCAACGCGATCAGCACGCCGAAGGCAAGAGTGATGCCGAGGTTGGCGTTCAGGGCGGCGATCGCGACCAGGGGGCCGGGGTGTGGCGGCACGAGACCGTGCATCACCGACAGGCCGGCCAGGGCCGGGATGCCCACCTTGATCAGCGACAGGCCGGAGCGCCGAGCCACCAGGAAGATCACCGGCATCAGCAGCACGAGGCCGATCTCGAAGAACATCGGCAGCCCGATCAGCGCACCGACGAGCGCCATCGCCCACGGCAGCGTGCGCGTGCTGGACCGGCCGATGATCGTGTCGACGATCTGGTCCGCGCCGCCGGAGTCGGCGAGCAGTTTGCCGAACATCGCCCCGAGTGCGATCAGCGTGCCGACGCCGGCTGCGGTGTCGCCGAAGCCCTTCGTGTAGCTGGCGACGGCCGCCGCGACCGGCAGGCCCGCGATCGCGGCGACGACGAGCGAACCGATCGTGAGGCCGAGGAACGGGTGCAGCTTGAACCGGGTGATGAGCAGGACGATCAGCGCGATGCCGATCAGTGCGGCCGCCACGAGCCGGGCACCCGAGGCCGGAGGCGCGGCCGCGGCCTGGGCGAGCAGAACCGATGTCGTGGTGAGCGTCATCGCGGGCATCCCGAGGTGTCGGAGGGGAGCCGGCGGCCTGGGTGGGGCCGACGGCGTGATCGGCGTCGAGTGTGACGGCCCTTGCACGATCGTGCACACGCTGACCGATCGAGCGCGCCGCCGTTCACCCGGTCGGTGGGAAGCCCACTCGGAGGAACGGCCTTGCCCTCCGCGGCGCGGCCCGCAACGATCAGTCGTGCACCGTCCGCTCGACGGTGGTCACGTTGCGTGAAGGGGGAGACGACGATGACGCTCGAGCCGGAGGAGTCGGACGACTACGGGTACGACCTCGCCCACGAGGTGAAGACCGCCTTGCGGATCCCGGTCGCCCGACGCCAGAGGCCCTCGTACCGCGGCACCGGCCGTCCGGTGGACCCGGACGGCGGCGACCTCGGCTACGACGAGTCCCACGACCTGTCGCGCCGGACCCGCCTGCCGACCTCATCGACGCTCGCGGCGAGGGCCGGGGACACGCTGGCGGCCGCCCGCCGGGCCACTGCCTGGACCTCGGGGGCGCGCAGGCGGTCGCCGAGCGCCGTCGCGGCGTCGTCGGCGGTCTCGAGCGGTGAGCGCTGGGGCGGCACGGCACCGACGGGCGCCTCGGTGTTCCCGGCGGTCGTGTCGGGATCGGCGGTGGCGCCGGGCGGCGGAGCACCCGATGGGCCGGGGGTGACCGTCGTCGGCGCGTCGGCGGGCGGGACGGCCGGCTCGTCGGCGGAGGTCGTCGCACCAGCGGTCAGGTGGGCGGCCGCGGTCGGGTGGGCGGCCTCGGTCGGGAGAGCGGCAGAGCCGGACTGCGGCTTGCGGAACTCGTCGGCCAGCGACCGCAGGTCCTTACCCGCGGCCGACCACGCGGTCCGGGCGCCGACCGCCGGTGACCCGCTGTCGACCGGCACCCCGGGCGCCTCGGCCTCACGCGGGATGAGCACCCACGCGGCGAGGTAGGCCACCAGCCCCGCGCCGCCGGTCAGCACGGTCACGGCGACCAGTGCGACCCGCAGCAGCAACGGGTCAAGACCTGCCGATCGGGCTATCCCGGCGCAGACACCTCCGAGCACGGCACCGGAGCGGCTGCGTCGGACGCCGGCCCGCGGAGGTACGGGTGCAGTCATGGCGTCGACTCTGCCCCCGGTGCCGTGCCCCGGCCACCCTCGTGCGCCGACCGGTGTGGCAGCGCCGGGGAACACCCGTTCGCGGGCCGGCCTTGGGTCTGAACATGGACGTATCCGCTGAGCTGCCCCGCCTCGCCGCCTGGCTCCGCAGCGAGCACCCGTCGGCGACGGCGGCGGAGATCGACGTGCTGCTCGCCGGCGTCGCACCCGAGCGCCTGCACCGCCTCGAGAGGGTCCTCGACGACCTGGCGCGCACGTGCCTGCCACCGGCACCGGCGGACCTCGCGGCACTCACCGAGCTCGACGACCTGCTGGAACGCGGCGCGTCGGGCTGATCGTCAGGCGCGGACCGCCGCCATGTGCCGGTCCAGCCGCAGCATCGCCACCGCCCCCGCGGCGGGTCCGAGTGCGAGCAGTGCCACCGCCACCGGCCATCCGGCGTGCTCCGCGATCAGCGGCGTCGCCTGGATCGTGACGATCGTGAGCAGGAAGCCGATCGCCGTCTGGGTGGTCAGCGCCGTGCCCGTGTAGCGGGGGTCGACGACCTGCGAGGTGCACGCCGAGAACAGGCCCGAGTCGGCGATCACCGCTGCGCCCCACACGAACACCAGCGGCAGGACCAGGAACGGCGGCCCGCCGAACGCGAACGCGGCCGCGATGCAGCAGGTGCCGCTCACCGCCATCGCCAGGGCGGCCAGCCGGGCCCGTCCGACGCGGTCGCCCAGCCAGCCGCCGAGCAGGCAGCCCGCGACGCCGGCGACCCCGATCGCGACGAACGCGGCCACGCCGACCGGCAGCGGGGTTCCCCTGGTCGCCATGCTCGCCGCGAGGTACGCGGGCAACCACGTCCACATCGCGTACAGCTCCCACATGTGTCCGAAGTAGCCGAGGTTCGCCAGGCGCGGGCCACGTTCGCGGAACAGCGCGAGGATGTAGCGCGGCTGGAACGGCGGCGCCGGCGCGCCCAGCGGTCCGGGCCGCACCAGCCGTCCGGCGATCGCCGCGCCGACCAGCGCGGCGGCCGCGGCGACGAGGAGCACCGCGCGCCACGGCAGCGCGGTGAAGGAGCTGATCAGCTGGGGGAGCGCGCTGCCGAGGGTCAACGCACCCACCAGCACGCCGAGGGCGAGGCCGCGCCCGCGGTCGAACCACGACGTCATCAGCTTCAGACCGGTGGGGTAGACGCCGGCGAGCGCGACGCCGGTGAGGAAACGCAGCGGCACCGCGGCCCCGAGTCCGTGCGCGAGTGTCCCGACGGCCGCGGTCGCCACCGCCGCGGCGAGCGCGCACACCGCCACCAGCCGGTGCGCGGGAAGGCGGTCGGCCAGGTTGAGCACGGCCGCGGACAGGGCTCCCGTCACGAAACCGAGCTGCACCGAGACCGTCAGCAGGGTCGCCCCGGCGGTACCGAGCCCCCACTCCGCGCGCAGCGCAGGCACGACCGCGGACGCCGAGAACCACGTGGCCATGACGAGCACCTGCACGGCCGCGATGTAGCCGAGCTGGCGGACCGCGGACCGGTCGGGGGCGCTCGGCTGCACCTCACACCTCCGGTCGCGCCGCGATCCTCGCCGGCCACTCTGCCGGACGCCCGCCGCCAGGGCGAGGTGTACCGCAACGCAGAACTCAGGTGCCGCAGCGCAAGACTCGCGCCGCTCCCCCCGCGAGTCTTGCGCTCGTGCACCCGAGTCCTGCGCTCGTGCACACGAATGTTGCGTCCGTGTACGCAGGGATGGCTGCCCGATCACGGCTCGCGGCCGCCTCTGGCAAGCTGGCACCCCGGGGCGGACACGAGCTCCCGGCACCGGAGGAGGGCGACATGGACGACCCCGACGAGTGGGACCAGGAGTCCGGGCAGCTCGACGCGTCGGACACGCTCGACGGCCGGAACGTGCCCGATCCGCTCGACGAGGGCATCTCCCCGCCCGAGCGGCCGTGGGTGGGCGACGGGTGGGGCGTCACCGCCCGCGAGCAGGCGGAGGGCGACAGCGTCGACCGCTACCTCGCCCGCGAACTGCCCGACGTGGCGCTCGACGACGGCGACGGGATCGGCGACACCTCCGACACCGACGGCGAGCCGTGGGACGACGAGGTCGGCACCCTGCGGTCCGGTCGCCTCGTCGCCGCGGAGCGCGGTGAGAGCGCGGACACCGACGACGAGCTGTGGGCGCAGGACATCGGCGTCGACGGCGCGGCCGCCTCGGCCGAGGAGGCCGCGATGCACGTGGTCGGCGACCGCGGGTCGTACGACGACGACTGAGTGCACGCCCGCAGCGGACTGTCCGCGGCCTCACACCTCGGCGCACGAGCCCTTCGCGACCGGGTCGCTCGCCTATGCTCCCGCCCATGACGGCCGGGCCTGACGACGCGCATCTGATCGACCTCGCGTCGCGTGCGCTCGGAGGCAGCGTGCTCGCCGCCAACGACGAGACGTTCGCCGAGAAGGAGAACCTGATCAAGGTCTCCGCCCCGGTGTTCACGCCCGCCACGATGGGCCCGCGCGGTCAGATCTACGACGGGTGGGAGACGCGGAGGCGTCGCGACGAGGGCTCCGACTGGGTGATCGTGCGGCTCGGGGTGCCCGGTGTGGTGCACCGGGTGGTCGTCGACACCGCGTTCTTCCTCGGCAACTACCCGGCGGAATGCAGCATCGAGACGTGCTGGCTCGACGGCTGGCCCGCCATCGACGAGCTGATCGAGCTGCCGTACTGGCGGATGAAGGCCGAGCGGCAGAAGCTCGAGGGCGGCACGGCGAACGTCGTCGAGATCCCGCCGACCCTGGCCACCCACGTGCGTCTCACGATCCACCCCGACGGCGGGGTGGCCCGCCTGCGGGTGCTCGGCGAGGTGGTGCCCGACCCGCGGCGCTGGGCGGGGCTGACGGTCGACCTCGCGGCGGCGGACAACGGCGGCGCCGTGCTCGACGCCAGCGACCGGTTCTTCTCCCCGCCCGAGAACGCGATCCGGCCGGGACACGCCGTCACCATGGGCGACGGCTGGGAGACGCGGCGGCGGCGCGGCGGCGGCTGCGACTGGCTCCTGCTCGAGCTCGCGGCTCCGGGAGAGATCCGCCAGTTCTACATCGACACGGTGCACTTCGTCGGCAACTCCCCTGGCGCGGTGCGGCTGACGGCGATCGACAGCGCCGACCCAGGGTTCGCGGACGTCCCGGCGGAAGACTGGCCCGAGCTCCTGCCGCGCACCGGGATCCAGCCCGACACCCGGCACTGGTTCGGCCGCGACGCCGGGCTCGACACCGAGCGCACGGTGGACCGCGTCCGCGTCGAACTCATCCCGGACGGCGGGCTGAGCCGGCTCCGGCTGTGGGGTGTGCCCAGTGCGGACGGCCGGTCGGCCGTCGGGTTGCGGTGGTGGAACCTGCTGCCGGTGCGCGACGCCGCCCGGCAGATCCGCAGCTGCTGCGCGTCGACGGTCTGGGCCGCGACCCTGGCGGAGGAGCGGCCGGTCGCGGATCTCGACGCCCTGTGCGCCGCGTCGGAGCGGATCACCCTGACGCTGCCGTGGGACGAGGTGGCCGCCGCGCTCGCGGGGCACCCGCGGATCGGGCAGGCGCCCACCGGAAAGGGCAAGGAGGCGGCCTCGTCGCGGCGCGAGCAGGTGGGAGTCGCAGCCGATCCGGAGCTGGCGCAGGCGCTGGCCGAGGGCAACCGCGCCTACGAGGAGCGGTTCGACCACGTCTACCTGGTGCGGGCCGCGGGCCGGTCCGGGCAGGAGATGCTGGCGTTGCTGAACGAGCGGCTGGGCAACGACCCGACGGTGGAGCGGGACGTCGTGCGGCAGCAGCTCGCCGAGATCACCAGCCTGCGGCTGCGCCGGCTGTGGCGCGAGGGAGAGGCGTGAGCGAGCGTAGCGAGCGAACCATTCGACACAGCGTCGCGGCGAAGCCGTCGACCGAGCGAAGCGAGGGCGCACGGTGAGTCTGTCGACGCACGTGCTGGACGCGACGACCGGGCGACCGGCCGTCGGTGTCGGCATCCTGCTGGAGAGTTTCCGGGACGGCGGGTGGGCCGAGGTGGCCACCGGGCTCACCGACGACGACGGCCGGTTGAAGGACTGGCTGCCCGACGACCTGCCCGGCGTCGGGATGCACCGGTTGCTCTTCGACACCGGCGCGTACTTCACCCGTATCGGGATGGAGAGCTTCTACCCGGCGGTCACGATCACCTTCGTGATCGACCGGGCCGACCAGCACTACCACGTTCCGCTGCTACTGAGCCCTTTCGCGTACTCGACGTACCGGGGCAGCTGAGATGACCGACCTGCTGGTCCGGAACGCGGCCCTCGTCGCCACCTGCGACGTGGCGGGCCGCGAGCTCGCCGGGGGCTGGGTCGCGATCACCGACGGCGCGATCACCGGCGTCGGGGCGGCGGACGAGGCGCCACCGGTCGCCGCGCGGACGATCGACGCCTCCGGCTGCCTGGTCACCCCGGGCCTGGTCAACACCCACCACCACCTCTACCAGAACCTCACCCGCGCGTTCGCGCCCGCGGTGAACGGGACGCTGTTCGAGTGGCTGACCCGCCTCTACCCGGTGTGGGCCGGGATCGACGAGGAGGCGTCGTACCTCGCGGCCTGGGTCGGGCTGGCTGAGCTCGCCCTGGGCGGCTGCACCTCGACCGCCGACCACCTCTACATCGCCCCGCGCGCCGGTGGCGACCTCTGGTCGGCCGAGATCGCCGCGGCCCGTGAGGTGGGGCTGCGGTTCCACCCCACCCGCGGGTCGATGACGGTGTCGGAGAAGGACGGCGGCCTGCCGCCCGACTCCGTGGTGCAGGACGACGACGCGGTGCTCGCCGACTCCGAACGGCTCGTCGCGGCGTTCCACGACCCGTCGCCCGCCTCCATGCTGCGGGTGGCGCTCGCACCGTGCTCGCCGTTCAGCGTCTCGCCCGCCCTGATGACGGCGACCGCGGAGCTGGCCGAGCGGCTCGACGTCCGGCTGCACACGCACCTCGCCGAGGACCCCGACGAAGACGAGTACTGCCTCGAGCGCTTCGGCCGCCGCCCGGTCGACCAGTTCGAGGAGGTGGGCTGGCTGAG
>Ga0136846_1236725_pt1 | contig 15111 bp, 10 predicted proteins | sample HopSoiMetagenom2_FD_96841 | JGI IMG/M metagenome (GOLD analysis project Ga0136846, IMG submission 96841) | Grasslands soil microbial communities from Hopland, California, USA - 2 Assembly 2016 (version 4) | ecosystem: Environmental > Terrestrial > Soil > Grasslands | place: USA: Hopland...
AACTCCGATGAGGAGCGACTACCGTAGTTCTACGGGGGCGGGCCGTTCGCAGCTTGCAGGCGGCAGTCCGAGGGCTAAGCTCGCGGCGGTGAGGTGAACTGATTATGGCCGCGGGAGATCGGGATTATCGGGGCTCGAGATCGGCCGCCGCGTTGTTTGCGTTCGGAGGGTTCGCATCCTTGCTCACGCTGGCAGGATGGCTGACTGGATCGACCTCCCTCCAAAGTTTTGGCGTCACCGGCTTTCCAGCGTGGCCGCTGACAGCACTCGCCAATCTGCTGTTGGCAATGGCATTATTGCTGACGGGCCGCGGCTATCCACAATTGCGTCTTCCGCTGATCGGCTTTGCCGTCGCGATTGCGCTGATCGCACTGACCGAAGCTATATTTGATCTCCCCCTGGGTTTCGACCGGTTGCTGTTCGCGCATGCGCTGGACAACAATTCGCCGTATCCCGGCCGCCCCGGCCTGCTCGCCTGTAGCCTGATACTCATCATCGCGGGCGCGGCCTGGTTGCTTGAGAGGCACCGGCGCCACGAATGGCCGATCTTTCTGCTGGCTTGCGTGCTGATCGGGCTGGGGTCGATGGCGCTCGTACTGCTCGCTCTTCAGGGTGACCTTGTCGCGCAAGCGGCACGACTGACGATCACGTCGTTACCGATCGCCCTGGCGACCATCTGCTACGGCGCCGGCCTGCTCGCATCGATCAGGCTCTGGGAAGTGCGCACGCGCGCGCAATGGGCGCGCGTGCCGATTGCGATGGCGCTGGTAGCGCTTGTGATCCTGCCGGCGGTCCAGCTGCCGATACAAATAAGGGTCGAGCAACTCGGCCTAATGGGACCGCTCGCGGCGCAGACCTTTGCCACCGTTTTCCACCTGCTTGTCGTCATCGGCCTGATCGGCTGGTCGATCGGGCAATTGTCCCGCGACAACAACGCAATCTCGGAGATGACCCGGGCGCTGCGCGAAAGCGAGGAGCGACTGCGTTTCGCAATCGAGGCGCATGAGCTCGGTATTTTCGAATGGGATCTGGTGAAGGGGCGGCTTAGCTGGAGCATGGGGGGCGAGCAAAGGCTGGGCCTGGCGCCGGGAACCACCATCGGACTGGAGACCTGGAAACACTATATCGATCCGAAAGATCTGCGCGAACTTCGAACCACGATCGCCGAAGCCGCGGATAGCAAGGCCGATCGGTTCAGCTTCCATTATCACCTGCATCTGCCCGAAGGGACGCGTGCGGTGGAAGGGTCCGCCCGTTGCTTCTACAATCGCGATGGGCGGTTTGTCCGCGCGATAGGGGTCGATCTGGACGTCACCGATCGCGACGTGCGTGAGGCGGCGCTTGAGGCGGGGCGGGCGCAACTTCAATCGATCCTGGAAACGGTGCCCGATGCGATGGTGATCATCGACGATCAGGGACGCATCACCGAATTCAGCGTCGCGGCCGAGCACCTGTTAGGATATCCCGCCAAGGACGCGATCCATTGCGACATTTCGATGCTGATTCCAGCCATCAAGGCGGGCGAGCAAAACTCCTTCCTCGCCCGTTATCGCAATGACGATATAAGCCGCGAAGTCGGGCAATCACGCACATTGTCGGCGCGAAAGGCGGATGGCAGCGAGTTTCCGATCGAGTTGAGCGTCGGCGAAAGCTGGATCGGGGGAAAACACGTTTTCACCGGATTCATCCGCGACATCAGTGATCGCGTGGCGGCCGAGGAGCGGATGGAGCAGCTCAATGCGGATTATGCGCATATTGCGCGCCTCAACGGCATGGGTGAAATGGCCGCGGCGCTTGCGCATGAGCTGAACCAGCCGCTTGCGGCGACCGGCAATTACCTCGGCATAGCCGAGCAGACATTGCTGCAAACAGGGGGCGACGCCGGCGCGATCGAGGCGCTTGATTCCGCGAATACGCAACTGCTCCGGGCAGGTGAAATCATTCGTCGACTGCGCGATTTCATGGCCAAACGCGATGTCGAATTCCATGTTGAAGATTTGGAGGAAATCGTCCGCGATGCTATTGCTTTGGCATTTGTCGGGCAGGTGCAAGTGCGGACCGTATGTGACATTGCGCATGAAGCGCGGACGATCATCGTCGATCGGGTTCAGGTCCAGCAGGTACTTGTGAATGTACTGCGTAATGCCGCGCAGGCGGTGCGGGAACTTCCCCCTGAACGCCGCGTCATCAGGTTGACGGCCGAGACGGCGGATCGCGCGCTGATGCGCGTCACGGTCGAGGATACGGGCCCCGGCTTCCCGGACGAAGTGCTTGCCAATCTCCATACGCCGTTCGTGCCCAGCAAGGATCGCGGGATGGGGATAGGCTTGTCAATCAGCCGCCGGATTGTGGAATCGCATGGCGGGGCGCTTGTTGCCCATAATGCGGCGGGCGGGGGCGCGATCATATCCTTCACCCTGCCGGTCTATCGAGACGAGGGTGAAAGCGCGGCGTGATCAGGCATTTCTATATCGTCGATGACGACGAGTCGGTGCGCAAGTCGCTGCACGGTCTTGTTCGATTGCGTACCGACACGATGATCCGCAGTTTCAGTTCGGCTGATGCCTGTTTGTCGGCCATTGATGAACTCGAGCCCGGCGTAATTCTGCTCGATGTCCAGATGCCCGGTATTTCCGGGATGGAGGCGCTGTGCGAGGTCGTGCGCCACCCGACCGCTTTCCAGGTGATCATGATAACCGGCCACGCCAATATCACGATGGCGGTTGACGCGATGCGGAGCGGCGCGTTCGATTTCCTCGAAAAGCCGTATGATCATCGGATGCTGCTCCAGATTATCGAGAAGGCCTACGTCCGGCTGGAGAACGCGGTGCAGGATCAGGCGGGCGCGGAGATCGCGCGCGCGCGATTGGCATCGCTTTCCGCGCGCGAACGCGAAGTGCTCGCGCAGCTGATCGACGGCAGGCCCAACAAACTGATCGCGCACGAACTGGATCTCAGCACGCGCACCGTCGAATATTATCGCGCCAACGTCATGGCTAAATTGGGCGTGCGGACCTTGTCGGAAGCGCTGCGGATTGCCTTCGCCGGAGGAATGCTGAGTTGATTGGTTCAAGCCGAGACGAGGAAGCCAAATACGGGCTCCGGCGACAGCACTGATGCAGCCAATGCGAGATAGCAGAACAGCAGGCGATGAGGATCTCGCACACGGGCAGCGCCCACGGTTTGCGCGTGACCAGCGCTGCGGCGCATCCCCCTTTGTCTGAAAAGGCGAATATTCGCTCAGGTCGGCTACCGCCTGGGGTGCGCGTATCGATCCCCAATCAACGGCGGCGGAAAGAGGGGCGCCGGGCAGCGATGCCTATCGGCAGGGTCGCGACAGCAGCGATCAGCATGAGGGCACCGGCTGTAATGATCACGGCACGCGCATCGCCGCCCATCAGCCCATGAAAGAAAAGGGGAATGGTGAGGCTTTCGATCATCATCGGAATGACGATGAACATGTTGAAGATGCCCATGTAAACCCCATTGCGTTCCGGCGGAATCATGTCGGCAAGCATGACATAGGGATTGCCCATCATTCCGGCCCAGCCAAGCCCGATGCCGATCATAGCGAAGAACAACCCGGCCTCGCTCGGGATGGCGGGAATTGCCACCATCGAAAGCCCCGAGGCCGCAAGGCACAGGACATGGACCCGTTTCGCGCCCCACGCGCGTGCCAGCGGGATCAGTGCGAGCGCGGCGACGAACGCGACGGCGTTGTAGAAGGCGCCAAGCTGACCGACGGTCAGGACGGTATCGCGGAATGCGGAACTCGCGGGATTGGTCGTTCCATGAAGCGAGCGGGCAAGCGCGAAGGTGATGAACTGCCAATAAGCGAACATCGCATACCATTGGCAAAGCATGGCAAGTGCGAGCTGGCGCATTGGGCGCGGCATCTCGATAATCGCGGCCTTCAGATCGCGAAGGGCGCCCGCGAACGTCAATGGATCGGCCTGGAGCCGTGCCTGTTCCTGGGGCGAGAGTGGTAACTCTGGAACGCGGATCACGGACCACAGGATGGTGCAGAGCGAAAGCACCGCGCCGATGATGAAGGCGATCCGCGTGATTTCCGGAATACCGCTCGCGTCCACGGCATTCTTGTCGAAGCCGATCAGCACGAGCAGCGTCGGCGACAGATAGGACACTGTCTGGGCAAGGCCGGTAAAGGCGGATTGCGTAAGGAAACCGAGCGGCCGCTGGTTCGCCCCCAGCCGGTCGCCGACATAGGCACGATACGGTTCCATCGTGACGTTGTTCGCTGCGTCGAGTATCCACAGCAAAGATGCCGCCATCCACAGCCTCCGGCTGTAAGGCATGGCGAACAGGCACACGCTGCACAGCACTGCGCCGATCAGGAAATAGGGCGTTCGCCGGCCGAGCCGCGTGTTGGTCCGGTCGCTCATTGCTCCGATCAGGGGCTGGATGAGCAAGCCGGTCACCGGACCCGCGAGCCATAGCAGTGGCAGCGTCGCCTCGTCAGCGCCGAGATAGCCATAGATCGGCGCCATGTTCGCCTGCTGGAGGCCGAAAGAAAATTGGAGGCCGAGGAAGCCGAGATTCATTTCGACGATACGGCGGAGCGGCAGACGCGGCCTGGTCATCGAAGCGCCTTTTGTGCGAGCGCGAGCGCGCCAAGCAGCCCGGAGCGGTCGCCGAGACCCGTCGGCACGATCAACGTGGCGATATCCCGGCAGCCGAAATAATCGCCGGACAGCCGGACAGCCTCGGCACGGACGCAGTCGATCAGCCCCGGCGTCGCCATGACACCACCACCCACGACGATGCGCTGCGGCGACAACAAGGCCTGCAGTGCGACGGCGAGCTGCGCGAGATAGTAGGCGATGATCGCGTGCGCGGGATGATCGGATGCGAGCTCGGAGAGCGAGCAACCCCACCGTGCACGAATGGCGGCGCCGCTCGCCAGTCCCTCCAGGCAATCACCATGAAAGGGACAGATGCCGGCGAAGGCCAGATCCTCAGGATGGCGGCGCGGCAGCATGTGTCCCATTTCGGGATGGCGCAGGCCGTGGATCGGACATCCTGCTATCAGCGCGCCGCCACCAATGCCGGTCCCGACCGTAATGTAGACGGCGATATCGCTGCCCCTCGCGGCACCCCACAAAGATTCGGCCAGGATCGCGGCGTTGACGTCGGTATCAAAGCCGACGGGGCAGTCGAATGCTCTGCCAATGGCACCCGCGAGATCGGTCCCGCTCCAGCCCGGCTTGGGCGTCGTCGTGATATGCCCCCAATCTGGTGCGTTGCGATCGAGCGAGACGGGGCCGAAACTGGCGATACCGATGGCCGCGAAGGAACCGAATTCGGTGGACGCGTCGTTGAAGAAAGCGAGCGCGGCGTCGAGCGTTTCCGCAGGCCTGGTCGTAGGGATGCGGGTGGTGCGCAACAGCGTCTCGTGATCCCGCGCGACGCCCAGAACGAACTTGGTGCCGCCCGCTTCGATGCAGCCATAGAGCGGTGAGGCGCTCATGCGGCCAGTCCCAGCCAGACGGTCTGCCATGGTCCGATCAGGAGGCACCCTTTCGCCTCGCCGCGCAATCGGTCGCACCAGCCCGAGGAAACGGGCTCGTCCAGCGTCACCTCCTGATCGCAGAAATTGAGGAACACCCGATCCCGCCCACATCCGATGCCGAGTACGGCGGGATGCCCTGTCTCGAACACAGTAGGCGCCCCCGCAGCGCCGCTGGCGATCCGCGCGGCGCGCAGTCTCGTGAGGTCGTTCGAAATACGCCGCGTCACCCGGCTGTTGAGCGCTGCCCAGTCCATTGCCGGCCGATGTAACCAGCGGCCTTCGTGCGCCTTCTCCGCATCGGCACGAAAGGAGCTGTCGTTGAGCAGTCCCGCCTCGTCGCCCATGTAGATCGTGGCGAGCCCGCCCGACGCGATTGCCAACGCATGGAGCAGCGCAATGCGACGGAAGGCGATCTCGCGCTCATTCTCGTCGGCCGCCGCCTCCAGCCCGGCGAGCGATGCGAGCGTGCCGTTGGTGCCATGGAGCGTGCTGCCATCGGACTGGAAAGGCTCACCGCGCGCCCAACTTCCGTCCGCCCCTTCAAGAAACCGGACGGCGTGCGACAGGCGTGCCAAGGGATCCGGGTCCACGTCCTCGAGGTCGCCGAGCACCGCACCCCAACCAATATCGTCATGGCAGCGTGCATAGCTGAGCCAGTTGGCCCCGCGCGGTAGCCCGCCGCTGGCGCGCAGGATCGCGGACGGCAGTGCGGCCGACTGCTCGGCCAGCGCAACCCAACCCGCGACCATCAAGGAATTATTGTAGACGAGGTGGCATTCGGGTTCGAACCCTTCCCCTTCATCGGTTCCGAAATAGGGCGGCACGAAGGCGGTGGGCACGATCGCCTCGGCCTTGAGCAAGGTCGCCGGCGCGGCGATGTCGAGCGCGGCGCGCAGCGCGCGGATGATATAATGCGCTTGGGGCAGGTTGCGGCAATTCGTGCCGGGCTGCTTCCACAGGAAAGCGGTGGAATCCAGCCGGAACGCCTCGAACCCATGATTGGCGAGGCGAAGCATGACCTCGAGCATCGCCAGGAAGACTTTGGGATTGGCCCAGTTCAGGTCCCACTGGAACGGGTAGAAGGTCGTCCAGACTGCCCCCAATTCGGGGACAAAGGTGAAATTGTCCGGAGCGGTGCTGGGGAAGACCTGCGACAGATCGGCTTCGCGCGCCCGGGCCTTGGCCAAGCTCGATACGATGTAGAAGTCGCGATAATAAGGATCGCCGTCCCGGGCTGCGCGCGCCCAGGGATGATCGTCGGCAGTGTGGTTGAGCGCGAGATCGACGCACAGACTGATCCGCGCCTCGCGCAGCCGGGCAGCGAGCCGCTCCACATCCGCCATGCTGCCGAGCCGGGGTTCGATCGCGAGATAGTCGGCAACCGCGAAGCCGCCGTCACTGTCGCCGGTTCGCGCCTTCAGCAGCGCGAGCAAATGCAGATAACGGACGCCGAGCGCTTCGAGATGGTCGACGTGCGTCGCAACGCCGTTCACGGTTCCGCCAAAGCGATCGACGTAGGTTGAATAGCCGATCATGTCGGGCGCGACGAACCAGTCGGGATCGGCCACCCGAGCGGCATCCAGCGCAACGAGTTCGGGCAGCCGGTCGGCAGCGCAGGCGCGGAGCAATTCAACCGTTCGCGTCCAAAGCTGGCCGACGCTGTGCTTTTCGCCATAGACGCGGTCGAGCTGTCGGCGCAGGCGCGGCCCGATTGCCTCGCAACGGTCCTCAAACATGCCCAAAGCTCACTCCCTGACGGAGCCGCGCAGTTCAAACCGCGCGTGTTCAAGATCTTCCCTGAAGCGGGTCGAGCCATGCAGGACTGCCACCAACCCTGCCGCTGTTTCGCGGCCCGCCCGAACCGCTGATCGGCTATGGGCGCCGCAAACCACGCGGCTTTCCCCATAATCCCGCCCGCGTGCGAGGATCAGGGCTGCCCGGTCCGGGCGCAGTTCGGCCAGGACGAGTGCGACCGCCGTGCCCCATATTGTATGACCGGAAGGATAATCGAAGCTCTGCGCCAGCATATTCCTGTCCTGGCAGACGGGGCCCTGGTCCAGCAGAAATGGCCTGGGCCGGCGATACTCCGCTTTCAGGGCGTCCGCAGCCGCAGCAGTATCCCGTCGCATCGTGACCAGCAATCGCGCGAGGGCGGGCTGCCGATCCGGCGCAAGCTCCATACCGACCGCATCGGAGAAGTCCTTCAGCATCGCCGGAACGGCTTCGTCCGCGTCGGCGACCGCCAACTTCCATCGAGCGCCGTCGACAGACGGACGCTCCTGGCGAAAGACCTCGCGGTCCTGTCTCTCTTCAGCCGAGTGGGCTCGTGGGGCGGGACAAATGAATTGCCGCAGGTCGGGCCCTTGGCCGGTCAGATAACCGGCCCCTGAATCCAGGGGGGCCGCGTCGGCTGGGAAGATCGAAAACAGGAGAAAGGCGGCGAAAAGACGAGGGCGCCACCCCATCTCGACACCAAATTGGTCGCGACGCCCGAGGTGAAGATGCGCATAGGGCCTCTTGGTGGAGTGCACGGGTGCTTATCCTATTTGCCGAGATAGCGTTTCAGCGCTTCCGGCTCGTCGGTCTGGAATACGGAGATGCCCGCTGCGCGCAGACGGCCCCACACCGCCTCGGGATCCCGCAGGGCGTCGGTATCGCCGCCATACCCTTCGACGAAGCCTTCCCAGAGCGTATTCGTCCAAAGCCGCACCCCGGCTTTCCGGGCGACCTGGCTAACCGCAGCAAGAGCCTTTCCCGGCATTCTCGGCAGCTCGATCGCTACCGGTTTTCTGCGACCGGAAACCTGGAATGCCGTTATCGAGGACAGATCGTCCCCATCTCCAGCCGGAGCAAGGACCGGCATGAAAGAGACGGTGTCGAAGGGTGGAATGTCGGCGAGGATTGGACTGCCCGCCCCTGCCGGTTGCTTGATGATGACCTGGTCGATCTTTCCGGCCGCGCGGACGGCGGCCACCACATCGGCGTAGAGGCCTGCCTGAACGTCAAGGTTCAGCAAAACCTTGCCATTTGCGGTGTCGAGCGCCTCGCCCAGCGTCGGAACATGCTGGTCCGTCAGGCCTGATCCGGCACCGCCTTCATCCTGGCGAAGCCGCAGGCCCCTGATCTGGGCGAGCGTGAGTTCCGAAACCTCACCGTGGCCGTCGGTCGTACGATCCACGGTCTCGTCATGCATCAGTATGAGATATCCGTCCCGCGTGCGGCGTACGTCCACCTCCGCCATATCGATACCAAGCGCGCTGCACCTGGCGATGCCGGGAAGCGAGTTTTCGGGATTGGTGGTGTCCATGCCCGAATGCGGTGCCGGCTCATGGCAGGCGCGATGTGCCACGACCAGTACCGGCATGGCAGGATCGAGGAAACGCCCGTTCACGGTCGGGCGCGGGGGGCTGGCGACCGCCGGCATCGAGCCGACGATCGCCAATGCACCGACAGCGCCGGCAACGACACTGCGCATCAACTCAGAACCTCTTGGTCAACGACAGGGTGAAATTGCGGCCGAAGATCGAGCGGCCGACCGTTGCATCGAGTATGCCGGTGCCCGAGCCGATCACCGGCGCGCGCGCATTGCCTTCGGTCAACCCTATCGCGTTGAACATATTGTTCACCGCGCCGCGTAATTCGAAACCGTGCAGCTCGATGCTCGCACCCAGATCGACCGTTGAATAAGCGGGCAGACGGCTGAGGTTGGACGCGTCCTGGAAGCGACGGCCGATCGTGAAGAAGGTGCCATATACGGAGGCGCGGGTGCCCCCCACCTCGAAGCTGTAGGTGGGCTGTACGGATAATTGCACCCGCGGAACCCGCGTGATGTCGCCCCCTCGCGAACTGGCGGCGTTATTGCCCGTGAGGGTAATCACATTGTTGATCTTGGGATCCTGGAGCATGCCGTCGGTGGCGATCTCCAGCCCGGGCAGCGGACGCAGAATGGCTTCGAGTTCGAGACCATAAGTGCGGGTGTCGAACAGGATGTTCGAATTGGTGATCGCGCCGCTATTGGGGTCGATCACCTGCGTCCCGGCGTTCAGTTTGTCGAACTTCGACCAGAATCCCGTCAGCGTCACCTGCAGCAATTTGCTGGCGAACTTGAAGCCGACTTCGCCCTGTTTCACCGCGGTGACCGGAAGCGGTGCCGTAGAGCCGGGCAAAGTCGCGCCCAACAGGATCGTGTCGAAACGCGGATAGCTAAATGTGCTGGTGTATCGGCCGAAGACGTTCGCGCTCGGCGAGAAGATGTAGCTGACACCTGTGGTCCAGCTGGTTCCCTTCAGGCTTTCGGAATGCGGGACGTAGCTGGTGATGCCCTTCACCGCCTGCGCGGCAAGCGGCCCATTCGGGTAAGCATTGACCGCTGCCCCGACGATGCCCTGCACGCCGTCCTGGGTCCGGACCACGCGGCGGACGCCGCCGTCGATCGCAAGCGATGGCGTGATCTTCCAGCTGTCCGAAAGATAGAAAGCGGACGAATGGCCCGACAGTGAACCGCTAGGTGTGCCTGCGGCATAGCTCAGGAAGCCGTTTTCGGTGATGGAGCCGACGACCTGGCCGGCCGCGTTCAGAGCCTGGATGTCGAGAGCATCCGGATGGTTCTTCACGTCTACCAGGATCGAGGAGGTCAGTTGCTGCTGATTGTAGTTGTAATCGCTATAATAGAAGCCGCCCGTGAGATTATGAACGCCGATCGGGGTGTTCAGCGACTTCGTGATCCGGATGTCATTGGCGTCGTAGCGGATGCGCGTCCTGATGCTGTTCCAGCTATTGGCCATCACCAGATTGGCGGTGGTGGTTGGATCGAAGGCGGCACCCGTGCCGGCGATGACGTAACGCACGGCCGTTGTGCCGGGGAAGGCGGCCTTGGCGGCGTTCAGCTTACCGGCAAGGAAACCCGCCGCTGCGGTGGGTGTGCCATTGAAGATGCCGTTGAATTCAGTGGTTCCCGCCGTGTGGCGGTAGGTGTCGGCAACATGAAATCCGCCGCCCAATTCATATTCGAAGCCGAGCGTGGCGACCCCGATATTGGGGTGAATGCCGTCGTGGAGGCTGCGTTTGACCGTGATCGGCTTGCCGCTGGCATCCAGCGTGCGCAGCGTGACATTGTCGAAGCTGCCTGAACTCAGCGAGCCTGTGCGCGGGTCGATCAGCGATTTCAGCGAGGCGCCCGTGCCGGGGTCGGCGAGCGGCACGTCGGTATCGAACAGGCTGCGGTCGTTGAGGTAAGTATAATCCGCCCAGATACGCCCATTATCGAGCCGGTAGTTCAAGCCGACCTTGATTTGCCCACCCTCATCCGCATTGGCGAAACCGGGGTTGCGCAGCCCGTCGTCCTTGCGAAAGAAACCGCTGACGCTGGCGGACAGCCGATCGGTCACTGGGCCCGAAAGTAGGACGTCGGTGCGCAGCCGGTTCCCGGTCCCCGTCTCGACCTTGACCGCGCCTTCGAATTTGTCGGAGCCGTGATTGGTGATGAAGTTGACGACGCCGCCCGAGGCGTTGTTCGAATAAAGCGGTGCGGTGCCGCCGCGAACGATCTCGGCGCGCTGTGTATCGAGATCGACCCGGTAAAGCTCGTCGATGTTCAGAAAGCGCTCGGTGTTGCTTTCGAACAAGGGCATGCCGTTGACGTTGAGGTCGATAAGGCGCCAACCGCTCCATGGAAGTCCGCGGATCACCACATTCTCGCCGCCGCCTTCTCCGCCGGACGCCTCGACCGTGAGACCCGGCGTGGACTTCAGGAGATCGGCAATGCCGTGCGGCGCCGCGCGCGCGATCTGAGCGCTGCTTATCGTGGTGATGGTGTAGGGCGCTTCGAACTTGACCTGCTTGTGCGAGGTTCCGGTTACGACGATTTCGGCACCGCCTTCGCCGCCGGCACTGTCCGGCCCAGCGGGTTGCACCTGCTGTGCATGCAGCGTTGCACTTGCCAGCGAGAGCGTCGAAGCGGCAAGCAGCAGCTTGATGGTAGAACGAGACGTCATTTTACCCCCCTTTAATGGAGACGAGTTCCAGAAAGGGACGGCCTTTTCGCAGCACGTCGCCGCCCCTCCACAGAGGAGCCGCGCGTGGCCTGCGAGCCGGTCGACCCAGGCACCCTATCCGACCCGATTGCCTTCCCTGCGGGATTTGTTACCATCGAGTCGAATAGTATTTGCCATGTATTCTATTAAAATGAAAGCCCCATGACAGACGCCCTCACCGCCGCTCCGCTCGGGACTCTTCCTCAGCCCACCTGGATCAAGCCGGTTTCAGGCGGCGGCAGGGCCATGCTCGATCTTATGCTCAAGAGGGACGGCGCGGTGCAGGCTGAGCTTCCAGCTCAACTGGGCCTGTCCCAGCCCAGCGCGGCGCGGCTCGTCAGCGCGTTCACGCAAGACGGAATGATTCGTATCGTCAGGCGGCCGGCCGTTGGGCGGGGAAATCCCAGCGTAGGGCTCAAGCTGGAACCAGACTTTGCCTACGGCCTCGGTGCCGGCATCTTCGGTGACGCGCTTTCGATGGCAATCGTCGATTTCACCGGCCGCGTGCGCGCGGAAGAGCGTGTCCCGACCGCGGACATGCACAGGGATGCGGTTCTAGAGGAACTGGCGAAGCTGAAGCACAAGCTGGTCGACCGGGCCGGGATAGATCCTGCGAGGCTGGTCGGCGCGGGGATCGGTTTTTCGGGTTTCTTCGTCGACGCACCGCTGCGCTTCAATCCGCCCGCGGCGCTTTCGGACTGGGTGGACGCGGATTTGCCTGAGTTGCTCGCGCCAGTCCTCGGACTGCCCATATTGTGCGACAACGACGCGACGTGCGGAGCAATTGCCGAAAGCCTTTTGGGCGTCGGCCGCAACTGCACGAATTTCGCCTATTGCCACCTCACTAATGGATTTGGCGGCGGCATCGTCGCCGACGGTCGTGTCGTCCGCGGCGCGCTCGGCAATGCGGGCGATTTCGGCGGCATCTGGTGGCTGCTCGACCAAGGCTATCCGAATCTCGATCTGCTTTGGCGCAGAGTCACGGAGGCCGGTGCGACGTTCGCGTCGCTCGAGGAGATGCTGCATCTCCTCGACCCGGCGACTCCTGGGATCGAGGACTGGCTCAAGGCATGCGAGCGCCCCTTTGGCTCGCTCGCCTTCATCCTGGGGCACGTTCTCGCACCGGAAAAGGTGGTGATCGGCGGACGGCTGCCCGGCTGGCTTGCCCATCTCATTGCCGAAAAAGCCACGCTGCCCCACAGCCCCACCAGGCACGCGCAGCCCTTTCATCTGCCCGAGGTGGTGGCGAGACAGGTCGAGGGCGATGCTGTCGCGATTGGCGCTGCGGTCATGCCGCTGCAATCCTTGTTCTTCGGTCAGGGCTAAATCCGCTGACCTCCAGAACCAACCCGGATCTGCCCAAGGTTGCGGGAACGCGCGTTCAGGCCCTTTTTTATGCGTCGGGAAATTTCGGCAAGAGCGTCGTCCTGGCGACGTTCGATACGGTTCTCTTCTTCTATCTAACCGCGATCGGTGGAATTTCGCTGTCGGCCGCGGGCATCATCATCATGACGGCCCTGGTTTGGGATGGTTTCGGCGATCTGCTGATCGGCTATTGGGCCGATCGGACAGGTCGAACCAACTTCCTCAAAATCCTGCTGACCATCGGCGCCCCTCTGTGCGGCGCCGCCTTCGCCGCCCTGTTCTACTTTGCCGCTACGGAGCCGGCGGAGCGGGTGGTGGTCGTAGCGCTGCTCTGCTGGGCATGCAGGATTGGCTATACGTTGTGCGACGTGGCGCACAATTCGATGCTGGTGAACATATCCGCCAACGAGCGCGGCGCTTCGTTGTCATCCGGGTTGAGACTGATATTCAGCGCCGCTGGAACCACGGCGGTCGGCCTTGCCTTCAAGTCCAGCCTGTCGTTGCCGACGATCGACACACAGCAGTCCGCCTTCGCTGCCTGTGCCGCGGTCGGCGGCCTCGCTTATACGCTGACGCTGCTCGCTGCGATCAGGGTCAAGGATGTCGGGCTGTTGAGCCGCGAACGCGCTGGCGAATTCCGATTCTGGCCGGCATTGCGCACATTGTTTGCGACCGTGGCGTATCGGAAGCTGTGCTTCCTGATCGTGCTGCAGGCGGGTGTAACATCCCTGCTCATGAAAGGCCTGCCGTTCCTGGGGCTCCATTTCTTCCGGGGCGCGGCATGGGCAGGCGATGCAATTGTCGCTGTTACGGTGGCGCAAGTCGCAGCGTTGCCAGTCCTGATCCTGTTTGGTCGACGCGGCGTGACCTCACGCACGATTTTGCAGACATCCCACGCGCTGATGGCGGCTTCGATGATTCTCCTGTGCGTGAGCACCCGAAACTTGCCGGGGCTCGCCTGGGTGGCCCTTGTCGGAATAGGAATCGCACAATCGGGCATGAACATGACCATTTGGGCCAAGCTCGCGCTGGTCGTCCGGGAAAGGCTCATGGTTCATGACGGCCTTCACGCCCTTCCTGTCGGGCTCTTCCTTGCCATTCTCAAATGCGCTGCCGGTTTCGGCACCGGCATGCTGGCGTTTGGCCTGTCGTGGGGCCGAACCTTCGGTGTCGATCAGAAGGCAATCATCCTTATAATAGCGGTCGCGGCGCCGTTTGCTTCAAGCCTTGCGTGCATCGCACTCACGCGGCGGGAATGACCATGCACTCGGCTAAATCGCCCTCAGACCGCTTGGCGCGGTGTTCAATTCCACTTCTGCGTCGCGCGAGGTTCGAACGCGGAACACTGGCCGATCCATGTCGCTCTACCTACGGCTGGAGCAGGCGGTCAAGCTGGGTTCAACTGGTCTCTCGGCAACGCAGTGAGGCGCTGAGTGATTTGCCCTTCAACGGCGAGGCGTACCGCTGTTCGGTCGATATGGGATCGGAGTCGTTCGCGGCCATTCGAGTGCGCGGCAACAAGGAACACTCGAATGCCCTCGGCGGCACCAAGCCGCGCTCTGGCGTACCCGCCGTCCAGGAGGAATGCCGCCGGGCTGGCATCCACGGCCAGATGGCCGTTCGTTGGTCATGCTGAAAGCCTACAAGCGCGGCGACGAGCAAAGTTTCTTCCTCGTCGTGCCCGGCGGCACACTGATCTGGCAAAGGAAGTACCATTTCCATGGTGTCGGGCAGACCCTCTGAATGCCCAGCGCTTTCGGGCCGGCAGCGGCATTTCCGAGGCCGAGCTTGCCGATCCGGGATGGGCGTCATTCGGCGGCGATCGCCTCTCTTGGTTCCTCCTCCCGCTGGTCCCGGCAAAGCAGATCGGGCGCCTCGGAAAACCACGTGACCGTGCGCTGCAGCCCTTCCTCGATCGATATGCGAGGCTCCCATCCCAGCCATTTTTTCGCGCGTGAGATGTCTGGACGCCGGCGGCGGGGGTCGTCCTCGGGCAGCGCCCGATGCTCGATGTCACCGAATGCCCCGGTTATCATCCGGATCATCTCGGCAAGGTGGCTGACGGTCAGTTCTTCCGGATTGCCGAGATTGACGGGTTCGGTCCCGTCGATGCCGGCCTCCATCAGCAGCATCAGGCCTTTGACCAGATCCGAGACATAGCAGAAGCTTCGCGTCTGCGAGCCG
>Ga0136846_1219718_pt1 | contig 15108 bp, 14 predicted proteins | sample HopSoiMetagenom2_FD_96841 | JGI IMG/M metagenome (GOLD analysis project Ga0136846, IMG submission 96841) | Grasslands soil microbial communities from Hopland, California, USA - 2 Assembly 2016 (version 4) | ecosystem: Environmental > Terrestrial > Soil > Grasslands | place: USA: Hopland...
AACAACGTGCCGGCGCTGGCGTCGAACGCTTGCAGGTGACCCGATGCGCCGCCGGCGAAACGAAGGATCGCGTCGAACGTGGGGTCCGCGCCGCTTTCATCGAGCAGATTGAAACCGGTAGCGCGGACGATCTCATCGACCAGCATGCGAGCGAGGTCGAACCAATGCGTGCCGTTGTGCAGCGTGCCCTTCGTATAAAATCCACCGACGGTGACGATACGGCCAAATTCACCGCTACGAATCCGGTCGCGCAATTCGGTGTGACCCAGCGAATAGCGGCGGCTGTAATTGACCGCGAGCGCGATCCCTCGCCGCTTCGCCAACTCAACGAGCTCCTGTGCCTGCGCCAATTCCGTGGCCAGCGGTTTTTCCGCGAGGATCGCACGAACCGACGGCGTCTCCAGTGCGGCCTTGATGAGCGCGTAGTGCGTGGCATCGGGCGTGCAGATGCTGACGATCTCGGGTTGCACCTTCGCCAGCAATTCCGCGGCGTCGGAAAAGCGCGCATCGACCTGCCAGCGCTCACCCGCTCGTTGCAGTTTCACCGGGTCTTGATCGCAAATCGCCACGAGTTGGGTTTCTGAACAGGCGTGATAGGCGGCGGCGTGATTGTAGATGCCGGCGGCGCTATCGGTGCGAAATTCGCTTCCGATCCACCCACATCCCAGCAGTGCCGCGCGCAAGGTCATTTAGCGGGCGCGCTTCTGCGCGATATGCTTGTTGATCTCCAGCAGCTCCGGGTTGCGACGGCAAAAAGCCGCGACGTCGTTGAAAGTGAAGGCCGGATTCTGCGGATAGAGCGCCTCGAAGATGGCCATGATCAGCGCATAGTCATCGGCGGTGTCGAGCGTCACGCGAATATCGGAATGTTTCTCCGCTTCTTCCATGATAAGCGCGTGGATCTTGTAACGCTCGGGATGCTCGTAAATGTAGAGCGAGACGTGTTCGTGATCGGCCGGGTCTTGGGTAAGTGTGTTCACTTCCGCAAGCACCGAGGTGGCGAATGCTTGCACGGCCAGCCCGAGCGGGAGCGGACGCTTCAGGCAGTTGCTCACGTAATCGTGCTTTTCGTCGCAACGGCACTTCACCACGGCGTCGACCATGTCCGGATCGAGCAGCGGGCAATCACCGGTGATCTCCACGATCACATCCGCCTGCGCGCTCTGCGCGGCGAGCAGCACGCGCTCGAGCACGTCCTCCTCACTGCCGCGATAGCAACCGACACCGAGCTTCGCCGCGAGGCGCTCGATCACGGCATCCGCGGGGTGCGTGGTCGTGGCGATAACAATGCCATCGAGCGTCTTCGCCCGTTGCAGCCGTTCCACCAGCAGTTGCAGCGCCGGTTTTCCCAGAATGGGCAGCATGACCTTGCCAGGCAGCCGGCTGGAGTTCATGCGCGCTTCGATTGTCGCGATCGTCTTCATGCGTTTAAGAAATCAACTCCCAGGCGAGAGGCGTCCCGCGCTCCACGTCCTTCGCCGCATGGCGGCCGAGGATCTCCCCGAGGTGCTTGGGCGGCATGCCGGCACCAGGGCGAATGGAGCGGACATTCTTCTCCGTAAAGACTTCGCCCGCCCGCACATTTTCCACGACGAACAACGAGCGACGAAACACCCGGCTCGCGCTTTCCTTGCTCGAAACTTCGTAGTTCACACGCCCCAGCGCGCGTTCCGTAATGCGCACCTGCTCCACCATCAGGCGAAACTCCGCGGGCTCGAGCGAAAAGGCGGCATCGGGGCCTCCATCGGAGCGACGCAACGTGAGATGCTTCTCCAAAATGCACGCACCCAGCGCGACCGCCGCGACCGGCACAGCCACATCGAGCGTGTGATCGGAAAGCCCGATCGGCAGATCGAACGACTGCATCATATCGGGAATCGTGCGCAGGTTCATCTCATCCACCGGCGCGGGATAACCGCTGGTGCACTTGAGCAGCGCGATTTGCGTGGCGCCAGCCCGCCGCGCCGCAGCCACTGCTTCCTCGATCTCCGTGCGCGTAGCCATGCCCGTCGACATGATGAGCGGCTTGCCCGTGGCGGCACAACGCTCGATCAACCCATGATCGACCAACTCGAAAGAGGCGACCTTGTAAGCCGGCACCCCCATCTGCTCGAGGAAATCCACGGCGGTGGGATCGAAAGGGCTCGAGAAACAATGCATGCCGAGCTCGGTGGCCCGCTGCTTCAATTTCGGCTGCCAGTCCCAAGGCGTGTAAGCCTCCTGGTAAAGGTCGTGCAGCGTGCGCCCTTCCCAGATTGTGCCTTTGCCGATCTTAAACTCGGGCCGGTCACAAGCCAGCGTCAGCGTATCGGCCGTGTAAGTCTGCAGCTTCACCGCATCGGCGCCCACGGCATGCGCGGCTTCCACCAAGCGGACCGCTTCGTCGAATTTCTGGCCATGATTGGCCGAGAGCTCCGCAATGATATAGACGGGCGCTCCGGGGCCGACCTGTCGGCCGGCGATATTAATCGCGTGCATGAATGGGACTACGGGTTCGGGAAAGCGTATAACACAGGGCGGTCTGCCCCGCTTCAGTCCGGTCTTCTTCCTGTTGAAATCCGGCTCGGGAGAATGCGCGGGCGGACGCCGTATTCCCCGGTTTGATCAAAGCCACGATGCGCTCGATTTCGCTCACGCGGAAAATCTCGCGCGCTGCCCTCACCAGCAGCGCACTGGCATACCGGCGGCCACGCAGTACCGCACCCATGCCGATGGAAATGACGGCCGCGTCGCCGTCCACCGCAAAGCGAAGCTGGGCCACCGGTTCGCCATCGAGTTCCGCGATGAAGAGATGCGCCCTCTCTTCGGAAAGCTGCTTCGCAAACCACCGCTCATGCACCTCCCACGGAATCGGCTCGCTGTGGAAAGAAGCCGCGCGCACCACCGGATCATTCGCCCATTCCCAAATTCGTTTTGCGTCCGAGGCGGCAGCGCGGCGAAGACGAAACAACTTGCTCTTGAGCTGGGTCGCGACACGACCCGCACCGCGGCCGTCCACGAGATGACGCGCGGACGTGGACATGGCGCTGCGCGCTTTCTGGTCTTCCGCCAGGGCGCGCACAGCGCTGGTAAACGCCGTGGGCTCGAAATTCGCGGCCGGGCCGAGGTTGCAAGCGGCGCCATGCGCTGCAAGGCCAACAGCAATCGGTAACTGGTTGCTATTCAAAGGCAACACGAGGGAGGGCAAGCCGAGTGCGCACATTTCCCAGCAGGTGCTGCCGCTCGCACTGATCGCCAGATCCGCCCATGCCAGCAGCCGCGCCATTTCGTGTGTGGCACGTTCCATCCGCGCGGGGACGCGCAGGGTGCGCAAATTTTCGGCAATCATTTCCGCATGCGGGTTTGCGGCCCCGACCACGGCGATCGCTTCACAATCCGATGACAGACTGGCGGAAAGAAAATCGAGCAATCGTCCGGTCCAGTTTTCGGCATCGGCACCGCCAAAGGTGAGCAGGATCTTGCGGGCGCGCACCGGGATCTCGCGGGCGGCGTCGAGAAACTCGCTAAACTCGCGGCGCAACAAAGCGTAGGCCGGCCCGTCGAGATGATCCGCCGCCGGGGCGGCATCCATGAGCCACGGCCGCAGGACCAAATCCGCCGCCGAAAAATCGCCCGCGCTTTCATCATCGAAGACCAGCACACGCGCCTGGGTGGCGCGCAATTGCCGGAGGTAGGCGGGACCAAATGCGTAGGAATCGGCCACAATCCAGCAGGCATGCAGTGCGCGCGCCTCCTTCGCCGTCAGTTCCGCATCGTCGTCACTGCCCGCCGCATGGGGTTGATACCGGACGGAGATTTCATCGCTGCGCAGTTGTTCCGCCAGCCCGGCGGGCAATTCCTGCGAAAGAAATACCGCTTCGCCACCATCATCCTGCCAGGCCTGCGCCAGGGCACGGCACCGCATCACATGGCCGACGCCAATCTTCTCGCCAGCGTCGGCGCGCACGAGCAGGAGCGGTCTTTTCATACGGCGGTTAATGCGGCTTCTGTTCGATGTGTTCGTTGAGCCGGCTCCATTCCGGGTGCCGCTCAATCAGCGCCAGCGCTTCCTGCCAGGTGAATTCGTCGCCACCGAAATGCGCGTAGATTTTTTCCACCAAGGCAAAATCCTCCGGCGTGTCCACGGTCCAGCGATGCGCCGATTCATCCCGCGCGCCACGATAACCCTCGGTGCGAAAGCTTTCCGGATGGCGGTAGATATAGGCCGTGACATGCTCGCGACTGGACGCGTCCGACGCTTCACGGTGCGCCCGCTCCAGGACCTCGCGGCTGAAGACCTCGGTATCGAGACCGCGCGGATAGGTGCGCACCGGCGCCACATTGCTCACGTAATCCACCGCTGGCTGGGATTCCAAAAAATGCGTTATCACTTCATCGACCACGCCCGGGTCGATCAACGGACAATCCGAAGTGATACGTACGACGACATCGGCCTGGGTGGCCCGGGCGGCCTGCACGTAGCGGTCGAGCACATCGTTCTCGCTGCCGCGAAAACAGAAGATGTCGCCCGTCCGGCAAAAGTCGGCCAGCGCATCATCCTTCGGTTCCGTTGTAGTGGCCACGATGACTTGATCGATACGCCGTGCACGGCGCAGGCGGCGCACCACCCGGCTCAGCATCGTTTCGCCGCCGAGGTCCAGCAGCACTTTTCCCGGCAGGCGCGAGCTGCCCATGCGTGCCTGGATGATCGCGACGACTTTCATCGGCCGGCGAGCGCGGGGTTGTAGTAGTTCTTCCACTTGCCATCCGCGCTGGGAAGGATTCGCACGTCCTTCGCACGGCCCACCACATTGTGCTGCGCCGGCACGGTCAGATTCATGACCATGCTACCCGCGCCGACACAAACCGAATCGCCAAACTTGCAACCACCGAGAACGCTCGATCCGCTGCAGAGCACCGTGCCCCAGCCGAGTTCCGGATACACGCTGTCGATATTACCCACCGTGCAATTCTGGCTGACGACCAGATAGTCCTGATAAGTCGCGCGCCCGAGCACCGTGCCCACCGGGTGGCAGAGTAGAAAAATCTCCGGCAGTTGCACTTCGAAGTAGATGTCGACGGCGAAGAGCGCCTTGTTCAGCAGATACAGCTTGGCTGCGAGATCGCGGTCGCCGCTTTCCGTCGCGCAATAGCGCGAGAGAAAGTAAATGTAGGTCGCGTATTGGTCGCCGTGCAGATGATCGAAATAGGCCTGTCCGTTGCGGAAGTAATACTTGTCAGCCGTTCGCCCATGCAGCTTGGCCAGGCGCTCGAAGACCCACTCGACTCCCTTGCGGAGAGCGCCTTCCTCCGCCGGCGTGGGATCCGGGAAAAAATGGTTGAGCTGCCGGGCGGTGTAGCCGGCGAGCTGGTTCACATCGAGACTGCTCTGCAATTCCGCCTTCATTCCAGGACTCGATTCACCGCGGCGATCACGTCCTCCACATCCGCATCGCTCATGCGAGGGAAGAGCGGCAGCGTGATGATCTCCGCGCTGGCTTTTTCCGCCACTGGGCACAGGCCTGGGCCGGTTCCCAGATTTTCACGGTAGTAGGGATGCAGATGCACCGGCGCGTAGTGCACGTTCACGCCGATCCCCTCCGCTCGCAGCGCCTTGAACGTGGCCGCCCGGTCCACGCCCGGCCGCAAATGAATAACGTAGAGATGATAGCCGTGCGAAACCCCGGGCCGCGTAGCCAGCGGCTGAAACGACGCCTTGCCGGTGAATGCCGTGTCGTAGCGACGCGCGATCTCCTGGCGGCGCGCCACCCAGACCGGGAGCTTCCGGAGCTGGCTGGTCGCGAGCGCACATTGAATATCGCAGAGACGATAGTTGTAACCCAGCGAGCTCATTTCATAGGCCCACGAACCTTGCTTCTCGCGCTGCCGGAAATCGCTGCTGATGCCGTGGCTGCGGAAGACCCGCATGGCGGTCGCCTTGGCCTCGTCGTCGGTAGTGATCACGCCACCCTCTCCGGAAGTGATGGGTTTTACCGGGTGCAGGCTGAATGTGCTGAGATCGGCCAGCGAACCGACCGGCCGGCCTTGGGCGGAACCACCCAGGGCGTGGCATGCGTCCGCCACCAGCGCCAGCCCGTGTCGCTGGGCGATGGCCCGCAACGCTTCATAATTACAGGGCTGCCCGGCGAAATCGACCGCGATGACCGCCTTGGTGCGCGGCGTGATTTTCCGCTCCACGTCCGCTGGATCGATCAAGAGTGTGTCAGCCTCGACATCCGCGAAGATGGGCTTTCCGCCTTGATACAGGACGCAGTTGGCCGTGGCCACAAACGTGATCGCGGGGACGATCACCTCGTCGCCCGGTCCGATCTCGAGCGCCGCCATCGCCGCGTGCAGAGCCGCAGTCCCGTTGGCAATGGCCACGGCGTGCTTCGCACCGGTGAAAGCGGCAAAGGCGCGCTCGAACTCTTCTACTTTCGGCCCGGTCGTCAGCCAATCCGAGCGCAATACTTCCACGACGGCGGCGATGTCGTCTTCATCGACACTCTGCCGGCCGTAAGGGAGTACGGTGGAGCGAACGGGCGTGGAGGGCTTGGTCATTCGAATGAGAGTCGGGGGCGGTGCTGACTAGAAGTCCGCGTCGGCAAAGGCTTTCAGCTCCTCGACATGTAGCCACGAGGTATTGGTGTCGCTCGCATAGCGATAACCTTCCGCGGGCTTTTTGCCCCCCTGCCACGCGTCCGTATTCCACCAGGGATGCGCGGGCTGGACGACGAACATGTCGTCGAGTTCTACCGTGGCGCGGGCCTCGTCTTCGCCGAGCAGCACTTCGTGCAGCTTTTCCCCGGGGCGGATGCCGATGTCCTCCACTTTGCATCCCGGCGCAATCGCGTGCGCGAGATCCATGATATTCATGCTCGGAATCTTCGGCACGAAAACCTCGCCGCCGTGCATTTTCTCGATGCAATTGATGACGAAGCGCACACCTTGATCGAGCGTGATCCAGAAGCGCGTCATGCGCCGGTCGGTCACGGTCACCTGGCCGGACTCGCGCTGCTTTTTGAAAAGCGGAATGACGCTGCCACGGCTGCCGACGACATTACCATAGCGCACGCAACTGAAGCTGGTCCCGCCGTCGCCGGAGTAGGCATTCCCTTGCACGAAGAGCTTCTCGGCACAGAGCTTGGTCGCGCCGTAGAGATTCGCCGGGTTGACTGCCTTGTCGGTGCTGAGCGCGAGCACTTTCTTCACGCCGCGGTTGATGGCCGCCTCGATCACATTGGTCCCGCCGACGATGTTCGTCTTGATCGCCTCGATCGGGTTGTATTCGCAAGCCGGCACCTGCTTGAGCGCGGCGGCGTGGACCACGATGTCCACCCCATGAAAGGCCCGCTCCAGGCGCTCGCGATCGCGAACGTCGCCGAGGAAGTAGCGCACCGGCGAGCCACCCGTATCGGGAAAAGTCTGCCGCATGTCATGCTGCTTGAGCTCATCCCGGCTGAGGATGATGAGTTTCTTCGGCTGGTATTCCTCCAGCATGACCGAAACAAATTTTTTGCCGAAGGAACCGGTGCCGCCGGTGACCAGGACTGTGGTGTCTTTCCAATTCATAGGGATTCCGAGTTTTGCGTTGAGAGCTGAGTGGTAACGTGGCCGCCGAAGTATTGCTCGAGATACTTCGCCACGGCGTGTTCGCGGTCCGGCGTCGCGCCGGCCATGAAATCATCGAATATCGCGGGTTGCGTCTGCCGCGTTCCCCAGTCGGGCTGGGCAAAAAGGCGCTCGTCGATGGGATTGACCGGCGCCGCCAGGCTCTCCGCCAGGTGGAAATAGTGCATGAAGAAGAATTGCTCGATGGCTTCCTCCTCGATCTGCACGGGCAGACGGTCGGCCTCGCGAATCCACTGCGCATACTGCTCGTGCGTGCGTGCGTGGAGATTGAAATTGTAGGCGATATGCGGGTTGTCGCCGCAATTCACCACCGGCACCCCGCGATAGGCGTACTCGTGCCCCGAGGTGCCGTGGACGGTGAACATGGCGGCCAGGCCATCGTCCAGGATTTGGCGGTTGGACGCGTTGGCCGGCAGGAACGTGACCTTGGGAAAGCGGGCCTTGAGCTCGGCCACCACGCGGTCATTGGCCGCATTCATCGCGGCGCGCGAGGGATCCGTCGTGCAGGGGTGCGGCTTCACGTACCAGCGGAAGGGCGTCTTCTCCGCATGCTCGAGGAGGAAGACGATCCACTCGTAGAAATCGGGGAAAAGCATCTCGCGATAGCCGTGCGGCGAATCGACGAAATCATGCATCATGACCAGGACGCGCGGCTCCGGGCCATCATCGAGCACGCGCTCGCCGGAACTGGTGTAAGTCGTCCCCGCCATGCGCACGAGCGGGCAAAACTTGCCGGCCAGCCGCTCCTCGAGTGCTGTCTTCCCACGGGCGATGCCCGCCGCCTGTTGCTCCGCGCTCAGCGCCGCAAACATGCGCGGGTAGTGAAAGTAAGGGATAACCGCCGGAGCCGGGTAGGAGTGGCTGGTTTCCGTGGGGAATGCCTCGGCCCGCAAGATCCAGAAGATCTTCCCGAAGAGCACCATGTAGATCGGCACCCCGGCGAGATGCACGAGGCGGGTGACGATGCCGCTGTTGATGTAGCTGAAGTCGTCGGCAAAAAACGCCGTGACCCGGTTGCGCGCGAGATAATCGCGCGTGGTGTAGAAGATGCGCAGGGCCTGCACCAGCACCTCGCGCAGGCGCGGGTCGTCGAGACGGACCGTCGCTTCGTTGTAAAAGCGCAGATAGCTGTCGTAGACCTGGTCGCCGATGAGCACGCCATCGACGGTGAGTTTCATCACGTCCCATTTGGACTTCAGCCCGGCAAAGATCTGCGCAGCCTCGGCCTGCGCCCGTGCCTCGTGCGGGACCGCATCGCCCATCCCGAGACCGAAGCGGGCGCCAAAGGATTCATACAGCTTGCGCACCGTGGGATTCACCCGCCCGATGAACTGATACGACTCGATGCGCGAATGATATTTCTCGGCGAGGAAATTGGCGACGTAGGCCGTGCAGAAGATCGACGGATTCGAGTCGAAAAGTCCGAGCAACACCACGGAGTCGCGCTTCTCCGATTGCGCATGCGGCCATTTGCGGCGGCACCATGCCATGAAGCGGCGCGCCGGCGCTTCCTTCTCCCATTTCTTGACGAAATGCGAGACGCGCTGCCGGGTGCGTTCGACGAGGCCGATCACGATACGAGCGCCTCCGGTTTCGTGCCTGTCGCCGCGTGCGTGCTCACGGCTCCCGCTTCCAGGTGCCAGCGGCCATCCACGAGCGCGACGCCCTGGTGGATATTCGGCAACTGGCCGCTGCCGAAGAAATCGCCGCCTTCCATGTGAAGCTCGATGGCGTTCTCGAGATCGTCGAGCACGACCCCTCCCTGCGGTGCAGAGCTCACCGTGCAGTTGACACGGAAGGTCGCCGGCGGCAGCGGCATCTTGCGGAGCCGGCAGACAAAGGCGCCGCGCGCCGGCACATCCTCGCCAAAGCTTTCGCCGGTGATGACGTTGCTCTGCGTGAAGATCGGGATATCGAGGTCGCTCTTGACCACGATGCGCACATAGAGATTCGGAAAGGCTATGTGCGTCGCCGAGTTCTCGTAGTAAAGGACGACGTCGAGGTCCTGGCCGGCTTGCGCGGTGGTGACCATGCGGCCCGAGGTATCGCGCAACTCCACCTCGGTGATACGGATCTGGCCATTGCCCCGGCGGTCGGTCCGCTCCCGCAGGCTGCCCTTGTGCTGGGTAAAGCTGTTCACGTAGAAGCCGATCGCTTCCGTCTGCGTGCCGTCGAAATGGACCAATCCATTTTGCAGCACCACGCCGCGCGTGCAGAGATTTTCCACCGCCGCCGCCTGGTGGCTGACGAAAAGGATGGTTCGACCCTCCCGTGCCACCTTGCTCATGCGGCTCAGGCACTTTTGCTGGAAGGCGCTATCGCCGACCGCGAGCACTTCGTCGATGATCATGATCTCCGGCTCGAGATGCGCGGCCACGGCGAATGCCAGGCGCACCATCATGCCGCTGGAGTAGCGCTTCACCGGTGTGTCGATGAACTTTTCCACGCCGGAAAAATCGACGATCTCGTCGAACTTGCCGTCGATCTCCTCCTTGGTCATGCCGAGGATCGAGGCGTTCATGTAGACATTTTCGCGACCGGTCAGCTCGGCGTGAAAGCCGGTCCCGACTTCGAGCAGGCTGGCCACGCGGCCCTTGATCAACGCCCGCCCCTCGGTCGGCGCGGTGATCTTGGAGAGGATCTTCAGCAGCGTGGATTTGCCCGATCCATTGCGCCCGATGATGCCCACGACATCGCCATCCTTGATCTCCAGGTTCACGTTTTTCAGCGCCCAGATTTCTTTTTGATCCCCCGCCTTGGCCGACTTCACGTCGTCGATGAAGGAGAACGGATCTTCCTTGCCGCGAAAACGCGCCCAACGCCGCTGCAGCTCCTCGTAGAGCATGCGGCGGTTGATATTGCCGAGGCGGTAACGTTTACCGAGATTTTCGAGACGGATGACGACGGACATGCGTTTTATCCGAGGGAAGGGTGCGCGGTGAATGAAGCGACGCGGTGAAACGGGGAGACGGTGAAACGGGGAGTCTCGGCGTCTCCGCCTCCCCGCGTCTCCGCGTCCGTCTGGATTTGCGAGATTGGATTCATGGATTTCGCGAGCATCAAATGGTGTCCATGAAGGTTTTTTCCGCGCGGCTAAACATCACCAGGCCGACGAAGAGCAGGATGAGAGTCATGGCGCCGCTGATCGCAAGATGCCAGGTCTCCACCATGCCGCCGCCGAGGAAGGCGAAGCGGAAGGCCTCGATGATCGGCACCATGGGATTGAGAATGAAGAGCCAGCGCCAATCCTTGGAGATCTGCGAGAGCGGAACCACGACGCAACTGCCGTACATCCAGAGCTGCGTGCCGAAGGCGACCATGTAGGCAAGGTCGCGGAAACGGGTGGTGAGCGCGGAGATGATGCACCCGATGCCGAGCCCGAGCGCCGCCATGTGCACGAGCAGGAGGGGCACGATGATCACGCGCCAGTTCGGCTCCACATTTGCGCCGCGCATCCAATAGAAGCCGAGGAAGAGCAGGAAGACACCAAACTGGATGGCGAAAGTCAGCAGGTTGGTGAGGATGGTCGAGAGCGGCATGACCAGCCGCGGGAAGTAGACCTTGCCGAAGACGGCAGCGTTGCTGGTGAAAGTGGTCGCTGCGCGCGTGAGGCAGGAGGCAAAGTATTGCCACGCCGTGACGCCGACCATGAAAAAGAGGAAATCCGGCTGGCCGTTGGTATTCATCTTCCCGACCCGGCCGAAAATGACGGTGAAGATAAGCGTCGTGAGCACCGGCGGGATGACGAACCACAGCGGTCCGAGAATGGTCTGCTTGTAGCTGGCCACGAAATCGCGCCGGAAAAAGCGCATGACGAGGTCGCGATAGCGCCACAGTTCGCCGAGGCGGAAATCAAACCAACCGCGGTCCGGGGTGAGGACCTCGTTCCATTCGCTCAAGTTTTCCGGGACGGCCGCCGGGGTAATCGTTTCAGTGCTCAATTTTTCGAAAAGGAAGTCAGAAGAGGTAGGTCGGAACGCAACCGAATCATTTGCTTGGGGACAAGTGCGCGCCTTTGGTAGGGACGACTGGCCTCAGTCGTCCGCGGAAAAGACTCGGCAGCCGAAGACCCGGCGCATTGAGGCCAATGCGCCCTACCGGCAGAATTCAGGCAAGCTGCCGCCCTTGGTCGTTCGCCGGGATTTTTGTTCCCAGTGAGACCTTCCGAGCGCCTTTCTTGCGACAGGCTTTTCATGTTTTTTTTCGAGGCCGCCTTGCGGCCTCAGACCAGCACGGCGGCTTCCTTGAAGACCGAGGTGAGACACAGCTCCACTTCGGTCGCTCCGCCTAAAACTTCGAGCAGCACCTTCACCCGCTCGCGTGCGGGCAGGAGCTGCTTCACCACGCCATTTTGTCCGCGAAAGGGGCCTTCCACGATTTCCACGTCATCACCCTCCACGATATGGAACGCCACGGTCTTCAGCTCCGCGTCGTCCATGTAATGACGCAGGTCATCCAGCGCGCCGCCGGGCACCTCGGGCACGTGATCGCCGAAGCGCACGATGCCGCTCACGCCCGGGGAGGAGCGGACCAGCGCTTGCGATTGCATCCATTCAAAGCGGGCAAAAAGGTAATTCGGAAACAGTGCCTCGGTAAACCACACCAGCCCGCGCCGGGTGGACCGCTGGATGCGCACGCGCGGGCAAAAGACCTCGATTCCCTCGCACTGCCGCAGCCGCGCCGCGGCGATGTGCTCATGCTTCGGCTGCGAACGCAGGCAGAACCATTTCGCCTCGGAAAGATCGGAAGCGGGAAGAATGTCGGGCGTGGGGGATTCCAGTCGCATTAGATCAGGAGACGAGGAACTTCAGGATCCACGGCAGCATGGACTGCCCTTTCTCATGCCAGTGACGAAGGCGGGCAAGCCGACTTTCCGCGCTCTCCCGCTCGGCCGCGGGGGCGTCCTTGACCAGGCTTTCCATGCGCTGGATACGCTCCAGGCCGCTGTCGAGGTGGGGCTGGAGCTCACCCTTGATGAAATTGGAAGCAAACCGGCTGAGGTCGAATTCAGCCACGTAGTGGTCCCGCCGATCGCCGGCGACATAGACGGTCTTCACCGCGCCGAAGGAGCGCAGGAGCTTCAGGCCCTGGCTGGCCGACCCCTTGCTCATCTGCAAGCGGTCCATGAGCGTTTCCATGGGCACCGGTGCAGGCGAGACGAAGAGCAGCCCATAGAGTTCGCCGACCGATTTGGGCATGCCGAGGAGCTTGATGAGGCCGATAAAGAGGTCGATGGCCTCGACTTCGAGTTCGGAAAGCACTGGCCGAACTCCTTGGGAGGGAGCAGGATGATGCGAATCGAAGTCAGTTTGAGCCCGCATTTGAGGGGGAATAAGCGGTCGTTAAGGACAAACTGTCCAGAAAAAAATGAACAAACCGGGCGGAATGAAAACGCCCGCTCCAGAGTAAATTGGGACGGGTTACTCTCTCCAAGGTGGCACACGCCGGCTGCGCGGCCGCGGCCCCCTCTGGGGAGCGCACCCGTCTCGGGTGCTGGCGAAGGCGCCTCGCCGTCGCGAACTTTTTACCCCTTCCAGTTTCAAGAAGCATGCGTTTCCCCAGCCAAACGGCGATCAAAGTTCGTTTGGGCGAGACGCCGAAACCAGCACCCGGGACGGGTGCGCTCCCCAGAGTTCCGGTCGCGCCGCTGGGTCCAACTTCTCTGCGATCTCCGCGTCTCTGCGTCTCTGCGTTTTATCTAATAACGATGTCAGCAGGATGCATCGTTCGGATTCCGTCCACCTACCAACCTACCTTCCGATCCGCCCGAAGAATGTCTCCAACCGCTTGGCCACTGCGGCGAAGGCCAGCTTGTCCTTTGCGATTTCCTCCGCTCGCTGAATCACGGCCTCGCAATCGTGCGGATGCTCCAGCAGTCGCGCCGCGATATCGAAGAGTTGCTCGGCATCGCGCCCGTGCCCACAAAGGTCGGGAAAAACCAGCCGCTCGGTGGTGCCATTGCCGCCCACACAGGGGACGCGCGCCAGCAGGGCATCGCCCGCCACCTGGCCGGGGACACCGCTGCCATCGAGCTGCCAGACCAGCTTGTGCCTGGCCAGCAGCTTCATGTAGCGCGGGTAAGAGAGGCGGCCTTCGATGACCTTGAGCAGGCGTTCGTCGTAACCGAGCCGGGCCAGCAGCCGGCGCCCGCGCCAGCCATCGTCATTGATCACCGTCACCGTCTCAAACATCGAGGCCGCGAGCTGTCGTACGACCAACAAGGCCGCGAGATGATTGCGCGACGACACCTTGAACTCCCGGGTGCCGACGAAGATCCCGCGCCGTTCCTCAATGGGTGTGGCAAAATTCCAGCGGCTGTCCTCCAGCGGATAAGGCGTGGGGATGAACTCCACATGGCGCACGCCCGCCGCGGTAAAGAACGGCACGAGGTCCGGCGTGGTGGCGATGGCACCATCCGCCCGCTGACAGATTTCCTGGAAAAGCTGGAGCGCCGCTGGTTTGGACAGTTGCTCTGCGATCTGCTGCGCGCCCGCTTCTTTCCAGGCGATCGCGACCGTCTTTCCCTCCCCGCGCAATTCCACCATCGCCTGGCGGCTGGCCTTCAGGTCGTGGCGGAGCAGGACGAGAGCTTCCTTTTGGTCCGCGGGAATCTCCTGGTCCTTGCGGAAGAAGGTGCCATTCGTGCACGCCGCGAAGCCGTGGCCGCTCACGGGCGGGTGCGCTCGTTCGTCCGGCGCACCGGGTCCATCGGCGAAGTCTTGTCTGGGGTCCTTGCCCCCGGGGTTGAGCACGGCGAGTTTCATCTGTGGGACTGGCAGTGGTAACAGGCGAGGACGGGGATGGGCAATGCTCCCGGCGGGGAAATTCAGCCCTCTTGACGGCTCGCCGGCTACATGCTATTATGAACATATACCCCAAAGGTTGTAGGTGCGAGCCATTTGGATTGGGAAGGCGTGGGCAGTTTGCAGGTCCCCAAATTTCTTCGCGCGGGATCAGCGTATCCGCATGTCCTGGCTTTGCCACCGCGACTCCACGCAGTCACACCCTTTAGGAAGTAACTGACCCCAGCGACGCTCCAGAGTAATCCAGCCCAATCGTGCCTAATCGTGCCTAATCGTGCCTCCAATATCACCTGCTTCCGTAGCCCCCCTATCACGGGTCTCGCTCCAAGGACGCCAAGCACGCCAAGGGAAGACGCGCAACAGCCCCTCGCTTCCCTGCCCCCTTGGCCCTCTTTGCGGTCTTGGCGCGAGCCCTCTTCGACCCACTGCCACATCCACCTCACCCCCATTGCTCCAGAGTGATCCATCCTGATCGTGGTCAATCGTGCCTAATCGTGGTGGATCGTGTTCGGTTTACAGTTCGTCTCTCTCATATTCGACTGGCTCGACCGCCTACCCCATACTCCCGCAATGACCTCCCTCCACTCGCGCCGTGCCTTTCTCCAGACCCTCGCCGCCACCGCTCTGGCCGGCGGTCTCCGTGCGCAGGATGCCGCAAAGCTTCCGCCGATCCGTGCCATCACGCGCGGACCGA
>Ga0136846_1229081_pt1 | contig 15108 bp, 10 predicted proteins | sample HopSoiMetagenom2_FD_96841 | JGI IMG/M metagenome (GOLD analysis project Ga0136846, IMG submission 96841) | Grasslands soil microbial communities from Hopland, California, USA - 2 Assembly 2016 (version 4) | ecosystem: Environmental > Terrestrial > Soil > Grasslands | place: USA: Hopland...
TCCAAGCGCTTCGGCGGTTTGCAGGCCCTGAGCGATGTCGGCATCCACATCGAACGCGGCCAGGTCTACGGCCTGATCGGCCCCAACGGCGCCGGCAAAACCACCTTCTTCAATGTGCTGACAGGCCTCTACACGCCCGACAGCGGCACCTTCGAGCTGGCCGGCAAAGCCTACAAACCCACTGCGGTGCACGAAGTGGCCAAGGCAGGCATCGCCCGCACCTTCCAGAACATCCGCCTCTTTGCCGACATGACGGCGCTGGAGAACGTGATGGTCGGGCGGCACATCCGCACAGCCTCGGGTTTGATAGGCGCCGTGCTGCGCACGCCCGGCTTCAAGCAGGAAGAAGCTGCCATTGCCAAGCGTTCGCAAGAGCTGCTCGACTACGTGGGCATCGGCAAATACGCTGACTTCAAGGCGCGTACGCTGAGCTACGGCGACCAGCGTCGCCTGGAAATTGCCCGGGCTCTCGCCACCGACCCGCAACTGATCGCGCTCGACGAACCGGCCGCCGGCATGAACGCGACCGAAAAAGTGCAGCTGCGCGAGCTGATCGACCGCATCCGCAAAGACAACCGCACCATCTTGCTGATCGAACACGACGTGAAGCTGGTCATGGGCCTGTGCGACCGCGTGACGGTGCTCGACTACGGCAAGCAGATCGCCGAAGGCGCGCCTGCAGATGTACAAAAAGACGAAAAAGTGATCACGGCCTATCTGGGCACCGGTCATTGAAGGAAAGCAAGAACATGGCAGCAAACACACTCCTGAAGGTGACCGGCCTGAAGGTCGCCTACGGCGGCATCCAGGCGGTCAAGGGCGTCGACTTCGAAGTCAACGACGGCGAACTGGTCACGCTCATCGGCTCTAACGGCGCCGGTAAAACGACCACCATGAAAGCCATCACCGGCACCTTGCCGATGCTGGACGGCGACATCGAGTACCTCGGCAAGAGCATCAAGGGCCGCGGCGCCTGGGACCTGGTCAAAGAAGGCCTGGCCATGGTGCCGGAAGGCCGCGGCGTCTTCACCCGCATGACGATTACCGAAAACCTGCAGATGGGCGCGTACATCCGCAGTGACAAGGCCGGCGTTGCCGAAGACATCGAGAAAATGTTCGTGCTGTTTCCGCGCCTGCGTGAACGCAAAGACCAGCTGGCCGGCACCATGTCGGGCGGCGAACAGCAGATGCTGGCCATGGGCCGTGCGCTGATGAGCCGTCCCAAGGTGCTGCTGCTCGATGAGCCGTCCATGGGCCTGTCGCCCATCATGGTCGACAAGATCTTTGAGGTCGTGAAAGACGTGTCCGCCCGCGGCGTGACGGTGCTGCTGGTCGAGCAAAACGCCAGCCGCGCGCTTGGCATTGCCAATCGCGGCTATGTCATGGAGTCGGGCAACGTCACCATGAATGGCGACGCGAAAGAGCTGCTCAACGACCCGCGCGTGCGGGCCGCCTACCTGGGCGAATAGGCCGCAAAGCCAGCCGATGGGGCAGGGCGGCGGGATGCCGCCCATCGCCCCGTGCATTACAGACGTAACTTGCGCGGGGCATCAAGACCCTTGCGGCGCCAAATCTTTGCGCATAAAGTTTGGGGCAAGAGGTGTGCAGCCTGCGCACCCATCTCAAATACCTCTCAGCAAAGGGAGTTGCCCGTGAACCCGAACCTTATTCGCACCGCCGCCGTGATTTTTGCCTTCCTGGCTTCATCCTTGTTCACCAGCGCCTCTGCCCAGTCGCTGCGCTGCAAGGGCGACCTGGCGCAGATCGGCAATTCCAAAGGCACCATCCTGCAAAAGTGCGGCGAGCCCGTCATGAAAGACTCGTTCTGCAAACCCACGCAGGGCACGGCCTCGACGACCTCACCTGTGGTGACGCCAGCCACACCCGTGACCACGACAGGCAACTCCGCCAGCGTCACCACCAACGTCACAGTCAACAGCTGCCAGCAGGTCGAGGAATGGACTTACAACCCCGGCTACGGGCAGTTCATGACCATGCTGCTGTTTGAAGGCGGCTCGCTGGCGAGCATCCGCTATGGGGATCGCGTCACTACTCGTTGACCCCTGCATCTTGTCTTCAATCTGCGTAAATCTGCGTAATCTGTGGATATAAGTTTTTATCCGCAGATTACGCAGATTTACGCAGATGAAAGACCCTCGTGACGCAAGCCGTTTATTCAGCTACCGGGACTTGAAGTAAGGCTGCGGCGGGGCCAAGGCCCGGTAGTTTCTGAATGATTTGCTATAAATTCAGTAGCTGATTGCCAACGTCGTGATTGGGCTGCAGCCCTAAAACGTTCATAAAACCAGATTGACAATGCAGCCGACCTGGCCCGCGTCAGTCCACTTTCGCGCCAGAGGCCTTCACCACTTTCTCATACTTCGCCAGCTCGCTCTTCATGAAGGCGCCGAACTGCTCAGGCGTGCTGCCCACGGGCTCGGCCATCAGCGTGGCGAAACGGGTTTTGGCTTCGGGTGAATTCAGCGCGGCGACAAAGGCCTGATTGAGTTTGGCCACCACATCTTTGGGCGTGCCCGCCGGTGCCACCAGCCCCCACCAAGTGTCGATCTCGAAGCCCTTGAGCGTCTCAGCGACCGTCGGCACGTCGGGCAGCATGGCGCTGCGCTGGGCCGTGGTGACCGCCAGGGCCTTGAGCTTGCCGGCCTTGATGTTGCCCGAGGCGGTGGCGAGGTTGTCGAAGTTGTAGTCCACCTGGCCGCTGAGCAGCGCCAGCTGCGCGGGGTTTCCGCCGTTGTAGGGAATGTGCAGCGCGAAGATGCCGGCACGTGCCTTGAACATCTCGCCGGCCAGGTGGCCCGCGCTGCCATTGCCGCCGCTGGCGTAATTGAGCTTGGCTGGGTTGGCCTTGGCGTATTTGATCAGGTCGGCCAGCGTGTTGATATTGAGCCGCCGGGCAGAGTCGGCGTTGATCACCAGCACATTCGGCACACGCACCATCTGCGTGATGGGCGCGAAGTCGGTGGCCGCGTTGTATGGCATCTTGCTGTAAAGCCAGGGGTTGATGGCATGTGTGGCCACGGCCGAAATGCCGACCGTGAGCCCGTCGGGCGCGGCCTTGGCAATGGCGTCAACGCCGATGTTGCCGCCGCCGCCGGGTTTGTTTTCAATGATGACGGTGCCCAGCGAATCTTTCACGCGTTCGGCCATCAGGCGGGCGGTTGCGTCAATCGGGCCGCCGGCCGCATAGGGCACGATGATGCGCATGACTTTGGCCTGGGCCAGTACCGGGGCGGGCGACAGGGCTGCGCCGGCCATAAAAAATACCGCCAGGCTCTTGGCCAGCGGGGAGGGGAGGGTCAGGGATCGAATGTTCATACCCTATTGTTGCAAAAATTGGCCCGGCCATAGCTGCCCGGCCTGAGTCTGCCGTTACAACATCTTTACCTGCCAGATATGGTCGCCCGGCCGTCGGCGAGCGTTGAAGTTTCATGAGGCGCCCGCTTCATGTTTTTCAACTCAAGCCTAAGGAAACGCCATGAAGATCCATACCCTTGTCGCAGCTTTCGCCTTGGTTGTCGGTGGCACGGCCTTTGCCCAGGCCCCCGCCGCACCTGTGGCACCAAAAGACCCGCTGGCAACGCCGCGCATTGATCAGCGCCAGGCCAACCAGGAAAAGCGTATCGACCAGGGTGTCAGTTCCGGCGCGCTGACCCCCAAGGAAACGGCCAAGCTCGACAAACGCGAAACCAAAATTGAATCCGACAAGCTGGCTGCCAAATCCGACGGCAAGGTCACAAAAGCCGAGCGCCGCAAACTCAAACACGAAGAAAACCGCGCCAGCGCTGCCATCCGCCGCCAGAAGCATGACCGGCAGGTGGCGCCCGCCAAGGCCGGCTGAGCCTTTACCCCAGCGGTTCATCCGACTGGACCAGGTGCAAAAAAACGCCGCGGCTGACGAATCAGCCGCGGCGTTTCCTGTTCTTCTTTGACGCTTTTTGTCTGTCGGGAATGGGCCCGGTTCAGCCCTCGGGCATCAGCCTTCAGCGGGCACGGAAGCCTGGGCCTTTTCCTTCTCTGTCACGAAGGAGTCGGCATAGAACTCGTCCTCCGGCAACCCTGCCGCCGTGTATGCGGCCTTGGCCGAATCGACCACAATCGGCGCGCCGCAGGCATACACCTGGTGGCCCGACAAGTCGGCAAAGTCTTCCAGCACCGCCTGGTGGACAAAGCCGGTGCGGCCCGTCCAGTTGTCTTCGGGCAGCGCGTTAGAGATCACCGGCACATAAGTCAGGCCTGGCATTTCAGCGGCCCGGGCCTTGACCCACTCGTCCATGTACAAATCGGCCGGGCGGCGCCCGCCCCAGTACAGCACGGCCGGGCGCGTGATGCCCTTGAACTGCAGGTGTTCGATCAGTGCCTTGATGGGCGCAAAGCCCGTGCCCGAGGCCAGCAGCACCATGGGCTTGTCGCTGTCTTCGCGCAGGTAAAAGCTGCCGAAGGGGCCTTCGATGCGCAGGATTTCCTTTTCCTTCATGGGGCCGAACACATGCTCGGTGAACTTGCCGCCCGGCATGTGGCGGATGTGCAGCTCCACGCCCGGGTTCTCTGCCTGGGTGTGCGGTGCATTGCCCATTGAATACGCGCGGCGGTCGCCGTCGCGCAGCAAAAATTCCACGTACTGGCCGGCGTGGTACTTGAAGACATCGCTGGCCGGCAGCTGCAGGCGAACCACCATCACGTCGTGTGAGGCCTTGGCCAGGCTGTTGACGCGCACCGGCATCTTCTTGATGGGGAAGGCGCTTTCGTCGGTCACGTGGCGCGACTCGAGCACGATATCGCTCGTCGCTTTGGCGCTGCAGGTCAGGATGAAGCCGGCGGCTTCTTCTTCAGGCGACAGGGCCTTGACCTGGTGCGTGCCATGGATCACGGTGCCTTCGAGCTTTTTGGACTTGCAGGAGCCGCAGGCGCCGTCCTTGCAGCCGTAGGGCAGGCCTATGCCCTGGCGGATGGCAGCTGCCAGCAGGGCTTCGTCCACCTGGGCAATGAAAGTCCGGCCGCTGGGTTGCACGGTCACGTTAAAGCTCATATTCGGTATCCTTGCGGTATCTGTTCTCGACTCGGCCGGTTTTACCCGGCAACCCCCAATTTTGCCCTCAAACCTGAACCCTAGAGCCTGCGCATGATTTATTTGGGCGCGCTGCCTTTTCGCTTCCGCCGCGAGCGGATATTGATCGTCGGCTGCGGCGACGTGGGCCTGCGTGCAGCCCGGCAACTGCCGCGCAATGCCCGGCTCATGGCCCTCACGTCTTCGCCCGCGCGCGTGCCCGCCCTGCGGGCCGAACGCATCACGCCGTTGCAGGGCAACCTGGACGACGGCGCCAGCCTGCGCCGCCTGGCCGGGCTGGCCACCCGGGTGGTGCACCTGGCGCCGCCGCCCAACGACAAACCCGACTGGCGTACCGACCCGCGCACCCTGGCGCTGCTGCGCGCCTTGCGTCTGCGCAGCCTGCCGCGGTCGCTGGTGTATGGCTCCACCAGCGGGGTATATGGCGATTGCGCCAGTGAATGGGTGAGTGAGACGCGGCCGTTGAAACCCCACACGCCCCGCGCCCAGCGCCGCGTGCATGCCGAGGCGCACCTGCGCCTCTTTGGCCGCGCCACCGGCACGCATGTGCACATCCTGCGCATCCCGGGAATTTACGCGCCTGACCGCGAAGGCGGCACGCCGCGCGGGCGGCTGCTCAAGGGCACGCCCGTATTGCGCGCTCAGGACGACGTCTACACCAACCACATCCACGCCGACGACCTGGCCCGTGCCTGCCTGGCGGCGCTGTGGCGCGGCAAGCCGCAGCGCACCAGCAACGCCAGCGACGACACGCAGATGAAGATGGGTGACTACTTCGACCTGGCGGCCGACCTGTATGGCCTGCCGCGCCCGCCGCGACTGGCGCGTGACGCTGCCCAGGACGAGCTGCCGCTGGTGCTGCTGAGCTTTATGAGCGAATCGCGGCGGCTGGACAATACGCGCCTGAAGCGCGAGCTGCGCGTGCAACTGCGCTACCCCACGGTGGCCGAGGGGCTGGCGGCACGTCCGGCGCGGTAGGCGCGACAGATGCGACAGATGCGGTAAGCCGGCGCAGCGCGTGTGCTATTAAAAACGTAGCTACTAGCCTATGTCCTGCTTGGGCTAGAGCTCGATTTTATCAATAACTTCAGATGCCCGGCGGTTTTTTGAGCGTCAGCATGCGGTCCTGCGCCTTCAGCACAATGGTCTTGATGTCGGCGCCCTGCAGCACGGTCAGCCGGATTTCCGCATCCGGCGCGGAATGGTCCCAGAGCTTTTTGTAAAACGCCTCCAGCGTGGCGACTTTCGCGTCGTCCACCGCCAGCACCACGTCGCCTGCGCCCAGCCCGGCCTGCTCGGCAGGGCTGTCTTTGCTCACGCGCATGATCTGTATGCGCCCGCCCTGGTCGTTCGAGGTGAGGCCCAGCCAGGGCCGCCGGCTCTTCACGCTGGAGCCCGAGCGCTGCAGCTCCGCGAGGATGGGGCGCAGCAAATCCACCGGCACAAACATATTGCCCGGCAGGCGCCGGTTTTCACCGGTCGCGTCCGACACAAAGAGCGAACCTATGCCCATCAGCTCGCCCTTCTGGTTAAAGAGCGGCGCACCGCTGTGGTTGCCGCCGCTGGCCAACACCGGTGGGCTGGTGAACAGCGCCGATTCGATGTGGTATTCCCAGCTGCCGGAAAACGCACGCCGGCTGATCAGCCGCGTCATACTCACGTCGCCGTCGTCATCGGCCTGCGGGCCGGTCATGGCCATCAGCGGCTCGCCGGGCTGCAGGTCGCGGCTGCTGCCCAGCGGGGCCACGCCCACGCCGCGCAACGGCAGCAAAGGCCGCAGCAGCCCGAAGCCTGTGGCCAGGTCATAGGCGACGGCGCGGGCCGGCAGCGTGCGGTTGTCCTGGGTGACGACCTCGATCTGCTCGGCTTCGAGCATCAGGTAGCCAATGGTGAGGATGAGCCCGTCCGGGGCGATCTGCACGCCGGAGCCGGCACGCGTGAGCCCCAAGGTCTCTGCAGAGCGCGCACCCTCCATCGCGGTGACTTTGACGCCGACGACGGCCGTCGTGGCTTTTGCCAACGCATCCATCATGGCCTGCGCCGCCGGCGGCTGCGCGGTGGCTGCGTACCCGGCGGTGCCGAGCAGCAGCGAACTTGAAACCAGAAGGCAGAGCCAATGACGCAAGGTGGACATGACGGACTCCAGACGCGGCCGCAAGCAACCTGCACAACCCACACAACCCAACCCGGGAAGAACCCTTAGCCGCGAATCAAGAATGCGCCGAATTAAATGGCGTTGCAAGGAGCAGGGTCAAAGCCAGGTGGCCGGGATTTTGGATGCCGCAATGAAGTCTTTTGTGTGACATTTAGAAACTAGAAAAATGAAGACGCGGCTTTTAGATTTAATCGCTGCTTTTTTGCGACGGCACTCCCCTATTTGGAGGAGGCTTTTCAAGGTAACTCCCGGGCAATATTCGTAAAAATCCCAAAGGCCTCTAAGTAAATTTCCTCTCCACAAATCGGCTTGGAAATTAAGCCAGATTTCCATTTTTCTGAAAGGTAAATTGCGATACAGTTTGGAACAAATTCAGAGGGGTCACGCCTTGCACGCTAGGCGTTTTTTCGGATGAAAAACAACATCAACAATTCGGGAGGTTTTGGGCACGGCGCGCGCGCAGCCGCCTGCCGGCCATTGGCATCGCCATTGATGCCGGCCCCGATTGACCAGCAAGGCCGGGGCTCCAATTGACAGTTGCCGGCGCGGTACCCCAGGACGTTGCTCCCCAGCTGGCCGCACCCGCGCCGGGCGGTGAGCCGCCTGCTTCCCACAGCCATGCCTTGGCGGCCCTGTGCCTGGTGGCACGTTTTCACCAGGTCGCGGCAGACCCTCAAACACTTGCCCATCAACTGGGCGTGTCGCCCAGCGACACCGTTGACGCAAGCGTCTTGCTTCGCGCGGCCAAGCACCTCGGGCTCAAAGCCAAACTGTCCAAGTCCAAGCCGGACCGCCTGAAGCTGGTTCCGCTGCCGGCCCTGGCTTTTCTGAAGCCTGCCGACGACGCGGCAAACAGTGATGGCCGTGATGGTGCCGGCGGCCAGGCCCGCACCGTCATCCTCGCCCAGTGCGATGGCCAGCGTGTGCTGTTCCAGGATCCGGCCACGCCCGTCAACCGGCCCACGATTGAATCGGTCGAGGTGTTTGCCGGCCAGTGGACGGGCGAGCTGATCCTCATCACCAGCCATGCGGCGCTGGCGGGCGAGCTCGCCAAGTTCGACTTCTCGTGGTTTGTGCCTGCCCTCGTCAAATACCGAAAGCTGCTGGGCGAGGTGCTGCTGATTTCCTTCATGCTGCAGCTCTTTGCGCTGGTCAGCCCGCTGTTCTTCCAGGTGGTGATGGACAAAGTGCTGGTGCACAAGGGCCTCACTACGCTCGATGTCCTGGTCATCGGCCTGGTCGTGGTGGTGGTGTTTGAAAGTGTGCTCAACGGCTTGCGCGCCTATGTGTTCAGCCACACCACCAGCCGCATCGACGTGGAACTCGGTGCACGCCTTTTCCGCCACCTGGTGCAGTTGCCGCTGGCGTACTTTCAGGCGCGCCGCGTGGGGGACTCGGTGGCCCGCGTGCGCGAGCTGGAGAACATCCGCAGCTTCCTCACCGGCAATGCACTCACGGTGGTGCTCGACGTGCTGTTCTCGGTCATTTTCATCGCGGTGATGCTGTTCTACAGCGTGCCGCTCACGCTGATCGTCATGGTCAGCCTGCCGCTGTACTTTGGCCTCAGCCTGGCCGTCGTTCCGATCTTGCGCCAGCGGCTGGATGTGAAGTTTGCGCGCGGCGCCGAGAACCAGTCCATGCTGGTGGAAACCATTACCGGCATCCAAACCGTCAAGGCCAGCGCGCTGGAGCCCAGCTTCGGCAAGCGCTGGGACAACCAGCTCGCCGCCTATGTCAGCGCCAGCTTCAAAACGCAAAACCTCGCCACCTGGGCGCACGAAGGCATCAACCTCATCGGCAAGCTGGTGAACGCCGCCACGCTGTGGTACGGCGCGCACTTGGTGATGAACAACGAGCTTAGCGTCGGCCAGTTCGTCGCCTTCAACATGTTTGCCCAGCGCGTGGCCCAGCCCATCATGCGCATGGCCCAGTTGTGGACGGACTTCCAGCAAACCGGCATTTCCGTTGCGCGCCTGGGCGACATCCTCAACACCCGCACCGAAGTGCCGCCCACCAGCGCCGCGCAGCTGCCGCCCGTCAAAGGCCGCATCACGCTCGATAGCGTGGTCTTCCGCTACCGGCCCGAGGCGCCGCCCGTGCTGCACGGCATCAGCCTGGATGTGAAGCCCGGCGAGATCATCGGCATCGTCGGCCGCTCGGGCTCCGGCAAAAGCACGCTGACCAAGCTGGTGCAACGCCTGTATTCCCCCGAAGGTGGCCGCCTGCTGGTTGATGGCATCGACATCAGCCTGATTGACGCCGCGCAACTGCGCCGGCAGGTCGGCGTGGTGCTGCAAGAGAACCTGCTTTTTAACCGCAGCGTGCGAGAGAACATCGCCATCACCGACCCGGCCGCGCCGATTGAAGCCGTGGTGCGCGTGGCGCAACTGGCCGGCGCGCATGAGTTCATCAGCGAGTTGCCCGAGGGCTACGACACGCATGTGGGCGAGCAGGGCAGTTCCTTGAGTGGCGGGCAACGCCAGCGCATCGCCATTGCCCGTGCGCTGTTTACCAACCCGCGCATCCTTATTTTTGACGAAGCCACCAGCGCGCTGGACTACGAAAGCGAAGCCATCATCCAGCGCAACATGGCCCACATCTGCAAAGGCCGCACCGTGCTCATCATTGCCCACCGCCTGAGCGCCGTGCGCCACGCGCACCGCATCATCGTGATGGACAAAGGCAAGATCGTGGAAGCCGGCCCGCACGATGCATTGATCCAGAAACCGCAAGGCCTGTATGCGCACCTGTGGCAGATGCAAGACGGCAAGCAACCGATGGAAGGAGCGTCGGCATGAGCAACCGCCCTGAAGACGGCAAGCCCCGGGCTGAGCCTGTCGAAGCCTCTACCACGGCCGGCCAGAGCACTCACCGGATGGAACAAGCCGCCGCCAAGGTAGACGACGTCACCGCCAAAGGCGAAGCGCCGGCTGCGCCTCCTGCCGTGCCTGAGAAACCCGTGCACCCCGTCATCGCGTTGCTGGCCCGCTACCGCGCCATCTTCGCTGCCGCCTGGGCGCACCGCGACGAGCTGGCAGGCCCCCGCCGCCTGAGCGACGAGGCGGCATTTCTGCCCGCCGCGCTCAGCCTGCAAGACACGCCGGTGCATCCCGCACCGCGCCGCCTGGCCTACACCATCATGGCGCTGTTTGTGATTGCACTGGTCTGGTCCATCGTCGGCCAGATCGACATCGTGGCCGTGGCCCCCGGGCGCGTGGTGGTGAGCGAGCGCACCAAACTCATCCAGCCGCTGGAGCGCAGTGTCGTCAAGGCCGTGCTCGTCAAAGACGGCGACCATGTGGTAGCCGGCCAACCTTTGGTGGAGCTAGACCCTACCGCCGCCAGCGCCGACAAAACTACCGCGCACGACCAGCAGCAATCAGCGCTGTCGGAGGTGCTGCGCGCCCGCGCCATCCAGCAGGCGCTACAAAATCTGCAGCAGCATACCCAGGCAGCGTCTGGGCTGCAGGCCAAATTTTCCGCCGGGCCGCCCCAAGGAAAATTAGCCCCCTCGGGGGGCAACGCAGTACGCGAAGCGACAAGTGTGGGGGCCTTGCTTTTCCCTGAATTTCCCAAAGAATGGTCCGCCGCCGAGACAGCCGCCGCGCAGGCACAGCTGCAAGGCGAGTGGGGCGACGTAACCGCCAAGCTCGCCAAACTGTCAGCAGAAATCAGCCGCCGCCAAGCCGAGATCGTCACCGCCCAAGCCGTCGTCGCCAAACTCGAAACCACCGTGCCCATGGCCCAGGCCCGTGAGACAGACTTTAAAAAGCTGGTAGACCAGGGCTACATCTCCGGCCACGCCACCCAAGACAAAACCCGCGAACGCGTAGAGCTCGAGCGCGACCTCGCCACCCAGCGCGCCAACCTGCTGCAAACCCAAGCCACCCTGCGCGAAAGCGAAAACAGCCGCGCCTCCTACCTGGCCGAAGTGCGCCGCACGCTGTATGAGCGCGAAGCCCAGGCCGACCTCAAACGCCAGCAAGCCACACAAGAACAAGCCAAAGCCACCCAACGCGAAAACCTCACCACGCTGAAAGCCCCCGTCGCCGGCGTAGTGCAGCAACTCGCCATCCACACCACAGGCGGCGTCGTCACCGAAGCGCAAGCCCTGATGATCATCGTGCCCGAAGGCGCACAGGTCACGGCCGAAGTCACGCTGGAAAACAAAGACATCGGCTTCGTAAACGCCGGTCAGGACGTCGCCGTCAAGCTCGAGACATTCCCCTTTACCCGCTATGGCACGGTACCCGCCACGGTGAAGCTGGTGACGGCAGATGCAGTCAACGACGAAAAGCGCGGCGCAATCTTTCCCGTCACGCTGGCCCTAAAGACCAAGCAGATCGACATAGACGGAAAGATGATCCAGCTCGTCCCCGGCATGAACCTGACCGCAGAGATCAAGACCGGGCAGCGGCGGGTGATTGAGTATTTGCTGAGCCCGATTCAGCGGGCGGGTAGTGAGAGTTTGAGGGAGCGGTAAGACTATGCCCGCGACATTCCTGGCCCCCCTCACTGACACAGTCCCGGTGCAGCAAGCACCGGAGTGGGATTTATTGCGCCGCCAGATTGTCGATCAAGCAATTCACTTCACGGATCAACTTGTTTTTGACTTCCGCCGGATGCTCACGCAAGGCCGCAACGTCGAAATGGCGGGCCGATTGATGTGGCGATTGATCAAGCCCCTGGCACCCCAGGTGCTTATAGGCCCGGGTTTTGGTGCTTCGCCCTTGCTGTTTTCCACGGCGCTTGGTGCATTGGCCGATGGCGTGGAACTGCAGGTCCTGATGGTGCGAGACAAACGAAAAGAGCACAACCAGAAGAAGTGGGTAGAGGGCAATCGCGTGGCCGCTGAGGGGAAGCGGGCCGTGATGCTCGACGATTTCATGAAAGCCGGTTCGGCATTGCCTTTGGTGCGTGAGGCGCTTAAAGCGGATGCGGTGAAACTCGAACTGGTCGCTTTGGCGCTGTTTTTCGACATGTGGGAACCGTTGGGGTCACGGCAAATCACGACGTCACAACTGCCGGTGCTCAGCCTGTTCAGCCGGCACGACATCGGACTCAGCCGGGACTGCCATGACGCCGTTCCTCCCCTGATGAAGGGAAGTGCGCCCGACTTCGTGAAAGAGTCGCCACGGTGGTGGCGTATGGGGCTGAACAGGGCCATGGTCCACCCAACCAAATGCGCTCCCGTTATTGCGGCGGGTGCTGTCTTTGTGGCGGATGAAAACAGCACACTTTGGAAACATGACTTGAGTACGGGCGATATCGAATGGTCCGTGCCCAGCCTGGAGGTGCCTCAGAAGGGAATTGTCCAGAAGCTGCAGTATTCTCGCGGAAGCCTGATTTACGGCTGCTACGACGGAAGCCTCACCCGCCTGGATGCCGAAACCGGTGAGATTCAGTGGCGCCGGAAGATCGACTCCAGCATTCACGCCACACCGGCCATCGACGAAGCGGGCGGCCGGGTCTTTATCAATACGGAGCAATGGAACGGCGGTAAGCCTTCCGGTCATGTTCAATGCCTGGAGCTGGTCACGGGGAAATTGCTGTGGAAACACCGGCATGACTGGTGGCCCCCGGGAACTACGATTTATTGCTCCGCGACTGGCCTCGTGGCCGCTCCCTGCAATGACGAAAGCTTGCTTGCTCTTGATGCTCTTACCGGGGAGGTGAAATGGCGGCAAAAAACGGAAGGCCTGGTTCGAGGCCAGCCGCTTGTAAAAATCGTTGATGGTGAAAGCCGTCTCTACGCCGCCACCGAACGCGGACGGCTGCATTGCTTTGACATGGCGACCGGAAAATTGATCTGGACCCGGCGCTACGGCCAGGGGCTCTGGCACCAGTTTCTGGTGGCGGATGAGCAATCCGTGTTTGTCATGGACGGGAAATGGCATTTCACGGCCTTTGATCTCGAATCGGGATCCATACGCTGGCTCAGCAGGCTGCGCAGCCCGGGCTGCTGGCAGCCTGTGTGGTGTGGCGGCTATCTGGTGGTGCTGTCCCGTCAAGGCCATCTGGCGGTGCTGGACCCTGTGAAAGAACTCAAGGTGTGGGAGGGCCAGATCCCGGGCACGTACCACCAGCCGCCGGTGATCGCCGTTCAGAGCCCGGAAAGCGCTGTACTCGTGGCAGCCAGTTCTTCATCGGGGCTTTTGGCCTTTGACATTCATGCGCACTATGCCGGCGGCGCAGCCCGCGCCCATTCTTCACGCAGCTCTCTCCAGCGTCCCGCAGAAATCACTTTTGTATGACCTCACATCTCCAACTTGTTGACGAAGCGCAAGCAACGGCAGCGCGGCCTTCTGCAAAAACCTGGTTTGTTGTGAGCCAGGTCAAATCGCACCGCGTGGTCTACTTCACCGACGATCCTGACTACACCCCGCCCTCGGAAGGCGACTGGTATTACGTCAGCCCCTACCAAGGTGATTTACCCAAGGCCATGAGCCTGCGCAACTGCTGGGGATGGCGTTTTAACGGCATGGAGTTTGTCGACGCGCGGGAAAAAAAGAAACCCGACACGGGTCAGACTCTGCTGGCCAGCAACAAGGAAGCGCTGCACAAACTGCTGCGCGACAAGATCGACACGTTACGCAAACCCCTTGCGCCGGCGTCGGTCATGGGCGGCACGCTGCGCGCGCTCAGGCTGGAGGAAGCCAGGTCGATCCTGGGCGGGATGGCCGGCGATGTCCAGAACTGCAAGCTCCTGCCCGCAAGTGCGGCGGCACGAGGCATCAGCTTGCGGGAAATGGCCCAGCGCACAGTCGATGCACACGAAAGCGAAATGCGCCTGCTGCTGGACAGCGAGTTGCTCAGGGACGAAATCGCCGTCGCCATCAATGCTGCTGTCGACCAGCAACAGCTGCTGCACATACGCCAGCGGCTGATGAATGAGATCGTGCCGCAGTCGAATGAGAAATTCAAACCCAAGCCCGAGCACACCACGCCGCGCCAACTGCTTGCGGCGCCGACGCCGGACCAGCTTCAGCAGGAAAAACTCCGGCTTAGCGTCCAGTTGCGCTTGAAAGTAAACACCATGCGCCGCAGCCATGTCTCGGAGTATTTGCTCGACGACATGGTGCTCAAGCATAAGGGCCGCATTGCGCAGGAAGTACTGGCTCAGGGCGGGCAGATGCCGAAGAACGTCGATGCAACCGTGCTGATCAGCCACGCCGCGGGACGCGGCCAGACATTGATGCAGGCTGCCAAGGACGTGCTGACAGAGATGGACGAGACTGCCGCAATGCTGTTGAGCACCGAGCAATTGAAGGACGCGATTCTTTCCAAAATCGCGACGGTGAGCACCTTCAAAGAGATAGAGGCCCTTGGCAAGGCTATTCATGGCTTGTCCATCCAATTACCACCGAAAACTGAGCCGCCTGCCCCAGCAGCCTCTACCACCTCGCCGGCGGTGGACGCTCAGGCGGCGACCGGAAGTCCGCACGGCGGCGCCAAGGCCATGGCCCTGGTTCGCGAACGTGTGATCAAGGCCTCTCGCCTTGCTCCGGAAATTTCCGCTGTACCCAAAGTGGATGTGCTTGATTCAGCCTCGTTCCGGTCGTTGGCCAAAACCGGCACGCCTTTTATTGTGCGAGGCGTCGTCAATCGGTGGCCCTTGGCAGCGCTGACGCCGCAAACCCTGCAAGAGCGCTTTGCCGCGTTGCCGGTACGCGCTCGCGTGGCGGACTATGCCAAAAAAGCCTTTACCCCGCAGCGGCAACAACAAGAGATGTCTCTGGCAGAGTACTTTGAACTGATCGCCCAAAACACGGAGGGCTTGCCACCCTACCTGGGTAACCAGGTATTACCTCAGCTGACCGCGTTGTGCGAATGGCCCGACTACTTTCAAAGTTGGGCCGTGCCCAAA
>Ga0136846_1229109_pt1 | contig 15105 bp, 12 predicted proteins | sample HopSoiMetagenom2_FD_96841 | JGI IMG/M metagenome (GOLD analysis project Ga0136846, IMG submission 96841) | Grasslands soil microbial communities from Hopland, California, USA - 2 Assembly 2016 (version 4) | ecosystem: Environmental > Terrestrial > Soil > Grasslands | place: USA: Hopland...
GTCTGGTCGGTCACGATGTCGGGGCGAATGCCGCCGGCCTGGGCGCGTTTGACCAGTTCGGGAACAATCTCGGCCGCGTTGCCGCACAGGGCGATGGAGACCGCCTCTTTGCGTGAGGTGTGGTGCCTGATCATCTCCAGCGCTTCGTCAAGGTCTTTGGCCTGCTTGTCCACGTAGCGCGTGCGCAGCCGGAAGTCGATGCTGGACTGCTGGCACTCGATGTTGAGCGAGCAGGCGCCGGCAAAGGTGGCGGCCAGCGGCTGCGCGCCGCCCATGCCGCCCAGCCCGGCCGTCAATACCCAGCGGCCTGCGAGGTCGCCGTTGAAATGCTGGCGGCCCGCTTCGACAAAGGTCTCATACGTGCCCTGCACGATGCCCTGGGTGCCGATGTAGATCCAGCTGCCGGCCGTCATCTGGCCGTACATCATCAGGCCCGCGCGGTCCAGCTCGTTGAAGTGTTCCCAGGTCGCCCACTTGGGCACCAGGTTGGAATTGGCGATCAACACGCGCGGCGCGCCGGTATGGGTGCGAAACACCCCCACCGGCTTGCCCGACTGCACCAGCAGGGTTTCGTCGGCCTTGAGTTTGCGCAGGGAGTCGAGGATGGCGTCAAAGGCCGGCCAGTTGCGGGCCGCCTTGCCGATGCCGCCGTACACCACGAGCTCGTCAGGGTTTTCAGCGACTTCCGGGTCCAGGTTGTTCTGGATCATGCGGTAGGCCGCCTCGATCTGCCAGTTGGCGCAGGTGAGGGTGCTGCCGCGCGGCGCGCGCACGGGGCGGGCTTTGCTGTCTAGAAAGGGGGTTTGGGAAAGATCGGACATGAGGCTGCTCCGGAAGTGGGCGGGAATCACATAAAGAGGTCAAACAGCGCCGAAAAAAGAATGAACCGGCGATGGGGATAAATCGTAGTTGTCTATACAACTTGTGTCAACTGCGGTAATCTATGGTTTGTGCGCGAAAGCCTGGCTGTTCATTGATTGCTCAGGGTTGCCAGGCCGGCTTTTGCGGTGACAATGATTTTTTCTTACACACGCGAACATTGCGCTGAACCATGGCCACCACACCACTGCCTGCCTACGGTCAGGTCAAGGCATTCATCAAAAAACGCATCAGTGCCGGCACCTGGAAGCCCGGCGACCCGGTGCCCAGCGAAGCCGTGCTGATGGAGCAGTTCGGCGTCAGCCGCATGACGGCCAACCGGGCACTGCGCGAGCTGATGGACGAAGGCATGGTCACGCGCATTCAGGGCTCCGGCACCTTTGTGGCGGAGCTGCACCGCATTTCTTCCACACTTACCATTCGTGACATTCACGAGGAAGTGGTGGAGCGCGGGCATGTGCACACCTCGCGTGTGCTGCTGGCCGAGTCTGAAAAAGCCAGCGCCGACCTGGCGCGGACCCTGGGCCTTCGGTCGGGCGGGCGGGTGTTTCATACCATCCTGATCCATCTGGAAAACGGCGTCCCCATCCAATATGAAGACCGCTATGTGAACCCGGCGGCAGCGCCTGATTATTTAAAAACCGACTTCACCCAGACCACGCCCACGCACCATCTGCTGGAGCAGGCGCCGCTGACCGAGGCCAGCTATTCCATCGAAGCCTGCCTGCCTTCGGCGCTGGAAGCCAGGCACCTGGACATCAAACCCACAGAGGCCTGCCTTGCCATGATGCGGCGCACCGTGAGCGGCAGCAACATCGCCAGCGTGGCGCGCCTGGTGTACCCGGGCTCGCGCTACAGCTTTGCGGGAAAGTTTCAGGCATGAGCCCGCCGGGCCGCCCCAAGGGCTCTTACCGCAGCGCAGCAGCGCGGAGGTTTCGTTAATGAGCTGGAATGTCGTTCGGCTGGCCGACATCCCCGCGACGCCGTGGCGCAATGGCGGTGGGGTGACGCGCGAGCTGGCCATGTGGCCCGATGCGGGCGACTGGGCCTGGCGCATGTCGGTGGCTGACGTGGACAAGAGCGGGCCGTTTTCGAAATTCGACGGTATCGAGCGCTGGTTCGCGGTGCTGGAAGGCGCGGGCGTGCAGCTGGATGTGGCGGGGGTGCCGCACCGCGTGACGACTGCGGATGCGCCCCTGTTCTTCGATGGCGCGGCCGATACGGGTTGCGAACTGATTGACGGCAAGACGCGTGATTTCAACCTGATGGTGCGCCGGGGCCGCGAGCCCTCGCGCATGGTGCGCGTGGACGGGCGATTTTCAGAAACGCTGAATGCTATGAAAACAATAGCTGTCTATGCATACGGGTCAAGGGCTACAGTGCTGTTTGATGAAGAAGTTCTGCAGCTGGAGCCCGCCAGCCTGGCCTGGCGCACAGTGACGGGTAGCGCCGCGGTGCGTATCGCCGCGCAGGGCGCCCTCTGGATGGAGGTACCCGCATGAGCCTGCAACTGTGGACCCACTGCCGGGCAGCCACGCTGCAGGCCGGCGCCGCGCAGCCCTATGGCTTGATAGAAGACGCTGCATTGGTGATAGACGGCGAATCCCTGGCGTGGGTTGGCCCACGTGCCGACGTGCCCGCTGATCTTCTGGCCCGGTGCGAGACACAGCGCGACGCGGGCGGCGCATTGATCACACCCGGCCTGATCGATTGCCACACCCACCTTGTTTACGGCGGCGACCGTGCCCATGAATTTGAATTGCGGCTGAATGGCGCCACCTATGAAGAGATTGCCCGCGCCGGCGGCGGCATCGCTTCCACAGTGAAGGCGACCCGCGCTGCCACTGCGCAGCAATTGCAAACGCAGAGTGCAGCCAGGCTGCAGCGCCTGATTGCGGAAGGCGTGACCACGCTGGAGATCAAGTCCGGCTACGGCCTGGCGCTGGAGCACGAACGCAAGACGCTTTCAGTCGCCCGCGCGCTGGGGCAAACCCATGCGGTCGATATTCGCACCACCTTTCTGGGCGCGCACGCCGTGCCGGCTGAATTCGCGGGCCGCACCGATGCCTATGTCGATGCCGTGCTGGAGATGCTGCCGGTGCTGCACGCTGAAGGACTGGTGGATGCGGTCGACGCATTTTGCGAACGCATCGCCTTCAGCACCGCGCAGACCGGGCGTGTCTTTGCCGCGGCCAAGGCCTTGGGTATTCCGGTCAAGCTGCATGCCGAGCAGCTCAGCGACAGTGGCGGTGCGCAACTCGCCGCGCATTACGGCGCATTGAGCTGCGACCATCTCGAATGGTTGTCCACGGAGGGCGCGCAGGCGATGGCGGCGGCGGGTTCGGTGGCGGTGCTATTGCCCGGCGCGTTTTATTTCCTGCGTGAAACCAAATTGCCGCCGGTGGCGCTGCTGCGCGAGCACAACGTGCCGATGGCGATCTCTACCGACTGTAACCCAGGCAGCTCGCCTTGCACCTCCTTGCTGCTGATGCTCAACATGGCGTGCACCTTGTTCCGCCTGACGCCTGAAGAAGCGCTGGCCGGTGTGACGCGTCATGCGGCCGCAGCGCTGGGCCTGCGTGATCGCGGCGTGCTGGCGGCCGGCATGCGGGCGGATTTTGTGGTGTGGGGTGTGGAGCGGCCGGCGGAGTTGAGCTACGCCTTTGGTGCGAACCCGCGCCTGCAGACCGTCTTCAAGGGCGGCTTGGTATGAATGTTGCCGCATGCCGGTGCGCTGCGTCCGGCGTGAAGATCGCCGTGCAGGTGCCGCGTGCATGTGCCGTCGTGCATGTGGCCTTGAACTCCGGCCAGCTTTTCCCTCTGTCAGGTTTCGGCGATTGAGTTGAGCCGCGCATGGCGCGCGCCGGCGGATGTCTCCGGGAAGGCATCGCCGGAGGCCAAAAAAGAAACAGTCATTCCCAGCCAATGAGAAATAGTGCTTTGCGCGTACAGGCAAGAACCGGATACTGACGCGATGTTCTCCGATGCCTCCGCTGTTCCCGCCCTGTCCGCCGTTGACCGCGCGCTGGTGGTGCTGGCCACGCTGGCGCAGCATGGGCGCCCCTTGACGGCCGTGGAATTGCTGGGCAAGACGGGCCTGAGCCAAAGCACGCTGTACCGCCAGTTGCTCTCGCTCAAGCGCTGGGGTTTTGTCCTTGAAATGGACGGCCGTTATGCGCCCGGCCCTTTGAGCCTGCAACTGGCCTTGGGTTATGACGTGGCCTCCCACCTGGCGCAGCAGGCGCGCCAGGAAATGCAGATGCTGGCACAGCAATCACAGGAAAGTGTCGGCTTGATCGTCGCGGTCAACGGCCAGGCCATTTGCATCGACATGGTCGAAAGCTGCCAATCCCTGCGCTGCTCATTTGAAAAAGGCCGCAGTGTGCCCCTTGAAAAAGGCGCCTCGGCGAAATGCCTGCTGGCCCATATGCCGGCCGCGGCCTTGAGCGCCACGCTGGCCCCTGATCGCCAACGCCCCGAGTTGCTGGCTGAACTGGCCGGGATCCGCAAGGTCGGTTTCGCCGTCAGTGACAGCGAGGTGGATGCCGGTGTCTGGGGCGTCAGCGTGCCCCTGTTCGGCATGGGAAAACAGGCCGTCGGCGCCCTGACGTTGATGGCGCCCAGCGTGCGCATTCAAGGCAAACATCCGCCCCTGATCCAGATGGCGGTGGTGACCGCCGCCCGCATTTCCCGAAGTTTGAGTACCTGACAGTTTGACAGTCCGACAGCCGTATCTATTAACCCCTGGAGAAAACGCCATGAACTTTCGCCGCCAATTCCTTGCTTCCTGCCTGGCCGTCCTTGGCCTGGCCGCTTTCAGCGCCCATGCGCAGGACGTGCTTCGTGTCGGGACCGACGCCACCTTCCCACCCATGGAATATGTTGAAGCCGGCAAACGCACCGGCTTTGACATCGAGCTGGTGGAAGCCATCGCCAAGACTTTGAACAAGCGCGTCGAGTGGATAGACATCGACTTCAAGGGCCTGGTCCCCGGGCTGGTGTCCAAGCGCTTTGACATGGCGGTATCGGCCATCTACATCACCGACGAGCGCAAGAAGGTCGTGGACTTCACCGATTCCTACTATGCGGGCGGCCTGGTCGCCATGGTCAAGGAAGGCAATACCGCCATTAAAACGCTGGCCGACCTGAACGGCAAAAAAGTGACTGTGCAGGTGGGCACCAAATCCGTGAGCTATCTGGCTGCCAACTACCCGCAGGTGCAACTGGTGGAAGTGGAGAAGAACCAGGAGATGTTCAACCTGGTCGACATCGGCCGCGCCGATGCGGCCGTGACCGGCAAGCCGGCGGCCTTCCAGTACGTGCGCACCCGGGGCGGTCAGCGCGTGCTTGAGCAGCAGCTAACCACCGAAGAGTACGGCATGGCACTTCGCAAGGACACACCCGAGTTGACCAAGGCCGTCAACGGCGCCCTGGCCAAGCTCAAGGCCGACGGCACCTACGCACAGATCGTGAAGAAGTGGTTCAGCAACACCACGGTTCCCGCCGCCGCTAAATAAGACAGGGAGCGCACCGGATGGAACTCGATTTCTCTCCTGCTTTCGCGGGGTGGCGCAACCTGCTTTCGGGTGCGCTGGTGACCGTGGAAATCACGGCGGTTGCCCTGGTGCTCGGCTGCATCATGGGTTTGCTGGTGGGGATCGGGCGGCTCAATCCGGCCAGGCGCGTGGTTTACGCGCTGTGCACCAGCTACGTGGCGGCCATACGCGGCACGCCGCTGCTGGTGCAGCTGTTCATCCTGTTTTTCGGCTTGCCGCAGTTCGGCATCATGCTGCCGGCGTTTGTCTGCGGCGTGATAGGCCTGGGCATTTATTCCGGCGCCTATGTCTCGGAGATCGTGCGCGGGGCCATCCAGTCCATCGATAAGGGCCAGATGGAGGCTGCCCGATCGGTCGGCATGTCTTATGGAACCGCCATGCGCAACATCATCCTGCCGCAGGCGCTGGTGCGCATGATTCCGCCGCTGGGCAACGAGTTCATCGCGCTGATCAAGAACTCCGCGCTGGTGTCGCTGCTGACCATTCATGAACTGATGCACGAGGGGCAAAAAATCATCAGCGTTTCCTATCGCTCACTGGAGGTCTACCTCGTGATTGCTGTCATGTATTTTGTCCTGACCGGGCTGACGACGCTGGCGCTGCGCCGCATCGAGCAGCGCTTGCGCGCCGGAGGCATGGTGCAATGAACACGCCAGAACCCGTCATCCATACAGCTGCCGCCGGCAAGCCCATCGTCAACATCCGGGGATTACGCAAGTCCTTCGGCGAACACGTCGTGCTGCATGGCATTGATTTCGACGTTCAGCCCTCGCAGGTGGTGGTCGTCATCGGGCCCAGCGGTTCCGGCAAGAGCACATTTTTGCGCTGCTGCAACGGGCTGGAGATGCCCGACAGCGGCCGGGTCGAGATCTGCGGGCGCTTGCTGGCTGATGCCGGCCGCATGCTGGACGACCAGGCGCTGAACCATTTGCGCGAAGACGTCGGTATGGTGTTCCAGTCCTTCAACCTGTTTCCGCACCTTTCGGTGATCGACAACATCACTGTCGGCCCGCGCAAGGTGCGCGGCCTGTCCAGGCAGCAAACCGAGGCCGAAGCCCTCGCGCTGCTTGAGAAGGTGGGCCTGGTGCAAAAGGCCCACGCCATGCCGGCCAGCCTGTCGGGCGGGCAGAAGCAGCGAGTCGCGATTGCCCGCGCGCTGGCCATGCAGCCCCAACTGATGCTGTTTGACGAGCCCACCTCCGCGCTGGACCCGGAACTGGTAGGCGAGGTGCTGCAGGTGATGAAGCTGCTCGCCGGTGAAGGCATGACCATGATGGTGGTGACCCATGAAATGGACTTCGCGCGCGAGGTCGCCGATGTGGTGGTGGTGATGGACGGCGGCGTGCTGATCGAGGCCGGCCCGCCCGATATCATCTTTACCAACCCGGCGCAGGCGCGAACCCGTGATTTCCTCCAGGCCGTGTTATCCCGGAACTGACCGCGAGAACTTTTTTTCAGGAATCCATGACATGAGCGACTTCAGCGACGACGGCGAAGTTTTCAACCTCAAGCGCGGCACGGTTCCGCTGCTGGTCAGCATGCCGCACGTCGGCACCGAGATCCCCGACGGGCTGAAGGGCGGCTATACCGACGAAGCCCTCCGGGTCGAAGACACCGACTGGCATCTGCACCTGCTCTACAACTTTCTGCCGGCGTTGGGCGCCAGTGTGTTGCGGCCGCGTTATTCGCGCTATGTGATCGACCTGAACCGCCCGCCTGATGATGCGCCCATGTACCCGGGGGCTTCGAACACCGAGCTGTGCCCGACGCGCTTCTTCAGCGGCGCACCGCTTTACAAGCCGGGTTATGAGCCCGCCCCTGAAGAACGCGCCCGGCGGCGTGAAGCGTATTGGCAACCCTACCATTCGGCGCTGGCCGGTGAACTGGCGCGGCTCAAGGCGCAGCACGGCTTTGCCTTGTTGTGGGACGCACACAGTATCCGCTCGCAAATCCCGTGGCTGTTTGAAGGCAAGCTGCCCGACCTCAACATCGGCACGGCCAGCGGTGCGAGCGCGCATGAAGCCGTCACCAATGCGGTGGTGCAGGCCTGCACCGACGCACCCCACATCACCACCGCCGTCAATGGCCGCTTCAAAGGCGGCTACATCACGCGCCACTACGGCCAGCCGGCCGGCGATGTGCATGCGATCCAGCTTGAGATGTGCCAGAGCCTGTATATGCAGGAAGCCCCGCCCTATGCGTATGACGAAACGCTGGCCTCAAAAGTGCAGCCTTTGTTAGAGAAAATGGTCTCTGGCGCGCTACTGGCATGTACGAGCTGCTATGAAAAGTGAAGCAAAGCGATTTTTTGCCGAGGCAGCCTGGGTGCAGGGCGCGTGGGCCAAAGACGTCCTGTTAACCGTCGCCGGAGACGGCGCCTGGCACAGCGTGGAGCCCGGTGCCACGGCGCAGCAGCAGGAAGGCGCCACACGTTTGTCCGGCCCTGTGCTGCCTGGCCTGGTCAATGCACACAGCCACGCCTTTCAGCGCGCCATGGCGGGCCTGACGGAACGCCGCAGCGCCGGCGCCCATGCATCCGACGACTTCTGGAGCTGGCGCGACCGCATGTACACCGCAGCCAACCGCATCACGCCCGGGCAGCTCGAGGCGATTGCCAGCCAGCTCTATGCCGAGCTGCTGGCCGGAGGCTACACACAGGTCTGCGATTTTCATTACCTGCACAACGACATCAGCGGCGCGCCTTATGCCAACCCGATTGAGATGTCGCTGGCGCTGGTGCGTGCCGCGCAGCGCACCGGCATCGGCCTGACCTTGCTGCCCACGCTCTACATGCGCTCGGGGTTCAAGGCGACGGGCCTGCGCGAAGACCAGCGCCGGTTTTCTTCGACGCCCGATAGCGTGATGCGCATGGTCGAAGACATCCAGCGCCAGACCAAGGGCGACCCGCGCATCAACACCGGCGTGGCCGTGCACTCACTGCGCGCCGCCAACCCGGTCGCGCTGCATGAGCTCACTGGCGCGGCCAAAGTAGCTGGCTTGCCGGTTCACATCCATATCGCCGAGCAGACGCAGGAAGTTGAGGACTGCATTGCCCACACGGGCCAACGCCCGATTGAATGGCTGCTGAACAACGCCGATGTCGATGCCCACTGGAACCTGGTGCATGCCACCCATGCCACGCCGGCCGAGCTGCGGGGTGTGCGGGACAAGGGCGCATCCATCGTGATCTGCCCGGCGACTGAAGCCAACCTGGGCGACGGCGTGTTTGATCTGCCGGCCTACGCGGCCGCAGGCGGCAAGTGGTCGATAGGCTCCGACAGCCATGTCACCCGCAGCTGGCCCGAAGAGCTGCGCCTGCTCGAATATTCACAGCGGCTCACCCTGCGCCAGCGCAACATCGCCGCGCGCATTCTGGGCCAGGAGAGCAGCGCCGCCGGCTTGTTTGAAGCCGCACTGGCGGGCGGCTTCCCGGCCACCGGCCAGCTGCAAGGCGGCCTGGCCGCTGGTCATCGCGCTGACTTTATGACGGTGGATATGGCGGCGCCCGCATTGCTGGGCGTGCCACACAGCCATGTGCTGGATGCGCTGGTGTTCTCCAGCCCGGCCGCGACGTTTGGCGACGTGTTTGTGGCGGGGGAACGAGTGGCTGTCTCGACGCCTCAACGCGCGGAAGCATTTAGCCGCGCCATGCAGGCGCTGTGGAAGACCTGAGCTTCGCAGCGGCGCATGCGGCCGGGTGTCACCAGGTGCGCCTGGCCTGAACCCGGAAACGGTACCGACGCAAAATCCGCAGGGTTACAGCAGGGGGAGCTTTATCCACAACCGTGCGCCATTGGGCATCAAGGCTTCATAGCCTGCCTGGCCGCCGTGCCGCTCCGCCACGGTATGTACAAAATAAAGACCCAGCCCGGTGCTTTGGACAGGGCGTTGCGATGCTTTTTGCGTGCTGAAGCGTTCGAACAGGTGGGGCAGCATTTCCGCGCTGACCCCCGGGCCCTGGTCGGACACGAACAGTTCGGCCTGTCCGCCCTTCAGGGTCAAGGTCAAGGTGACCGTACTGCCCGCAGGCGAGAAGCGCAGGGCGTTGTGCAGGAGGTTGTCCAGCGCGCGCTCGATCAGGTGGAAGTCGCCGCGAATCCATACCGGCTCATCAGGGATGTGCCGGGCCAGGCGCACGGATTTGGCCTGGGCCGATTCGTAAACCGCGTCTACGGCTTGGTGCGCGACGCTGCCGAAGTCGATTTCCCGCAGGTCTTTCAGTTCCAGGCTCTGCACGCGGGCAAGCGACAGAAATGATTGCGCCAGCTTGTGCGCCCGGCGCAGTTGCTGGAAGAGGCGGTGTTGATGAGTCTCATCGAGCATTCCGCTGCCAAGTTGCTGCACGGCGGCGGCAAGCGGGACGCGGATGTCGTGCGAGAGGAAAGCCAGAGTCTCCTCGCGCTCCTTGTGCAGGTCGTGAAAGCGTTGCTGTACCTGCTTGACGTACTCGATCCGCTGTTCGAACTTGAGCCTGTGAAAAGGGCTGCCTGTCACTGCACCGGTCAACTGCTGGAGCTGCCAGTCGAGATAGCGCCTGGCTGCTTCCAGTCGGCGCCAGCTCCACAAGGGATAGGCCACGATCGCGGCGACCAGGGCTCCCGAGGGCGCAAACCAGCGTCCGGAAACCAAAGGCAGCGCCACGCTGAGCGTCGCCAGAGCGACAAACCATGCCGTATTGACCAGCAGGCCCGGCAGGGGCATGAAACGTGCCGCCCATAGCAGCGGCACCAGTGCCAGCGCGACGCTCAGTGCCAGCGTCCATGCCGTTCCCAGCGGCACGATAAAACGGTCGTCCCGCAGGTTCAGCAGCGCGTTGGCCAGGACTTCCACACCGGGCATGGCAGCGCCGTTGGTGGTGACCGGTGTGGACATGATGTCGCCGAGTCCGGCCGCGGTGGCGCCCACGAAGACGACCCTGCCTCGCAGTGCCTGCGCGGGTTCGGCCGAGCGGATGAGCTCAGCCGCCGAGACGCTTGGGATGGTGCCTGGCGGTCCGGCAAAGCGCAGCAGCCGGGGTTCCCGCCGCACCAGCGTTGGCGCTTGCTCCGTGACAAGCCGGGCCGCATCTCCGGGCGGTTGGTAAGTGGAGTCCGGGGGCTGCCAGCCGGTGATTTGCAGCGCAACCTGCGCAAGCAGAGGCCAGCCGGCAGTGCCGACGCCTTCCCACAGATCGACGCCCCGCGCCACGCCGTCGTCATCCAGGCGCACGCTCACGCGGCCCAGGCCGGCCGCAGACCGCGCCAGCTGGGGAATGGGCGGCGACTCCAGCAACTGACCCCCCAGGCGGGCGCTTTCCATCAGAACGGGCAGCGACACGTTGCCGCAGGCCCGCATGGCTTTGGCCAGGGCCTGGTTACCAGCGGGGTCGTCGCCAACTTCGTTAAAAGCAATGTCCATCGCCACGGCTTTTGGGGAGGCCCGGCATATCTGCTGCAGTAACTCGGCGTGGACGCGGCGCGGCCAGGGCCAGCGTCCCAGTTCTTGCAAGCTGGCCTGGTCGATCGCCACGATCACTACGCCTGACGGCGCGGGCTGCGCGCCCAGTCGCTGCGAAAGGTCGAACATGAAATAGTCCACGCGAGCCAGCCAGCCGGTGGCGCTCACCCCCAACGCCAGCGCGGCCAGCACCAGGCCCATTCCCAGGAGTTCACGCAGGCTGTGCGTGCTGCGGGGCGAATGAATGTCTTGCATGGTGGCTGGCGTGCGCGCTCGCTGGCTTACAGCAGCAAGAGTGGCAGACCCAGCATCCACATATACGGGTAACGCGAAGGCACATCTATCTTTTGCAACATGGGCGGCCCTGCGGTGCCGTCCTGGTTGTCGACAAGCCGGACACCGAGGAAACGTGTGCCGCCCGAGGGGCGCGGCAGGCGGACCGCGCCATCGAAGGAGTTCTGCTGCTGGTCCTCGGGCGCCATGCCGGGTGTGGCTGACACCGAAACCCGGTAGTGATGCTCCAGCGGCGGTGCGGGCAACTCAAGAAGCAGCGCGTCGGCTTCGTAGCGCAGCGCAGCCTGGCCCAGGTCGGGTTGCCCCGGCGCCGGCTTGTAGCTGAAGGCCGCTGCAGGAGACCACGGCCCCTGCTCGCCTTGCGCCGTGATACTCGCGACGCGCCAATGGAGTTTGCCCTCGGGCAGGTCGTCCGTGGGCAACCACTCGGTCTGCGTTACAGGCTGGTCCAGAAGGAGTTGCGCGAACTCCCCGGACCGGGAGGCCTGCACCCGGTAGCGCGCGGCGTCTACCGCGCTGGTCCAGCGCAGAACAGGGCGCGGTGAACGCACCGTGGCGGAGCGGCCAGGCGCCTGCAGGGCTGGTGCGAAGGGGCGCGCTGCCACCGTGAAGCCGTGCCGCGCTTCCAGTCCTTGCAGGCCCAGCGCGTCCAGGGCCCGTACACGCAGGATGTAGCGGCCGTTGGGCAGGTCGGCAAAACTCAGTACGCCGGCGCTGGAGGTCCGCTCCGCGAGGATGGCGTCGAAGTTGCTGTCCTGCGAAACCTGGCCCCACAGCACGGTGCTCTGTTCACCCCGCGCGGGCGGCATTGAAAAGCGCAGCGGAAGTTGCTCCAGGCGGGAGGGCAGGGCCGACATATCTGGGGCGCGTGGCAGAGCCCGAGCCGGCAAGGGCGCCTCGCCGGCGCGCGCAAGGGTGCCGAAGCCGGGGCCTACCACCACGGTTTTTCCGGTGGCATCCACGTCGACAGAACCTTCCAGGGTTTCTTCGCGCGTCTGGCCGGCCTCAACTCCCACGCGGAACACCGTGCCCCGCACCACCGCTTGTGCGCTGGGTGTCAGCACGCGTAAATTCTGTTGCGTGCGCCGCCCCGGGTTGTCGGTGATTTCCGTCTGGCCCTGCAGCAGGCGGACCCGCGTGTCGGCCATCAGGCCGTTGGCATAGAGGCTGATGGTGTCCAGCACCAGTGTTGAGCCCGGATGCACGCGCAGCTGTGTGCCGTTGGCCAGCTCCAGCGTGGCGCTGGCCAGCGCCCCGGTTTGAAGCTCGGCGCCCACAGGCAGGGCTTGCCCAGTGGATGCGGTTTTCCATGTTCCCCCGGACTCGCGCCATTGCACGCTGCCATGCACCGTTTTCAGGGCGGCCTGGCCGGGACTGCTCCGCAGCATCGATGCGGGGATGCGGAGCACTGTGCCAGGCGGAATGCGATGCGGGTCGGCAATCCGGTTGAGCCGCTGCACCACGTCCCAGCGCTGGGGTTCCACAAGATGACGCTGGCCCAGTGTGATCAGGGTGTCTCCCGGACGCACGCTGTAAAGCCATACCGGTGCACTGGATGCCTTGTCGGGCAGGCTGCCTGCGAACGGGGCCTGGGCCACCGCGGTAATGCTTAGCGACAGGAGTCCGGCGGCGGCAATGTGTTTGTACATGAGGGATTTTTCAGAACTTGGCGACCTGAGGAGTTGCCGTCCCGGTCCGGATCGGCAGGACGAGTGTAGTGGTCCTCAGTCATGCAGCCACTCGAGCCGATAGCCCTCGCCGTAAACCGACACCAGGCGCCAGCCCCGTTCGGGAGACAGCTTGAGCTTTCTGCGCAAGGCACTGGCCTGGACGTCCACCTTGCGCGATTCCACGTCGGTGTTGTGTCCCCAGACCGTCAGCAACAAGTGGGAGCGCGTGAGCAGGCGCCCCACGTTTTGCAGCAGGTACATGGCGAAATCGGTTTCGAGCTCGGTCAGATCCAGGCGCCGTCCTTCCAGAAAGCATTGCCGGGTGGCGAAGTCCACTTCCAGTTGCCCCCAGGCGCGGCGCCGCGTTTCCTGTGCGTGGCCTGACCGGTGCAACACGACTTTGAGCCGGGCCAGCAGGATGGGCCGGGAAATGGGTTTGACCAGGTAGTCGACCGCGCCGGCCGACAGCATTTGCACCACGTCGTCCTCACTGTCGCGTGCCGACAAAAAAATCACCGGAGGACAGGCTTCTTTGAGCTGCAGCCGAAGCCGCGCCAGCACCTCCGGGCCCGACATGTCGGGCACCAGCCAATCCAGCAGGCATACCGCGTACTGCCCCCGTTCGACGGCGCGCGCGCAGTCGGCGCCTCGGTTGAACGGGTCTACCGCGAGACCTGCTTCCCTGATCCATCCACATACCTCTTCGGCAGTTTCAGGCTCGTCCTCCAGGTAGGCGATTCGGGGGGCGGAAGTGTGGGGCATACGGAAGTCAGGTGCCGGGCCAAGACGGCTTTGTTACTGGCGGTTACAGGTTGCTTGGGGTGGAGCGACGCGAGTTTAGTGGCATGTCGACCCCCGACCTGTTGGTTATTGGTAAGTGTAAACATGAATTTACCCTTCATTTGTAGGAGTACTCCTATCATCCGCCGCGCTAATACCTTTTACCTGCGGTCACATTTATGCTCGAACATTTACGACGTTGTACGGAACTTTTGTACGCATTGCCGAGGGCCTCTTTGGTTCGGTCGGCCTCCGTTCTGCTGGGTCTGGGGCTGCTACCGGCGGCGGCTTTTGCCCTGACCGCCTCAGTGACGGCCGTGATCCCGGCTCAAGGTATTTACCCGGGTGAAATAGCGACATTGCGCATCGCGCTGTCGAACAGCGACCCGGTTGCGGCAACCAATGTGGCGTTCAACAACAGCCTGCCCGGCGTGTTGCCCAACGGCCTCAAAGTGGCTGGCGCCTTCACCAGCAGTTGCGGCGGTGCATTCACAGCGGCACTCGGAACGCAGGCGCTGAGCCTGACGGGCGGCAGCATTCCGGCCGCCGCCGGCGGGATCGACGGCCAGTGTGTCATCGACATCCCGGTCACCGCGGGCACGTCGACCGGCAACGCGACCTCCTATGCGTACCAGATCCTCAACGGCGCGGTGAGCAGCAGCGGGGGCAACAACAGCGGTGATGTTTCGCAGACCTTCAACGTTCGCGCGCTGCAGCCGCCGCAGATTTCCAAGGGCTTCGGCAGCTCCACCCTGGTGCTCGGGGGCGCGACAACAAACCTCACGATCACGGTGAGCAATCCCAACCCGGTGGCGATTGAGGGCTTCAGCATCACCGACAACTTCCCGCAACTGGGCGGCAGCGCCATCATCAAGGTCGCGGCCGCACCCGGCGCCAGCGCCAACTGCACCGGCGGCCCCGCACCCGCCTTCAACCCGGCGCCGGCCGCCGGCGACACCAGCGTAACGGGCACGGGCGACATTCCGCCCAACAACGGCAGTTGCACCTTCGTGGTCGCCGTGGAGGCTTCGCAGACCAACGGCCAGTACACGACCAACGCCCAGAGCAACCTGATCAACCGCAGCAGCGATTTCAGCAACGCGCTCGGCATTCCCGCGCAAGCCAATGCGCAGGCCAACATCACGGTCAGGTCGCCGCTCAGCGTGGCCAAGGCGTTCTCCGGCAGCTCGCTGTCCAGTGGCTCCTCCGGCAGTCTCACCATCACCTTGACCAACAGCGGGAACACGCCGCTCAACGTCACGACTTTCGACGACAGCCCGATCGACGGCGTGGGCGGCGCCAATCCGGCGACGGGCCTGAACGTCACCTCGGCATCCACCAGCTGTGCCGGCGGCACGGCCACAGCCATCAACAGCAACAAGGGCGTTCGGCTCACCGGCGGCACCATCCCCGCCAACGGCAACTGCACGGTCACCGTCAACTACGACGGTTTCGTGCAGGCCTCCGGCGTTCCGGTGACCTACACCAAC
>Ga0136846_1230237_pt1 | contig 15103 bp, 12 predicted proteins | sample HopSoiMetagenom2_FD_96841 | JGI IMG/M metagenome (GOLD analysis project Ga0136846, IMG submission 96841) | Grasslands soil microbial communities from Hopland, California, USA - 2 Assembly 2016 (version 4) | ecosystem: Environmental > Terrestrial > Soil > Grasslands | place: USA: Hopland...
CGCGCTGTTCTCCGACGTCGGGCTGCGCCAGAGCGTGGTGCAAAGCCGGCGCGGCCAGGAAGCCGCTTTCCTGAACACCGCCTGGGCGATCCAGATCGCGCGCGGGTTCGTGATCTGGGGCGCCGCGCTCGCGCTCGCCCTGGGCTTTGTGTTTTTCAAAATGCCCGAGGGCAGTGTCTACGCCGACCCGAGCTTGCCCGCCGTCATCGCGCTCCTCGCGCTCTCGGCGATCATCGGCGGCTTCGAGTCGACGCGGCTGCACGAGGCGAGCCGCATGCTCTCGCTCGCTCGCGTGACGCAGGTCGAGCTCGCCGCCCAGCTTGCCGGCCTCGCCGGCATGATCGCCTGGGCGCTCGTCGATCGCTCGATCTGGGCGCTCGTCGCGGGCGCGCTCTGCGCCGCCGGCCTGCGCACGCTCCTGAGCCACGTCTGGCTGCCGGGCGCGCCGAACCGCTGGCGCTGGGACAGCGCCGCGGCGCGCGAGATCCTGGCCGTCGGAAGATGGATCTTGGTCGCCTCGGTGCTCGGCTTCCTCGTGAACAGCGCCGACCGGCTGATCCTCGGCGCGCTGGTGGAAAGCGCCGTGCTCGGCGTGTACGCGATCGCGTTTCTGCTCTTCAGCGCGGTCGAGCAGGTGCTGGCGAAAATCGTCGGCGACGTCTCGTTTCCCGCGCTGAGCGAAGTCGCGCGGGAGCGTCCGGCCGCGCTGCGCTCGGCGTACTACCGCTTTCATCTCGCCGTCGGGCTGCCCGCCTGCTTCGCCGCGGGGCTGCTCGTCGCCGCGGCCGAGCCGCTGGTCGCCGTGCTTTACGATCCGCGCTACGCCCAGGCGGGCTGGATGTTGCAGACGCTCGCCATCGCGCTCGTCACGCTGCCTTTCCGGGTCGCCACCCAGTGCTTTGTGGTGCTTGGCGAGCCGGCGCAGATGAGCGCGATCTGCGCGATCCGCCTCGTTGCCCTGGCCGCGGCGGTGCCGCTTGGCTGGCATTTCTTCGGCCTGCCCGGCGCGCTGTGGGCGATCGTGCTTTCCTACTTCTCCACGCTGCCCACCACGCTCGCCTTCGTCATGCGGCACAGGCTGTTCGATCTGCGCCAGGAACTTGCGCTCATTCCCGCGTTCCTCGCCGGGCTGGGTGCCGGCCAGGCGCTCACCTATGTACTGTAACTGGCGCGATCTCGGCGAGCGCGCGCTCGAGCCGCGCGGTGGCGTCGTCCCAGGTGTAGCCCTTCGCCGTGGCGCGCGCCGCGTCCGACATGCGCTTCCACTGCTTTTCCTCCAACCGAAACACCGCGAGGAGTCGCTCGGCGAGCGCGTCCGCATCATTCACTGGAACGAGAAACCCGTTCACGCCTTCCTCGACGAAATCCGCCGGGCCGCCCATACGCGTCGACACCAGCGGGCAGCGGCACGCCATCGCCTCGAGCGCGGGCAGGCTGAATCCTTCGCGCGCGCTGGCGCACAGCCAGACGTCGCAGCGGGCGTAGAGGCGCGGGATCTCGTCCTGTGCCGGCCGGTAGTGAAACTCGACCCAGCCGGGCAGCGGCATGTGCTCCGTAACCCGCTCGTTCGAGAATGCGAGCGCGTGCAAATCGGGCAGCCGCCGGCGCACGCGCTCGAGCGCCGCGGCCGCGACGTTGGCGCCCTTCGTGGCACTCGTCGCGTAGAGCATGCCGGCCGTCGGGCGCGGCTGCTTGCCCCTCGGCGGGGCGCTGTACTGCCCGGTGTCGACGCTGTTCGGCACGAGGTGCACGTGCTCGTCGCCGAAGCGCTCGCGCGCCAGGTCGGCGAGCCAGCTTGCGATCACGATCTTGGCGAGCGGCAGCCGCCACACCGCGTCGAGCGCCGGGTCGAAGCGCCCCGGCGCGGCCTCGTAGCCCTGCACGAAGATTGCCTTGGCGCCCTTGCCCGGCGAGAGCGCGTTGACCCACGCGGCGGTCGTCCAGTAAGTGGCGACCACGACGTCCGCGTCCGGCACGTCGGCGTCGGTCACCGGCCGCACGCGCTCGAGCACGCGGTGCGGCACGCCGGTGCCGTCGAACCACGACGGCTCCGAGGCGGCGCTCGCCGGCCAGCCGCGTCCGCGCAGCAGGGACCTGAGCCTGCGCGCGAAGTCGGGCGGCGGCGGGGTCGACACGACGCTCACCCGATGGCCGCGCCGCTGCAGACGCTCCGCGTAAATGGCAATCACGCGCACGCCGCCGGACACGCCGGCATGAGGCAGCACGAAAGTGATGCGCATGCGGTTGCGCTAAAGGTGCTTGCGCCGCTGGCGCGCCAATTCGGCCATTCTTGCGAGCGGCGCGAAGCCGCCGATCCCCAACGCAGCATCCGCAGCATCCGGCATGGCGCGGCTAGCATAGCCAATCCCCGGCCGGCCAACTACCGCTCGAAAGTGCTCGTCGCGGCCCTGCTACAGCGCCGTCGACGTCCGGCGACAGAATGACTTCCGGGGCCGTCATCCTGATGTACCACAGCGTCGCGCGCGACGACGAGGCGAGGTTCGTCGAGCCGGCGAACCGCATCGCGCCGACCATCTTCAAGCGGCAGATGGCTTTCCTGCGCGCCAAGCGCCGCGTGGTGGCGCTTTCCCAGATCGTTGAAGATCTCGCGCGCGGCCGCACGCCGCCCGCCGGCACCGTGTGCATCACCTTCGACGACGGCTACCGCGACAACCTGATCGTCGCCGCGCCGATCCTCGAGAAGTACCGGCTGCCGGCGACACTCTTTCTCGCCACCGGAATCGTCGAGCGCGCCGAAAACCAGTGGTCCGATACGCTGCACTGGCTCCCGCTGCCCGCGGTTCTAAAAAAACGTCTTCACGGGCAACTGCTCGAAGCAAGCCACGGCGAGCGCATGCGCCTGCTCGATGAATTCCAGGTTGCAGAAAAGCCGCCGCGCCTGATGCTCGACTGGGACGAGGCGCGCCGGCTCTGCCGCGGCTATCCGCTGTTTGAGATCGGAGGCCATACGCGCGAGCATCTCGATCTCACCAAGCACCAGGTCGAGGCGCGCGCGCAGATCGAGGGCTGCGCCGCGGACCTGCGCCGCGAGCTTGGCGTTGAGCCGCAGCACTTCTCCTACCCCTACGGGCGCTCGAGCGCCGAGACGCGCCGGGCGGTGATCGGCGCTGGCTGGCGCTGCGCCGTCGTTACGGACGCCGCGCCGCCGCGCATCGGGCCGGCGACCGACTGCTACGCCATGCCCCGGGTGCATGCGCCGCGCTCGGTGATCGGGCTCGCCTTCAGGACATGACCAAGCCCGCCACCGCCATCATCGTCAGCTACCAGTCCGCGCGCACCATCCGCCGGGCGCTCGCCGCCGCGCGGCGCTGCCACGACGCGGGCCTGCTTGACCTCGTCGTCGTCGACAACGCGAGCAGCGACGCCACGCGCGAGATCCTGGCGCGTGATGCGGGCTGGGCGCGCGTCGTGCTCGAGGCGCGAAACCACGGCTTCGGCTGCGGCTGCAACATCGGTTTCGCGCATGTAAAGAGCCCCTACACGCTGTTCCTCAACCCGGACGCGGAGATCGAGCCGGCGGCACTGCGCACCATGCTTGAGTTTGCGGAGCAACGCCCAGGCGCTGGCATCGTCGGCCCGGCGACCGTGTGCGGCGGCGAAGAGCAGCGCGTACTGCAGCCGACCGGCCCCTATCCCACGCCGTGGAGCGTGGTGCGCGACGCCGCGCCCTACCTGCGGCGGCGCTCGAGCGCCATCGCCATCGTGCCGGGCGCGGCGCCGATGCGCACCGGCTGGGTGTGCGGCGCTGTGCTCATGATCCGCACCGCGCTACTGCGCGAGCTGGGCGGATTCGATCCGCGCTTCTTCCTTTACTGGGAGGAGGTGGATCTCTGCCGCCGCGCCGAGCAGGCAGGCTACGAGAACTGGGTGCTCGGCACGGCGCTCGCGCGGCATGTCGTAGGTGCGAGCTCGTCGGAGGTGCCGCGCTTCGGCACCGCGGTGGCGAGGCATTACTACCAGAGCCGCTATTACTACATGGCGAAGCACCACGGCTGGCTCGCGGCGACGGCGGCCGAAGTGGGCGAATTCGTTCTCCTTTCTGTCGAGTCGGCGCTCGACGCCCTGCGCGGCCGCGGGCTCGAGCGCCTGCGGCCCCGATTGCAGGCAGCACTGCTGAGTCTGCCGGATGAACGTTAGCTACCGGCTGATTGCGGCCCACGAGCTGGATGCCGGCCTGCTCGCGGCTTGGCGCTCGATCCAGGAGGGCGAGCCGCGCTTCGAGAGCCCGTACTTCTGCCCCGAGTTCACCCAGGCGGTCGGCAGCGCGCGCGACGACGTGCGCGTCGTGGTGATCGAGAACGACGGCCGGCCGGCGGGCTTCTTCCCGCACCAGCGCGCGGCCTGGGGGCGCGGCAGCCCGGTCGGCGGCGCGCTCTCCGACTACCACGGCGTGATCGCCGCGCCGGAAGCCCAGTGGAGCGTGGTCGAGCTCATGCGCACGGCGCGGCTTTCGGTCTGGAGCTTCGATCACCTCGTCGATCCCGTCGGCAGGTTCGCGCCGTACGTGACGGCGAGCGGCGGGGCCTCGCCGCAGATCGCGCTCGCGGGCTTCGCGCCGCCGCCGGACTTCGCCCGCAAGGCGCGCAAGCTCGCGCGCGAGGTCGGCGAGCTCTCCTTCAGCCTGCACGCGCCAGAAAACCTTGGGCGCATGTTCGTATGGAAAAGCGAGCAGTACCGCCGCACCGGACTGACCGACGCCTTTGGCGTGCGCTGGACGCGCGCCCTCCTTGAAGAGGTCATGCGCGTACAGGGCGCCGGGTTCGCCGGCAATTGCTCGGTCCTGCGCGCCGGCGACGAGGTGGTCGCCGTCCATGCCGGCATGCGCTCGCGCGGCGTTCTGCACTGGTGGTTTCCGACCTACGACGCGCGCTATGCCGCTTACTCGCCGGGAATCATTCTTCTCTTACACATCGCAGCGAGGCTCGGCAGCGGCAAGATCGATCTCGGCAAGGGCGACGCGCGCTACAAGCGCAGCCTGATGACCGGTGCCGCGCCGCTGCGTGAGGGGTGCGTGGAGCTGCCCTCGCTCGCCGCCGCCGCGCGACGCCTGCGCCGCCTCGCCGAGTCCCGCGCCGAATGGCAATTGCCGCTCAGGGCCCTGCGCCGCTTCGAGCGCGCCCGGAGGTTCAATTGATCGGAGTGGTGGTCATCGGGCGAAACGAAGGTCAGCGGCTGGAACGCTGTCTTGCCTCTGTTCCAAATGGTGTTTTGGTCTACGTGGATTCCGGATCCACCGACGGCTCGGTCGCGCTCGCGCGCAGCAAGCGCGCCGACGTGGTGGAGCTCGACCGCGCGACGCCCTTCACCGCGGCGCGGGCGCGCAACGCGGGGGTAGAGCGCCTGCCCGAGGTTGAATACGTGCAGTTTCTCGACGGCGACTGCGAGCTCGCTCCCGGCTGGCTGGAACGCGCGGCTGCGTTCCTTTCACAGCATCAGAATGTAGCTGTAGTGTGCGGCCGCCTGCGTGAGAAGCATCCGGAGCGCACGGTCTACAACCTGCTCTGCGATATCGAGTGGGACGGCGCGCCCGGGGAGGCGCGCGCCTGCGGCGGCATCGCGATGATGCGGCTCGGCGCCCTGAGCGCCGTGCACGGCTTCCGCGCCGACCTCGTCGCCGGCGAGGAGCCGGAGCTCTGCGCGCGCCTGCGCGCCGCGGGATGGCGCATCTGGCGCCTCGACGCGGAGATGGCGGCGCACGACGCCGCGATCTCGCGCTTCGGCCAGTGGTGGCGGCGCACGCTGCGCGCCGGCTACGCCTTCGCCCAGGGCGCCGCCCTGCACGGCGCGCCACCCGAACGGCTCGGCGTGCGCGAGTCGCGCAGCGCCTGGTTGTGGGGATTTGTATTGCCAATCCTGGCAACCGCTTGTGCGGGTGTGGCGGGGCCGTGGGGGCTCGCCGTGCTCGCGGCCTATCCGCTCCAGGTGGCGCGGCTTGCGCTGCGCGGCGCTCGCACGCCCGCCGAGAACTGGCGGCATGCCGCGTTTCTGGTGCTGGGCAAGTTCCCCGAAATGCTCGGACAGCTGAAGTTCAGGCTCGAGCGGCACGCGAGCCTGATCGAATACAAATGATCCGCGTCGCGTACCTCATCAACCAGTACCCCGCGGTCAGCCACAGCTTCATCCGGCGCGAGATCCGCGCCTTGGAGAGCCGCGGGCTTGCGGTGCAGCGCATCGCGCTGCGCGGCTGGCAGGGCGAGCTCGCCGACGCGGTGGACCGCGAGGAGCGCCGGCGCACGCGCTACGTGTTGAAGGGCGGGCCGCTCGCGCTCCTCGCCGCGGTGGCCAGAGCCGCGGCTGCGTCACCGCGCCGTTTCGTGCGCGCGCTCATCCTGGCGCTGCGCATGTCCAGGAGAGCGCAGCGCCCCATGCCGTATCACCTCGCCTACCTGGCCGAAGCCTGCCGCATCCTGCCCTGGCTGCGCGAGGCCGGCGCGACGCACATGCACGCGCATTTCGGCACCAACGCCGCCGAGGTTGCGATGCTCGCCCGCGCGCTCGGAGGCCCGTGGTACAGCTTCACCGTTCACGGGCCGGAAGAGTTCGACCAGCCGCTCGCGCTCAAGCTTGCGGACAAGGCGCAGCACGCCGCCTTCGTCGTCGCGGTCAGCTCCTACGGTCGCGCTCAGCTGTTGCGCTGGATCGATCCCGCGCAGTGGGACAAGGTCAAGGTGGTGCACTGCGGGCTCGACAAGAGCTACTTCGCCCCGCGGCCGGCCCCACCCCCAGGCACGGCGCGCTTCGTGTGCGTGGGACGAATCTGCGAGCAGAAGGGTCAGCTCCTGCTCGTGGAAGCGGTAGCGAAGCTCGCGGCGCGCGGGGTTGCGCTGGAGCTCGTGATCGCCGGGGATGGCGAAATGCGCCCGCAGCTCGAGGCGTCGATCGTAAGACACGGGCTCGAAGGTCGGGTCGTTATCACCGGCTGGATCGGCGGCGAGGCGGTGCGCGATGAGATCCTCGCCGCGCGCGCTCTGGTGCTGCCGAGCTTCGCCGAGGGGCTGCCGGTCGTGCTCATGGAGGCGATGGCGTTGCGGCGAGCGGTGATCTCGACGTACGTGGCGGGCATCCCCGAGCTGGTGCGGCCGGGGGAAAACGGCTGGCTCGCGCCGGCGGGGGATCTGGAAGCGCTGTGCGGTGCGCTGGAGGAGGCTGCCGCCTGTCCGGTGGAGACGCTGGAGCGGATGGGGAACGCGGCCTTCCAGCGCGCGGCTGCGCGCCATTCGATCGACGTGGCCGCTGGAGAGCTTGCCAGGCTCTTCCAGGCCGGCATGCAGGCTTCGAGCGAGACCGTGCCGGGGATGCTTTCGGCTCTCGCGTGGGCGCCGGACGACCAGCATGTGCGGCATCATCGGCGTCGCTAGCATCCGGCCAACGCCCGCGCGCGGCTGGGTCGCGGACGGCGCGAGGGCCATGCGCCATCGCGGGCCCGATGCCGCAGGCGAGTGGTGGTCGGAGGACGGTCGCGTGGGCCTCGGGCACGTGCGCCTGGCGATCATCGACCTGACGGACGCGGGACGCCAGCCGATGCGCGATCAATCGGGCACGCTGCGCATCGTCTTCAACGGCGAAATCTATAACTTTGGCGAGCTGCGCGAGGAGCTGGCCGCCAAAGGCCATCGCTTCGCTTCGCGCAGCGATACCGAGGTGATCCTCGCCGCCTACCGCGAGTGGGGCACGGCGTGCCTGCGGCGGCTGAACGGCATGTTCGCGTTCGCGCTCCACGATTCGAGCCGCGGCGTCGTGTTCCTGGCGCGCGACCGGGCGGGTGAAAAGCCCCTGTTCTACGCGATGCGCGGCGGCGAGCTGCGCTTCGCCTCCGAGCTGAAAGGCCTGCTCGCCGACCCGGCGCTCGAGCGGCGCGTGGACTCGGCGGCGCTGGATCGCTATCTCTACGAAGGGTTTGTCGCGGGCGAGGCGTGCCTGGTGCGTGGCGTGCGCAAGCTGGCGGCGGCGCACGCGCTCGAGTTCGATCTGCGCAATGGCGCGTTTCGCACCTGGCGCTACTGGCGGCTGCCCGAGCCCGCAGCCGCCGGGCCGCTCGACGAGGAAGCGCTCGTGGAGCAGGCCGAAGCGCTGCTGCGCGACGCCGTACGGCGCCAGCTGGTCGCCGACGTCCCCGTCGGCGTGCTCCTCTCGGGCGGGGTGGACTCGAGCCTCGTCACGGCGGCCGCGGCGCAAGCGGCCAGCAAAGTGAAGACCTTCACCGTGCGCTTCCCCGGCCAGGGCCGGTTCGACGAGACCGCGCACGCGCGCCTGATCGCGCGCCATTTCGCCACCGAGCACGTCGAGCTCGAGACCGACGCCACGAACGTCGAGCTGCTGCCGCTGCTCGCGCGCCAGTTCGACGAGCCCATCATGGACTCCTCCATGGTGCCGACCCATCTCGTGTCCGGCGCCATCCGCGAGCACTGCACTGTCGCGCTCGGCGGCGACGGCGGCGACGAGCTGTTCGGCGGTTACCCGCACCACAGCGGACTGCTTGCCGCCGAGCGGCTGCTGCGGGTGCTACCGGGCGCGATTCGCTCCGCGCTCGGAGCCGCCGCGGCCGCCGCGGTGCCGATGGGCTTCAAGGGCTGGCGATGGCTTCGCGCGGTCGGCTCGGACCTCGGGGCACCCTCGGCGCCGCGCATCACCGCCTGCTTCGACCGGCATGCCCGCTCGCGCCTCATGGCGGTGCCGGACCTGCTGCCGCTCGATGCCGAGGCGGAGACGACGGCGCGCGACGCGCACCCGGGGGACCTGCTCGAGAAGGCGACCCGCGCGGACTTCATGGGCTATCTCGCCGACGACATCCTGGTCAAGGTCGACCGTGCAAGCATGCTCGCGTCGCTCGAGGTGCGCGCGCCGCTGCTCGACCACCGGATGATCGAATTCGCATTCGGCTGCGTGCCTTCGCACCTCAAGGCGACGGCCTCGAAGCGCAAGATCCTGCTCAAGCGGCTCGCCCAGCGCCTGCTGCCGCCCGAGTTCGACCAGAAGCGCAAGCAGGGGTTCTGCATTCCGCTCGACTCCTGGCTCGCGGCGGGGCCGTGGCGCCGCTTCTTCGAGGACGTGCTGCTCGACGGCGCGCGCGAGAGCCCGTTCGACCGGCGCTGGGTGCGCATGCTGCTCGATGGGCAGGCCCGCGGGCTGCGCAACGGTGAGCGCCTTTTCGGCCTCGCCTTGTTCGAGCTTTGGCGGCGCGAGTACCGGATCTCGCTGTGAACGCGCGCTACGTGCTCATCTCACCCTGCCGCGACGAGGCGGCCTACATGCGCGAGACGCTGGAGAGCGTGATGGCGCAGTCGCTGCGCCCCGCGCGGTGGGTCATCGTCGACGACGGCTCGACCGACGAGACCCCGAGCATCCTCGCCGAGTACGCCGCGCGCCATGACTGGATCCGCGTCGTCACGCGCGGCGACCGCGGCCGCCGCTCCGTCGGGCCGGGCGTGATCGAAGCGTTCTACGCGGGGTACGCCACGATCGAGCCGGACGATTACGATTATCTCTGCAAGCTTGACCTGGATCTGCGCCTGCCGCCGCGCTACTTCGAGATCCTCTGCGCCCGCATGGCGGCCAACCCGCGCATCGCCACCTGCAGCGGCAAGGCGTACGTCGAGGAGCGCGGGCGCCTCGCGTACGAGCGCCACGGCGACGACACCTCGCTCGGCATGACCAAGTTCTACCGCGTGTCGTGCTTCAAGGCGATCGGCGGTTTCGTGCGCGAAGTGATGTGGGATGGAATCGATTGCCACTACTGCCGGATGCACGGCTGGATCGCGTGCAGCTGGGACGAGCCGGAGCTGCGCTTCGTCCACCTGCGCCCCATGGGATCGAGCCAGACGAGCATCTACGCCGGCCGCATGCGCCACGGCGCCGGGCAGTACTTCATGGGCACGGGCTTCGTCTACATGGCGGCGAGCGCGGCGAGCCGGCTGAGCGAGAAGCCCTACGTGCTGGGCGCACTCGCCATGCTGTGGGGATGGCTAGCGAGCGCCCTGCAGCGCAAGCCCCGTCTCGCGGACCGGGAGTTCAGGTCGGCCTTGGGCGCCTACCAGCGGCGCGTGCTGCTGGTCGGCAAGAAGCGTGCCCTCACCACCACGCGGGGTTTTGCTCGATGAAGGTCTGCAGGGCGTCGAACTTGGGCGACTCACCGCGCGGCTGCGAGACGTACTCGAGCGCGCCCCAGCGGCCGTGTTTCGTGTACCGGCTGACGTCGTTGAAGTGCACGAAGAGCTCGCCGCCCTCGCGTTTCCAGATGGCGAGGTAATCGAGGTAGAGCTGCTTGATGCGCGGGTCGCGGTTGAAGTTGTCGAACAGCCGGTTCAGCGCCCCATTGCCCTCCGCGCCCGCCACCCCGACCATGTGCTGGCCGCCCTCGTAGGCGAGCAGCCGCAAGCCGTATTTTTTTGCCAGGGCGCGGTGGTTCGCCATGTGCGCGCTCTCGCGGGGGAAGACCTTCGTGCGCACGTAGTTGGCGAACTGATCCATGGTCATGGAGGTGAACTGGCCGGCCTCGGCGGGCGTGGGCGAGACGCCGAAGTACGGCGCGATCGCCACCGCATCGATGCCGAGCGCCGCGGCGCCGAAGCGTCCTTTGAGGTAGTCGAGCCCGCTCGTCGCCACCCAGGGATTGGCCGCCTGGCCGCCGAGCACCGAGACCACACGCTCGGCGCCGAGCTCGGCCTTGAATACCGCGGCCAGGCTGCGCGTGCGCAGCGCGTGGTATTTGGAAAGCTCGAGCCCCTGGGCCTTGGCTAGGTTGGAAAGATACCCATACTGCGAGAACACGGAGTTCCAGATCTCGTTCGAGTGCTCGACGTACGCGCCGAGGGCCGCGTCGAGCTTTTCCTTGACCATCTGCGCGAAGCTTCGCGCATAGCTCTCGTCGCTCTGGTGCGGCAAAGTGAACCAGGGGTGCGCGCCCACGAGGTTCGCGAGCGCGATCATCACCTCGATCGGCGCCCCGCTCTTCGTGGTCCAGGTGCTGTAAGTCACCGGCGTGCGCTGCGCCCAGGTCGCGACCGGGCTCGAGTTGGTTTGCATCCAGTCCATGAAGCGCAGCACCGAATAACCGCGCAGCCGCTCGGCGAACACCGGGTAGAAGATGATGCTCCGGTCCTCGGTGAAGGCGACGAAGCGCCGCGTATCGCAGTCCCGCGCCGACGCGACGTGCCTGAACGGGTCGCCCTCGCAGATGCCGCCCGGCATGATGATCTCGATCTCGCGCAGGTAGTTCGCCGGTTTGATCGCGTCGATCCACACATAGACGCCGCCGTCGTTCGGGGTTACCTCGATTACCATCTCGCCGCGCTTCTGCGACACAACCTTGGCGGCGAAGCCGAAGTTGAGCTTGCCCTCGCCCTGGTAGCGCACGAGGTAGCGCCCGCCCGGGTAGCGAACGCCGAACTCGCGCAGCATGACCTTGCGCGCCACCTGCCCCGGCCGCAGCGAGCGCACCCAGCCGTTCGCATCGAGATCCAGCGGCGGGCCCCCGCCCCAATCCTTCGCGTCCCCCGAGAACCATTCGCTCGAGGACTTCATCACGTCGACGAACGGCACTTGCGGCGACCAGTAGGACAGCAGCTCCAGGTTTGTGCCGATCGGCGAGCGCAGACGAGCTTGAAATGCGGGCCCTTGAAGCGCGGCACCGCCGCCCGCCGGCGCGGCGGTGGACTCGAAGCCCCAGCACAGGCCTGCGAGCGCGAGCAGGCCGACAACCAGGGCTATTACCGTTTTGCCCAGAATCGTGCCCAACGCGTCTTGTACCTTTCCACCCGCCGCCACACGCCCTGCGGCGGCTCGAGCACCACCTGCGCGACGAGCTTCGCCGCGCGCAGCTTGCGAAGCGTCGTGCGGGAGTCGTAGGCCACGTGGCGGAACGAGACCTTGCGGCGCTCCATGTCGAGCACTGCGTAACAAGCGAGCGGCGCCGCGCCGCGCGCCTGGCCGACGGAGCCGGGATTGATGACAGAAGTGCCGGCCGGCAGCTCGTGTTCGCAGGGTGCATTCACGACCTGAAATCCCCGCGCATGCGTGTAGAGCGCGGCGTGGTGCGTGTGCCCGCACACCAGCACCTCGGCCGACGGATGCTGCGCGCGCAGTTGCGCGAGCGCGGCCTCGGCGCGCTCGGGTGTACTCACGTAGGTGTCCGCGTTCGTCAGATCGCCATGGCAGATGACAACCGAATCCATGCAGAGGTACGGCGGCAGGGCGTCGAGGTAGGCGCGTGCAGGCGCACTGAGCTGGCGGCGGGTCCATACCGCCGCCACGATGCCGGCGTAGACGCAGCGCGAGAAGTCGCGCCGGCCGAGCACCATCTCCTCGTGGTTGCCCATCACGCAGAGCGCCTCGCGCTCCTGCAGCCGCGCGATGCACGCCTCGGGGTCGGGGCCGTAGCCGACGATGTCGCCCGCGCACACGAGGTTCGCGCCAGGGCTCGCGCGATCGATGTCGCCCAGCACTGCCTCGAGCGCCTCGAGGTTAGCGTGCAGGTCGGAAACGAGGGCGAGCTTCAAGCAGCTTGATCAGTCGGCGGTGCAGTATGCCGAGAAGGTCGTGCAACCCCGGCAGCGGATCATGCAGCATGAAGCTCTCGTTCACGTCCGCGGTGAGCATCTCGGCGAGCCAGCGTACAGCCGAGCCTTCGAACGCCCGCCAGTCCTCGTGCGCGTTGACCCAGCGCACACCCGCGCGTGCGCGCCCGGCGGGCCGCGCCGAGCCCGGCTCGACGCAATCGCGGTAGACGAGCGCGGGAATCGAGACTCCCGCCGCGGCGCCGGCGTGGTGCCAGAGGTTGAAGCGGGGGTTGATCTCCAGGAGGTAGAGGCGCTTCGTGCGCGGGTCGCGCTTGAAATCGACCTTGGCGACACCCGAAAAGCCGATGCGCTCGAGGATGGAGCGCCCGAGTCGCCGCACCTCGTCGTCGTCGGTGATCTCGACATGGGTGGAGAAACCGTAGAGGCGCGGCGCGGTGCGGATCTTGCGCCCCGTGAAGTCCCCGATCACCTCGCCGCCGGGGCGGATGTAGGCGTGGTAGCTCTCCATGAGCTCCTCGCCGCCGTCGATCGCCTCCTGGATGACGAAGTCGGTGCCGTGACTCTCGATGACGGCGGCGAGCGCGTCCATCTCGCTGCGGCCGCGGATCCGCATTGCCTTCTGGTTCTGCGCCAACTGCGCGAAGCGGGGCGAGCGCATGCACGGCTTCACGACGCAGGGGAACCGGTCCCAGCGGGCCAGCTCGGCGCCGAGCGCGCTGCCCCGGCGCAACGTCAGCGTGAAGGGAGCGGGAAGGCGTTCGCGCTCGGCCAGGGCGGCAAAGCGCAGCTTGTCGGCAAGCGCTTCCACCAGTTCGGCGGGCGGCAGCACGCAGCGAAGGTGCGGCGCGAGGCGGCTGCGGCCGCGCGACACCGCGAGCAGGTCGTGGTCGCCCTGATAGAACAGTACCGGCGCGTCCTGCTGCTCGCTGCCCCAGGCGATCAGCGCCGCGAGCGCGGCCTCGGGATCGCCGACCCAGCTCGGCGTGCGCACCACCGCCCGGCAGTAGCGCGACCGCCTCATCCGGGAGTCGGGCTCGCTCGCTGCGAGCGCGACCGCAATACCGTCGCGCCCCAGCGCGCGCACCAGGCTGAGGTCGCCAACCACGCAAGCCAGCGGTTTCATCGAAATTGGGAGGCTCATGTATGGCAGAGGAACTCGGCGCAGCAGTACTCGATCACGCGCCGCACAGGGCGCGGCACGGGCTCGATGGTCAGGCGCCGGCCGCTCTGCTCCAGGTAGCCCCGCAGGAGCATCATCAGCCCGACGAAAGCGCTGTCGACGTGGCTGACCGCCGTCACGTCGAGCCGCACGTCCTTGCCAGACTGTGCTGCCAGCGTGAACGAGCGGCGCAAAAGCGCGAGGTTTGCGTGCGTCCAGGCGCCGCGCAGCACGATCGCGTACTCGCGCTCACCCTCCCGCGCCTCGACGTAGCCCTCGCCGGCCGAGCCGGCGGCGTGCCGCCACGCGTACCACACGTGGGGAAGCACGCGCGTCACGAGCAGCGCCGCGAGCGCGATTCCGTCGTTCAGATAGCGCCGCCATAGCCCTGGCTGCTCCTTGATGCGCCACAGCCATTCGAGGCCGGCGCGCTGCAGCCAAGCGGGCGCGCGGCGCACCGTGCCGGCGCTGAAGTCGATCACCGCGCCAAGGTGGCTCACCACCGGCACGTTGAGGCGCGGGCGGTTGCGCTCGATCCAGACCTGGCCCTTGCGCGCGCCGAGCGATACCACCAGCAAGTCGGCGTTGGACGCGTTGATGCGGCTGATCGTCTCCTCGCGGCTCATCTCCTCGACCGGCCCGAATCCCGGCGAGTCGTAGCCGACACACACCAGCCCTTTCGCCTCGCGCGCGAGTCGCCGTGCCGCCTCCTTGGCCACGCCGTCGCGGCCGCCGAAGAAATAGACCGTGAGCGGCCTGCCCTCGCCGCCGCGCAGCGCCTCGAACAGGTTCGCGCCGGCGACGCGCTCGCGCATCGGGATGCCGATCAGGCGCGCAAGCCACACGAGCGGCATGCCGTCGGCCACGCTCAAGTCGCTGTGCAGGACGGCGTTGCGAAAGGCGTCATCCGAGCGGCTCGCGATGAGGTAGTTCACGTTCGGCGTCGACATGAAGCACGGCATCCGCGCCGCAGCCGCGGCGCGGATGCGCCGTTCCGCCCCCGCAAGGTCGATCGCGTCGATCGGCAGCCCGAGCAGGCAGTGCACGTCGCGCTCAAAGTCCGGCGGCGTGGCGCCTCTCGACGGTGACCCTTCACTATGCATTGCGTCCTGTCAACAAAATGGCGATTGCCCCGAACGGCGGGCGCGCCAAATTCACCCCGACAGGTATACGTTGCCGGCCACTGCCGAGAAAGGACTCCTAGGAGCTAATGCTGTCCCTTACATCGGCGCGCGTCGTTGCCAATGGGCTCTTAGGAGCTAATACCGTCGAATGGCGAGCGCTGTTCCTGCTAGGGCCTTTCGAAGGCGCCGAGGTCGATGGCGCCGCCCTGCGGGCGGTCGAGGCGGAAGAAGTCCGAGAACACCGGCGCCGCCGTCCCGGCATTGAGGGCCGAGCTTGCCGCGCC
>Ga0136846_1233381_pt1 | contig 15098 bp, 8 predicted proteins | sample HopSoiMetagenom2_FD_96841 | JGI IMG/M metagenome (GOLD analysis project Ga0136846, IMG submission 96841) | Grasslands soil microbial communities from Hopland, California, USA - 2 Assembly 2016 (version 4) | ecosystem: Environmental > Terrestrial > Soil > Grasslands | place: USA: Hopland...
TCCGTAAGTTCCAAGGTTTGAGCGTTTTAACTAAGAGCGGGGTCGCGCTCATTTCTTTGGGAGCGCTGGCCGGAATCGCAGTCATGATTCTGGGCGGAACCCGGAGCCATCTGGTTTACGTCTACTTGCATGGACTTCTCTCGGTTGCCGGCGTGTTACTTCTGCTGGCGAATTGGTTTCGCTCGCGGAACTGGTTTGCCAGTGCACCTGGAAAACTGGCTGTCCACTGCGCCCTGTTGTTCCTGATTGCTGGACTTCTGGGTTGGGGCGCTCGATCTCTGCGGGTGAAGCGATGGGAAGCTTCAACTCCGATCAAGAACCCTGAGATTGCGCCCGCTGAAATGGCAGCCGAGGGCGATGGACCTCAGGGCGCATTCTTCCCAAGCTCCGCACAAACGGCTGATGGAAAGTTGATTCCCGCGAAATACTTCATGGAATCGCAGGCATGCCAGCGCTGCCACAAGGACGTTTACGATCAGTGGAACAGCTCAGCCCACCACTTCTCTTCGTTCAATAATCAGTGGTATCGCAAAAGTATCGAGTACATGCAGGACGTGGTTGGCACGCGTCCTTCAAAGTGGTGTGGCGGCTGCCATGATCCATCGGTGCTCTATAGCGGCATGATGGACAAACCTATCAAGCAGATCGTGCATACGCCGGAGGCGAACGCAGGGCTCGGCTGCCTGATGTGTCACTCCATCGTGAAGGTGAAGAGCACGATGGGCCAGGGCGATTTCGTACTCGAATATCCGAAGCTGCACGAGCTGGCGGCGAGCAAGAATCCGGTGATGCGCTGGCTGCACGATTATGCAATTTATCTAAATCCTGAGCCGCACCGGCGGGCATTCTTTAAGCCCTTCATGCACAACCAACAGTCCGCTGAGTTCTGCTCGAGCTGCCACAAAGTCCATCTGGACGTTCCGGTGAATCACTATCGCTGGATTCGCGGCTTCAACGATTACGACAATTGGCAGGCAAGCGGCGTCTCCGGACTAGGAGCAAGGTCGTTCTACTATCCCGCGAAGCCGCAGCGCTGTCTCGATTGCCATATGCCAATCGTCGAGTCGGCGGACTACGGAACCACGGACGGAAAATTGCATTCGCATCGCTTTCCTGGCGCCAATACTGCTCTGCCATTTGCGAATGAGGATGAAAAGCAGATGGAATCCGTCCTCAAGTTTCTGAAGAACGGCGTCATCAGCGTGGACATTTTTGCCGTTTCGCCAGAAACGGGAGTCGCCAGGCAGAGTGCCAGCGTTCCGGGCGAGCTTTCAACAACGTTCGCAGTGGGAGAAGAAGCAGAGCCCAGTTCACGCGGAGCGGGAACTGATATCGGGGGCTCTGAGAGCTTCGAAGTCACAGCTCCGCTAAATAGAGTGTTGCCAGCTCTCCGACGAGGCGATAACGAGCGCGTCGATGTGGTCGTTCGGACACGCAAAGTCGGACACTTCTTCCCCGCAGGCACGGTGGACGGCTTTGACGTTTGGCTGGAACTTAAGGCTATAGACGATAAAGGTCAGGTTCTTTTCTGGAGCGGCCGCGTAGAGGACGACGGGAAAGGGCCGGTAGAAAAGAGTGCACACTTCTACCGCTCGCAAAGTATTGACGAGCACGGCAATCCAATTAATAAACGCAATGCATGGTCGGCGCGTGCCCTGGTTTACGTGAAGCTGATCCCGCCCGGCGCTGCCGATACCGTCCACTATCGCCTATATATTCCGGAGAACGCCGGCAACAAAATCAATCTGGAAGCGAAACTTAATTACCGAAAATTTTCCTGGTATTACACGCAATTCTCCTACGCCGGCAACAGCGAAGGCCCAGCAACTCAAATCTCGCCGAATTTTGACGATCGCAAGGTCGCGTTCAACGGCAATTTGCCAGAAGTGTCCGGCAAGCTGAAATACATTCCCAATCTGCCCATCATCACGATTGCATCGGACGCTGTTGCATTGCCAGTAGCGCCGAAGAACGCTCCTAGGCCCCAGCCAAAACGGGAATTGGATGCAAAAGATTGGGAGCGCTGGAACGACTTTGGAATTGGTCTGTTCCTACAGGGAGACCTCAAAGGCGCCTTCGCCGCTTTCCAGGCTGCGGCAGATGCCGATCCTAAAAAGGCGGACAGCTATGTGAACATGGGGCGCGTGCTGGTGCAGGAAGGTGATGAACAGCGCGCTAAGCAGGTCCTGGAGAAGGCGCTCACAATCGACAACAGCTTGGCGCGTACTCATTATTTCTATGCACGGGCTCTGCGCACCGAAGGCAAGTACGACGAGGCGCTGGAGCATTTGCGTTTGGCCGAGAATCAGTATCCGCAGGACCGTGTCGTCATTAATGACATTGGACGGACGCTGTTCCTTCAGCACCAATATCAGCAGGCCATCGACGAGCTGAAGAAGGCGATCGCCGTAGATCCTGAAGATCTCCAGGCAAACTACAACATGATGCTCTGCTATCGCGGGTTGGGAAATACTGAGAGGTCAGCTGAGTACCAGAAGCGCTACTTGCGGTTCAAAGCTGACGAGGCGGCGCAGGCGCTTACAGGTCCCTACCGTCTGTCCCATCCCGAAGATAATAACGAGCGGCAAACAATTCACGAGCACGAGGGCGCTCCCTTACACGTACCAGCGCGGCAGACAAGGATTGCCGGAGTTCATTCGAACGTACGCGCAGTCTCGTCAGCAGAACCAGGCACGAGTACGTCGGTCCCTCCCGGTCATTGATGAACAACTTCATTCTTCGCATTCTTTTTTTCACTCTCATCTGCGGTTTCGGCTTGGACTGTCCGGCGGCCTTTGCTCAGAGAGGGCAATTCACGAATATCACCCAAACGTCCGGTATTCGCTTCGTGCACAACAGCGGCGCAACAGGAAAGCGCTATTTGCCGGAGACGCTTGGCGCCGGCGTTGCTTTCATCGACTACGACAATGATGGCTGGCAGGACGTTGTGTTTGCTAATGGCGAGGATTGGCCAGACGCTCCAAAACATCCCTCCACCCTGAAGCTCTACCACAATAACCATAATGGAACCTTCACTGATGTAACACAGAGGTCCGGGCTTGCTTTCAGCATGTACGGCATGGGAATCGCTATTGGCGACTATGACAATGACGGATACGACGACCTATTCATCAGCGCCGTAGGTCAAAGCCGGTTATTTCACAACAACGGGAATGGCACGTTCGCTGACATAACCCAAAAGGCAGGCATTGGCGGCGTGCAGGAGTTCAGCACTAGTGCCGCTTGGGTCGACTACGATCGCGACGGCAAGCTCGATCTCATCGTTGCGAATTACGTGCAATGGTCGCCGAAACAGGACATCTTCTGCACCATCGATGGCAAGCGGAAGTCGTACTGCACTCCCGAGTCCTACAAAGGCGCGTCTATCCGCGTGTGGCACAACCTTGGAAGTGGCAAATTCGAAGATGCGACAGCTAAATTGGGATTGCTCGATACCACCTCCAAGACGCTAGGCATAGCTGTTCTCGACTACAACAACGACGGCTGGCCGGACTTCGTGATATCCAACGATACGCAGCCAAACAAACTTTACGTTAACGACAAAGGGGGAAGGTTTTCCGAGGCGGCAGTAAATGCCGGCATTGCATACAGCGAAGAAGGCTTGGCGCGCGCGGGCATGGGAGTCGATGCAGCCGATTATGATCACAGCGGGAATCCCAGCATTCTGATCTCTAATTTTTCCAATCAGATGCTTTCGCTGTTCCATAACGAGGGACATGGATTATTCGTTGATGCGGCGCCTACCTCCGAAGTGGGCCGCGCTAGTCTGCTGACACTGGGCTTTGGCTGCTTCTTCTTTGATTACGATCTCGACGGCTGGCTCGATATCTTTGTGGCGAACGGCCATATTGAAGATCAGATCGAGAACATTCAGAAGCGCGTCCGCTATGCGGAGTCGCCGCACCTGTTTCGTAACCGAGGAGACGGTAAATTCACCGAGGTAGTTGATCAGCTAGGCGCAGATTTCGCGCGTCCGCGCGTCGCCCGCGGAGCAGCATACGCAGACATAGACAATGACGGCGACCTTGATCTAGTGGTCACGACGAACGGCGGCGCCGCCCAACTGTTCCGGAATGATGCGACGAAGAATCACAGCTTGCGAGTAAAGTTACAAGGCACGAAATCGAACCGCGATGGAATTGGGACCATCGTTCGCGTGCGGGCGGGCGGGAATTCGCAATGGCTAATGATGCGCAGCGGCTCAAGCTATCTCTCACAGAGTGAGCTCTTACTCACATTCGGCCTGGGGACCTCTACAAAGGCCGAAGGCGTGGAAATCGAGTGGCCGAGCGGACTGCGGGACAGCCTCAGCAATGTCGCTGCCGACCAGAGCATTACTGTCATCGAAGGCGGCGGACTTAAGGGCAGTCAGAAGCTCAAACCGAGAACGTAGTCCCAGGTCGAGCAGCACCGGTTGCATCTGCCGCCGCTCTTTTTTAAATTAATTCTTAGAACTTGCCAGTTTCAAGAGAAAACGATCGATGAAAGTCACAATTCTGATGCGGTTTTAAGTCGACCAATGATCACTGCTAAGGACCTAACCAAGAAGTACAGTCGCAATATTGCCGTCGACCACATTTCCTTTGATGTGCAAAAGGGAGAGATCGTCGGCTTTCTCGGCCCGAACGGCGCAGGAAAGACCACCACGATGCGCATGCTGACAGGTTTTCTGCCGCCGAGCTTCGGCACAGCCAGCGTCGCGGGCTTTGACATTTTGGAGCAACCGCTCGAGGTTAAGAAGCGTATCGGCTATCTCCCCGAAACTCCGCCGCTATATCCGGAGATGGAAACCGCGGAGTACCTGAAATTCGTCGGGCGTTTGAAGGGGCTGTCGAATGCTGATCTCCCGCGGCGCGTAGATTATGCGTGCGAGCGTTGCGCAATCACCGATGTCAGGAAGAAGCTGCTGGGCAAGCTATCGAAGGGTTATCGGCAGCGTGTTGGGCTTGCGCAGGCCATCATTCACAATCCGGATGTCCTGATCCTTGATGAACCGACGGCCGGTCTGGACCCGAAACAGATCAATGAAACGCGGGACCTCATTAGAACACTGGCCGGCGATCACACGATCATTCTCAGCACTCACATCCTTCCTGAAGTTGAGCAGACCTGCCAAAAAGTAATCATCATCAACAAAGGAAAGCTGGTCGCGACCGATTCGGTCCAGAACCTTCAGGCCCGCGCGCGTGGGGCCGAAACGATGCTCGTCGAAGTTGCTGGCCGCAATGGCAATCTGGATTCGTCTGCCATTCGAACCAGGCTGGAAGCGGTAGCAGGAGTCAGCCGTGTTGCACTCAAGGACGGACGAGGCTCTCGCAATGTCTTCGAAGTCGAGAGCCAGAAGGGTTTCATCCGTGGTGATCTGGCCCGCGCCGTGGTCGAATCTGGATGGGATCTGAACGAGCTGCGCCCAACGGCAATGAGTCTCGAGGAGGTTTTCCTGCAACTCACAAAACAGGGTTCGGCCCCTGAAAGCGAAAAACACGCCGCTCAAGGCACACAGGCATGAGAAACATTTGGATCATCTTCGCCAAAGAGCTTCGCAGCTACTTCGTTTCACCCGTTGCGTATCTGCTGCTTACGATGTTCGCAGTAATCTTCGGGTTCTTCTTCTGGAATGCACTGGGTTTCTTCGTCTTTGAGGGCATGGCGTCTCAAATGCGCGGTCAGGCTTTCCCGATGAATGTGAACGAGCAGATCATCAGGCCGCTGCTCTCCAACGCGAGCGTCATTGGGCTGTTCTTTATTCCCATGATCACAATGCGCCTATTTGCCGAAGAGAAGCGATCGGGCACTATCGAGCTCCTCACAACATCGCCCGTTCGCGACCTCGAAGTCATCATTGGCAAGTGGCTGGCGGCGCTCGTGCTTTACGTCTGCATGCTGTTCTTTACAGCGCTGAATTTCGCTTTCCTGTTTCGGTACGGCAATCCGGATTGGAAGCCTTTGCTTATCGGATATTTGGGATTGTTGTTGCAAGCGGGATGCCTGTTGGCGATTGGAACATTCATATCGACACTTACAAGGAACCAGATCATCGCGGGGGCAGCGACCTTCGGGGTGTGCCTGATGCTTTGGGTCTTCGAATGGGTCAGCGGATATGAGACGGCCACCTGGGCGAAAGTTCTGTCTTACATGTCTGTGACCGTCCACTTTGAATCATTCGCGCGCGGAGTGCTCGAGCTCAAGGACGCCGTTTATTACGCAACGCTGATCTTGCTGGGCCTGTTCTTCACGGCTCGTTCCATGGAATCACTGCGCTGGAGGGCATAGGTGAACACATCGCTTCTTAAGGCACGTCAGACGAAGTATGCGGCGTACGCAACCCTCTACATTCTGGTAATCATTGCCGCGGCTTCGGTAGCGAACGTACTTGCCGATCGATACAACAAGTCTTACGACGGAACCGCAAACAAGCGATATAGCCTGTCCGAGCAGACGGCGAAGATTGTTAAAGGGCTGAAGCTCGGTGCGACGATCACCTACTTCGACCAGTCCACTCGCTTCCAGCACGCGAAGGATTTGCTCGATCAGTACGCGACTCTTTCGCCCAAGGTCCATGTCGAGTACATCGATCCTGACAAGAAGCCGCAAGTGGCTCGGGAAGCCGGTATCAAGAGCTATGGCACTGCTCTTGTGCAAGTAGGCGCAAAGAAAGAAGAGGCGAAAAGCATGACGGAAGAAGGTATTACCGGCGCCTTCATCCGCGATCTCAAGAACAACACGCGTACTATCTGCTTCATTACCGGCAGTGGCGAACACCAAATCGACGACGCTGACCGCTATGGCTACTCCCGGTTCAAAGATTTGCTGGGCAACGATGAGTACGGGGCAAAGTCAGTCAGCCTGCTGGAAAAAGCGGAAGTCCCGAGCGACTGCACGGCATTGGTGGTCGCTGGTCCCAGCGGTAATTATGAACAGCCCGAAGTAGAGGCCATCAAGAAGTACGTTGAAACTGGCGGCCGCGCGCTCTTGATGCTCGATCCTCCCTTGAAGCTGGGCCGTTCAGAAGTTGCGGACAACGATGCACTAACGAACCTGATTCAAAGCTGGGGCGTCACGTTGGACAAAGATCTGATCCTCGATCTGAATCCAATCGGGCAATTAGCAGGTTTGGGCCCACAGGTAGCGCTAGTCACCAGCTACGACGCGCATCCGATTGTGAACGAGATTAAAGGAAGCGCCACCGGTTTTCCGCTTTCTCGCTCCCTGAGTATCAAGAATTCGGACAAAACTACCGTTGAGAAACTTTTCAGTTCTTCTTCCACAAGCCTCGCGACAAATAATTTGAGCAGTCCCGCGATAAACCCGAACGATCCTAAGAACAAGAAAGGTCCGCTGCCCATTGCTGCTGCGGGGACCTACAACACGGGAAAAGACAACTCGCAAGGAAGATTTGTCGTCATGGGCAGCTCGACTTGGCTCGGCAACTCTTTTATCAAGTTCAACGGCAACAGCGACCTGGCATTGAACACAATCAATTGGCTTGCATCGGATGAGGACCTGATTTCGATACGTCCAAAAGAGCGGGAAGATCGTCGGATTACGATGACTCGCTCCCAACTCACCTGGGTTCGAACCACTAGTCAATTTTTACTGCCGCTCGTGGTGATCGTCGCCGGTGTTTCCGTCTGGTGGAATAGGAGGTAAGCACTTTCGAATGATTCATATCTCGGAGAAGCTCCGATGAGAATTCGCGGATTGATCTTTGCGGCGACACTGTTAGCGGCGCTTACGGGCACACTTTACTGGTCGAATCACCACAAAGCATCAGAGAACGTCCAAGCTGCAACTGCTAGTTCACCTAAAATCCTCGCGCTCATCGAGTCCGATCTCACCCGCATCGACCTCAAGAAGAAGGACGCCGCCGAGCTTATGCTTGCCAAAGATAGCAATGGCAAATGGCAGATCACGGCTCCACAACAATTGGCGGCCGATCAGTCGGCCGTGTCAAATGTGCTCTCCACATTGGCTTCGCTTAGTTCCGAACGAGTAGTCGAAGAGAAGGCCAACAGCCTGGACCAGTTTGGACTAAGCTCCCCAACGCTCGAAGTCGACGTAGCGGGCAAGAATAACGACATGCACAAGCTGCTGGTCGGAGACGACACCCCTACAGGAAGCGGAGCATTTGCCAAGCTAGAGAATGATCCGCGCGTATTCACGATTGCGAGCTACACAAAGAACAGTATTGATAAGGGCTTGAATGACCTGCGCGATAAGCGCCTGCTCACGATCGAGCCGGACAAGGTTAGCCGTCTTGATGTGGAATCTAATCGGCAGGATATTGAATTCGGACGCAACAAGGATCAATGGCAGATTCTCAAGCCCAAGCCGCTGCGGGCTGACAGCTTTCAAGTAGATGAACTCGTCCGTAAACTCGCGGATGCCAAAATGGATCTGGCTTCCGACGACCAGAAGAAAGCTGCGTCGACATTCGCTGCGGCTAAGTCTATCGCGACCGCGAAACTGACAACTGATTCAGGGGTCCAGCAATTAGAACTTCGCAAAAGCAAAGATGACTATTACGCAAAGTCGAATGTTGTAAGCGGTGTATACAAGGTCGGGAGTGACATCGCTCAAGCAGTGAACAAGAAGCTGGACGATTTCCGCAACAAGAAGCTCTTAGATTTTGGATACTCCGATCCTGAAAAGATCGAGATCCACGACGGATCGAACAACTACTTCTTGACTAAGACTGGCGATGATTGGTGGTCGGGAGATGGCAAGAAGCTGGACGTGAGCAGCGTGCAAGCGGTGATCGATAAAACCCGCGATCTGCAGGCCACGAAATTCGCTGATTCCGGTTTTGTGACGCCCACGACGGAGATCAGCGTCACTTCCGACGGTGGCAAACGCCTCGAAAAGGTATTGATATCCAAGCATGGGGATGAGTACATCGCCGAGCGGCAAAACGAACCGCCACTCTATGTGCTGGACTCAACAGCTGTTGAAGCGCTGCAGAAATCTGCCAGCGAACTCAAACCTGCAGTGGCATCCCAGAAAAAATAATGTGAGTCCGTCCGGGAACAGCGAGAGCGTCGCGAGTATCGGACGGACAGCAGCAGCCTCGCAAACTTCACAAAACGCGTCTTGCCGATCGAATTGGCTGGCACACTCTCCTTTACACTACGTCGACGAAGGCGCAGGCTCACGAACATGATCGGCAAACTTCACGCGCTCGCCATGTTCAATGGCGTAGTTACCCATTGCGACTGTCACTCCAGTACGCCATCCTATTTGCTCGTCTGCTAGTGGACGGCGTTCGTTGCGAATAGCGTCGATAAAGGAGCTGCAGGCAAGGAAGTCAGGATTTCCGGCGGTGCCCTTCGGAACAGCGACGGGCTGGCCCTGACCGCGATACGGTAACTCAGCGCGATAACTGGCACCGGTAACTATGCCATGCTCGACCGCGAGAGCTTCCGGAACTGCTGACGTAGCCGTGCTTGGCTCGTAATAGTAAGTCCCGTCGGCTTCGGTGAGCACAATGCTCCCCCCGGTTCCGAGTACGCGAACCTCACAACCGTCGAGTCTGTTCGTAGTGATCGCGCTGAAGAACAACGTCTGCCCTCCAGGATAGCGATAAGTGACTTGGACGTTGTCGGGCATTTCACGTCCATCTTTCCAAAAATCCACTCCGCCGCTGGCTATTACCGACACGGGAATTGCCCCAAATACCTCATTAGCAAAATTGATGTGATGTGAGCCGAGTTCGGCCACTAGCCCCCCTGAATACTCCCGGTACAAACGCCAATTAATGAGTCGTTCGAGCTTTGGATCATTGTTCGGCACTGGCCGCCGCCAACTGTTGTTACGGTGCCAATAGGCATAAATCTGGGTTACCTTCCCGATTTTGCCGGAAGAAATCATTCGCACTGCTTCGCGGAACCAAGGGGCGTAATGGTATTGAAGACCAATCTGGTAGTGGCGTCCGCTCTTCTTGACAGCGCCGAACATCTGGTCGCACTGCTCCACGGTGAGCGCCATGCTCTTCTCGCCATAGACATGATGGGCGCTATCGAGGGCTGCACCCACATGCTGGGCATGCAGCGACAACGGAGTGGAAACGATGACAGCATCAATGTCTTTCTGGGACAGGAGCTCGCGATAGTCCCGAACCGCGGGAGTGTTCTCACCGATGATCTTTCGCGCCTGCGCCCAGCGCGGTTCGTAGATGTCGCATAGCCCAATGAAACGGACGCCTGGCACACGCAGAAATGTTCGCATCAGTTGTTGTCCGCGACTGCCTGGGCCGATAATCGCGAGGTTCACCTGGCTGGAGGCCGGCACTTTGGACTTAGCTGCGCCGCTACCTTGGGCAAAAGCGGTGGCAGCAAACGTTGCTGCTGCGCCTCCCAAAAAATCTCTTCGGTTCATGGTTTCTCTTCGTCCTTCCTATCTGGTGTGCAGTCATCATTCTGCCGGCACAATACTGTCGGCCAGCGCCACTGCTCAATGCGGGGATGCTCTAGCGTCCCCTCCACCCAAACAGCGCTGGTGTTTGGGACTGATGGCAGAAACCTTCGACCAGCCGCGGGGCCCATCACGAACATTGCCGTCGAGAGCGCATCGCTGTCAGTCGCCGTAGGAGCGATCACTGTCGTCTGCAACATCCCCTGCACTGGCTGTCCGGTACGCGGATCCATGATGTGGCAGTATGTTCGTCCGTTCAGCCGGAAAAACTTCTCATAGCTGCCCGAAGTCGAGAGCGACGCGTCGCGCAGAAAGACGCTAGAAACTGCCTGGGAACGCTGACCGGGCTTTGGCACAATCACCTTCCATCCGCTCTTTCCGGGAGGCGCACCTAATGCGTAGAGCGTACTTGATCCCGCGTCGATCAGCGCGGACGTCACTGCAGCTTGCCGCAGGACTGTGATCACCTGATCGACCGCATAACCTTTCCCAATGCCACCTAGATCCAGTTCCATTCCGGGAGCCCGGAAGGTTATCGTTCGACCTGTATTGTCCAATTCAACGTTACTCCATCCAATCTTTGCGCGAGCTTGCGACAGTTCAACGGCGGTAGGATAGCGCCCGTTTGCGCGGAAGAAGCCCCAGGCGCGCATGAGCGGTCCGACAGTGATGTCGAACGCTCCTCCTGTCCGTCGGCTGTATTCGATGGAACTTTGCAATACGCGGAACACCTCTGGGTCAGTCGTGACCCGTTGTTTGCTCGCGAGCCGATTGATGCGAGAAAGTTCACTGGTCGGCCGGTAATTGCTGAGGGCCTCCTCGACGCGTTCAATTTCGTCAAACGCGGCGTCGAATTGGACAGATGCACTTTCACGATCGGATGAATACAAATAGATGCTAAATGTCGTGCCCATGGCGGGCCGCGAATCCGAGAAGAGCTGTAAGCTTGGCGTCTGGCTCGTGGCCCTACACAAAATGAGCGTGAACAAGAAGGCGGCAGCCACAAGCCGGCATCGGGAATGCGAATACGGTGCGGAGGAAATTGCCTTTATCCCAAACACTGTCGGAACGATGCGTAACAAACGCTTAACTTACAGCTTCGAACCAGAGCAACTTCCATTGTGCCACGTGGAACAATTGCGATGCGCGGGTCGGCAGAAGGAACAATCCTTCGCCACAGAGATAAGCAACCATCAAGACCTGATAATCAGCCGCCAGCACTTGTCCGCGGTCCGTATATCAGAGGGTTTGCTTCTTCTAGGAACAGGGAAAATTCCAGGGATTATTCAGCTATACGAGAGTCTTCATGTCCGGAACCAGCGTCCTCACTGGGAAGGTCCAAATTGAGCATGGATATAGCACGGAACTATTCCGGAGCTATCAGGGAATTTCATCTGCAGAGTAGGTAATCGAAGTACGGTTTCGGTGGGTGGCACAAACTGCTGCGCGTCAGCGCTGTTGGATTTTCTCTTCTCTCGCCGCCAGCACGCGAGCTAATCCATTGCGGGCAGAAGCATTGCGGTGGTCGAGACGGAGAATAATCGAGTACTCATACCGGGCGAGGCGATAATCGCCTGCTCCGGCAGCCGCGTCCGCCCTCCGTAATAAATCGGGGACGTCACTCCGGGTGAATCCTTCCACAACCCGATTCTCATCGGCAGGCTTGACCGGGGCACGCCTTGGGCTAGTTCGGGCGCTTGAGTCTTCCGGTTGAAGATTGTCATTATCAGTCGTTGTGGAGCGTGGCGCAGAATCTGTCGGAGAGCTGGCCTCGGTCTCCGTAACAGGTTGGGTTTTACTGTTCTCCGCAGGTGGCGCAGAGGGGTGGGTCATTGCTGGCTTAACCGATGCGGGACTGGAACTTGCCAACTCCTTAGGTGTCGATGGACTCGAGCTCTCGGGCGCCGCTCCAGACCCGAAGGTTGGCTCCTGCACAGCGGCCGTTGCCGTGGAGCTCTGCGGGACAGCGCTTCCAGGTTCGGGACTCCCGGTCGACTCGTTTAACGAAGCATCCGTTGCCGGCTGATGATCTTCGGCGACTATAGCTACAGGTCCGCTCAACTCTGTGACATTGGCCTGCGATCGTACGGCAGCTAACGCTTTCTCCACCCGAGGGGGAAAGGCGCCCGTCTTGGACTTGACGTGCAGTGCCCATCCGGCGGCTGCAAGGGTGCAAATCAAAAGCGCAGCAGCCAGACCTGTCCACATGGGACGGCTCGAACTTCGCGGCGAGATCTCAAGTCTCGGAATGCGAGTGGAACTGATCGGCCGAGGCTGCACTACACCTGAATCACTTGCTCGCGAAGGGGCGCTCTGGAGGTCTGTCGACGCTTTCAACAAGGCCGCTTGCTCGCGAAAGGCGTCTCTCATTTCTTCGCAGCTCTGGTAACGATCAGCGGGGTTCTTTGCCAGCGCCTTGCGGATGATCGCGTCCAATCCATTGGGCAGCGAGGGATTAATCACCGAGGGCGGAGTGGGATCCTCGTGGACTAGCTTGTAGAGGATCGCAGCCATTTCACCTTTGAACGGCTTTTCCCGCGTAAAGAGCTCATAGAACACTGTCCCGAGAGCAAAGATGTCCGAGCGCTGGTCCAGCTTCTTTCCGGTTGCCTGCTCCGGCGCCATGTAAGTCGGCGTTCCCACGACTATGCCGGTCTGCGTCATAGTAGTGTCGCCTAATTTCGCAATACCGAAGTCGAGGACCTTAATTGTGCCCTCATTGGTGAACATGAAATTCGCGGGCTTCAGGTCGCGATGAATGACTCCGTGCTGGTGCGCGAAACCGACCGCGCTGCACATCTGATCGGCATACGAGAGCAGTGTAGAAAGAGGAGGAAGTTTGCCCGCATCAAGCACAGCTGCCAGTGTGAGGCCCTCGACAAACTGCATGCTGAGATAAACGAACCCTTCCTGCTGGCCAATGTCGTAGATGGTGATGATGTTGGGGTGGTCGAGACCGCCGGCAGCTTTGGCTTCAAGCTTCAGACGCTCCACCAGCTCCTGCCCATCACCAAAATCACGCTGGATCGTGATGGTTTTCAGCGCGACAGTGCGTCCGATAACCTGGTCATAGGCCTTGTAGACGACGCCCATCGCGCCGCGTCCTAGTTCCCCCTGGATTTGGTAACGATTCACACCCGATGCTCCCGCGGCTTCATTCTGTCCCACTTTGCGTACGTGTGAATACGTCGATTCGTCTGTCCAAAGTAGTTCGTGCAGAGTCTCCGATCCTTGCTCCGACACGAGCGCAGCTTTCGCACCAAATTGGAACCCCGGCACCATCTTTGCTGCCTCGCAGATCTGCTCACTTACGAGAATCTGAGCGGAGTTCGAGCTTCCGAGTAGCCCGACTAGTCTCGGAACGCTGCTACCTGGCAGCGCATTTTGTAGCGAATGAGCGCGGACCAAAGCCGCTGCGACTATCTGACCAGCCGGTGGGCTTGGACGAAAGGTAAGCAGTCTTACCTGCAGCGACTTCGCCGCAGAGAGCGCATTAAAAGAGTTGTCGAATTGGGCGACTAATGTGCTGCCACGCAGCTCGGAGATTCTTCCTTGTCCTTCACGAACTACGCTGCGAATCAGCTCGGCCAAGGCATCGTCCGCTGCCCAAGATACGTCCTGCAGCTTCTCCTGGGGACTACGATAGTCCCAAATGCGGACACAGAGCGCCGCGGTCGAGCTGGAACGCTCGTTCTCCTGGACACTCTCTTTTTCCCGTAAAGCTGGGCTTCGCGGCAACGATTCCATGATGTTAGCGCTAATGAGGACCAAGCCTTGGGGTAGGCGGCCGACAAGGTTCCCAAACCCAAGGATACTGAGAAATGCCCATATCTCCTTGATTACCTAAGTCCTGACTCTTTGGTTTTTCGACAGCCCTCCATCGGCCGCCCTATGCTAGCGTCTGAGTTCTCCCCGGAAAGCGCTTGCTCCACAATGACTTTGCGAAACTCAAAATCTTCCCCGACAGGTGAAAGTGTGCTCTACAGCAGCGCTCGCGCGCGTCAGTTTCTTTCCGGCTTATTGGCCGGCTTTATCTGTCTTTATTCTTTAGCGGCTCAAGCCGCGAACACACGTGTTACGGCGATCGCGTTGTTTGACGATCCAACTGGCCCGGCATACATGCAGATCAGTGGGTTGACGCTGAATGGCAAAACCGAGCTGCGTATCTGCGAGGGAGTTCCCAATTTCGATAAGAGAGGGTACGAGGGTCTTTTCAAAATACAGCTTGCAGGCGCCACCTCGCTCGAACGCGGCAGTGATGGCGCACTGGCTCTTACAGTCAATTCGAAGCCGGTCTGCGTGGTCCCAGGCAGCCTGAAGTTTGATAAAAACCCTGCATTCACTCCCGCCGAAGCTGCCGATCAGGCAGTGCTTCAGGGACTCGTGCTCTCGTCTTCGACTCCCGGAGCGGGTATTCCCGCCTTTAAGCCGGGAGTGCGGCTGATATTAGTTGCAGCTCCGGACGAGGAACTGGCAGCATATCTTTTGGCTGAGCGCACCCACTCTATTTCAGCATGGCAGACTTTTCTAGCCCATTATGGAACTTCGGCACGGGCCGCCCAGGCCACAAACGCGCTGGCTGCCCTTTATGAACAATCTGCCGAGTCGGCTTTCGCCGAATATCGCAAATCGGTAACAGAGCGCGCCGCTGATCTGGCGCGACTGAA
>Ga0136846_1211594_pt1 | contig 15096 bp, 16 predicted proteins | sample HopSoiMetagenom2_FD_96841 | JGI IMG/M metagenome (GOLD analysis project Ga0136846, IMG submission 96841) | Grasslands soil microbial communities from Hopland, California, USA - 2 Assembly 2016 (version 4) | ecosystem: Environmental > Terrestrial > Soil > Grasslands | place: USA: Hopland...
CGGCGGACCTCCGCCAACCTCAAGGCCTGCATCCACGCCGCCCGCGGCCGGGTGGCCTTCATCAACACCGGCTTCCTCGACCGGACCGGCGACGAGCTGCACACCTCGATGCTCGGCGGTCCGATGATCCGCAAGGGCGACATGAAGTCCACACCGTGGATCAAGGCCTACGAGGACCAGAACGTGGACATCGGGCTCGAGTGCGGCTTCCACGGCCGGGCCCAGATCGGCAAGGGCATGTGGGCGATGCCCGACGAGATGGCCGCGATGCTCAAGGAGAAGATCGTCCACCCGCAGGCCGGCGCCTCGTGTGCCTGGGTGCCGTCGCCGACCGCGGCCACGCTGCACGCGCTGCACTACCACCGGGTCGACGTGGCGGCCCGACAGACGGAGCTCGCCGGCGGGCGTCGTACGACGATCGAGCAGCTGCTGACCGTCCCTCTGGCCGATCCGCCGTCGTGGAGTGACGAGGACAGGACGGCCGAGATCGAGAACAACCTCCAGGGGATCCTCGGCTACGTGAAGCGCTGGATCGACGACGGCATCGGCTGCTCGAAGGTGCCGGACATCCACGGCACCGCCCTGATGGAGGACCGAGCCACCTGCCGGATCTCCTCCCAGCACGTCGCCAACTGGCTGCACCACCGCGTGGTCACCGCGGACGAGGTCGAGGCGGCGTTCCGGCGGATGGCCGACGTCGTGGACGAGCAGCAGGGCTCCGACCCCGGCTACCGGCCGATGGGCCCGTCCTACGACGGCGAGGCGTTCCGGGCGGCGCACGACCTGGTCTTCGAGGGGCTCAGCCAGCCCTCGGGCTACACCGAGCCGATCCTGCACCGGCACCGGCGGATCCTGAAGGGCGACGAGTCGTGACCCTCTCCCTCTCCCAGGCCCGCGCGATCATCGAGGGCACCCTGGCCGCCGGGAGCAACGCGTCGTTCAAGCCGCTGACCGTCGTCGTCCTCGACGCCGGCGGCCACGTGGTCGCCGCCGAGCGCGAGGACGGCTCGTCGAACAAGCGGTTCGAGGTCGCCTTCGGCAAGGCGCACGGCGCGGTGTCGATGGGCATGGGCTCGCGGTCCCTGATGGAGCGCGCCCAACAGCAGCCCTACTTCGTCGCCGCGGTCAACCACTCGATCGGCGCGCTGGTGCCGGTGCCGGGCGGCGTACTGGTCAAGGCGGCGGACGGCACCCTGCTCGGCGCGGTCGGCGTCTCCGGCGACACCTCCGAGCACGACGAGGAGGCCGCGCTGGCCGGCGTCGAGTCCGCCGGGCTGGTGGCTCAGGCCGACTAGTCGGGAACGTCCGAGGTACGAGGACGAGCCCGACTGACGGTGGTTGAGCAGGCCGCGCGACCGAGGAACGAGGTCGCGACCGGCCGTGTCGAAGCCTCGCAGGCCGAGGCTGGAACTCGATCCGGTCCACACCAGCGTCCGCTGCGGAGGCTTCGAGGCTCGTCGCTAGCGCTCCTCGCACCTCAGCCACCGGCGTCGAAGCCTCAACCAGCGCCCCTCCGGAAGCAACCCACCAGATGCGGGTCGAAGATCCCGATCGCCTCCATGAGCGCGAACATCGTCGTGGGCCCGACGAACGCGAACCCGCGCTTCTTGAGCGCCTTCGACAGCGCCAGCGACTCGGCCGAGGTCGTCTGCATCTCCTCGGTGGTCCGGGGCGCGGGCGGGTCGTCGGGTGCGAACGACAGCACCAGCGCCTCGAGACCCTCGGCGTCCCGCAGCGCCACGGTGGCCCGGGCGTTGACGACCGCGGCCGAGATCTTGGCGCGGTTGCGGACGATGCGGGCCTCCTGCATCAGCCGGGCCTCGTCGGCCTCGTCGAACGCAGCGATGCGGTCCGCGTCGAAGCCGTGGAAGACCTCGCGGAACGCCTCGCGCTTGTTGAGGATCGTCGACCAGGACAGCCCGGACTGGAAGGCCTCGAGGGTCAGCCGTTCGAGGTACGCCGCCTCGCCGCGCACCCGGTTGCCCCACTCGATGTCGTGGTAGTCGCGCATCACGCCCGGGCCGCCACCCCAGGGGCAGCGGGCCACGCCGTCCTCGCCCACCAGCGGTCCCATCAGCGACGCTCCCGCAGCCGCGCGTTCGGCAGGGCCGGCGCTGGGATCGCAGCCAGCGCGTTGCCCGTGGGCACGCCGAACCGCCCGTCGACGTAGCCCCCGTCGGACAGCTGCGCCATCCACTCCTCGCGGAAGCCGACGATCTCGTCGTGGCTGCGGCCGACGAAGTTCCACCACATGACGATCGCCTCGCCGAACGGCGGTCCGCCCAGCAGCAGGACTCGCGCGTCCGCCAACGCCTCGACGGTGAGCCGTTGCGAGCCCGGGGGCAGGTAGGCGAGCTCGTGCTGCTTGGTCTCGACGTCGCCCACGGACACGATCCCGGTGTCGACCAGCACGCCGTGCTCGAAGCCGGGGTCCACGTCGAGGTGCAGCTCGGTGCCGGCGCCGAGCAGCAGCTCGGCACCCAGCAGCGGGGTGGCGGTGGAGACCGGCGACGAGGAGCCGAGCAGCGAGCCCAGGAACACCCGCGCCTCCCACCCCTGGCCGGTCACCGGCGTGGGCGCGAAGTGCTCGAACGTCGGCTCGACGTCACGCGCCGAGGCCGGCAGCGCCACCCAGAGCTGCGCGCCGTGCAGCACGGTCGTCAGCGGCGTGGACACCTCCGAGTGGCTGATGGCGTGGCCCGCGGTCATCAGGTTGAGCTCGCCGGGCCGCACCATCGCGTGGTGGCCGGCCGAGTCGCGGTGCTCGATCTCGCCGGTGAACAGCCAGGACACCGTCTGCAGCCCGGTGTGCGGGTGCGGGGCCACGAGCATCCCGCCACTGTCTGCGACGTCGTCGGGACCGTAGTGGTCGAGGAAGCACCAGGCCCCGATCAGCGAGCGTTCGCGCTGCGGGAGGGTACGCCGCACGGTCATGGCCCGGGGGCCACCCAGGGGCACCTCCCTGGGGGTCATCACCTCGATCCGACCGCGGGCGCCGGTGGCGGGCTGATCGCAGACGAGCTCGTCGGGCCGGTCCTCCAGGTTGCTCACGGCCCCAGTCTGGCGCGGGATCCCCCGGCGTACGAACCAGCCGACGCGCCGGGGGTCGTGGCACGGCTGGGTGCTGTCCCCGGCACCGCGAAAGGACTATCTTCGGCCCGATCGCAACCCGGCCCGCGCCACTACGCCGGATCGGCGTTGCACCCACCCATGAATGGAGCCCCTGCATGAGCAGCACCGAGCCTCCGGCCGGTCCCACTCCTCCTGAAGGCGAGCCGACGCCTCCCCCGCCGCCGCCCCCGGTCGGCGGTGACCCGGTCCCGCCGCCGGCCGCAGGTGACGCCGTCCCGCCCCCCACCAGCCCCGGCACCTACCCGCCCCCGCCGCCCCCGGCAGGTGCGGCCCCTGCGGCCGGTGTCCCCGGTGCGGCGTACGGCCCGGGCCAGCCCGGCAACCTGCTCGACCGGTTCCTGGCCCGCCTGATCGACGGCATCATCGTCGGCATCGTCTACTTCATCATCTACATCGTGCTGTACTCCGTCGCCAGCTACTGGGTGGCGGTCTTCATCAGCGGCGTCGTGGCAGCAGTGCTCTACGTCGGCTACTTCGCCTACTTCGAGTCCACCCGCGGCCAGACCATCGGCAAGCAGGTGATGAAGCTCAGGACGGTGGGCCCCGACGGCCAGAGCAACCCGACCACGAACGAGTCCGTCAAGCGCAACATCTGGTACCTGTTCGACATCGTGCCGTGCATCGGCCCGCTGGCGGTGCTGGTCTCCGTCATCCTGATCGCGGTCAACATCAACAGCGACCCGCAGCGCCAGCACCTGTTCGACCGGTTCGCCGGCGGCACCAGGGTGCTCAAGATCGGCTGACCCGGCTCCAGCTGTCGCAACACCACGCTGACCCGGCAGGAAGCTCCTGCCGGGTCAGCTGTTGGAGAACACCGCGGCGCTGTCGCCGCCCTCTGTTGATCCTTGCGGTCCGCGGCCGGCCCAGGTCCAGGCGTACGCCGGGTCCTCGACCGCGAGCCCGCCCTCACCGAGGTCGAGTGGTGCGAAGGTGTCGACCATCACCGCGGACTCCTCGAAGTACTCCACGCCCAGCGAGGCCTCGATGGCCGACGGCTGGGGGCCGTGGGCGTAGCCGCCCGGGTGCAGCGAGATCGAGCCGAGGCCGATCCCGGAGCCCTTGCGGGCCTCGTAGTCGCCGCCGACGTAGAACATGACCTCGTCGCTGTCGACGTTGGAGTGGTAGTAGGGCACCGGGATCGCCAGCTCGTGGTAGTCGACCTTGCGGGGCAGGAAGTTGCAGACCACGAAGTTGTGGCCCTCGAAGACCTGGTGCACCGGCGGTGGCTGGTGCACCTTGCCGGTGATGGGCATGTAGTCGTCGATGTTGAACGTGTAGGGGTAGAGGCAGCCGTCCCAGCCGACCACGTCGAAGGGGTGGGTCGCGTAGGTCATCCGGGTCCCGACGACGCCGGCGCTGGTGCGGTGCTTGACCAGCACGTCGACGTCCTCCCCGTCTGCGAGGAACGTGTCGGTGGGGCCGTGCAGGTCGCGCTCGCAGTAGGGCGCGTGCTCGAGGAGCTGGCCGAACCGCGACAGGTAGCGCTTGGGCGGGGCCACGTGGCTGTTCGCCTCGATGGCGTAGAGCTGGCTCGGCTCCGACGGGACCCACCGGTGCGTGGTCGCCCGCGGCACGACCACGTAGTCGCCGGTGCGGTAGCTCAGCATGCCCAGGACGGTCTCGACGGTGCCGGAGCCGGCCTCGACGTAGACACACTCGTCGCCGATCGCGTTGCGGTAGTAGGCCGAGGGGTCCACGCCGGTGACGACGTAGCCGATCCGGACGTCGTTGTTGCCCAGCACCAGCCGGCGACCGGTGACCGGATCCTTGTCCGTCGCGAGCTCGTGGAGCTTGAGATGGCGCGGCTTGAGCGGGTGGTTGGGGGTCCGGGTCTGGTCGCCGAGCTCCCACACCTCGCTGCCGACGATCGCCGACGGCACGCCGCGGTGGTAGAGGAGCGACGAGTCGGAGGAGAACCCCTCCTCACCCATCAGCTCCTCGCGGTAGAGCTTGCCGTCCGGGTCGCGGTGCTGGGTGTGTCGCTTCGGCGGGACCTCACCCACTGACCTGTAGTGCGCCATGGCCCCTAAGTTAGTCGGGTGCCACTCGACTCTGCCGTCGACGGGGCGTGGGCCCGTCTGGTTGACGACGCCGCCATCTTCCCGCCCGGTGACGCACCGCTGCACGAGGCGACTGCGGCGTACACCGCCCGCCTGGCCGAGGACGGCGCGGAGCTGGTCGGCACCTTCGTGCTGAGAGACACCGACCTGCCGCTGGTCCGTGGTTTCGGCGGCCCGCTGTCCGTGGTCGTCACCGGCGGCGCAGGTCAGCTCGCCGGCCCGGTCGGGCTGTGCGCGAAGCTGGGCCTGGACCTCGCCGGCCTCGAGATCGCCCTGCGCGACCTCGACGACCTGGCTGGCAACGCGGCGCGGGTGGTGGCCGCGCTCCGCGAGGTCGAGACCGACGTGCCGGTCCATGTCGAGCTACCTCATGTCGGCAACACCGCCTCGTGGTTCGCGGCGGCGGACGAGGTGGCCGCGGCCGAGCTGCGGCTGAAGTTCCGGACTGGCGGGCTCGAGGCCCCGGCGTTCCCGGCCGCCCACGCGCTCGCCCGCTGGATCGACGCGGCGCTCGACCGGGAGACCCCGTTCAAGTGCACGGCCGGGCTGCACAACGCCGTCCGGCACACCGGCGAGGACGGCTTCGAGCACCACGGCTTCCTCAACGTGCTCGTCGCGACGCGGCTGCTGTTCGACGGGGCCTCGGTCGACGAGGCCGTCGTGGTCCTGGAGCAGCGCGAGAGCGCCACCCTGGTCGAGGCCGCCCGCGAGCTCGACCTGGCCGGCGCCCGGCGCTGGTTCACGTCGTTCGGCTCCTGCTCGGTGGCCGAGCCGTGGTCTGACCTGCACGACCTGGGCCTGGTCAGCGGTGGCTGAGGTGCGAGGCGCCCTAGCGCCGAGCCTCGAAGCCTCCGCAGGGAAGGCACCTGACCGCACCGGATACCAGCCTCGGGTCACCTGGCTTCGAGGCTCCTCGCTGGCGCTCGTCGCACCTCAGCCACCGGACGGACCGACCGGCTTCGGGCCGGCAGACCTCCGAGGAGTGGGCTCGTCGATGGCTGAGGTGCGAGGCGCGCTAGCGCCGAGCCTCGAAGCCTCTGCAGCTGAGGCACCCATCGCAACCCCCCTCCCAGCCTCGGGTCACTCGGCTTCGAGGCTCCTCGCTGGCGCTCGTCGCACCTCAGCCAACGTCCGGACCGACCGGGTTCGGGCCGGCAGACCTCCGAGAAGTGGGCTCGTCGGTGGCTGAGGTGCGAGGCGCCCTAGCGCCGAGCCTCGAAGCCTCTGCAGGGAAGGCACCCATCGCAACCCCCGTCCCAGCCTCGGGTCACCTGGCTTCGAGGCTCCTCGCTGGCGCTCGTCGCACCTCAGCCAACGTCCGGGAGCGTTCATGAGTAGCGGGTTCGGGATCGACCACTTGCCGTACGGCGTCTTCTCGGTCGCCGGAGGGCCACGCCGGGTCGGGGTGCGCTACGGCAACGGCGTGCTCGACCTGCACGCGGCCACCGGCCGGCCCGAGTTCGACCAGCCGTCGCTCAACGCGTTCCTGGCTCTCGGCCCCGAGGTGTGGCGGCAGACCCGGGAGGAGGTTGCGGGGCTGGTCGAGGCTGCGGACCTGGTCCCGCTCGCCGACGCGGTGCTGCACCTGCCGGTCGAGGTCGCGGACTACGTCGACTTCTACGCCTCTCTCGACCACGCCTCGAACGTCGGCAGGATCTTCCGGCCCGACGGCGAGGCGCTCACCCCGAACTGGCGGCACCTGCCGATCGGCTACCACGGCCGGGCCGGCACGGTCGTGGTCTCCGGTACGCCGGTCACGCGCCCCTCCGGGCAGCGGAAGGCGCCGGACGAGACGGCCCCGACGTACGGCCCGAGCAGGCGGCTGGACATCGAGGCGGAGCTGGGCTTCGTGGTGGGCGCCCCGTCCGAGCTGGGCTCGGCGGTGCCGTTCGCCGGGCTGGCGGACCACGTCTTCGGGGTCACCGGCCTCAACGACTGGTCGGCCCGCGACATCCAGGCGTGGGAGTACGTCCCCCTCGGGCCGTTCCTCGGCAAGTCGTTCGCGACGTCGATCTCGCCGTGGGTGACGCCGCTGGCCGCGCTGGACGCCGCCTGGGTGGACCTCCCGGAGCAGGACCCGGTGCCGCTGCCCTACCTCGGTCCCGGCGCCACTCGCGGGCTCGACATCGCCGTGCAGATCGAGCTCAACGGCGAGGTCGTGAGCCGGCCGCCGTACCGGACGATGTACTGGTCCCCGGCCCAGATGCTCGCCCACCTCACGGTCAACGGTGCCTCGCTGCGCACCGGGGACCTGTTCGCGTCCGGCACCATCAGCGGGCCGGAGCCGGGCCAGCGCGGCTCGTTCCTCGAGCTGTCCTGGGGCGGGAAGGAGCCGTTCACCACCGGGGACGGGACGAGCCACACCTTCCTCGAGGACGGCGACGAGGTGGTGATCCGCTACTCCGCGCCCGCGACCGGCGGCGGCCGGATCGCGATGGGCGAGGTGGCGGGCCGGGTCGAGCGGGCCCGGTAGCGGCTCGCGCTCCCGCCCCGTCAGGAGGAGGCTGCCGTGGTGGCGACGTTCGTGCCCGGCCTGCAGGTGAGCCGGGAGCTCTACGCAGACCTCGTCCGGCCCGTCCTGGAAGCCGCCTTCCCCGGACTGCCCCACAGCGCAGCCCTGCTCGGCCGCGGATCCGAGGTCCTCGGCTTCGACGACGAGATGTCGACCGACCACGACTGGCGACCGCGCGTCGTTCTCTTCCTCACCGAGGACGACCTGGCTCGCCACGGCGAGGAGGTCGACCTCCTCCTGCGGCGAGAGCTGCCTGCGACCCTCCGCGGTCGGCCGGTGGACTTCGAGCTCCACAGCGTTCGTGGCTACTTCCTGGAGAGGCTCGCGGTCGATCTCGACGGCGGTATCGAGGCGCGTGACTGGCTCACCTTCCCCGAGCACGGGCTGCGGATGTTCACGGCGGGCGAGGTCCACCACGACGACGTCGGGCTCCAGGATGCCCGGGACCGTCTTGCCTTCTACCCGCGTGATGTCTGGCTCTACCTGATGATCGCCGGCTGGTGGCGGGTCCACCCGGAGGCCAACCTGGTGGGCCGGGCGGGTGCGGTGGGCGACGAGCTCGGGTCGACGCTGATCGGGTCGCGCCTCGTGTCGGACCTGATGCGCCTCTGCTTCCTGATGGAACGGGAGTACGCGCCATACGCGAAGTGGTTCGGCACGGCGTTCTCCAGGCTGAGGTGCGGCCCTGAGCTGACACCGACCCTGTGGGACGTCGTCCGCGCCGAGACCTGGCCGGCTCGGGAGGAGGCGCTGCTGGCGGCGTACGAGGCGCTGGCAGCGATGCACAACGCGCTCGAGCTCACCGAGCCGGTCGTGACGGCGGTGGTGCAGATGTGGGACCGGCCGTTCCGCGTGGCGTGGGCCGACTTTCCCGGTCTGCTGCAGGCCGAGATCCATGACCCGGCGGTGCTCAGCATCGTGGAGAGGTGGCCGGTCGGTCCCGTGGACCAGTTCCGTGACCTGTTGTGGCCGGCCAGGAACCGGCGTGCGCTGCTGCGCGTCTTCGAGACCGACCCACCGGCGCAGTGACCTGGGTCGATGGCTCCAGGACGCGTCCTCCTACCCTCTGCGCATGGGCCTGATGACCCCGCTGGCGATCCGGATCGGGGCGATCCCGTGGCTGCCGCGGTTCCTGCCGCAGATCGTCTGGTTCGACAAGCTGCTGCAGCGGGTCAGCCGCGGGGGCGTCACCGTGCTCGACCTGGCCGGGCTGCCCAACCTCAACCTCACGGTGACGGGCCGGAAGTCCGGCATCGAGCGCACCACTCCCCTGCTCTGCGTCCCCGACGGCGACACGATCCTGATCGCCGGGTCCTACTTCGGCGGCCCCACGATGCCGCTGTGGGTGGGCAACCTCCGCGCCGCCCACGGCGACGCGTGGGTCACCTCCGGGAGGGAGCGGTTCCGGGTGCGCGCCACCGAGCTCACCTGCGACGACCGGGCCGCGGCGTGGCGGACCATGCTCGCGACCTGGCCGAACTACGCGAAGTACGAGGAGCGCACCGACCGCGTGATCCCGGTGTTCCGGCTGGCGCGGGTCGCCTGACCGCCCGGGGTTCGGCCACTCGACCTGTCCGCCACTAGCGTTCCTCCGTGCAGTACGGCCAGTACCCCGCCCCCCGGTTCACCATCGCCCATCTGAGCGACGTGCACCTGCTGGCCAACGGCGTGAAGCAGTACGGCGCCGTCGAACCCGAGGACGGGCTGCGGAAGGCGATCGAGCGGCTGGGCCGGCTGGATCCGGTGCCACAGGCGCTGGTGTTCACCGGCGACCTGGCCGACCGGTCCGAACCGGAGGCCTACGCGCGGCTGCGCGAGCTGGTCGAGCCGGCCGCTGCTGGCATGGGAGCCCAGGTGGTGTGGGTGATGGGCAACCACGACGCACGGGCGCCGTACGCCAAGGGGCTGTTCGACTCCGACGACGACGGGCCGCAGGACCGGGTGTACGACGTGGGCGGGCTGCGGGTCGTGGCCCTGGACACGAGCGTGTCCGACTACCACCACGGCGAGCTGAGCGACGACCAGCTCGACTGGCTCCGCGAGCTGCTGGCCACACCGGCCGAGCACGGCACCGTCCTGGCCATGCACCACCCTCCGATCCCGGTCCCGACGCTGGAGCCGGCGGCGATCATCGAGCTCCTCGACCAGGACCGGCTGGCCGAGGTGGTCCGGGGCAGCGACGTGCGGCAGATCCTGGGCGGGCACTTCCACTACTCCTCGCACAGCACCTTCGCCGGCGTTCCGGTGAGCGTGGCGTCGGCCAGCTGCTACACGACCGACCCGGCGCCGCTGGACCGGCTGATCTCGGGCGTGGACGGCCAGCAGGCGTTCAACACCGTGCACGTGTACGACGACCGCATCGTGCACACGGTGATCCCGATCTTCGAGGCACCCGAGGTCACCGGTCAGCCCCATGGGATGAGGAAGGCGCTCGACTCGCTCTCGCCCGAGGAGCGGCGCGAGATCATCAGCCGCAAGGACTCCGACTTCAACAACGGCTTCGAGTCCCAGGAGCCGCACGACGAGGACCCGCTGACCGAGCTCTGAGCTCTGGCGATCCTCCAGGCCAGCAGCGGCCAGTGCCCATCGGGGTCTTTCGGTGACAGGCTGACGCCGTGCCCGTCGTCGTCCGCCCCGCCGCAGAGCCCGACCGGGCCCGCTGGGCCGAGCTCTACCGGGGGTACGCCACCTTCTACGAGGTCCCGACACCGGACCTCGACCACCTGTGGCGACGGATCACCGAGCTCGGTGAGGTCGAGTGCCTCGTGGCCGAGCTCGACGGCGAGGTGGTCGGGCTGGCCCATGTCCGGCCCTTCGCCCGGCCGCTCGAGGGTGACTGGGGCGGGTTCCTGGACGACCTGTTCGTCGACCGGGACCGCCGGGGCGCGGGTGCCGGCGAGGCGCTGCTCGAGCACCTGCGCACGCTGGCGCGCCAGCGGGGCTGGGGCGTGGTCACCTGGATCACCGGAGCGGACAACGCCGTGGCCCGGCGGCTCTACGACCGGCTGGCCGAGCCGCAGCCATGGGTCACCTACGACATGAGTCCCGACGCGGCACGTCCAAGCGGCACGACGGGCTGAAGACTCGCTACCGCGGTGCCAGCTCTGCTCGCTCCGGCACACTCAGCTCACGGAGTCACCGGCGGACGGCGTACGGCTCGGAGTGGCGAGCAGGCTCAGGGCCAGGGCGGCGACCAGGAGGCCGAAGTCGCGCAGGGCGACGTCGTAGTAGTCGCCGAGGGTGAGCAGGTTGACGATGATGCCGGCCAGCCACGCGGCGACGAGAAGCCCGCCGAACCGCGGCGTGACCGCGACGACCAGCCCGGCCGCGATCTCGACGACTCCGACGACGTACATCGCCTGGTCGGCGTTGCCCGGGACGATGTCGTTGATCCAGGGAGCGAGGTACTGCGACCAGTCCGTCATCAGGTTGAAGAACTTGTCGAGACCGAAGGCGATCGGCGCGATCGTGAACACGGTGCGCAGCAGCCGGAACGCGCGTTGGACGTTGGCCTCGGATCCGAGCTGGTGCGCCAGGACGGGCCGGACATGTGGGGCGGACGTGGTCATCGGAGCTCCTTTCTAAAACACTGGCTTATATTATTTAGAACCCTTCCGATCTCTTGTGTCAAGAGTGTTCTGTTTTAGACTTCGGTCATGGAGCTGCACCTGCACGCTGCTGGCATCGGTGCGCTCGCCGACGACACCCGGCGCGAGCTCTACTCCTACGTGGCGAGCCAGCCCCAGCCGGTGGGCCGGGAGCAGGCCGCGACCGCCGTCGGGCTGGCGATGCACACCGCGAGCTTCCACCTCGACCGGCTGGTCGCCGAGGGGCTGCTCGAGGTGGAGTACCGGCGGCTCTCCGGACGCAGCGGCCCGGGCGCCGGCCGGCCGAGCAAGCTGTACCGCCGGGCCGACCGCGAGTTCACGGTCTCACTGCCACCGCGCCGCTACGACCTGGTCGGCGACATCCTGGCCAGCGCGGTCGACCGCGCCGCCCTCGGCGCCCCGCTGGAGCAGGCACTCGAGGCGTGCGCCCACGAGGAGGGCAGCACTCTCGGGCGCGAGTCCGGCACCGACGGGACTCTGGACGCCCTGGCCGCCGTACTGGAGGCCCAGGGCTACGAGCCGACCCTCTTCGAGGACACCGTCGAGCTGGCCAACTGCCCGTTCGACGCGCTCGCCCGCAAGCACACCCAGCTGGTGTGCAGCCTGAACCGGTCCTACGTGCAGGGGGTCGCCGACGGACTCGGCTGCACCGGGGTGGCCGCCCGGCTCGAGCCCGAGCCCGGCCACTGCTGCGTCAAGGCCCGGGTCGAGAGCTGACCCGGTCGAGGCAGCCGGCTCCCGTGCTGTTCACCCGATGGCCTCGTGCCGTCGGCGACCGTCGCCTGTGCCGGACCACCAAACATGAGTAGTCTCAGTGACTTGGTCCGGTCTCGGTCCATTCTCACTGATCACGAAGGAAACACATGCCGAAGCCCACGATCGTCCTCGTCCACGGAGCCTGGGCCGACGGCTCCAGCTGGAATGCGGTGTCCGCGGAGCTGCGGGGTCAAGGCTTCACGGTCTTCGCACCGCCGAATCTCCTGCGCGGGGTGGCGACCGACGCCGCGTACATCTCCTCGTTCGTGGCACAGCGCACCACGGGACCAGTCGTCCTGGTCGGCCACTCCTACGGAGGCTTCGTCATCACCAACGTTGCAGCGGACGGCGACGAGGTGAAGGCCCTGGTCTACGTGGACGCGTTCGTCCCCGACGAAGGGGAGACGGTCTTCCAGATTCTCGGCGGGTCCGGGTCAGCGTTGGACGTGCCCGACCCGACCACCGTTCTCGACCTCGCGGGCTACCCGGGGTCGCCCGAGGGCGACCTCGAAGCGTTCCTCAAGGCCGACACGGTTCACAGCTCCTTCGCCCAGGACCTCGAGGAAGCCGACCGGTGGTTGATCGTCGAGAGTCAGCGGCCGATCACGTTGGGCGCGAACACCACGCCGTCGGGTGCAGGAGCCTGGAAGTCGCGCCCGAGCTGGGCAGTGGTGGGCACCGAGGACCGAGTCATCCCGCCGGCCACGCAGCGCAGCATGGCGGAACGAGCCGGCGCAACCATCACCGAGGCGGTAGGTTCCCACGTCTCCATGGTGTCTGAGCCCCAGGTCACGATCGATGCGATCCTCGCGGCCGCGGCGGCAGTTGGCGACTGACCCTCCAACCGGACCCGCTGGTCGTCGCGCGCAGTGGAATGCCAGCCATGGAGGTCACGCGGCGGTCGTTCGTTCCGGCTCCTGCTCGGGCTCGTGTCGCGGCTCCCGTCTGGGCGAGACGGAGCGGCCGACGGTGAGCTGGCCCAGCCGCACCGCGAGCAGAGCGATCAGAACTCCGGCCAGGTCGTCCACGACGAAGTGCATGCCGACATAGATGGTGGAGACCATCACTGCCGCCAGGTAGACCCCGAGCGCGATCGCGAGCCTGCGGTGGCCGTAGCGGTGAGCCATCAGCAGGATCACGCACGTCACACCCACGTGCAGGCTGGCGAAGGCCGAGATGCTGGCGTAGGCGTCGTGCGCCGCGGGGTTCGTCAGCAGGTGGGCGCGCTGCTCGAGGTAGGTCTGCTGCGACCGCGTGACCGCTGTCTCGGTGAGACCGGCGAAGTCCTGCGGGTAGGTCGCGAACGGCCCCAAGCTGGGGACGAGGTAGTAGGTGGCGGTGCCGAGGATCCAGACCCACATCATCGAGCAGAGGAACAGGTAGGCGCGGCGAACCGGCCGGACGAAGACCAGGGTGCCGACAACCGAGACGGTGACCAGCTTGGGGAAGGAGTTGTAGATGTCGGCGAACACGATCGCCGCCGTGTGCTCCCCGAACAGGTTGTGGAGCAGGACCGCCGGAGTCTGGCCGCCGAAGATGACCCGATCCACCGCCTGGAGACCGTGGTCGTGGTCGTGGTTGAAGGCGTCCCAGCTCTTGAGGCTGCGGTAGCAGAAGTAGACGAGGTGGTAGACGACCACCGCCATGGCGACCGGCCAGACCCGACGCCACGGCCACCGCTCGCGCAGCGTGCGTGGGAGGGCGCGCAGGGATCGGTGCCGCCACAGGCTGGCCAGCAAAGCGTCCGCCACGACCAGGACGAGGAGAAGCTCGACCGCGATCTGCAGCCGCTCCAGCACGATCTTGCCGCCCGGGTCCCGAATCGGAACGTCCACTGCTGCCGACCGGGCCAGGGTGGCGACAGCGAACACCGCGACGACCGACCACACTGCGATGACTGTGAATCGCGAGAGCCCGGGCTCAGCCTCCTCCGGGTTCGCCGACGGGACGCGAGGAGCACTCGCCTCACGCCTGTCATCCTCGCGGGTGCCGGCTCCCACCACATCCATGTCTCGATCCAGAGTAGGGGACGGACGGACCACGGAGAACTCGACGTTCGATGAGGGTGATGCCGCCGGTGTCGCGCCCATGGCGACGGACTCCAATGACAGGGACGAGGCCCGCAGCCATGCCCAACCCACGGGGCCGTGCGCGAAGAGCCGTTGACCCGCATATGTGCTGGTCAGAGGCTGGTTCCTGCTGAGTGGCAGGTGCGGGACTCGAACCCGCGTAGCGGGATGCAGCCGGATCCTCCGTGTTGATGAGGAGGGACTCCTCGCTGACGGTTCCGAACTCACCCGACATCCTCGGGGCCTTGCCGGCTGATTGTGGAGGCTGGCCGGAACGTGATCGACAGGTCACGGCTGACCCGGTAGCAACTCGACGAACAACCCCTCGGCGTCCGCCACGACCGTGCCGCCGTCGCGCAGTCGACCGGTGATGAAACGCTTGCGACCCTCGATGCGGTCAAGCGTGGCGTCCAGCTCGAGTTCTCGGCCGATGGGCGTGATGTGCCGGTAGTTGACATGGAGGTAGGCCGTGCGCCCCACGCTGCGCCCACCACCGCTGCTCAACCGCCCCAGGACCTCGTCGAACAGCAGCGGCACGGTGCCGCCGTGCGCTGCGCCGTTGCCGCCGAGGTGGAAGCGACCGAAAACCACGCGGCCGCGAACGGCCGACTCGGTCCACTCGTCGACGACGAACGGGAGCAGCAGCGGGTGCCCGCGCCCCGGCAGGTCGAGACGGGTGCCGATCGGCGCGGCGTCCTCTTCGACGGCCCGTTGCTGCAGCGCTGAGGTCACCTGCCGCACCTGCTCGGCCAGCCGGGCTGCGTCGTCGGATCCGATGCTCGCTGCTGCCAACGCATCGAGGTAGGCGCGCGTCGAGGCGATCAGCTCGGCGTAGCCGGCGCCGCCTCGATCGGCGATCGCGACGCGATTGCGCCATGGGTCGGGCTCACCGGTCGTAGCGCTCACCCGGCCAGCCAAGGGCTCCGACGTCATTCGGCCATCTCTCCTCTGGTCGGCAC
>Ga0136846_1240174_pt1 | contig 15096 bp, 13 predicted proteins | sample HopSoiMetagenom2_FD_96841 | JGI IMG/M metagenome (GOLD analysis project Ga0136846, IMG submission 96841) | Grasslands soil microbial communities from Hopland, California, USA - 2 Assembly 2016 (version 4) | ecosystem: Environmental > Terrestrial > Soil > Grasslands | place: USA: Hopland...
ATGTCGCGGACGAAGAGCCACTGTTCGGCGAAATTGGTGACGAGCGATCGGGACCGTCCGTCCCGCAGCATCCGGCGGACCTCCCGGTCGAGTACGGCAGGCTCGCTCAGCCGCACCTGTTCCGCGACCTTGGGCAGCTGATCATCCGGGATGCTGCTCCACAGGAAAAACAAGAGCCGCGAAGCGAGCTCGATGTCGCTCACCTTGAACGTCGTGCCCGACGCAACACCCGGAGGCTCGCGCTCGACGCGGAACAGGAACTGCGGGCTGACGAGCAGGCGTTCGAGCGCGCGTTCGATGCCGGTATCGAACCCGCCAGCGCGCCGGCCGTTCTCGTAGAACGGGAGCAGGTCCTGGATGTCCGTCTCGGTGACGGGGCGGCGGTACGCGCGGCGTGTGAGCGCGAGAAGAATCTGCTTCGCACATGAAGTGCTGTCGGTATCGCACGAGAAGATCCGGCGGCGGCTTGGCGAATCCCCCGGCGCCTTCGCGCCGTACGGTCCGCTGATCGTGACGAGCGACAACGCCGGTTCGGTGCCGCGTCCGCGCATGCGGGGACGCAGCGTTGACTCGTCGCGCACTTCGTCCCGCTCGATGAACGTCACGCCGACGAGCCGCGGCCCCGCCTTGATGGGAATACGGAATTCGAGCGCCCGATCGGGATCGGCTTCGCCCGTTCGGGGTTGCGGCGGGCGCGCGCCGCTTCGACGTCCGGCGGCGTTGGCGCCGAGCGTCGCGAGCTGCAGCCGCTGCCCGTCCACGCTGATCTCGAGCTGGTGTGGTTCGGTGGGGGGCGCCGAGAGTTGCACCTTCACGACGTACTCGCCGTCGGCGGGGAAGTGGCTGTTCACGGCGAGACCGCCGCGGGTGCCCCACGGCAGCTCGTCCACGCGCGCGCCCTGCCACTGCTCGGGATGAAGCCGGTAGCGGCTGACCATCACCGGCGCCTTCGTGTCGCCAACCGCGAGCCGGCTGATCTTTTCCGCGGCGTCGAGGTACCGCTCCATGGTGGCCGGCGAGACGAACAGGAGGTCCGCGATGTTGTCGAACCCGCTCGATGAATTGTCGGCGGGCAGCAGGAGCGGATAGTCGATTTCCGCGGGCAGGGTGTCGATGGCCAGCAGATCGCGAATCGCGTTCTGGTATTCCGTGCGGGTCAGGCGATGCACGAGTGCGAGTTTGCCCGGATGGGGGGCGTTTGTCGCCGCACGGTCGATGGACGTTTCGAGATACGTTGCGAGCGCGTTGACAGCCGCCTCATCGGGCCGCGGCGCACCGGCTGGCGGCATCGCGCCCGCGCGGAGCTTGCGGATGACTTTTTCCCACGTCTCCGCATGATCCGGGACGCGAACGAGATCGGCGCCGGCGAGCGTCAGCCCGCCCGTCTTGAGCCGGTCGCTGTGGCAGGTGACGCAGTATTTGTTGATGAAGGCGGCGTGTTCGGCGGCCGCGGCCGTGCCGTCCTTCGCGCCGGGGGCCGGGGCGGCCTTCGGGCCGGCCGCCTGGGCCGCAAGCATCGCCGCCACCGCGAGCCATCAGGCCATTCGGCGCTATATTACACACATGCGAACGGCCGTTGCTGGCATAGCCGCGCTGCTCCTGTCCGTGTCCTTGGCCTCCGCGAGCACGACGCTCATCGACGCCGTGAAACGGGGAGACGCCGCCGCTGTCCGCGCGCTCATCGCGCAGAAGGCCGCCGTCAACGCTCCGGACACCGATGGGTCGACCGCGCTGCACTGGGCGGTGCAGCGGGACGATGTGGCGGTCGTAGAACTGCTGCTTGCGGCAGGCGCCGATGCCAGGGCGGTCACGCGATACAAAATCACGCCGCTGTCGCTCGCCTGCACGAACGGGAATGCCTCGCTCGTGGGGCGGCTCCTGAAGGCAGGCGCGGACCCGAACGCGACGTCCGAGGAAGGTCAGACGGCGCTGATGACTGCCGCGCTCACCGGCAAACCAGAGGCCGTCAGGCTCCTGCTCGAGGCAGGAGCGAACGTCGACGCCGTCGAGCCGTACAAGGGCCAGACGGCGCTGATGTGGGCAGCGTCGGAGGGCAACGCCGAAGCGGCTGAAATCCTCATTGAGCACGGCGCCACCGTCAACGCGAAGTCAAAGGCGGGCTCCACGGCGCTGCTGTTCGCCGTCCGCAACGATCATCCGGACGCCGTGCGCGTTCTTCTCGACCGCGGCGCCAACGTCAACGACACGGCTCCCGACGGCACCAACGCCCTCAACATGGCCGTCGTCAATGCGTATTTCGATCTGGCGTCGCTGCTGATCGATCGCGGTGCCAACCCGAACGCGGCCGATCCGCGCGGCTCGGCGCTGCATACGCTGGCGTGGCTGCGAAAACCGGGATCCGACGGCGCGGCCGGCGTCGGCAATACGGGCCATGCGCCGCCTCTCCCGAGTGGACGGCTGACCGCGCTTGATCTCGCCCGGAAGCTTCTCGATCACGGTGCCAACCCGAACATCCGCGTCGCGTGGAAAGAGAGTACGTTCGGCAAGGAAGGCGGTACGGCCCGCAATCCTCCGAATATTCAGCTCGGCCGCCACCTGCTTTCCTATGTCGGTGCGACGCCCTTCTACGTTGCCGCAAAGAACGGCGACGCCGTGTACATGCGGCTGCTCGCCGATCACGGCGCCGATCCGAGATCGGCCACGAAGGCCGGCATCACGCCGTTGATGGTCGCGGCCGGGCTGGACTACTGGCAGGGCGAGAGTCCAGGGCCGTTCACCGGTGTCTCGGAAGCCGAGCGGCTCGAGGCCGTCAAGCTCGCGATGGCGCTCGGCAACGACGTCAACGCGCACGCTGACTTCGGCGGCTATTCAATGACGGGCGAGACCGCGTACACGCTGCTGTATTACCCGCACAACATCGACGATCTGCTCGAACTTGGCGTCGGCGACCCGCGGTGGAGCGGCAGCACGCCGCTCATCGGCGCCGTCGTGTCCGATCAGCCGTCGATTGTTCAATGGCTCGTGGATCACGGCGCGCGTGCGGACGACAGGACGAAGCTCGGCTGGACGCCGCTGCTCGTCGCGGAAGGCGTGTTCTTCGCCAACGCCAAGAAGGAATTTCCCGAAGCCGCCGCGATCCTCCGCAAGGCGCTGGCGGCGCAGGGCACCACCACCGCGAGCCGGTGAGGCTGTACGAGCTCCTCTTCGACGAGCTGTGGCGCCACGGCGTCCGCCACATCTTCGGCATCCCCGGAGACTTCGTCCTCAATCTTTACGAAGCACTCGAACACGACGGACGTTTCCGGCTGATCCGGCTGAGCCATGAGCCGGCGGTCGGGTTCGCGGCCGACGGCGCCGCGCGGATGACGGGCGGCCTCGGCGTCTGCTGTGTCACGTACGGGGCCGGCGGCCTGAACATGATCAACGCCGTCGCGTGCGCGTACGCCGAAGAGTCTCCCCTCGTCGTCCTGACCGGGGGGCCCGGCCGCGCCGAACGCCAGCCCGACGTGCACGTTCATCACGAAGTGAAGACGTTCGAGTCGCAGCTGACGGTGTATCGCGAGGTCACCGCGTACGCGGCGATTCTCGACGATCCGCACACCGCCGCCGCGCACATCGGCAGGGCGCTCGAGACGGCGACGAAGGTCAAGCGCCCCGTGTACCTCGAAATCCCACGAGACATGGTCAACGCGACCATCGACGCCGCCGCGACAGGCACCTCGGTCGACCTGGCCGTCGACGAAGGCGCCGTCGACGAGGCCGCCCGCGAAATCGCCCAGCGGCTCAAGTCTGCCGAGAATCCGGTGCTGATCGTCGGCGTCGAGGTCCACCGATTTCATCTCCGCGAACAGGTCGTCGCGCTCGCGGAACGGCTGAACGCACCGGTCGCCTCGTCTTTTCTCGGACGCGGCGTGTTTCCGACGCTGCATCCGCAGTTTGTCGGGACGTACCTCGGCGTGGTCTCGCCCCCGGCTCTTCGCGAGACCGTCGAGCGATCCGACTGCGTGCTGCTGCTGGGCGAACTGGTGAGTGATACGAGCCTGGGCGTGTCGGCGGACGCGCTCAGCAGGACGAACCTGCTGATCGCGGTCGCGCGCGACGTCTATGTCCGCCACCATCGCTATCAGAATGTGCCGCTCGACAAGCTGATCCCCCGGCTGCTGGCGTCCTCGGACCTGCCGCGCCGGGCGACGGCGTCAGGCGCCTTCCGCGATCACGTTTCGGCGGAGGCGCGGGAAGGCGGAGCCGACGGCGAGCCGATCAAGGTGCGGCACGTCATCCACGCGCTGAACGACTTTTTCGCGGGGCACCTCGAGGTGCCGCTCGTGTCGGATACGGGCGACTGCCTCTTCGCGGCCGTGGATGTGCGATCGAACGAGATCGTGGCTCCCGCCTACTACGCGACGATGGGATTTGCCGTGCCGGCGGCACTCGGGGTTCAGGTGACCACCGGGCGCCGGCCGCTCGTGCTCGTCGGCGATGGGGCGTTTCAGATGACCGGCCCCGAGATCTCCCATGCGCCCGAATACCGGTGCAACCCGGTCATCGTGCTGTTCAATAACACGCGCTGGGAGATGCTCCAGGCGTTCTTCCCCGATGCCGGCTACAACACGACAGTGCCGTGGCCGTTCTCGACGCTGGCCGAGCTCTGGGGTGGCCGCGGGTTCATCGCGCGGACACCGCGCGAATTCCGCGAGGCTCTCGCCGCCGCATGGGCGGGCGACACGTTTGCGATCATCGACGTGACGCTCGCCCGGGGCGACGTATCGCCGATTCTGCGCGGCTTCGTGCGCGCGTTCAAGGCGCGCGTCTACGAAGCGCCCGAAGCAGGCTGAAGAACGCAGCCTGAACGGAAAACGCAGGACGTAGAACTCCCGGGCATTCTTCGTTCGACATTCAGGACGTGTCGGTGCGCGTCCGGTCAGTGGTGCTTGTCGTGATGATCGTCGCGATCGGCGCGATCTTCGTCCCGCCGGTCCCGATCGTGATCCCACTCGTGATGGTGGTCGAATCGTCGGTGCCCGCCGTCCCAATAGCCCTCGAAGTACTGGCCGCGGTGGTAATACGGCTCGACCCAATAGGCGTCCGCGAACGGCGGCCGCGTCCAGTAGCCGTCGTGCCATTTGTAGTGATGACCCTGCGGATACCAGTAGCCCTCGACCCAGACGAACTCGGGCCTGGGCCGCGGCGGCACACGGTAGACCTGCGGCGGCGGCGGCTGACCGATGGTGATGCCGATCGACACCTGTGCGTTCGCGGCGACCGCACACAGCAGCACCGCACCGAGCGCCGAACCCGCAAGAACGTAACGCATTAATCGTCCTCCGTGCCCGATCCGTGCATGACTTGCGCCACTCGAGCGGCGTAGAATCCTCGGCGGGAGTTCACCCATGATGCGCCGCCTTCTCGCCGTGGCACTGCTCGGGACCGCCGTTTTGATCGCCACGCTTACAGTTTTCGCCCGGCAGGCGCCGCCGACGTCGCCAGGAGGCGACGGCCGTGGCCGAGCGGGCAACCAGCCGCCGCCGCTGTTCTTCAAGGAAACCTGGCAGATTGCGGGCCCGGCGCACGCCATCGGGGCAGGTGAGAACGTGCTGACGAACGCCAACCTCGAGCTGAAGCTGTTTGGTCCGTCGGCGACAGCTGCCGATCCCGACAAACGCATCTGGATTTCCACGCCGCCCACCAACATCTGGACCGGTATGACCACCACGCCTTTTGCCGCAACGCTGCGGGACAAAGACAACGATGTCGATCTCACCGGCCTCGCCAGGGCGCGCTGGGTGACGCGCGCGTCGGGCTTCCACGTGGTGCGCCCCGTGATCCGGCTCGCGGACGGTACTTACCTCGTCGGCGACTACGCGGCGGCCGCGTCCACGTTTCTCGAAAGCGAATTCGCCTTTTCGAGCCAGCGCTGGAAGAAACTGGACGTCCAACGCGTCGTGACTGTTGGTCGCTACGACGCCGCAGGCGACGCCTCCGCGTGGGCGGACGCGCCGGATTTGAGCCGGGTGTCCGAAGTGGGCTTCGTCGATCTGATGCCGGGCAGCGGCCACGGCGCCGGCGGCTACATCAACGTCGCGGCCTTCGAAGTTTACGGCCGGCCCGTCAAACGTAGTGCCCCACGGCCGTGAAGACGAGGGCGACGGACTGACGGTACAGGAAGGAGGACAGTGTATGGGGCTTCTCTACTGGATTGTCGTCGGGCTGATCGCGGGCTGGCTGGCGGGGCAGGTCATGAAAGGCGGAGGCTACGGCGCTTTCGTTGACATCATCCTTGGCATGGTCGGCGGCATCGTCGGGGGCTGGTTCTTCGGCATGCTCGGTATCTGGCCGGGTGGCGGCATCATCGGATCGATCATCGTGGCATTCGTGGGCGCCGTCATTCTCGTGGCGATCACGCGTGCCTTGAGGAGGGTGTAGCCGATACGGTCGGCTCAGCGGGTGTCGCCGCGATTGCCTCCCCACTTCCACCCATCCGACCGCCGTTCGATGCGCTTGAGGCGGATGCGGTTGTCGTTCGGATCGCGGTTCGGCGACGCCCAGACGTGCACGCTGTCGCCGACGTGGAAGAAACTCTTGCTGATACCCATCCGTTCGAGCTGCGACGGGCTCGTCCATTCTCCCGCGTAGATTCTGTCCCGGCCGAAACCTTCGTGACCCTGCACGAATATCCACGAATGCGGGTTCTTGTACTGGAACTCCACCACGTCGCCCTCGATCTCGATCGTGTCGGCCTCGATGTAGAGCGTCGCGAACGAGTGGTGCGCGAGCAGGGCGGCTTCGGAAGCGCCGGCGGCCATGGCGGCGAACGTCAGCACCGCCCACACGGGTTTCATGGATTGACCCTCTTGGCGAGCTCGAACAAGTCTGATTTCGTCAGGACGCGATCGGGATTCGGCGCATGCACGGTGACGTGCCGCTCGAAATCGAATCCCAGACGATCGAGGTTCCCCATGAGCGTCGCAATCGACGCGCTGACCGGCTGTCCCGGCGGCGGCGCATTGAAGTCCGCCGTGAAGAGAATCTTTTCCCTGGGCAGATACGCGATCAACATCGCATCGCTGTGCTCGAGTTTTTCCACGTGGGCGAGCACCAGCGAGTGAGTGTCGTCCTTCAATTCCATCTGCTCGATGACACCTTCGACTTTCGGCTTCTTGTGCGACTTCGCCATCACGTCGCCAACCAGCGTTCGCGGCGTGCCGAGCGACGCCCCGACAAAGAACTTGCAGTTGTCGTCGACGAGAATCGTGATGCCCTCGGCCACGAAGGGCGGGAGGCCGCCGACGTGATCGAAGTGCGGATGCGTGGCGACCACGTATTTGATCTTCTTGCCCGGGAACAAGCGCCGGGCTTCGGTGATCACCGCCAGGCCGCGCGCTTCGTTCTGTCCCCCTTCGAGAACCACCACGTAATCCTTGAATTCAACGGCGAGCGACACGTACCCGCCCGTGATGCGGTAGACGCCGTCTGCGAGTTTTTCCGAGGCCGCCGCGGGCACCGGCGGGGCAGCCGGGCGCGGCGGCGGCGCGGTCATCAGCGTCGCGAGGTCGGCCGGGTTGGGCCGTGCGCCGGAGATCGCGGCGACGAACGTCTCCATGGCAATCTGCTTCTGCGAGATCCTGGCCGGAACCATGACGCCTTCGAAGCTCTGATAGTTCTTGTAGAAGAACTCGTGGTGCAGATCGCCCAGCACGGGGTGCTCGACCCACGTCTCGACGTGATCCACCAGGTTGTCGGCGTCGATGTATCCGGTGACCTTGTACGCCGCACCGGATGGCGCCTTCTGCGCCGGGCTCCACGTGAGCACCTTGAACGCGACGCCATCGATCTTCTGCGATTTCACGGTCGCGTTGTTCGCGGCGGCGCCCTTCAGGAAGCCCCACGGCGTCGTCCAGATTTCCATCTGCTGCGGCCATGCGGGCGTCGCTGCCGAGATCAGCTGGTCGTAGACGCCCAGCCGGGCCGGTTCGGGTGGCGGCGGGGCGCCCCGGGCGACCTGCGGGAGCGTCGCGCCCGTCGCGTGTGCTGCCGGCTGCGTGAAGTCGATCGTGCGGACGTAGTTCCTGACGGATGTGGAGGCCAGGCCAAATGAGATTGTCCGGCTCTGCCCGAAATTGCCGATCGCTGCGGCTCCCGAGTAGGTGATGGACTGCAGGTTGGTCACGCCCATCGCCGCAGACGCTTCGTCGATGACTTTCTTCGCGGCTTCCTCACCCCCACCCGCACCCGCACGGCCCGCTGACATCGTCAGCGTCGTCGCGAGCAGGGTCGTGGCCGCGCGAGCCTTCCACATGCCTGGCCTCCCGTGAGAGTGGGTAGCGATTCGAGCCGTGGCGCGACGCGCGGCCAGGCGTGGGCGACAGGAGCGCCCTGGCGGGTAGACGAGTCGGGCGGCCGCGGCATCCCCGCGGCCGGCCCGACCATGATGCACTATTTCGCGCGGCCTTTGTAGCCTTGCGCGATCATCTGGATCGTCCACACTTGAGCGGCGTTGGCGACTTCTTCGCCGTTCGCGTCCTTGGCGCCCCTTGCGAGAATGAACAGCGTCTTCTTGTCCTTCCCGCCGAATGCGCACGTGATCACGCCGCGCGGCGTCGGGATCACGCCGAGATTCTTGCCGTCGGGGCCGATCACCTCGACGCCGCCGTTGGTGGTGACGTAGAGACGTCCCTGCGAGTCGATGGTGCTCCCATCGCCGCCGCCGGCGGTGAGCTTGGCGAACTCGCGCTGATTCGTGAGGGAGCCGTCTTTCTGCACGTCGAAGGCGGCGATTGCCGGACCATTCGTGACATACAGGGTTTTCTCGTCCGCGCTGAGGATGACGCCGTTGGTCGTCAGGTTCTCGCCGTACCGCGTGATGGTGCCCTTCGGATCGACGTGGAACAGCCCGCCCATGGTGAAGTAGAGACCGCCCTTGCTGTCGGCGGTCAGGTCGTTGATGACGCCACCGATGCAGTCGATGGGCTCGCCCTGAAAGGAGTCCGCGATCACCTTGCGCTGAGGCGCCAGCTGCTCGATGCGCGCATGCAGGCCGCGCTCGACGATGAACAGGTTGCCCTTCGGGCTCATCGACAGTGCGCCGCCGGTGTGGGTGTCCGAGTACGCGACGGACGTTTTACCGTTCTTGTCCAGCTTCAGCACCGCGCTGCTGTCGTTCTGCGCCAGCAGCAGGCTGCCGTCGTTGAGCCCGACGATGCCGTCGCCGTTGTTGCCGGCCTGCTGCCAGACAAACTTCCATTTCTGTCCGGCGGCGATCACGCCGGGAATTTCGGTGACGGTGTACTCGCGCGGACCAGGTGCCTGTGGCCCGCGGGCACCGGCGCCGCCGCGAGCCGGGCCGCCGGCGCGTCCGCCGCGGCCGGGAGGCGGCGTCTTGCACATCGCGATCAGCGCGGCGTACCCGGGGTCGGCCGCCGACTGAAGCGACGGGGCCGGGGGATTGGCGGGCGGGGCCGGCAGTCGCGGCGCCTCCGTCTGGGCCAGCAGGGCCGTCGCACCCAGCACGCTCAACGCGGTCGTCAGGATTCCCTTCGATGTCATCTTCTATCTCCTTGGGTCGCTAGTTCAGGGGTTTCAATTCCGGCTGTACGCCGTCGGGCAGCGGGTAGCGATCGGTGTTGAGCAGCATCGACACCATCTGGTACCAGCTCATCACGCCAATCAGATCGACGACGCCCTTCTCGCCGAACGCGTCCCTCGCCATGGTGAAGGTCGAATCGCTAACCTGCTTGGTGCGGAGCAGTTCGGTACAGAACGTGTAGACCGCCTCTTCGTCTTTCTGCATCCCGGTGGGGCGCTTCCCGGCCGCGACGGCGTCGGCGATCGCGGGGCTGAGGCCGGCGGCGAGCGCGGCGCGATGGTGCGCGTACCACTCGTACTGCGACGTCCAGTAGCGCGCCGTGATGATGATCGCAAACTCGTTGAGCCTGGACGGCATCGAAGGGTTGAACCGCATCGATGCGCCGAACTGCTGCGCGATATCGCCCATCTCCGGGCTCCGCAGGAGCACGTTGAAGGGCCCGTTCGCCCCCGCGCGCGGTCCGGCGAACAGGTGTTCGACCATGGTCCTCTGCGCCGGCGTCATTTCATCGTAGGTGAGCGGCTTGAAGCGGTCGCCGCGAAGCTGAATGGCCTTGGGGTCGGGCCGGGGCTGCGCGGCCGGGGCCTGGGCGGATCCGACGCCGCCAAAGAGGACGAGCGCCGTGGATAACATCAGCAGACGAGGCATGGTGGTTCCTTTCGCCGTGCATGATATCTAAACTGGAGCCCGAATGACCGTGCTTCTCTGGGTCGTCCTGGTGGGCCTCGTGTTCGCGGCCGTGTCCGCCGTCGTGTCGTGGCGCGCCCGGTCCCGGCTGCTCGCGCGCATCCGTCAGGAGTGGGGCAGCGCGCGGGTGATCAAGCGCGACATGGATGCCATCGCGGACTTCTTCCGATCCCAGGCGGCCGCGCCGGCGCTCGACGATCGCAGCTGGACCGACCTGCTGATGGACGATGTTTTTGCCGTCGTGGACCGGACCGAGAGCAGCATCGGGCAACAACTTCTTTATCATCGGCTTCGGCTGGCGTCCGGCCCGCGCCATGTTCCCGCGTTCGAAGCTCTCGTCCAGCGTGTGGGTCGGGATCAGGACGAGCGCGAACGCGCGCAGATCGCACTCGCGCGCCTCCGCGACTCCGCGGCCTGCTATCTCCATCGTCTGGCCTCCGCGGACGCCCTGGTCCGCCGGCCGTGGCACGTCCTGTTTCCCGTGTGGACACTGATGATGATCGCGGCGCTGGTGCTCGGGTTCGTGGTTCCGGGGCTTGCCTTCGCGGCGCTGATCGGATTCATCGTGAATTTCGTCATCCGCGTCGCCACGGCCCGGCGGATCGGAGTGGAGGTTGTCTGGTTCCGGCAGCTCGGCCCGCTGATGTCCTGCGGACGCGCACTTCTGGCGCTGGCGGACGAGGAGAACGCGTCGATCACGAGCTCGATGAAGCCGGATCTCGCATCGCTTGCGCGCCTTGGCGCAGCGGCGCGCTGGCTGGGCCGCGATCCGCTGGTGGTCGGCGACCTTGCCGGCGTCGTGTTCGAATTTGTCAACGTGCTCCTGCTTCTCGACGCGAACGCGATGTACTTCGCGAGCCGCCAGCTGCAATCGTTGGCGCCGGAGTTGTTGCGCCTGATCGAGGCCGTCGGCGAGATCGATGCGGCGATCGCGGTGGCGTCGTTGCGGGAGGGCACCGACGGATGGACACGTCCGCGTTTTGCGGGATCGGGTGCACCGGCCGTACTCGCCGGCCTTCGGCACCCGCTCGTGGATGGGGCCGTCCCGAACTCGATCGCGCTTGCGCCTCCGCATGGTCTGCTGGTGACAGGTTCGAACATGTCGGGCAAGTCCACGTTTCTGCGCACGGTCGGGGTGAACGTTGTGCTGGCGCAGACAATCAACACCTGTTTCGCCCGCACGTACGAGGCGCCGGTGTACCAGGTGCGCACGTGTATCGGCCGGGCCGACGATTTGATCGCCGCGAAGAGTTATTACCTGGTCGAAGTCGAGTCGGTGCTTGCCCTGGTGAAGGCCGCCGAACGCCACGAACCGCACCTGTTCATCTTCGACGAATTGTTCCGCGGCACCAACGCGGTCGAGCGTATTGCGGCGGCTGAAGCCGTACTCCACACGCTCATCGCCGGGGGAAAGCCGCATGTCGTGCTTGCGGCGACGCATGACGGCGAGCTCGTGGATCTGCTCGGGGGGACGTATGCGGTCTGCCACTTCGGTGACGCTGTCGGCCCCGATGGACTGGTATTCGACTACCAGCTGGCCGCCGGCCCGGCGACGAGCCGCAATGCGATCGCGCTGCTCGAACTGAATGGCGCGCCGGAATCGCTGGTCGATCGTGCGCTCGCGCGCGCGGCCGCGCTCGATCGGGTGCGGCAGGACGAGACGGCGCGGCCCGCGTCACCGAAGTTGCGATAGAGTACCGGCCAGGAGGCCTGATGCACTATCACGACTCAGATGACCTGAAATTGTTGAGAGAGCTCAAGACGCTGGCGCCCGTCGAGTTCAAGACGTTTGTCGAGTTCGACTCGATTGTCGGAAAGGAGGACGGTGCCATTCCGCGTAAGTATCGCGAGTTGATGGCCATCGCCATCGCCTGCACCACCCAGTGTCCGTATTGTCTCGATTTCCACACGCGAAACGCCAAGAAGGCGGGCGCGACCCGCGAGGAAGTCGCGGAGACCGTCTTCGTCGCCGCGGCGCTTCGCGCCGGCGCCGCCGCCACCCATGGCACCCTCGCTCTCAAGCTGTTCGACCGGCCGTAGACGTGATTGAACGCTTCACGTTCTGCCCGCGGTGCGGGCGCGCCATGATTGATGCCGCACGCCGCGTCTGCTCCGATCCGGCGTGCGGTTTTGTTCAGCGTACCAATCCCACGCCGGCTGTGGGCGCGCTGGTCGAGTACGACGGCGACATCGTACTCGCGCGCAATGTGAAATGGCCGGAGGGTTGGTTCGCGCTCATCACGGGATACCTCGAGGCCGGTGAGGAGCCAACGGAGGCCGTCCGGCGTGAGCTGAAGGAAGAACTCAATCTGGAGGCCATCGAGATTCACCCGATTGGCAATTACATCTTTGAGCGCAAGAACGAAGTGATGTTGTGTTACCACGTGATCGCCGCGGGCGAACTGAAACTCGGAGCGGAGTTGTGCGAGTACCGGCGCTACAAGCCGCAGGAGCTCAAGCCGTGGCCGAGGGCGACCGGATTTGCCGTCGCCGACTGGATGCGGGCTCGCGGTCTCGCGGTTGAATTCGTCGATTTTCCCGTTGCGCCGTCCCGCTAGGGCGGCGACCGGCGTTCCGTGGCGCGGGCCGCGCTCAGGATATTTTTCAAACCGTAGTTCCCCTCGTGACAGGCGTACTCGAACATGCCGTAAGCGGGATCGCGCGCGAGCGGGAAGGCGATCGTGAACGGCCGCGTCCACGTCCCGGGGTCCTCGATGGTGGCCTCATACCGCACGGTCTCGGCGTCGGTGCGGGTGAAGCGCTCGACGAGATGGAGCTTGTCGCTGTGATAGATCGCGCGGCCATTGGCGCCGACGCCCGTCCGGCCGTTGAAGTTGGTCGTGTCCACGACGAGCGTATCGCCATCCCATCGGCCGCGCGAATCGCCCATGTATCCGCGGATCGCCGGGGAGAGGTGCGGCCGTCCATCGAGCGGGATCATCCGTGCTTCGTGAATCATTTCGTTGCGGAGAGCCACCCAGCCCGGCCCCTGGACGATCTGGTTGCCGGCGTTGTAGCCGACGGCGACCATCGATCCGATCACGCCACGGGTGATGCACCGGTCGTAGACGCTGAGATCCTCGGGGCCGTTGAAGACTCCGCCGCCGCTGTTGTCGTAATACAGGCTTGCGGGGATGGCCGCCGTACGCTTCTGGCCCTCGGTCGTCATCGGGGGAATCCGCCCGTCCGGCGGATCGACGATGAGCGAGGTTTGCCGCTGGGGCCGCCCGCGCTCGCCCCAGTGCCCGGGCGGTCCGGAGCCTGCCCCCGTGATGATCGCCGCCGGAGATGGGGCCGGCGCGACGAATTCCTCGCTGTCGGACGCCGCCTGGCGACGCGCCTGCGCGGCCCGCGCCGAGAACTCTTCGTCGGACAGCAGGAGCGTGTTGCCAAACTGCTGCGGCCGCTCGAGCGGCACGCCCATCATGGCGGTCCCCGGCCAGAGTCCCTGCAGATCGGGGTCGCCCCACGCCGTTCGCGGCACCGTCCACGGCCTCTGCGGTGTCACCTGCTTCGCTGATTGAGCCGCCACGGTGCCCGATGGATTCAGTCCCCATGCGACAGCGCTCGCCACGATGGCGGCGGCACACCTCCAGCGGGACAGGTCAGCGGACTTCATCAAGCGGCAGTTTACACCCGCGTCCTTCATGACGGCGGCACGATGTCCGGCGCTTGCAGCTCCGCCAGCCTCCGCTCGATGAAACGGTGTTCCGGACCCTGGTTCGTCAGCGCCAACGCTCGCCTGTACGAGGCGATCGCTTCGGCTTTCAGGCCGATCCGGCGGCAGAAGTCGGCTTTCGCCGAATGGGCGAAGTGATAGTCGACGAGATCGCCCCGTTCGAGGATGGCGGTGACGATGTCGAGACCGGCCCGCGGACCATCGCGCATGGCCACCGCGACGGCGCGATTGAGCTCCACGATCGGCGAGGGATCTATTTCGAACAGCACGTCGTACAGGCCCGCAATCTGGGGCCAGTCTGTCGACGCACTCTCGCGCGCCTCGGCGTGGACGGCCGCGATCGCCGCCTGGAGCGTATAGCGCCCGTGGCGGCGCGAGACGAGCGCGCGACGAACGAGCCCGACGCCTTCGGCGATCTGCGCACGATCCCACAGCGACCGATCCTGTGCATCGAGCAGGATGATCTCGCCGTCCTGCGACGTACGCGCGGCTCTTCTTGCATCGTGCAGCAGCATCAACGCGAGCAGCCCCAGGGCTTCCGGCTCGGGCAGGAGCTCGATCAGAAGCCGCCCGAGACGGATCGCCTCGCTGGACAAATCGGGTCGCGTCAACGCGTCGCCGCCCGACGCGGAATACCCCTCGTTGAAGACGAGATAGATGACATGAAGAACGGCGTCGAGGCGATCGGGCAGCTCGGCGCGATCCGGCACCTGATAGGGAATATGCGCGTCGCGGATCTTGCCCTTGGCGCGCACGATCCGCTGGGCAAGCGTTGGCGCGGCGGTCAGGAAGGCTCGAGCGATTTGCTCGGTGTCGAGGCCGCACACCTCGCGCAACGTGAGGGCGATCCGGGCATCGGCGCTCAGCGCCGGATGGCAGCAGGTGAAGATGAGCCGGAGGCGATCATCCTCCACGTCATCCACTCCTTCGGAGATGTCTGGCGCAGGCGGCGCGCTCGCGTCGATCTGCTCGGCCAGCCCTGCCAGCGCCGCGTCGAATCGCGCGCTTCGTCGCAGACGATCGATCGCCTTGTAGCGCCCCGTCGAGACGAGCCATGCGCGGGTGTTGGCGGGCACCCCGTCTCGGGGCCAGACGTCGAGTGCCGCCGCGAAGGCGTCGGCCATCGCTTCCTCGGCGCGATCGAAGTCGCCGATCAACCGGATCAGGGTCGCCAACACGCGGCGCG
>Ga0136846_1231843_pt1 | contig 15090 bp, 11 predicted proteins | sample HopSoiMetagenom2_FD_96841 | JGI IMG/M metagenome (GOLD analysis project Ga0136846, IMG submission 96841) | Grasslands soil microbial communities from Hopland, California, USA - 2 Assembly 2016 (version 4) | ecosystem: Environmental > Terrestrial > Soil > Grasslands | place: USA: Hopland...
ACTCGCCGATGAACAGCGAGACATTGACCAGAAGCGCGCCCGAGGCCGTGAGCCAGAAGCTGACCGAGTTCAGGGTCGGAAAGGCCACGTCGCGCACGCCGAGCTGCAGGGGCGTGACGAAGTTCATGAGGCCGATCACCAGCGGCATGGCCGCGAAGAAGATCATGATCGTGCCGTGCGCCGAGAAGATCTGGTTGTAGTGCTCCGGCGGCAGGTAGCCCGGGGCGTTGATCGCCAGCGCCTGCTGGCTGCGCATCATGATCGCGTCGGCGAAGCCGCGGATCAGCATCACCGACCCCAGCAGGCAGTACATGATGCCGATGCGCTTGTGGTCGACGCTGGTGATCCACTCGCGCCAGAGGTAGGGCCACCACCCCTTCGCCGTCACCAGGCCGAGGACGCCCAGGATGGTCAGGATCAGGACCACCGAGGTGATCAGGGGAATGGGCTGGTCGAGGGGGATGGCGGACCAGCTGAGCTTGCCGAACATGCGTCAGCGCCTCCCCCCGGTTGAGACCTCGCGCCCCGAATGCGATGGGTTTTCCGGCTGCGGGCCTGGGCCGGGGCCGATCGCCTGGGTCGCCACCGCCTGGAACAGCTGCGGATCGACGCCGCCGTAGGTGACGGGGCTCACCCTCTGGCTCTGGCGCATGAGCTGGGCGTAGGCGGCGGGGTCCAGCATCGGGCCGGCGCCGCGCGCGGCCTGGGCCCACGCCTGGAACTCGGCGGGCGCGACGCTCCTGACCTGGAACTGCATGTCGGAAAAGCCGTCGCCGCTGAACTGCGCGGACTGGCCGAACAGCAGAGCCGGCCGGTCGGCCTGCAGGTTGAGCTGCGAGACCATGCCCGGCATGGCGTAGATCATCGAGCCCAGGCGCGGCACGAAGAACACGTTGAAGACGCTGGCCGAGGTGATCGAGAAATGCACCGGCGTCCCGGCCGGCACCACCAGCTGGTTGACCGTGGCGATGCCCTGCTGCGGGTAGATGAACAGCCACTTCCAATCCAGGGCCACCACCTGGACCTCCAGCGGCGGGCTCTTCGAGGGCAGGGGCTTGAACGGGTCGAGGCGGTAAGACCCGATCCAGATGATGCCGCCGATGAACATGATGGTCAGGATCGGGATCGACCAGACCACAGCCTCGATCCGGCCCGAATAGGACCAGTTGGGCAGGTACTCCGCCTTGGGGTTGGAGGCGCGGTAGCGCCAGGCCATCCAGAAGGCGAGCAGGATCGTGGGGATCACGATCACCAGCATCACCATCAGGGCGTCGAAGAAGATGGCGCTGTCGTCGGCCCCCACCGGGCCGACCGGATCCAGGACGCCGCGCGCGCATCCGCCGAGCCCGGCCGCGGCCAGCCCAACAGCTGCTCGACGCGCCATCCGCTGGCGCGCCGCATGCGCCGACCTTCGAGGCATCCGTCCCGTTCCGGAGTTCGATTGCCCTCCCAACCTCAGCCCAACCGGGCGGGTTCCGGGGGCCGCGGACGGAACTTCCCGCGACGGCCGGCGTGGGCCGCCTCCCCGACTGCGCCTCAGCGCTGGCGTGCGGCGGCGAGTTCGCGCGCCAGGGTCGCCACCAGCTCGCCGGCCGGCATGGCGCGGGCCAGCGGGGCGCCCTGCCCCGCCCACTGCGCGCCGTAGCCGCCCTCACCTCTCGCCTTCGCCGCGGCCGCCAGCGCCTTTCCGGCGTCGTAGGTGATCGGATAGTCGGGGACCGCCGCGCCCTTCAGCTCGGCGTCCTTCAGGGCCGTGAAGCGGTTGGGCAGGCTGCGCGCCAGGCGGCCGGAGACCAGGGCGGTCATCTCGGTCGCCGCCGCGCCGGGGCCGAACAGCGCCTCGCGGAAGAAGTTGTCGGCGCTGGACTCCGGACAGCCGATGAAGGCCGTCCCCAGCTGGGCGGCCTCGGCGCCAAGATCGAGGACCGCTGCGACGCCCGCGCCGTCCATGATGGCGCCCGCGGCGATCACCGGACGCGGGATCTTCCGCGCCAGCAGGCGGGTCAGGGCCAACACGCCGAGGCGCGGGTCGGGCGCCTCCGGATCGAAGACCCCGCGGTGGCCGCCGGCCTCGTAGCCCTGGGCCACGATGGCGTCGACGCCAGCGGCGACCCCAGCCTCGGCCTCCGCGAGGTTGGTCGCCGACGACAGCAGCACGATCCCCGCCCCCTTCAGCCGGCCGATGACCGCCGCCGACGGCAGGCCGAAGTGGAAGCTGACCACCGCGGGTCGCGTCTCCACCAAGAGGTCGACCATGGCCGGGTCCGCCAGGAAGGTGCGGTAGATCTCCCGGAGGCCGGTCGGTGGCTCGGCGCCATAACGCGCGAAGACCGGGCGCAGCCGGGCCAGCCATGCCGCCTCCCGCTCCGGGTCGGCGCTCGCAGGGCGATGGCAGAAGACGTTCACGTTGAAGGGGCCGGAGGTCAGCGACCGCGCCGCCTCGATCATCTTGCGCGCACCGGCCGCGTCCGTGGCGGCGACCCCGATGGAGCCCAGGGCTCCAGCCTCGGTCACGGCCGCGGCCATCTGGGGCGTCGACACCCCCGCCATCGGCGCCTGGATGATCGGCAGCTCCACCCCGATCCGCTGCAGCACGCCGGCCATGCCCAAGGCTCCTCTTGCTCGCCCAACGATCCAGGCGGTCCGATTTAGAGCGTTCCAGCGTCTACCCGAATGGCCAGCCTTCGAAAGATGGCCTTCCAGGCGCCGGAACGATCGGCCTCGAACGGCGCGAAACGCACGAGGTCCGATCTTCTACCCAAATTGGTCAGTCCAGAGTGGACAAACCAATTCCGGCGCCTTAGCGACAGGGGTGGGTGGGAACGACGAGCGCAGCTTGCCAATGCCGCCCCCATGAGAATGGGTCGAGCCCAAGCCGCTCGACCGCTGCAGGAGGATCCGCGCGATATGCGTATCGTCGACGCGAAGGTGATCGTCACCTCTCCCGGTCGCAACTTCGTCACCCTGAAGATCGTGACGGACGAGGGCGTCCACGGCATCGGCGACGCCACGCTGAACGGCCGCGAGCTGGCGGTGGTCGCCTACCTGCAGGAGCACGTGATCCCGGTGCTGATCGGGCGCGATCCGCGGCGGATCGAGGACATCTGGCAGTTCCTCTACCGCGGGGCCTACTGGCGGCGCGGGCCGGTCACCATGCGGGCGATCGCGGCGGTCGACGTGGCGCTATGGGACATCAAGGCCAAGCTGGCCGGCATGCCCCTGTATGACCTCCTCGGCGGCAAGAGCCGCGAGGGCGTGATGGTCTACGGCCACGCCAACGGCGCCGACATCGCCGAGACCTGCGATGAGGTCGAGCGCTACCTCGGCATGGGCTACAAGGCCATCCGCGCCCAGAGCGGCATCCCCGGCGTGGAGAAGGCCTACGGCGTCGGCCGCGGCCAGATGTTCTACGAGCCCGCCGACGCGGCCCTGCCTACCGAGACGGTCTGGTCGACGTCCAAATACCTGGACCATGCGCCCAAGCTGTTCGACGCCCTGCGCCAGCGGGTGGGCTTCGGGGTGGAGCTGCTGCACGACGCCCACCACCGGCTGACGCCCATGGAGGCCGCGCGCCTGGGCAAGTCGCTGGAGCCCTACCGCCTGTTCTGGCTGGAGGACGTGACTCCGGCCGAGAACCAGGAGGCGTTCCGCCTGGTGCGCCAGCACACCACCACGCCGCTGGCGGTGGGCGAGGTGTTCAACACCATCTGGGACTGCAAGGACCTGATCCAGGGCCAGCTGATCGACTTCATCCGCGCCACCATCGTCGGCGCCGGCGGGGTCACCCACCTGCGGCGGATCGCCGATTTCGCCGCGCTGTGGCAGGTGCGGACCGGGTGCCACGGGGCCACCGACCTGTCGCCCGTGACCATGGGCGCGGCCCTGCACTTCGACAGCTGGGTCCCGAACTTCGGGATCCAGGAATATATGCGCCACACGCCGGAGACCGATGCGGTCTTCCCGCATGCCTACAGCTTCAAGGATGGCCTGCTGTTCCCCGGCGAGGCGCCGGGCCACGGCGTGGACATCGACGAGGCCCTGGCGGCGAAATACCCCTACGACCCGCGCCAGCTCCCGGTCGCGCGGCTCGAGGATGGCACCATGTGGAACTGGTGAGGCCGTGGCGGGGGTGAGGCGCAGGGCCGGAGCGCGGCCATGAAGCTCAGCCGCCTTCGCTGGTGGATCGTCGCGCTGGTCTGCGCCGGGACGGTGCTGAACTACCTGGCCCGCAACTCCCTCGGCGTCCTGGCCCCGCAGCTCACCAAGGACCTGGGCTTCACCACCCAGCAGTACTCCTACGTCGTGGCCGCCTTCCAGGTGGCCTACACCGCCATGCAGCCGATCTGCGGCGCCCTGATCGACGGGCTGGGCCTGAAGCTGGCCTTCGCCCTCTTCGCGGTGGCCTGGTCGCTGGCCAACATGGCCCACGGCTTCGCCGGCGGCTGGATGTCGCTGGCCTTCTTCCGCGGCCTGCTGGGAATCAGCGAGTCCGCGGCGATCCCGGCGGGCGTGAAGGCGGTCAGCGAGTGGTTCCCGGCCCGCGACCGCTCGGTGGCCATTGGCTTCTTCAACGCCGGCACCTCGCTGGGCGCGGCCATCGCCCCGCCGGTGGTGATCTTCCTGTCCCTGGCCTACGGCTGGCGTTCGGCCTTCGTGGTCACCGGCGCGGTCGGCCTCGTCTGGGCGGCGGCCTGGTACCTGCTCTACGATTCGCCCGCCAAGCACCGCGCCCTCAACGCCGAGCAACGGGCCCTTGCGCCTTCGATCGTCGAGGCCTCGACCCAGCCGCCCGTCACCTTCGCCGGCCTGGTGCGCCAGCGCGAGTTCTGGGGCCTGGCGATCCCGCGGTTCCTGATCGAGCCGGCCTGGCAGACCTTCAGCTTCTGGATCCCCCTGTACCTCGCCCGTGAGCGCGGCCTGGACCTGAAGTCCATCGCCCTCTTCGCCTGGCTGCCGTTCCTGGCGTCCGACGCCGGGGGCATCCTGGGCGGCTACCTCTCGCCGTTCCTGATGAAGCGCTTCCGCCTGGGGCTGCTGACCTCGCGCTCGGCCGGATTCGCCCTGGGCTGCGTGATGATGATCGCCCCGGCCAGCGTCGGCCTGGCGGCCGGGCCCTACGCGGCCATCGCCCTCTTCTGCGTCGGCGGGTTCGCCCACCAGATGCTTTCGGTGCTGCTGAACACCCTGACCACCGACGTCTTCCCGCGCGAGAGCGTGGCCCGCGCCAACGGCTTCGTCGGCATGTGCGGCTGGATCGGCGGGCTGCTGTTCTCGCTGCTGGTGGGGGCGTTGGCCGACACCGTGGGCTTCGCGCCATTGTTCCGCCTCCTGGCGGTGTTCGACATCAGCGGCGCGATCATCCTGTTCGCCGTCCTGCGGCCGGTCCGCCGCGACGCCCGGGCCGCCCTCGCATGACGCCGTCCATCGCACGGCCGCCGCGCTTCCGGCTGCAGGGCCGCGAAGGGCCGCGAGTCACCCTGGCCAGCGAGGCCGGCTACGCCGTGGACATCCTGGTGCTGGAGCCGGACATCGTCCACGTGCTGCACACCGGCCCCGACGGGCCGACCAGTCCGCGCACCTGGGCCATCGCCCCCGGCGCGGAGGACGTGGCCGATGCGGGCCGCGAGCGCCTGGACACCGCGGGGTTCAGCTGCCCCGACTTCCAACTGGACGAGGCGGACGGGCGGCTGACCATCGCCACCGACCGCCTGCGCCTGACGATCCGCCTGGAGGGCCTGGCCTCGACCTGGGAGATGGCGACGGCCGAAGGCTGGGCCGCGATCGCGCGGGACCGGCCGACCCAGGCCTATAATTTCGGCTGGTGGGCGCCTAGCCCGGTCCACTACCTCGCCCGCGATCCGGCCGAGCGCTACTTCGGCCTGGGCGAGCGCAGCGGGCCGCTGGACCGCGCCGGCCGCCGCTTCGTGCTGAACAACGTCGACGCCATGGGCTACGACGCCCAGGCCTCGGACCCGCTCTACAAGCACATCCCGTTCTACATCACTCAGAACGCGGCCAGCGGCCATGCCTTCGGCCTGTTCTACGACACCTATGCCGACGCGGCTTTCGACTTCGGCTGCGAGCGCAGCAACTACCACGGCCTTTTCCGCAGCTTCCGGGCCGCGGCCGGCGACCTGGACTACTATGTCATCGCCGGGCCGGCGGTGGCGGACGTCACCCGCCGCTTCACCTGGCTGACCGGCCGCCCGACGCGGCTCCCGCGCTGGGCGCTGGGCTATTCCGGCTCGACCATGAGCTACACCGACGCCCCGGACGCGCAGGCGCAGATGGCCGGCTTCATCGACAACTGCCGCCGCCACGACATCCTCTGCGACAGCTTCCACCTCTCCAGCGGCTACACCTCCATCGGCCCGCGCCGCTACGTCTTCCACTGGAACCGCGAGAAGTTCCCCGACCCGGCGGCCTTCGCGGCCAGCTACCGCGAGGCGGGGGTGCGGCTGGTGGCCAATATCAAGCCGTGCCTCCTCGACGACCACCCGCTCTTCGCCCAGGCGCAAAGCGAGGGCCTGCTGATCTGCGGGCCGGACGGCGAACCCAGCTGGTGCCAGTTCTGGGATGGGCTCGGCGCCTACATCGACTTCACCAACCCGCGGGCTCAGACATGGTGGCGGGAGCACGTGACCGCCGACCTGCTCGACATGGGCATCGTCGCCACCTGGAACGACAACAACGAGTTCGAGGTCGTCGACCCCAACGCCCTCTCCGCCATGTTCGGCGGACCAGCCCCGGCCATCGAGAGCAAGCCGCTGCAGACCCTGCTGATGCAGCGCGCCTCCCAGGCGGCCCAGCGGGCGCATGCGCCGGGGGCGCGGCCGTTCCTGGTGTCGCGGGCGGGTGCGGCAGGCATGCAGCGCTATGTCCAGACCTGGTCCGGCGACAACGCCACCGCCTGGGAGAGCCTGCGCTGGAACATCCGCATGGGCCTGGGCCTGGCGCTCTCCGGGGTCTCCAACAGCGGGCACGACATCGGCGGGTTCGCCGGCCCGAAGCCCGACGCCGAGCTCTTCGTCCGCTGGGTCGAGGCCGGGGTGTTCATGCCGCGCTTCAGCATCCACTCGTGGAACGATGATGGCTCGGCGAACGAGCCGTGGATGTATGACGAAGCCACCGCCACGGTGCGCGGGCTCATCCGCCTGCGCTACCAGCTCCTGCCCTACCTCTATGACCTGACGCTGCGCCACCACCGCGACTTCGAGCCGATCGCCCGGCCGGCGTTCCACGACTTCCCAGGCGATGCGCGGTGCTATGCCGACAGCGACGACCTGATGCTGGGCCCTTCGCTCCTGGTGGCTTCGGTGGTCGAGCCGGGCCCCCTCGCCCGCGAAGTCTACCTGCCCGCCGGCGCGGACTGGCTGGACTTCTGGACCGGCGAGCAATTCGCCGGCGGTCGCAGCGTCAGGCGACCTGCGCCCTGGGGCCAGCCGCCGCTGCTGGTGCGCGCCGGCTCGGCCATTCCGTTGAACATCGCCGAGCAGAGCTTCGAGCGCCGCGCCGACCAGCGAGCCTTCGCTGTCTTCGCCCCGGCCTCAGGGCCGATCGCCGGGCGCTGTCTGGAGGACGACGGCGAGACCGAGGCCTGGCGTGACGGCGCCTGGGGCGAGTGGGGGCTGGCGGGCGAAGCCGACCCCAGCGGGCTGGCGATCCAGGTCAGTCGTCTGGGTCCGCAGCCGCCTGCGGGCTCGCTGGCCCTGCTGTTGCGCCCAGGTGAAGCGCGGCCGCTTAAGGTCTCGGGCGCGACCGTCTTGAACGACCGGCGTGACGGCGCCTGGCGAAGGGTCGACCTGTCCTTCGATTGAGTGGGCGAAGCCGCCCCTCCCCTACGCCCAAAACAGCGAAGCCTCCGCTTGCGCGGAGGCCCGAAGATCGTCCGAAGAAATGTCGCCCGAAAGGGGGGCCGCCGGGCGGCTCTGGGGGAGAGAGCCGTCCGGCGGGGCGCGGCGTCCTAGAACTTGTAGGAGCCGCGGATGCCAGCGAAGCGCCGGAAGTCGCGAGGCAGGATGACCTGCAGCGCCTGCTGACTGTTGTAGGTGGTCGTCGCGTTGAAGATGTTCGAATAGTACTGCTTGTCGAAGACGTTGTTCACGAACGCCATGATCTCGTAGTGGTGCTCGGGATCACGAATGCCGGCGGTCAGGTTGAGGACGCCGTAGCCGTCCTGGATCGTCTGAGGATCGCCGCTCAGCGCGAAGTTCATCTTGCTCTGATACGAGAACGAGGCGATCCCGACGCCGACCCACGGCGTGCCGGAGATCTGGTGCGTGTAGTTGGCGTCCGCCGAGAGCTTGAACTTCGGCGACTGGGCCGGACGGTGGCCCGACAGGTCCTGGTGGGCCGGCGCCGGCGTCGCCACGCAGCCCTGGGCCACCGTTTGCAGCGGATAGCACTGGGCCAGGGGGAACGACGTGATCTTGGCGTCGAGATAGGCGGCCGACGCGGAGATCCGCAGGTCGTCCGTCAGGCGCGCCGCGGAGTCCACCTCGACGCCCTGGGTGCGCAGGGCGCCGACGTTGGCCAGGCGGAAGTTCACGGTGCCGTCCGGGAGCGTTTCGGCGCCCTGGGCCTGGAAGTTACGGTACTTGGTGCGGAAGGCGGTGACGTTCAGCGTCAGCCGGCCGTCGAAGAACTGGCTGCGCACGCCAGCCTCGAAGCCCTTGGAGGTCTCGGGGTGCACGGGGCCGGCCAGGAAGCGGTTCTGGTTGAAGCCGGTCGTGAGGTCGTAGGTCTGGCCCTTGTGCCCGGTCGCGTAGGACACATAGCCCATCACGTCCTGGGTGAACTTGTGGTTCAGCGCGGCGCGATAGGTCCAGAAGTTGTCGGTGGCGTCACCCTGGTAGAGGGCGTTGCCGTTCAGGATGTCCAGGAAGGTGTAGCTGACCTTCTCGTGCTGGCGGCGCAGGCCGCCGGTGACCGTGGTGCCGGGGGTGAATTCCCAGTCGACCTGGCCGAAGGCGGCGTACTGCTTGGAGGCGGAGGTCGCGTACCAGCGGGCCAGTGAGAAGACGGGGCCGCGCTGGAAGTTCCGGATATAGTCCACGTCCGCGTAGTAGACGCCGGCGGTGTAGCGCAGCGGCTGGTCGTTGCGGGACACGACCCGGAATTCCTGGGTGAACTGGCCCGACTTGAAGTCGCCGAGCTGGCGGTTGTCGATGACGTTCGAGGCCGTCTCGTCCACGTCCAGCAGGTCGGTGACGGTATAGTTGTCGTTGCCGGTCACCTAGACCAGGGTCGCGGGGCCGAGGTCGTACTCGATCTTCAGCGACTGGCTGTTGTCTTCGTAGTCGGTGCGGGCGCCGAAGTTGTTGGCGAAGTGGGTGTTCTCCGGCCCGACCGTGATGCCGGGCTCGAACACGGACGGCGGGATCGCCGGATTGCCGCGCAGGAAGGCATTCGGCGCCAGGGCGACGAAGGGACGGCCCACGGTGGTGTCGCCGTTCACATAGTTCCAGCCGAGCGTTGCGGTCAGCTTGTCGGTGGGGGTCCAGATCAGCTTGCCGTGCACCGCGGCGAACTCGCGGCCGCTCGCCTTGTCGCCATTGAAGACGTTGCGCGCGTTGCCCTTGAAGTCGTCGTAGTTGGCGCTGACGCGGAAGGCCAGTTGGTCGTTGATCGGACCCGAGATCGCCCCGCCGGCCGCATATTCGTCGTCGGTGGTGGCCAGGCCGTTGATCTCGCCACTGAACGTCTTGGTCGGGCCGCGGGTGACGATATTGATCAGGCCGGCCGAGGCGGACTTGCCGTAGAGGGTGCTCTGCGGGCCGCGCAGCACTTCGATGTGCTCGATGTCGGAGAGGTCGGTGAAGGCGCGGGCCTGGAAGGCCACCGGCACGTCGTCGACCTGGATGGCCACGCTGGGTTCGACGCCGATGGAGAAGGCGAAGGTGCCGACGCCACGGATCGAGATCGAGGAGTTGACCGGCTGTTCGGCGGGACGCACGACCAGCGAGGGCGCGAGCTTCGTGAGGTCCGTGAACTCCCGCACGCCGGCGGCGGCGAGCTGGGTGCTGGACACCACCTGCACGGCCTGCGGCACGTCCTGGACGTTCTCCGCCCGCTTCTGGGCGGTGACGATCACCTCTTCCACAGTGGACGCAGGGGCGTCGGCGGCGCGCGCCGCGCCGGCGGCGAGCCCGGCCGCGAGTCCGGCCAGCAGGCACGTCGACAGCGCGGTGTTGGAAAACAGCTTCCTCATATCCCTCCCCTTCAGGTCTGCAGGGCGTTATGACCGCCCGTTCCAAATCGGTCCTACCATATTGGTAAGGCCACCTGCAATGACCGGTATGGCAGAATTGCGAAGGTCGCCGCTACCAGTGGGGTACGGCATGGGCAGGCGGTGGCGGGGCTTGTCTAAATTGGCCTGACCAGATACGAATGACGACGATGGTTTCGAAAGCCGAGTCTGGACGCCTTTACGAGCGGGTCGCCGACGACCTCTCGCAAAAGATCGCGGCTGGACAGTATGCGGTGGGCCAGCGCCTGCCGTCCGAGCGTGACCTCGCCCAGGCCTACGCCGTCTCCCGCCCCACCATCCGCGAGGCGATCATCGCCCTCGAACTGGACGGGCTGGTGGAGGTGCGCCTCGGCTCGGGGGTCTATGTGACGGCGCGCCTGCCGCATGGCGGCCAGGCCGGCGAGACGGATGTCGGCCCCTTCGAACTGCTGGAGGCCCGCCGCGCGATCGAGGGCGAGGCCTGCGCCCTGGCTGCCGTGCTGATCACCGACGAACAGCTGGACGAGCTGCAGCAGCTGGTGGCCGAGATGCAGGCCGAGAATGCCCGCGACGTGGTGATGAGCGAGGACGCCGACCGCCGCTTCCACATGCTGATCGCCAGCGCCACCCAGAACAGCGCCATGGTCAACGCCGTGCAGATGCTGTGGGACGCGCGCGCCCGCTCGCCGCAGACCCAGCTGCTCAGCTCCAAGGCCCATGCCGCCGGCGTGACGCCGCGCATCGACGAGCATGCCGAGATCCTGGCGGCCCTGCGCGAGCGCTCCGCCGACGCCGCACGCCGGGCGATGCGCGACCACCTCACCCGGGTGCTGGAATCGCTGCTCGCCGCCACCGAGGTCCACGAACTTGAACAGGCCCGCGCCCGCATCGCCGCGGAGCGCAGGCGCTACACCGCCACCGGCTGATCCGGGGGCGGCGCCGTACGCCCGCCAAAACGGGCGGCGGCTCTAGGGAGAGAAAGCATGATCGACGAACAAGGGCCCGCGCGGCCCCGCGCTGTCACGCGCCGCCAGGCCGTGGGCGCCCTGGGCCTGGCCGCCTCCGCCGCTGCTGCGGCCGGCGCCGCCACGACAGCCGCCGCCCAGCCAACCCGCGGCCCGGCGAGCCTGCTCTATCCGCATGAGAGCCGCACCCGGGCGACCCGCGACCTCTCGGGCCTCTGGAGCTTCCAGCTGGATCCCAAGAACGAGGGCGAGGCCGGCCGCTGGTTCGAGCGCGGCCTGCCCGCGCCGCGGAAGATTCCGGTGCCCTGCAGCTGGAACGACCTCTTCGACGACGCCCTCAACTACTTCGGGACCGCCTGGTACGAGACCGAGTTCCATCTCGACCCGGCCTGGCGCGGCCGACGCGTGGCGGTGCGGTTCGGCTCGGCCGTCTATCATGCCCGCGTCTGGCTGAACGGCGTCTACCTGGGCGAGCACCTGGGCGGCCACCTGCCCTTCGCGTTCGACGTGACCGGCCTGGCGCACGATGGCGCGCCCAACCGCCTGGTGGTGGCGGTCGAGAACGAGCTGCGGGTGGACCGCGTGCCTTCGAGCCCGGATCCCAAGGCGGGCCACTTCGCCTTCCTGGAAGAGCCCAACACCGCCTACGACTTCTTCCCCTACTGCGGCCTGCACCGGCCGGTGCTGCTGTGCGCCGCGCCCGACACGCACCTGCAGGACGTGACCGTCACCACCGGGCTCTCCGGAAACCGCGGCGAGGTGGCCGTCGAGTTCCAGGTCAGCGGCGCCTGGTCGGGGCCCGCCACCCTCACCCTGACCGGTGGGCCGAAACCGGTGACCGTCACCGCCGCGGTGAAGGCCGGGGCGGGTGTCGCGCGGATGGTCGTGCCGGACGTGCGCGCCTGGTCGCCGGACGACCCGTTCCTCTATCGCCTGACCGTCCGGCTGGGGCCGGAGGGCGCGCCGGTGGACGAGTACACGCTGAAGATCGGGGTGCGCACGATCGCGGTGCGCGGCAGCGAGATCCTGCTGAACGGCAAGCCGGTGTTCCTGAAGGGCTTCGGCAAGCACGAGGACGGCGCGATCCGCGGCAAGGCCCTGGACCTGCCGATGCTAGTCCGCGATTTCGAGCTGCTGAAGTGGCTGGGCGCGAACAGCTTCCGCACGTCGCACTATCCCTATGCGGAAGAGGCGCTGATGCTGGCCGACGAATACGGCCTCATGGTCATCGCCGAAACGCCCGGCGTCAGCCTGATCTTCTCCGACCCGCCGGAGGTCATCGAGGCCCGCTACAAGCAGCTGGAGATGGCCCTCGGCGAGCTGATCCGCCGCGACCGCAACCACCCCTGCGTGATCCTGTGGTCGCTGGCCAACGAGCCGATCGCCAAGCCCTTCCACACCGCCGACCCGGAGCCTCCGGGGGCGGTCGAGACGGGCCGCAAGTTCTTCGCCAACCTGTTCGCGCGCGCCCGCAGCCTGGACCGCACCCGCCCGGTGGCCCTGGTCAGCGTCCAGGGCGGGCCGGCCGAATGGGTCGGCCAGGGCGACGTCATCTGCCAGAACTCGTACAACGGCTGGTATGCCGTCTCTGGCCGGCTGGGCGACGCCGCCGTCGCGCTGGAGCAGGAGGTGACGGCCCTACGCGCGCGCCATGGCGACAAGCCGGTGATCTATACCGAGTTCGGGGCCGACGCCGTGGCGGGCATGCATTCCCAGCCGCCGGCCATGTGGACCGAGGACTACCAGGCCGACATCATCGAGACCTACTGGCAGGTGCTGCGCAAGCATCCCTATGTGGTCGGCACGCACCCCTGGGCCTTCGCCGACTTCCGCACGGGCCAGAGCACCATGCGCGTGGGGGCCCTGAACCAGAAGGGTGTCTTCACCCGCGACCGCCGGCCCAAGCTGGCGGCCCACCGCCTGCGCAGCCTGTGGCGCTCGACCTGATCTGGAGGGGCTGAGCTATCGGCCCAGCTGGGCGCGGGCGGCCGCCTCGGCGTGCTCCACCCCGTTCAGCGGGTCGCCCTGCTCCAGGATGGCGTAGAGGCGGCGCAGGTCCTGGGTGGTGATCTTGCGCACCCCGTGCTCGCGCGACCAGTCCAGGCCCACCAGCTGGCCCAGCCGGCACGCCTTGGGCAGCAGCTGGGCGCGTTCGGCCGGCGAGGCGCGGGTCACCAGCTGGCGCATGATGGCGTTCCAGTTGGGCGAGCCAGGCACGCAGCCCAGGATGTGGTCGCACTCGCCGGTCCAGAAGCGCTTGTACCAGCGCGAATGCTCGGCCGAATCGAAGCGCAGGGCCGCGGGCGTGACGCTGGCCTGGCAGATGTCGGCCACGTACGCCTGGGCCTGGGCCTGCGGGGCGGCGAGGCTGAGGAGGAGCACGGTCGCGAGGGCGGCGGCGTTACGCAAGGGGCACATGGGTCGGTCCTGAAGCCTATATGGCGCCGGCGACGGGGCCGTCGGCGCGGCCCTCGACGAACTGGCGGACATAGGCGTTGTCGGTCGTGTCGAGCTCGGCCGGCGGCCCGCGCCAGACGATGCGGCCGGCGTGCAGCATGGCGATCTCGTCGCCGATGGTGCGAGCCGAGGCAAGGTCGTGGGTGATCGAGACGGCGGTGCAGCCCAGGTGGCGCACCTGCTCGACGATCAGCGCGTTGATGGCCGCGGCGGTGATCGGGTCGAGGCCGGTGGTCGGCTCGTCGAAGAACAGCACGTCGGGGCGCGCCGCCACCGCCCGCGCCAGGCCCACGCGCTTCTGCATGCCCCCGGAGAGGCTGCCCGGGTAGACGTCCAGGATGTCGGCGCCGAGGCGCACCCGCGACAGGGCGTCCAGGGCCCGCGCGCGCGCCTCGTTGCGCGGCACGCGGTCGGCGTTGATCAGGCGGAAGGCCACGTTCTCCCAGACGGTCAGGCTGTCGAACAGGGCCGCGCCCTGGAACAGCACGCCCACCTGGCCGTAAAGCGCCCGGCGTGCCGCCGGGGTGGCGGCAGCCATCTCCTGGCCGTCGATCAGGATCTGGCCGGCGTCGGCGGCCAGCAGCCCCAGGGCCAGCTTGAGCGTCACCGACTTGCCCTGCCCCGACCCGCCGATGATCACCAGCGAGCGGCCGGCGTCCACCGCCAGGTCCAGGCCATCCAGCACCACCTGCCCGCCGAAGCGCTTGTCGACGCCACGCCATTCCAGCTTGGGCGTGGCCAGTTTGGGCATCGCGGTCATGCGCGGGTGAAGAGCGTGGTCAGCAGGTAGTCGCTGGCGAAGATCAGGATCGCTGAGGAGACCACCGCGTGGGTGGTGGCCCGCCCCACCCCACGCGCGCCGCCCGAGGCGTTGTAGCCGTGGTAGCAGCCCATCAGCGCCACGATGAAGCCGAACACCGCCGCCTTCACCAGCCCCGAGCCCACGTCCCACTCCTGGATGAAGGTCATGGTGTTGCGGACGTAGACGGTGGGGTTGAAGCCCAGCACCCGCACCGCCACCAGCCAGCCGCCGGAGACGCCGATGATGTCGGCCACGGCGGTCAGCAGCGGCAGGACCAGAACGGCGGCCACCAGCCGCGGGGCGACCAGGTAGCGGAACGGGTCGGTGGAGAGCGTCACCATGGCGTCGATCTGTTCGGTGGCGCGCATGGCCCCCACCTCGGCGGCGATGGCGGCCGAGACGCGGCCCGCCAGCATCAGGGCCGCCAGCACCGGACCCAACTCGCGCGTGATGCCCAGGGCCACGATCTGCGGCATCACCTGCTCGGCATTGAAGCGCCCGCCGCCGGAGAAGATGTTGAGCGCCAGGGCCGCGCCAGTGAACACGGCGGTCAGCCCGACAACCGGAAGCGAGAAGAAGCCGATCGCCAGCATCTGGCGCAGGGTCTGGCCCAGGAACCACGGGGCGCTGAAGGCGGC
>Ga0136846_1210650_pt1 | contig 15089 bp, 7 predicted proteins | sample HopSoiMetagenom2_FD_96841 | JGI IMG/M metagenome (GOLD analysis project Ga0136846, IMG submission 96841) | Grasslands soil microbial communities from Hopland, California, USA - 2 Assembly 2016 (version 4) | ecosystem: Environmental > Terrestrial > Soil > Grasslands | place: USA: Hopland...
AAATCTCTCCGATGCCCGCTGGGCTGGCCAATGCGTTAACCAAGCAGGAGATTTTGGATCTCGTTTCGTATCTCGAAGCGGGCGGCTACCAATTGCCTGCGCACCTGCAGCATCAGCATAATCACACGCCGAATTGATCTGCATGGCGCGTTAATCGCAGTGGTCGTAGTCGATTCTTTCAGTTACCCTTGGCTTTGACTTTCGGCTTCTTCTTTGCGCCCGGCGGAGACACGCGCTGACCGCTGCGAAAGTCGATCGTGACTGCGTTCTTCTGCGGAGCGCCGGGTGTGCTTCGGCCATCGGCCACGAACCGTTCCATAAGTGTGGTCAGTTGCCGCACAATGTCCGGATGGTCGGCCTGAAGGTTATGCTGCTCACCAATGTCGGCTGACAAGTCGAAAAGCTGCACGGGTGGCATTCCGCTCGTGTCATCACGGTCGGGGCGTGGAGCGCTCCAGCCGCCAGAGCCGGGGCAGAAGCAGAGTTTCCAGTTGGCCTGGCGAATTGCGAACGAACCGTTGATCGAATGATGAACTGTTGCGGTGCGAACGGACTGCGAGGCCTGGCCGAGCATGGCGGGAAGCATGCTCACGCTGTCTTCGGCTGCATGGTCGGGCAATGTGACGCCCAGGACGTCCGCACACGTGGCCAGCAGGTCGGTGAGGCACGTCGTGTGGTTGCTCGTGGCTCCGGCGGTGACGTGCGCGGGCCAACGGATGAGCAGTGGGATGCGATGCCCGCCTTCGTAAATATCTGCCTTGTGGCCGCGAAAAACATAACTCGGATTGTGACCTCTGGGAACCAACTCTTCGAACTTCGCCTGCGGCGAGCAGCCGTTGTCGCTGGTGACAATCAGGAGCGTGCTGTTCGTTAAACCGTTTTGCTCGAGCGCAGCGAGCACCTGGCCGATGGCAGCATCGGTCTGCATCACAAAATCGGCGTAGGGATTAAGGCGACTCTTTCCTTGCCACGGTGGTGTCGGTGCGATTGGCGTATGCGGCGAGGCCAATGGCAAGTAGAGGAAAAACGGCGTCCCCGCTTTGGCAGCTGAGGCGCGCTGAGCAATGTATTCAACTGCCTTCTGCGTGAGTGTTGGCAGCACATTCTCGACTTCAAACTCAGGCGCAGCGGGACCAAGCCGCGTCATGCCGCCGCTGCGACCAAGCATCATCGAAAACTGTTTGTCAACTGTCGGCAGAATTGTGACATGATCGTTCTCAATGAACGTATAAGGGACCATGTCGAGCGATGCGCTAATTCCGTAGTAGTAGTCGAAGCCGACCGCATTTGGACCACCGGCAATCGGCTGACCATAGTCAACGTTCTTCACCTGCTCCGGCGTCTCGATATTCAGCTCGGTAACGTCCTTGCCCGGCACTTTGACCCAATTCATTCCCAGATGCCATTTACCGATTGCCGCGGTGTGATAGCCGTTCTGTTTGAGCAGCGAAGCAACGGTCAGTCGATTCGGCTCGATTAGCCGCGGGCTCAATCCACCGAGAACGCCGCTCTGCAACCTGGTACGCCAGGCGTAGCGGCCGGTCAAAATGCCGTAGCGAGTCGGCGTGCAAACGGCCAATCCACTGTGCGCATCGGTAAACGCCATTCCGGCGGCCGCTATCGAATCAAAGTTTGGCGTGGCGATTTTGCCCTCTCGGTTGAGGCATTTGAGATCGCCGTAGCCCAGATCATCGCACAGGATATAGACGATGTTGGGCTTCTCCGCTGTCTGGCCGGTTAGGTCGATCAATGTCAGCGCCAGAAAGAGCAAACAACGTGTCATGGAATGATTGGGAAAATCAGAAGAGGATTATTGGTCCTGCGCCGGCTCGGTCTCTTTGAATCTGCAGCCGACGGAATAGCTGTTTTCGGCAGCGCGCCGGCACCAGACGACTTCGAGCGTCTTGTGGATGTTGCCGTTCAGCACGAGATCAATCCGTTGGCCCGGGAAAAGCTGAGCGGTGTGCATCAAGCCCATGCCGCCACGGGAAACATCGCGGGTAAGCACGACGCACCTTAAGGGTTCCGCATCGGGTTGGAGTGGAAAGATCGTGGCGTCGGCGCATGAACGGAGATAAAAGCGCGGGAAGCGGCGCTGGTCATCAAAGACCCGGGGCATTGCCCCGGAATTGTCGAAGAAATCGTCAGGGGACTCGATCATCTGATACTGACGGCCGAGCTGCCACGCGACGGATGTACCTGGCGATCGTTGGAGACTGCGGTGGCCAGCTAAGCCTAGCATTTCGTGTACGCACGGCAAGAGGAATTGAACGCTGCAGGAAGTGTTTGGTTGCCTGCTGTTTGTGAGACGCGCTAGGTGCTGGCCAAAATCTGGCGGATCCGCTGGGCGACGATGGCATCGTCGCCCGGCTGCATCATCCACACGCCGACGACCAGCTCGCGGCGCGAGCCAGGAACGACTTCGATGCTCGGCTCGCCATCGCGGAGCTTGTCGGCCATCTGCGAGGGGCTGAGCTTGCGTTTTTCGAAATCCCAGCGGATGTGGAGGTGGGGAACGGCATTGGCGATGGCGGGAACCTGGACTTCAGCTTTGACGTCGCTGAATTCTGAAAGTGCTCGGATGATTTTGCTGGCGCGGGCTTCCCATTCTTTCCATACGGCGGCGTGGTCGCGATTCAGGAACAACTCCAAAGCGACCAACATGCCGACTAGCTCTTCCTTGTTGACTTTATTCGTGCGGCAGATGGAATCGCTGTTGGGGTTGTTGTTCAAGCGGGCGGCGGCGATCAAATTCTTCCGGCCCAGCAGCAGTCCCGATGATTGCGGGCCGCACAGCCCTTTTCCTCCCGAGAATGCCACCAGGTCGAAGCCGATTTTTGTAAAGCGGAACAGGTTTTCGATGGGCGGCACGTCGGCAGCCGCATCGATTAGCGTTGGGATATTGTGCTTTTTCCCGAGGGCCACGAATTCTTCATGATGGATTTTGCCTTGTGGGTCGGAGGAGTTTAGAAAGAACATCATGGCCGTTCGCTCATTGATCTTCTTCTCCAACTCCTCCGCGGTTTCGATTTCGATCAGGCGGACGCCGGCGTTGCGGATGGCGTGGTCGTAGCCGACGCGATGCGACCGCTGGACGAGGACTTCGTTTTTCATGCCGGTGGTGTCGGGAATGCAGCGGATGCGCTCCGGGTCGTCGCCGGCCACGCAGGCGGCGGTGGCTAGCGTCAGGGCCGAAGCGCAGCCAGCGCTGACCATGGCGGCTTCGCACTTGAGCAGCTCGGCAATTCGCCGGCCGATGGCGTCGTGCAGCTCATTAAGACGAACGTATTGGCGCGAGGCTACTTGGATGGCGGCGATAACTTCCGGCGGCATCAGGGAGCCGGTGAGGGCGGTGTAAGTTCCAGCCGCATTGATGCAGGGGCGGACGCCCAGCTCTTTGATCAGATCGCGAGCCGGTAATTGCGTTTGGGCCTGCGCCTGACTGCTGGGAAGCAACAGCGGCAGTCCACCGGCGCCAGCAATCGCACCTAAAACAGCGCGGCGATTTACTTGGCTTTTTCTCATAGCGTGCTCCACGGTCAAAATATGCAGGTCGTACGAACGTTAATTTGTTCATTGGCCAGGTGTCGGTCCTCCGGACCTCGTGCAAATCATTCGATTCGCTTTTCCCCGACCTGACGGGCTATTTCTTGTCGGCCCTCCGGGCCTGCGATTGGTCATGGGATCACGCCGCGTAGGCGACGGCGGCGGGAGCCATCCCAGCGTGGGTCGCCCGTTTCGCGATAGTCGCCAGGCAGGCTGCTCCATTCAGGGCGGCCCAAGCCGTTGAGGTCATAGACGATCTTTCCATCGCGCAAGGTCATTTCGCACGCGAAACGCTGCTTGCCGTTCAAACGCGCGTTGTAGATGTCGAGGAAGCCGAAATCGCCCTTCTCAACGCGGAGGACGGCGATATCGGCAATAGAACCGACTGACAAATGGCCGAGCTGCTCCTGCTTGATTGCGCGGGCCGCGTTCCATGTCGAGCGCTCAATCACTTCATCCACGGATAGACCGAGCGCGAGGAACTTGCTCATCACGTTAAGCATATCCTTCATGCCATTGTTCATGCTGCCGACGTGCAGGTCGGTCGAAATCGTATCGGGAAGAAAACCGGCGCCGACAATAGGAACGGTGACGCGCCAGGTGAAACTGCCTCCGCCATGGCCGACGTCCATGAGAATGCCGCGGCGGCGACCGACGAGCAGCGCCAGGCTCGGTCGGCCGGTCGAGTCGAGCTCGCCGCGGAGGCCGGAATAGACATGGGTATAGATGTCGCCGGGCCGCAGCTTGCTGGACATCAGGTCGAGCAGCGAGCGATCATGATAGGCCCGCCCGAAATCGACCATCACCGGAATGTCTGCGATCGTGCCTGCCTCCACGGCCCGCTCGACGGGCAAGAATTCAGGTCCGGCATAATGAGCCGTCTTGATTCCGACGATCAGGCCTTTATGGCGGAGGGCCATTTCGGCCGTCGGTGAGGATTGCATGTCGTCCAGATCATTTTCGAAACGGCTGCCGCGCATGCCGTTGCCGACAATGTTCAGCAAGGCCAGAACGCGGGTCTTGGCGCGGTCGAGGACCGTGGTCTTGAACTCGTCGAAATTCCGCCAGCCGGAGCAGCCGGCGTCCACGGCTGTTGTCACCCCGCTGCGAAACGTGAAACCATCGGGATAGACGCTGAGGTCGCCGGCATAGGAGCGATCTTCTTTCGTGCCGGCAAACACGTGGACGTGAAGGTCAATCAGGCCTGGTGTGACATACAGATCAGGCACTTCGATCGTTTTGAGCGCGGTGGCCGGATCGATTTGGACCTCCACGGCGGCAATCTTGCCGTCGCGGATTGCGACGTCGCGGACGGCGCTGATGTTGTTGCGCGGATCGATCACGTGCCCGCCCTTGAGCAGCAAGTCGTACTGCTGGGCGTGGGCTAACTGGGTTTGGGCATCAGCGGCCAGCACGATCAGGAGCCAAACGGAAGCTGATTTCATGGCGGTCCTCGCTTTTCCCCGGAGCGGCGCGCAAGTGAATCGTCGCGCCTGGAGAATGCGTTTGTCAAGTTTTGCGAAACGAACTGCTTAGCTGGCTGCTACAGCCGGCGGAGAACTGTGCTGGGTCTGCGGCGCATGTTCGTGGGGCCGTTTTGTGTCGCAGCCCGGGATGGCTGGAGCATTGCTTATGCAGGTGCAGGGCGAATTTTTCTCAGAGCCTCCGTGGAGCATACAAGTGCAAGAGGTGGTTGGAGTTATGTTGATTTGAAGGACGGGATCGTTATTCAGATTATTCACCGTATTCACGGTGGGTGAGTGGTGAGTAGGTGAGTGGTGAGTGGGACAGGCAGGAGGCTCGGCGTGGTCGGGCGGAAGGGGGTCGGGAGTCTTTGGCGGGCAGCCGTCGCTGGTTGTGGAAAGGTCTTCGCCGCCAAAGACTCCCGACCCCGTTGATTCCGAAGTGTCGTCGGCGATTTCTTCATGGGCTTGCTGGCGCCCGGCGGCCAGCTCGGCCGCATTGGCGGCGGCCTGGCGGAGCTCTGCGGCCAGCTCTTCGTCGGTCAAAGGCTCGGCGCTCGGCCCGGCCTCCCGGGCGATGAGATCGGCGAGCTTCAGTTGCTCGATGTTGACGCGGAAGGCTAGCCGCAAGAAGCGCGAGGCGACGCCATGGCGATCGACGACCCGCTGCTCGGTCTTTAGCTCCCTTGGCTGCAGCTCATCGATGGGCCGGCGGATCGTGGTCTTGGATAACTCGGTGGAGCGCTCCATCTCGTCGGCAATGCGAAAACAGGAGGCCAGAATCAGCTCGTTTCGCTCGTAAGTCAGCCAGCGCTGCGCGCGGAGGCGCTCTTCGGCGTCAAGGCGGCCGCCTTCGCGGTCTTTCAGATGGGCCTGCCAGCGCTCGTAGCGCTGAATAACGCGGGAGACGGTGGGCTGGCTGATGCGGAGCATCTGGGCCACCTGGCTTTGGGTGTAGCCTTCGAACTTGATCCAGCGGTAGATGAGGTGGTCGTCGGCGGACGGCTGCCAGCGGCCGGAAGTCGGGAATTGGGAGTCGGTAGTCGAATTGGACATCGTCATGGCAAACCCCTTTCCAAAATGGCGGAATGCGGAGCACGGCGCGAAAATGCGTCGCTGCGCAGTCTCGACTATTAGTGAACGGAATTATACAAAGTGACCTCGCGTTTGAGTACCCGGAGGGGGGGTATGGGGCGAAAAGGCAGGGAAAGCACACGATTTCGTAGGACCCGGCGGTAGAGAATCAGACGGCACGGCGCGGAGGCGCAGAGGAAGCAACGAGAAACGGCTGAAGAGGAAGGAACGCTGTGCTACACTCGGCGGCCAGATGGGTGGAGTTCAGCGAGTCGGCGCAAGAATTGAGAGGGCGGTCATGATACGAGCCAGCTTGAGCCTCGCGTTCGTTTTGGTTGGTGTCTTGGGGATGGCAGAGCGGGCCTGGGGCCAAGCACCCGAGAAGCGGTTCATCACTCCCGACGGCAAGCGGCCGAGCGGCCTGTTCGCGCCGGGCGTGATGGTGGGCAAGACGCTGTATATCGCGGGCAAGGGGGACTACAAGCCGAAGGAGGAATTTCCGGCGAAGGTGAAAAACTGCCTGGGAGAAATTGAGAAGACGCTAAAGCAGGCGGGGCTGGGGCTGGAGCACGTCGTTAATTCCTTCGTTTACTTGGAGGACCACGACAAGTACGACGAGATGAATAAGTACTACGGCGAATTTTTTCCCAAGAATCCGCCAGCGCGAACGACACTCGGCGTGGCGCAAGTGCCGGGCGATTCGCGGCTGGAGATTACGTGCATTGCCTACGCTGATCTGACGGAAAAGAAGTCGATTGGTCAGCCGCCGGTGAATCGGCCGTACACACCCGGCATTCTCGCGGGCGACACGCTCTATGTGTCAGGCAAAGGCGATCAGCTTGCCGATGGCAGTCATCCAGCAACGCTCGAAGAGCAGGTGCGGCAATGCATGCGGAATGTTGAGACCACGCTGAAGGAGGCGGGGCTGGATTTTCGGCATGTAGTGATGAGCAACGTGTTCGTCGATGATCCCAAGAACCTCTCTGATCCCAAGAAATTCGAAGCCGCGATCCGTGTTTACAACTCGTTTTTCCAGAGCAACGACGCGCCGGCGTGTGCCACCGTCGCCGTCGATTGGATTCCCGGCGGCTCGCACGTCGAAATCACCTGCATTGCCACGAAGAATCTGGCCCAACGCAAGCCGGTCAATCCTGCCGGGTTTCGACCCGAGCCAATAGCGGCCAGCGCGGGCGTTTGGGCCGGCGATACGCTCTATCTCTCTGGGTCAGGCGGCGTCGGTGATGGATTCTTGGCTAAGGGTCTCGACGAACAAGTTCGTCAAATAGCCAAGAACCAGGTCGCAATGCTCGATACCGCCGGCCTCTCGCTCGAAGACATCGTCTCGGGACACGTTTACCTGAACTCCATGGACGACTACCAGAGCATGAACACCATTTATCGCGAGTATTTCTCGAAAGGACCGGGTGTGCGCACCACCTTGATGCCCAACAAGATGAACGTCAACTCAGAAGGACGCGTCATTGCAGCCTTCATCGCAGCCAAGACGCAGCCGCTAAAGCCGTAGGCGAGTGCGGAATGCGGAGTGCGGTATGAGGTGAGGGGGCGATGGCTGAGATTGAGATCGAGTGCTGAGTACTTAGTACTGAGTACGGAGAGAAAAGAATGAATCGATTTTCGTGGATCCTTTCGTTAGTTGGTTTGTGGTCGTTATCTGTACAGGCTGATGGACAGACCATTTCCCGCGACCAAGTCATCTTCCTCACCGCCGAATGGAAAGGCGAGCGATTCTCCGACGGGCGCCCCAAAGTGCCCGATTCGATCGTTAGCCGCATGAAAAAGGTCTCGATCGAGGAGGCTTGGGAGACGTTGCGGCCGCACGGCTACACGAACCAGTTTGAGGGCGGCTGGCAGATGGTGCATGACGACGTTCCGGTCGTCGGCCGGGCTTTGACGGCTCATTACATGCCCGCGCGGGTCGAGTTGGCCATCCGGATCACGGAGCGCGGGCACCAGGAAGGCCGGATTGGCCCGATGAACTCCTGGCCGATCGATGTTTTGCAAAAAGGAGACGTGTATGTGGCCGACGGCTTTGGAAAAATCGCCGATGGCACGTTGATTGGCGATAACCTTGGCAACTCGATTTTCGCGCGGTCTGGCAACGGCGTCGTGTTCGATGCGTCCGTGCGGGACCTCGCTGGACTATCGGAGATCAAGGGATTCAATGCGTTCGTCCGTGGCTTTGATCCGTCATTTCTCAAGGACTCGATGCTCATGGGCCTGAATACGCCCATTCGTATCGGTCGCGTCACGGTGTTGCCTGGAGATATCGTGCTGGCCAAACGTGAAGGGATCATGTTCATCCCCGCACATCTGGCGGAGGAGGTTGTTCAGCAGTCGGAGCAAATCTCGCTGCGGGACCGTTTTGGCCATCAGCGGCTGCGCGAAGGCAAATACACGCCGGGGCAAATCGACGTGAAGTGGATCCCGTCGATCGAGGACGATTTTCGCAAGTGGCTGAATGAAAACCGGGACAAGCTGGACGTACCGGGCGAAACCATCGATGCGCTACTGCGGCCCGCCGCAGCCGGCAAGGCACCCTAAGCAATCCTGAGCCTTGCTAGGCAACATTGCCACTTTGACAAAAACAGAGAGCTATCTGCTGTTGTTGTTGGTTGCGCCTTGCTTTGAAAAAGTGGACATTGGTGACAGCCTGTTTTGAACGATCGTCGTGCTGCATCGTGTGAACACAGGCAGTCCATTTTGGAAGTCGAGCATGCCATCATTCCACGCGGTCACTCGGCGGTGCTTCTGAACGGCTGCCTATAGCTATAACTCATTGACACTTAGGGACTTGCGTCCGAGTCTGGCTGAGTTTCACTATCATTACTATGCCTAACGGCTCGGCGCGGCAGGTCAGCCGGTGGCGAGTTGGCAGTTACTGATTGTGACACCCATGTTCACTAGATAGGTCTCGCGCTCTCCAGCCATTTTTGCGGCACATCTTTCGCGGCCTGCGCGGCTCGTTGTCAGCAAGCCGGCCTTACGCGCCGCGTTGGTTGAAATGGCCAGGGCCGAACCTCATAATACCGCCAGTTTGCCCATCTTTACATTTTCGCAAGTTTCGGAAGTTGGACTGCGCACTCTTTTCCCGGAGCCTATCCATGTCGCGCGCCCGCATTTCTTCAGCTCGCCCTCGATCTTCTCACTCGCGGTGCCGGCGCTTGTTCCTTGAACCGCTCGAGAGCCGCAGCTTGCTGGCGACGATCACCGTGACCGGCACGGGCGATACGATTGCCGCGGACGGTATCGTGACTCTTCGCGAGGCGATCACGGCCGCGAATACGAATGCAGCGTCGGGAGATGCTCCGGCCGGTGACGCCGGCCTGGACACGATCAATTTCAACATTCCCGGCAGCGGCGTGCATACCATCACGCCGACGGCGCAACTGCCGTTGATTACCGATCCGGTGACGATCGATGGCTACACACAGCCCAAGAATGATGGAAGCGGTACGCTCGCCACTCCGAACACTTTGGCAGCGGCCGACAATGCAGTGCTCCTGATCGAGATCAGCGGCGCGATTCTCTCGAATAACGGCAATGGCCTGGTCATCGATGCCGGGGCCGGCGGCAGCACGATTCGCGGACTCGTGATCAACAACGGCTGGAGCGCGGGCATTCTGGTCCAGGCGCCGAACACGGCCATCGAAGGCTGTTTTATTGGCACTGATCCGACCGGTCTGATCGCGCACGGCGTCACCCAAGCGGTGAACTTCACGTTTCAAGTGGACACCTCCGGGAGCCACGTCGGCGGCGCGACGCCCGCCGCGCGAAATATCCTTTCGGGCAACGGCACGGGCGTGATCATCCAAGGCGGTTCGGGCCAGTTGGTGCAGGGCAACTTCATCGGCGTGGACGCGACGGGTGGGACCGCCCTGGGCAATGGTGTTGGCGTTGATCTCCGCTCAACCGGCGCCCAGATCGGCGGGACCACAGCCGCGGCTCGTAACATCATTGCCGGCACCAATCAAACGGGCATCTCCGTCAGCAATGCGAGCGGGAACGTCATTCAAGGCAACTTCATCGGCACGGATGTCACTGGCACAGTGGGTCTGGGGCTTCAGACGGGCATCCGCGTGGATAGCGGCGCCAGCGGCACGCAGATCGGCGGCCCGACCGGCACTCCGGGCGCGGGCGCCGGGAATGTGATCAACGCCACCAACTTTAGCGGGACTGGCGTCGTCGTTGGATTCAACGTCAGCAACACTCTGATTCAAGGCAACCTCATCGGCACTGATGTTACCGGCACAAAAAAAATCGGCTTCACTCTCGATGCGGTGCAGATTTTCGGCACTACCAACACCGTCGCAAACAACGTCATCTCTGGCGCCGGCCTGAACGGAATCCTCCTGGGCAATCAAAACACCCAAACCCATGACAATCTTATCCAGGGCAATTTCATCGGCACCGACATTAGCGGGACTAACCTGCTGGGCAATGCCGCCGACGGCGTGTTCGTCGTTGAATCCTTCAACAACACCATTTCAGGCAACACCATCGCCGGCAACGGCGGTCGAGGTGTGAATATCAATGGTGGCGCATTTGGCGCGAAGGGAATTGCAATCATCGGAAATTCGATCTTCTCCAACGGCGGTCTGGGAATCGATTTGCTTGGCGGGACGCAGGACGCTTTCGGCGTAACGGACAACGATCCCAATGCCTCATCGTCCTGCCCAGCGGGTCAACCGGACTGCGACACCGGGAACAACAACCTGCAAAACTTCCCGGTGTTGACCTCGGCCGTGACGACGGCCGGCGTGACCACGATCACCGGGACGCTCAACAGCACGCCTTCGAGCAACTTCCGGGTGGAATTCTTCTCCAACGCGACACCCGATCCGAGTCTCCACGGTGAGGGACAGACGTTCTTGGGTTCGGCAAACGTTACCACCGACGCTGCCGGTGACGCCAGCTTCGCCTTCACGCCGTCCATTCCACTCAATGGAGCACACTTCGTCAGCGCCACGGCTACGAAGCTGGAAGATACCGACCAAAATCCGAATACCGCGCTGGCGCCGACGGATACGTCAGAATTTGCGGCCGATGTCTGCGCTGCCGATCAATTCACGGTCGTTAACACTAACGACAGCGGTGACGGATCGCTGCGGCAGGCGATTCTCAACGCCAATGCGAACGCGGGCCTGGATACTATCACGTTCTGCATTTCTGGCACCGGCGTGCACCCGATCAACCTGACGTCGGCACTGCCGACGATTAGCGACGCTGTCTTTATCGACGGCTACACGCAGCCGGGGGCGAGCCAGAACACATTGCCTGTCGGCGACAATGCAATGCTGCTGATCGAGCTGAATGGCACGTCCGCAAATGGCGACGGCCTGACTATGGGAGCCACGGGCGGCGGGTCGACAATTCGGGGGCTGGTAATTAACCGCTTTGCGGGCAATGGCATCGCCATAAACTCGGGCAGCAACGTCATCACGGGGAATTTCATCGGCGTTGATCCGACCGGAACGATTGAGGAGGGAAATTCGTTTTCCAGCGGCGTTCAAATCGCGACCGGCGACTTCAACACGATCGGCGGCACCACTCCGCAAGATCGCAACGTGATCTCCGGCAACGGAAATGCGTCGTTTGGCAGCGCTCAAATTCGGATCCTTCCCATTGGCACCGGGCCCGCGCCGAGCGGAACGACCATTCAGGGCAATTATATTGGGACGACCGCCTCGGGAACGGTTGCGATTCACCCGCAGGCCCCCCTGAACAATCCAGGCATCCTGGTGGAGTTCGGAACGCACACGACGATCGGCGGAACGGACGGGAGTGACGGCGTTTCTGACGGCAATGTGGGGGCCCGGAACGTGATCTCGGGCAATTCCGAGGGAATCGACATTTTTGGATCCAGTGGCAATGTCACCGACGACCTCGTGATCGCGGGAAATTTCATCGGGGTCGATGCGACGGGCATCGTGGCGCTCGGGAATTTTAGTTCCGGCATCGGTGCGGGCAGTTCCACTTTCGTCACCAATCTGACGATTGGTGGCAGCGTGGCCGGCGCGGGCAATGTGATCTCTGGCAACGGCCAATCGGGGTTCTTCGGCGCTGCGCTGAGCATGGTAATGCAAGGCAATTTCATCGGGACCGACCTGTCGGCTACGCGCGATTTGGGCAACCACAACAGCGGCGTCGAGATCTCGCCGGGCGGCAGCGGCACTCCCAATTTTCAGATCATGATCGGGGGCAGCACGGCGGGCGCGCGAAATATCATTTCGGGCAATGGCCTCAACGGCATTTTGACGACGGGCTTAACGTCCGGCACCGTCACGATTCAAGGTAATTTCATCGGCACGCAGGGCGACGGAGTCACCGCTCTCCCAAATGATCTAGACGGTATTAACTTGCTGAACCGCGCGGCCGAAGTTGGCGGCGTTGCTGCCGGAAGCGGCAACGTCATCGCTCACAACGGCGGCGCCGGCGTGGATGTGTTTGCCGGGCCGAGCCCCATTCTCGGCAACTCGATTTTCGCCAACGGAGGCTTGGGGATCGACCTGGGCGGCAACGGCCCCACTCCCAACGACCTGCTTCCGACGCAGGACGCCGATCCCGGGCCGAACAACCTGCAGAATTTCCCCGTGATCACGTCCGCGGCGCTGAACGGCGGTCAGCTCACAATCATTTACAACGTCCCGTCCGACCCCGCCAATTCGACCTATCCGCTGCGCGTCGAATTCTTCAAAGCCGATGTTGACGGCCAGGAAGGGCAAACCTTCCTCGGCTTTAGCACGTTCACCGCGACCGATTTTGCGGCCGGCTCGAAAACCGCCACCTTTACACCTGCAGCGAGCGTGACCAGCGGCGATAAGATCGTAGCCACGGCTACGGATAGCGGAGGCGTGATTTCCGCCAGCTTTGTTGGCGTCCAAGGCGTGGCTGCGGGGCCCGGCAATACGTCGGAGTTTTCAGCAGCCGCGACGATTCCCGGCGCGGGAGTGGATTTGGCGATCACCAAGACCGACGGCATGACCACGGCGACTCCCGGAGGGAGCGTAACCTACACGATCATCGTTTCCAACGTCGGGCAGACGGCGGTGACGGGGGCGAGCGTGACGGACACGTTTCCCGCTTCGCTGACAGTGACTTGGACGGCGGTCGGGGCCGGGGGCGGCACGGCGACGGCCTCTGGCAGCGGCAATAGCAACGACACGGTCAATCTGCCGGTGGGCGCCAGCGTGACGTACACAGCTACGGCCACGATCAGCGCCGCGGCCACGGGCCAATTGAGCAACACGGCCATGGTGAGCGTTCCCTCGGGCTTCACCGACTCGAATCCGGGTGACAACAGCGCGACCGACACCGATACCCTGAGCCCGCAGGCGGATCTTTCGATCACCAAGACTGACGGCGTCACCACGGCCACCGCCGGCGGGAGCGTCACCTATACCATCACCGCCAGCAATGCCGGTCCCAGCAATGCGACGGGCGCACGAGTGGCGGACACGTTTCCCGCGTCGCTGACGGGCGTCACCTGGACGGCCGTCGGCGCGGGGGGCGGCACCGTAGCCGCCAGCGGGTCGGGAAATATCGACCAACTGGTCAATTTGCCCGCCGGCGCGAGCGTCATCTTCACGGTGTCGGCCACCGTCAGCCCGTCGGCTACTGGCACCCTGAGCAATACGGCAACGGTGACCGCGCCGGCGGGAGTTAGCGACCCGACCCCGGGCAACAACAGCGCCACCGACACCGATACGCTCGCCTCGCAAGCCGATCTTGCGATCACCAAGACCGATGGCGTCACGAGCGTCTCGCCGGGCGGCGCGGTCACTTACACCATCACGGTGAGCAATGTGGGACCGAGCAACGCCAGCGGCGCCACCGTGGCGGATACGTTACCCGCGAGCTTGACGAACGTGACGTGGACCGCCGTCGGCGCCGGCGGCGGAACGGCGACAGCCTCCGGCAGCGGCAATATCAACGACACGGTCAATCTGCCGGTGGGCGCCAGCGTCACCTACACGGTCACCGGCACTCTCAGCGCCGCGGCCACGGGAACTCTCAGCAATACGGCAACGGTGACCGCGCCGGCGGGAGTTACTGACCCGACCCCGGGCAACAATAGCGCCACCGATACGGATACGGTGACGGTGGTGGCGCAGAACGATGTCAGCGTTACCAAGACGGATGGCGTCAGCGCTGCGGTGCCCGGCGCGACGACCACCTACATGATCGTGGTCTCCAACGCCGGAACGGGAATGGCCACGAACGTCGCGGTTAACGATCCGCTGCCTGCGGGCGTCACGAGTTTCTCCTGGAGCGGCAATGGGCACACCCATATGTCGGGTGCGGTGAGCGATACGATCGCTAGTTTGGCTCCTGGCGCTAGTGTGACTTACACGGTCATCGCGACCATCAGCGCCTCGGCGACTGGCTCGATCACTAATACCGTGACGGTTAACGCCGCCAACGATGCCGACTCGACCAACAACTCGGTCACGGACACCGACACGTTGACGCCGCAGGCCGACTTGCAAGTCACGAAAACCGACTCGCCCGACCCCGTCCGGCCCGGCGGAACGCTGACCTATACGATCGTCGTTAAGAACAATGGTCCCAGCGATGCGAGCAACGTTAATTTGTCGGACGACATCCCCAGCAATACGACGTTCGTTTCGTTCGAGCAAACGGCCGGCTTCCCGTTCTCGGCTGAGTTCGTTCCGACGGTCGGTAGCACGGGCACGGTCGGAGCTGGGCTGATCGGATCGTTACCTGCCGGACTCAGCTCCACGTTTGTGCTCGTGGTCATGGTGGACAGTACCGCGCCCATCGGAACAACGATCTCCAACACTGCCTCGGCAACCACAGCGACGACCGAAACGAACACGGCCAACAACTCCGCCACAGCGGACACCGAAGTCAATCTGGGCCTGCCCGAGTGCGACATTAGCACGCTCAACGAGCCGGGAGCGCCCGGCACGGCGGTGATCGCCGACGACGCCGACAATCCGGGCAGCAATGTGCTGATTGTCACCG
>Ga0136846_1218942_pt1 | contig 15088 bp, 12 predicted proteins | sample HopSoiMetagenom2_FD_96841 | JGI IMG/M metagenome (GOLD analysis project Ga0136846, IMG submission 96841) | Grasslands soil microbial communities from Hopland, California, USA - 2 Assembly 2016 (version 4) | ecosystem: Environmental > Terrestrial > Soil > Grasslands | place: USA: Hopland...
GAACACCTGCGTCCGCGGACCGATCGAGAGCCGCGCGCGCGCTTCCGGAAAGCCCAGATGAACCTGTCGCGCCCGGCGCGCGAGCAGGCGCGTCGTGATTCCCGGAAACGCGTTTTGTTCCTGGAGCACGATCGGAATGCCGGCCCGGTGCGCGCGCCACACGACAGGACCGGCCGCGTAGCCGCCGGTCCCGATCACGATCTGCGGCTGTTCGTCGCGGAGCACGCGATCGGACGAGCGGGTGGCGCGCAGCCACATGAGTGGGAGCATCACGTTGCGCCACCACTGCCGGCGATACAGCGGCTCGATCGGCAAGAGATGAAAGGGGAACGGATGATCAGGCAGGATCCGCGCTTCGATGCCACGCTGCGCCCCGACGAGCACGACCTCGTGCCCCAGTTCCTGCACCACGCGCGCCAGTGCGAGGGCGGGCATGAGGTGGCCGCCGGTGCCGCCGCCTGCGATGAGAATCTTCATAACTGCACGTGCGGCGTGCCGCGTGCGGCACAATAGTGAGAGGTCATTCGCTTCGAACTTTCACTTCTGCGCCGCACGCAGTCACGCCGCACGTGAATCTCGCCGGGCTCTGCCCACGCTCGCCAAGACACCGGTGGCCGCGAGCGCGACGATCAAGGACGACCTTCCGTACGACATGAACGGCAGCGTCACTCCGGTCGCAGGAATCACGGCAAGGCTCACGCCGATATGCAGCACCACACTGAGACCGATCATGACGGTGATCCCCGTCGCCAGAAGCTGCCCAAACGGATCGGGCGCGTGCCGCGCAATCCGGAAGCCGAGCCAGACGAACGTGCCGAAGAGCAGCGCGATCGCGAGGACGCCGACGAAGCCCCATTCTTCCCCGATGGTCGAGAAAATGAAATCGGAGTACGCGTAGGGCAGATAGCCGAGCTTCTGCTGGCCCTGACCGAATCCCACGCCGAGCAGCTGTCCGGCGCCGATCCCGGTGAGCGACTGCTGGACCTGCCACGTGGCTTCCTGGGGTGCCGCGCCGGGGTTGAGAAAAGTGAGGACGCGCGCGATGCGGTACTGTGCGGTGGCGACGGCGCCGAACAACAGCGGCCCCGCGGCGGCGCCGAGCACGAGGAAGTGACCGATACGCGCGCCCGCCGTGAACAGAACGCTGCCGGCGAGAATCGCGACGAGCAGGGCCATCGACAGATGGGGCTCGAGAAAGATCAGACCGATCACGGGGACGAGAATCACGACGAACGGCAGCAGGCCGCGCTGGAACTCGCGCAGCTGCTCGCCCTTCTTCGCCGCCAGCATCGCGCACCAGACCACAATCGACAGCTTGGCCAGCTCGGAGGGCTGGAGCGTGAGCACGCCGAGGTTCACCCAGCGACGCGCGCCGTTGATCGTGGGCGTGATTGGGTGCGTGAAGGGCAACAAGGGAATCAGCAGCAGCAGCACGGTGACGCCGAGCAGCGGCCAGGCCCAGCGCCGCCACTGATGGTAGTCGAGGCGCGCAAAGACGATCGCCAGGAGCCCGCCGACGGCCGCGCCGACCGCCTGGCGCAGCGCAAAGCTCGCGCCGACCTGTCCGCCCGCCGTCGTGACGAGGCTCGACGCCCCATACACCGCCGCGAGACCGAAGACGACGAGCACCGCCGTGACGACGGCGAGCAGTCGTCCCTCCCACAGGACTGCTCCCGCTACTCCCCGTGCGCGAGCCGCCGGAATGTGGCCCCCCGTTCTTCGTAGTTCTTGAACATGTCGTAGCTCGAGCACGCCGGGGACAAGAGCACCGCATCGCCCGGCCGCGCGGCCCGCCGGGCCCGCGCGATGACGTCTTCGAACGAGGTGCCGCGCTCGAGCGGCACTTTGCCTTTGAGATCCTGTTCGATGAGCGGTCCTGCTTCGCCGTACGCGATCACGAGACGGCAACGCTCGGCGAGCAACGGTGCGAGCGACGTGTACGGCTCTCCCTTGTGGCGTCCGCCGAGCAGCAAGACGTACGGGCGCCCCATCGCGATGACGGCGACCGTGGTTGCCGCGATGTTGGTGGCCTTCGAGTCGTTGATCCACAGCACGCCACCAAACTCCCCGACGGGCTCGAGGCGGTGTGCCAACGGACGAAAGGTTCGCAAGCCCTCCGCGATGCGTCGCGGCGGCACGCCCGCTGCCTGCACCGCCAACGAGGCCGTCAGCGCATTGGCGATGTTGTGGTCGCCGAGGAGATGGAGCTCGTCACGCTGGATCAGGCGCTCTCCACCCAGCCGCAGCGTGCGACTCGCCTTGTCATACCAGGCAGCGGCGCCCTGCAGCAGCGAAAACAGCACCTGCCGGCCAGCAACGCCGTGCGCGAGTTTGAGAACGAGCGGATCATCGGCATTCAGCACCCACACACTCTCGTCGCTCGCATTCCGAAACAGCAGTCGCTTGTCGGCGTAATACGCTTCCGCCGATGGATATCGATCGAGGTGATCGGGAGCGAGGTTCGTCAGCACGCCGATTTCGGGCGCGAAATTGGGGCTGTCGTGGAGCTGGAACGACGAGACCTCGACGCTCAGCCATTGAAACCGCTCGGCGGCGAGCACGAGATCGGTCATGGGCCGGCCGATATTGCCCGCCGTGGTCGCCCGCAGCCCGGCTGCGCTGAGCAGATGCGCAATCAGGGCGGTCGTCGTGGTTTTCCCATTTGTGCCGGTGATCGCGATGCAGCGCGTCCCGGCGCCGACGGCCACCAGCCCCCGAAATCCGAAGTCGAGCTCGGACACGATTTCCACCCCTGCGTGCCGCGCGGCGGCAATGGGCGGGGCATCCGGGGGCACGCCGGGCGAGACCACGACGCCGACGGCCTGGCGGATTTTCGTGAGGTCGTGCCGCCCCACTTCGACTTCCACGCCCGGGAGGCGCTTGAGCGCGGCGACCGTCTCGCCGCCATAGGGGTGGTCCGAGGCATCGCTGGCGTACACGCGCATGCCTTCGCGCGCGAGCAGCTGCGTCGCCGCCACCCCGCTCTTTCCGAGTCCGATCACGGCGACCACGCTCGTACCGCGACGCCAGGAATTCGGGATCAGCGGCTCGATCATCGCACTTTGAGCGTCGCCAGCGCGATCATCGCGCACATGACCCCCAAAATGTAGAACCGCATCACGACCAGCGGCTCGGCCCAGCCGAGTTTTTCGAAGTGGTGATGGAGCGGGGCCATTCGGAAAACCCGATGCGCATCGGCGTATTCCTTTCCGTAGCGCCGTTTGCGCCACCGGTACGTCGTCGTCTGAATCAGCACCGACATCGTCTCGGCCGCGAAGACGGCGCCGGCGATGAGCAGCAGGAATTCGGTCTTGAGGAGAATGGCGACCGTTCCGAGCGCGCCGCCGATCGCGAGGGCACCGGTGTCGCCCATGAAGACCTGCGCGGGATGCGCATTGAACCAGAGAAACCCGAGGGCCGCGCCCATCAGCGCGCCACAGAAGATCGTGAGCTCCCCTGCGCCGGCCAGGTGCAGCACGCCGAGGTATCGCGCCGCGTCGACGCGGCCGAACAGATAGGAAAAGATCGCGAATGCGCCCGCGACGATCACGGTGAGTCCGGCGGCCAGACCGTCGAGCCCGTCCGTCAGATTCACGGCATTGGAGCTGGCGGTGGTCACGAAGGTGACGAACGCCAGGTAGAGCGGCCAGGGCAGCACCACGACGTAGTACTTGAAGAACGGCAGCTGCGTGGCCCACGGCTGCGTGCTGGTGGTCAGCGGGAACAGCAGCAGGTACGCGCCCAGGCCCACACCGAACGAGATCTGACCGGCGAGTTTCCAGCGCGCGACGAGCCCCTGCGATTTGCCCTGTACGATCTTCAGATAGTCGTCGAGAAACCCGATCAACCCCATCCAGAGCATCGCCACCACGGCCACGATCACGTAGCGATTGTCCAGCCGCGCCCACAACACGGTCGGCAGGAGGGTCGCGAGGATGATGATGACGCCGCCCATCGTCGGCGTGCCCCGCTTGCCGTGGTGGCTCGCCGGCCCCTCGGCGCGAACGATCTGCCCGATGCGATGCTCGCGCAGCTTCTGGATGATCCGGGGGCCGACGATGAAGGCGAGCAGGAGCGCGGTGACGGTGGCGCCCGCGGCGCGGAAGGTGATGTAGTTGAAGAGATTGAAAAAAATGTGCTGGCGGGCAAGCGGCGCGAGCAAATGATAAAGCACGTGAGTGTCTTGCTCCCGTTAGGAGATGTGGCGCAGCACCTGTTCCAGCGCGACCCCGCGCGACGCCTTGAGCAGCAGCAGCTCATTGCCGCGCAGCGCCGATTTGAGTTTCGGACCGAGTGCGCCCGCATCGGTTGCCGTGATCAGGCGGCCCCCCAGCTCCTCACGCAGCGATTCGAACGGGCGCACGAACGATCCGACCGCGGCGACGAGTGCCGGCTTGCGCCGGGCGATTTCACGCGCTGCCTCGGCGTGCAATCTTGCACTTTCCGGCCCTAACTCCAACATCGTGCCGACGACCACGACGAGCGGGCGGCGCTGCCGCCGCGCCAGCCAGGCAGCCGTCTGGACCGCCCGCCGCAGCGACGCCGGGTTGGCGTTATACGTATCGTCGATCACCACCATGCCGTCGATGGCCCGGACGTCGCCCCTGCCCTCGGGCAGCTGCAGCCCCGCCAACGCGCGCAGGGCCGCGTCGTGGTCCACACCAGCCCGCTGGGCAACAGCCAGCGCGATTTGCGCGTTCTCGAGCTGGTGAATCCCCAGCGCGGGCAGCGTGACCTTCTCGCCGGAGTCGAGCGACAACCGGGGATGGCCATCGCGGTCCAGGTAGCGGTCGAGTAAGGCGTCATCCGTAGACTTCCCGGGCAGCGCCGCGGGAATCACCTGCGTGCGCCGCCGCGCCTCCGGCCACATCGCGTCCGGTCCCGTCCCGAGCACGGCGACCGGCACCCCGTCGAGCAGCGACAGCTTCTCGGCCATCACGCCTTCGAGCGACTTCAAGCCTTCGACATGTGCGTAGCCGATGTTCGTGATGACCGCGATGGTCGGCTCGATGATGGCCCGCAGCCGGGCAATCTCCCCCGGGACGCTCGCGCCGGCCTCCACGACGAGTGCCTCGGTATCGTCGGGCGCAGCGAGGATGGTGAGCGGGACGCCGACCAGGTTATTCAGATTTCCGGAGGTCGCGTGCACGCGGTAGCGCGCGCCCAGTGCGGCGCGAATCATCTCCTTGGTGCTGGTCTTGCCGCTCGAGCCGGTAATCGCGACGACGGGCGTATGCTCGGGCAACATGCGCCGGCGCGCGCGCGCGAGCTCCCCCAGCGCAGCCATCGTGTCGACCACCTCGAAGAACACGAGGCCGTCGACGGGCGGCGTGCCGCGCCGGACGACGGCTCCAATGGCGCCCTGCGCTTTGGCCTGCGCGAGGAAGTTGTGCGCGTCGAAATTCTCGCCTTTGAGGGCGACGAACAGGGACTCGGGGCTCGGGGTTCGGGAATCGGTGAATACCGCTTTAAACGTCAGTTTCTTGGGCGCGGGCACGCTGAGCGCCGCGGCAACTTCATCGCTCGTCCACGACCGCCCAGTCCCCAGCCCCGAACCCCGAGTCCCCATTAGTTCGCTCCCAAGGCGCGAACGATCTCGCGCTCATCAAACGGCTCTTTCGTTGTGCCGATCACCTGATAGGTCTCATGGCCTTTGCCCGCGAGGAGGATCGTGTCGCCTTCACGGGCCAGCTCGAGCGCCTGGCCAATTGCGGCGCGTCGATCGACGATGCGGTAGTGCGGCTTCCCGCTCATGCCCGCTTCGACGTCGTCGAGAATCCGTTCGGGATCTTCCGTGCGGGGATTGTCGGACGTCGCGATGGCGACGTCGGCGAGACGCGCGGCGATTTCGCCCATGGGCGCCCGCTTGCCCCGATCGCGATCTCCGCCCGCGCCGAACACCGCAATGACGCGGCCGCCGGACGTCGTCACTTCCCGGACGCTCTCCAGTGCCCGTTCGAGCGCGTCGGGCGTATGCGCGTAGTCACGCAGCACGACGCATGGGTCCACGGCAATCCGTTCCATTCGACCCGGGACTTGTGGCGCGGTCGACAGCCGTTCGGCGACCACCGGCGACGGGACCCCGAGACCGATCGCGCATGCGGCGACGCCGAGCGCATTCGCGACGTTGAACCGACCGAGCAGCGGCAAGGCGACCGGATATGTACCGTCCGGGGTGACGAGCCGAAAGCGCGCTCCCTTCGCGTCGATCCGCACATCCCGGGCGATGACATCCGGATGTCCCGCGTCGCTTTCGGCTACCCCGAAGGTGATGCGTCGCGGTGTCTGCGGCAGCCGCAACCACGCGGCATCGTCTGCATTGACGACCGCCAACCCGGCATCGGCGAGATAGCCAACGAGCTTGGCCTTGGCCGAAAAGTACGCCTCGAAGGTCTCGTGATAGTCGAGATGATCGCGGGTCAGATTCGTGAATATCGCGGCCCGGAAGAGAAGGCCGTCCACGCGTCCCTGGTCGAGACTGTGTGATGAGACTTCCATTGCGACGCCGGCAGCTCCGCGCTCGACCAGCGCGGCGAGCGTCGCCTGCAGATCGATCGGCCCCGGCGTCGTGAGATTCCCGGCTTCACTCTCCACCATTTCTCCCGCCGGATCGAAGCAGCCCAGGGTTCCGATCGCACCCATCGGCCACTGCGCGCTGAGCACATGGCGCGCGAGGATCACCGATGTGGTCTTGCCGTTCGTTCCCGTGACGCCGATGAGCTGCAGCCGCGCCGCCGGCCGTTCGTACCACGTTTCGGCCGCCGCCGCGGCCGCTCGGCGGCCGTTGCGGACGAGAATCTGTGGAATGCGGACCGGCTGCTGCGATTCGACGAGGGCCGCAGCCGCGCCGCGCGCCGCTGCGTCGGCCACGAACTTGTGCCCGTCCAGCACCGCGCCGCGGACCGCGCAGAACAGCATGCCGGGCGCGAGGCGCCGAGCGTCGGCTGTGAGGCCGATGATGTCCGGGAGCGGTCCGTTCTCCGGTGCGGTGACCAACAAACCGGCGCGCGACAGCGCGTCTACGATGACCTGCAGTGACTTGCTCATCGACGAACGGGCGGTGATTCGGCGAACATCGTGACGGTCGTTCCCGCGGCGGCATGCTCGCCTGCGGCGGGCCAGGTGTGGTGAATGACGCCCCATCCCTTGATCACCACACGAAAGCCGCGGCGATGCAGCGCGTGGGCGGCGTCGCGCAACGATTTCCCGCTGACATCGGGAATGACCTGATCCGGCTGCGCCGCGACCGTGTCGGGGACGTACGGCCACGATACGACGTAGGGCACCACACCGTCGGGCTCCTCCAGCGTGGAGGTGCTCCGATCCACGGCCGGCGCCACATTCGCGAGACGCGCCCGGTCGAGCGCCACGGTGCGCGCCGCGAGGGCCTGCTCGAGCATCGAGCGCGTCACCGGTGCGGCAGTCTGCGCGGCGAAATAGCTGCCCTTCTGCGGATTATCGATCTTCATGACGACCACGAGCTGCGGCTGATCGGCGGGAAACAGCGCGGCGAAGGATGCCGTGTATTGGCCGGCGGCATAGCGGCCCGCGACCACGCGACGCGCGGTGCCGGTCTTGGCGGCGAGCTGAAAATTCGCCAGCGCGGCGCGCTCGGCCGTCCCGCCCGCGGCGACGACCCCGCGGAGGAGATCGCGAAGCGTCGCCGCGACGTCCGCCGTGACGACGCGCCGCACCGGCTCGGGATAATGGCGGTAGCGCACGGTGCCGTTCGGCGAGCGCACTTCGCGAATCAGCGTGGGCTGCAGCAGCACGCCGTCGTTGGCAATCGCGGCGTAGGCCGCGGCGAGCTGGATCGGCGTTACCGCCAGCTCGTACCCGATCGCGAGGCTCGCGGCACTCGGCCGCGACCATTCGTGCGGCGGCCGCAGCCGTCCGGGCGATTCTGCCGGAAACTCGATCCCGGTCGGCGCGCCAAGACCGAATGCGCGCAGCATGCCGTACTGCTCCGCCGGACTGAGTCGGGCGGAGAATTTCACCAGCGCGATGTTGCTCGACACGCGAATCGCGTCGGCCAATGTGAGTGATGGCAGCGGGTGCTCGTCCGTAATCACCCGGTCGGGAAGACGATAGCGCCCCCCTTCACCCGACACACGCTCCGTCAGCCGGACCCGATCGTAGGCGATCAGCGCTGCCGCCGCGAAGATCTTCGCGAGCGAGCCAGGCTCAAAGGTGTCGGTGAACGCACTGGGCCGCATGCTGCCGTCGGCGCGCCGGGATGCCACGGCGAGCACTTCACCGGTCGCGGGATCCATCATTACGACGTCGCCGCCGTCCGCCTCCATGTTGTCGATCGCGTCGTCGAGTGCCCGCTGCGCGATCTCCTGCAGCTCCGCATCAAGCGTCAGCACGACGTCGTTGCCAGCGACGGGCGCGGCAATGACCCGGGCCGGCGATTCGTACTCGCGTCCTTCGCGATCCTTGAGGACCACAGCGGCGCCCGCCGTACCAGCCAGCAGGCTGTCGAGCAGCCGCTCGAGCCCGCCCCCGCCGCCGCCGGACCCCCGGCCATCATCGCCTAACCGTCCTATAACCGCACGGGCAAAATCCTGCGACGGATAGAAGCGGCGCAGGATGGGTTCGAGGTGCACCCCGCGCAACGCGCGGATCGGCTGGATTTCCTGGCCTGTGAACGGACCGGCAAACCATGCGTAGCGGCGCTGCATGGCGTGCTCGACGTCGCGCGGCGCAAGTCGCAGCTGGCGGGCGATGGTGGCGGCGTCGCGCTTGGGATCACGCAGCTCGTTGGGCGCGACGCCGACGTGATACGTCTCCTGCGTGAGCGCGATCGCGGTGGCATGACGGTCGTACAGCGTGCCGCGGCGCGCGTCGAGCACGACGCGCTCGGTGCGCTGGGCCGCCGCGCTGGCCGCATAGCGCCGCCCTTTCACTAACTGGACCTGCCCCGCCCGGACGACGAGCGCCACGAGCGCGAGCCCGAGACCGATTTCCACCACCCGCAGCCGCACCAGCGGTTTCGCCATTTTAGCGCGGCCGTTCTGCGGGTTGTGGCGAACGCGAGGATTCCGCCGGTGCCGGGATCAAGATGATCTCGGTGTCGGCCGGGAGCCGCAGCCCCTGGCGCTGCGCGCGCGGGACGAGGACGGAGCGGCTCTGTGCGCTGCGCACGCGCCGGTCCAGATCCGCGCGCCGGCCTTCGAGTGCGGCGCGCTCCTCGCGGAGGTCCGTCAATGCGCGCGCCGCATTGAGTGCCGCGGTCTGCCGGGCGATTACGACCCAGAGCGCGGCGAGCAGCGCCACCAGCCAGAAAGCAATCCAGTGTCGCCCTCTAACGGCCACCGGCGACCTCGAAGGCGCGAAACTGCGCCGAGCGCGCGCGCGGATTGTTGGCAATCTCCGTCGCGTCGGGACTCAGCGGCTTCTTCGTCAACACGCGGCCGAGCGCGTGCCCACGGCAGGTGCATATCGGCTGACGCGGAGGGCAGATGCAATCGCGCGCCCATTCGCGGAAGGCGTGCTTGACGATGCGATCCTCTCCCGAGTGGTAGGTGATCACGCCCAGCCGGCCGCCGGGCTCGAGCGCATCACGCAGCGCGGGCAGGGCGGTGGTGAGCGCATCGAGCTCATCGTTCACCGCAATGCGGAGCGCTTGAAACAGACGCGCAAAGTCGGACGGACCGGACCGCGGTCCCAGTACCGCGCGGATTGCATTGACGAAATCGTCGCTCACCACGAACGCCGCTGTCAGCCGGCGCCGCGCGACCTCCTTCGCGAGTGCGCGACCGCGACGCTCGTCCGCGAAGTCGGTGAACACGGCCGCGAGCCGCTCGGTCGGCCACGTGTTGAGGACATCGCTGGCGCTCGGCACCCTTTGCCCTTCCCTCTTTCCCCTTCCGCCCATTCGCATATCCAGTGGAGCGCCTTCCCGAAAGGTGAACCCGCGCTCGTCGCTGTCGATCTGATGCGAGCTGACGCCGAGGTCCAGGAGGATTCGGTCAGGCCTGAAGGCGCGAATGGCAGCAAGAGCGGCAGGAGCGGCAAAGTTACCTTCGAGGTACTCCACCCCATCCGTGCCGATGCGCGCGCGCGCGGCGGATATCGCATCCGGGTCGCGATCGATTCCCAAGACCCGAGCTCCGAGGCCCAGAAGTATCTCCGCGTGGCCGCCGCCTCCTATGGTTGCGTCGATCGCGCGTACACTCCTGTCCGCCCAGGCCCGCACGGCCGCGGCGAGGACGGGAATGTGGTAGGAAATCGGATCAGAAGCGGCCGTGGGCACGCTCCAAAATAAGAAAAACCCCCGCCTGAAGTGGGCGGGGGCGTTTCGTGAATCCTATAGGCGGGGCTGACGGGGCTCGAACCCGCGACCTCCGGTGTGACAGACCGGCACTCTAACCAGCTGAGCTACAGCCCCCCAGCACCAAGCCCGTTACGAGCGCCGGAATATAGACCGGGGGTAGGGTCAATTCAACGGCGGTGAGCACTTCCACGCCTTCTGGACCTGCGGCTTCGCTTTTTCATACTGCGCGACGAACCCGAGCATCTGGTCCGCAGTCGGCGGGTGCACACGCCGGCCAAGCAGCAGCGCCGATTTGGTGCGCGTCAGACGGTCAAACACCGCTCGCGCAGCGTTGCACTTCACGGCGTTGGAGCCCTTGATCTCTGTCATCGCCTTGTAGGGACCCTGCAGTGTCAGTACCGACGACAACCCGTACCAGAAGCTCCCGTTGACACGAACCTGTTGCTTCGGGCCTAGCGTGTCCGCTGCATTCTTCGGGGCCACGACCTGCAGTAAGGTGTCGAGCCAGGGATACGCTCGGTCATACGCCTGCGCCTGCTGCGCGAGCTTCGATCCTGCGGTCAGCATGATGACCGACGCGGCGAGCCGCTGTGTGGAGTCGCTGGAAGCAAGTCCCGGCCGCAGGTACGGCTTGGCGGAATCCAGCTTCTGGGCGAAGGCGGCGCGCATCCGGTTCAGCGTGGCCGTATCGCTCTTGGGCACACTCTTCGCGGCCGTCGTATCCCACACCGCGCGATCGACCATGATCTGCGCGATCTGGAGGTTGGTGCCGACGTCGTTGGGCTCGATCTTGAGCGCGGCGGTCAGCATCACCAGTGCAGAGTCGTTCTTAGCGCGCATCTCGTACGCCGATGCGCGCGTACGCCGGAAACTGGCGTTGTTCGGATAATGCGCCACCGCTGCCGCGGTGAAGTACTCCAGCGCCACGGTATCTTTCGCCTGTTGGGCCGCACCGATGGCCGGTTTCAGGAACGCGGTGTCCGCGACGAGCGCGCTGTCGTGCTGCGCTTTTTGGTAGAAGACCCGCGAGGAGCAGGCGTAATTCCCTGCTTCGTTGCAGATCGTGAGCTCGAGCTCGAGCAGCTGCGGGTCGCCGGGCGATGCCTTGAGCCCTTCCTGGATTACCGCAACGGCCGAGTCTGGCTGCTTCATCTGACGCCACACCTGCCCGATGCCTAGCCACTTGCCGACGTTCCGCGGCTCACCGCGCGCCTGGGCCGTAAACGCCTGGAGCATCTTGACGGTGTCGCCTCGTTGCTGATAGATGCGCGCGATGTTTTCCCACGCCGTGCCGTTGAGGCTGTCGCCCTTCAGGGCGCGCTGCGATTCGACGAGCACACTGTCCGGAAGACGCTGCGCTTCGTAGACGGTCGCGAGACAGAGATGCGCGCCGACGGAATTCGGATCGGCCTGCAGCGCTTTCTGCGCATCGGTATGAGCGCGCGCGAACAACCCCTTCTTCCGGTCATCGTTACAGGCCTGCACCGGCTCCGCGGCACGAATGACGACATTCAGCTTCTGCGCGACGGCATCGGCCAACGCCGCCGCCGTCCCGGGATTTCCGTTTGTCGCGACGAAGCTGGCCGCCATCCCCGAGCTGGTGATGTCGATGAGGCGCACATCCGCCGTGAGGTTCGTCCCGTCTTTCTTGTAGCCGCCCGTCACGTACGCATGCACCTGCAGAAAGCGCGCGAGCTGGCGCGCCTGCTGATCGTCGAGCAGCCCGTCGCACGGGAATCCGGAGGCCTTCAGCGCTTCGCAGAGCTTGGCCTTGGGAATCACCTGCACTTTGGCCTTCGCGAGCGTCGTAACACGATCGCGCACGGCATCGGCGAGCGCGATCGAGCCCGCGGAATCCGCGGATGACGCTTGAAAAGGCAAGACGAGCAGTCGTTGAGTCGGCTGTTGCGGCGCGGCGAGCTGTGCGGTTGCCGTTGCAGCAACTGCAGTCGATAGCGCCATCAGCAGTGGTAACGCTCTCACCTGGTTGTTCCTCCGTTACAGGCTGCTACACCAATGGGCGAAAAGGGATTCGAACCCCCGACATCCTGCGTGTAAGGCAGGCGCTCTGAACCGGCTGAGCTATTCGCCCGTGGCATTGGGGGGATGCGGCGGTGCTAGAGTGCCAGGCCTACGGGAAACAAAACGCAGTAGCCCAGGACGAGCAGCACCGGCGCGAGCGTCGTTGAACCCTTCGACAACAACCAGTACCCCAGTGCCAGCGAAACTACCGCGGCGCCAAGGAGAGAATAATTGCGGGGCCCGAACCGCAGGCGAGAACGCGCAAATGTTTGCTCTGGCATACAGGGGACGGAGTCTATTCGTTAATCCCAACGTCGTCAAGCATTTGGCTTTCCTCGGCATCGCGGGCGTCGAGCGCCGCGCGTTTCGCTTTGTCGCGCCGCCGCCGCAGCCCGACCAACGCGACAAGGATCGCGCCGATGGCGAGCCAGAAAAAGCCCATCGCACCGGCCCAGGATAGCCAGCCGTACCGGGAGCCGAGGTCGCGCTGCCAGCGCTCCTCGAAATCGCCGGCCGTGACGTGGTAGGTGTCCCGTAGCGCGGCATCAAAGGAGCCGGCGCGGGACAAGTTCGAAAGCAACGGTTCCAGGCCGCGCTCCCCACCCCAGCGTTGCAGCAGCAGCACCGCCGTTGCCGACAGGGCGTACGCGGTCTGCGCATCGGCGCGGGCGCCGCGCAATGCCCGATCGACGTCGTCGAGCGTCATCCGTACGCCGCGCGCGATCTGCCAGTTCAGCTGCAGCGCGTCGAGCCGATCCCATTCCTGTGCCGCGACCGCCGCGTAGCCTTCCTCGAACCAGAGCGGCGCCCGCCGTCCGACGTGCGAGCGCAACGCGATATGGGCGAGCTCGTGACGCAAGGCGTTGGACGGTTGGACGGTCGGACGATCGGACAACAACACGATCGTGCCGGCATCCGGAAACGCGGCGCCCTCGCTCCACAGCGGAAGCCGGCCACGCGTCAGGGAGTCATAAATCTCGCGCGTCGGCGCGAGGAGGATGCGGATCGGGCGATCGGGCAACGGACCGATGCTGGGAAATGGCGCCGAGTGGTCCGCCATCTCGGCAATGGCGGTGGCAAACCGCTCCTGCCCCGGCCATGCTACGACGGTGACGCGACCTGCTTGTATGGCCGTCGGGGAGGGTCCCTGCAGCAGCAGGGCCATGAAGAAGGAGGCTAGTCTCGCGGCGGCTCCTCGCCCCGGGCGACCAGCTCGAGCATCTCCTGACACTTCTTGCCCCAGGAGTTGAACTTGTTCGCCTTGAAGCCGTTTTCCCATGTGGCTTTCGCTTTATCAGGCTCGCCGGCGAACCAGTGCGCGCGGCCCAGCTCGTAATACGCCTCGATCAGGTTGGGACCGAGCTTCAGCGTCTTCTCGAAGAATGTTTCGGCGTCTTCGAACATCTCACGCTGCAAGTACACGAGACCGAGATAGAAATGCGCGTACAGGGTGGCCTTCTTGTCGTTGTCCAGCCGGATCGCTTTCGAGAGGTGCTCGATCGCCTCGCCAAAGATGCGCTTCTTGAGGCAGATGTAGCCGACATTGATGCGGGCGAGCGAATTCGCCGGCTCCTTCATCAGCACTTTGGAGAACGTCTGGAGCGCATCGTCGTACGCCTCGTGCAGCATCTGCGCCCATCCCAGCAGATTCTCGGCCTGCGTCTCGCCCGGGGACAGCTGCAACGCTTTGTTGAGCGCCTGAATCGCGCCGGCGTGGTCGCCGAGTGAGATGAGGCTCCACCCCTTTTCGATGAACGTGGACGCACCGATGTGATCGGCGTGCACCACCGGACGTGCGCCGGTGAACTGCGGCGCCGCTGCCTGCTTGGTATCGGCCGACGTCTGTTTGTAGCGATCGACGAGCTGCCGGATGTCCTCTTTCAGCTGCGTCAGCTCGGCGAGTATCCCGTCCACCTTCTTGAAGTAGCCGATGATCTCGCGCTTGGCCGCCTCGCGCTCCGCGGAGCCCGCGGCCCCGTCGAGCTGGCGCGCGATCTCATCGTATTCCCGCCGCAAGGCCACAACCGGCGAATCCGCCATCACATTGCTCCCTGCAAAGTCAACTTCTCTGCCGACGACAGCAGCTTGTTCGTGTTCAACACGATGATGGTGCGCCCGTTCTGGACGACGAGGCCCGCGATGTACTCCGCCGCCAGCCCTTTCACGATGCCGGGCGGCGACGTCACCGACTGCGCCGCGACCTGCAACACCTCTGTCACCGCATCGACGATAATGCCGATCTTGCCGCCTTCGAATTCGAGAATGACGGTCCGCGTGTCCTCGCGGAGCGGCGACGGCGTGCCCAGGCGTTTGCGCAGATCGACGAGCGGGACGGCAGCCCCCTCATACTGCAGCACACCCTCGAGAAACTCGGGCGCTTTCGGCAGCGGCGCGGGCGCTTCGTACCGCAGGATGCGCTCGACCTGAAAGATGTTGAACGCAAAGTCCTGCCCGCCCACCTTGAAGGTCACGAGCTGGACGTCGTCACCGGAGGTGCTGGCGACTGTGCTCATGCGATGCGGTCGCCCAGCGCGTCGAGGTCGAGCACCGGCACGAGCTCGTTTCCCTCTCCCGGGGCCGCGACGCCGGACGCCCAGGGAAGCGATCGTCCCTGAGGGACAGGCAGTGGCTGCTCCCGTACGACGGCGTCGGCATCGTCGACCTCGAAAGCGACGTGCCGGCCTCGCATCTCGACGAGAACGATCGTCCGCACGCCCGTGGATTCGGGCGCGGCACGTCCCATGAGGAAGGCACCGAGATGCACGAGCGGCACCAGCCGGCCCCGTA
>Ga0136846_1243577_pt1 | contig 15086 bp, 14 predicted proteins | sample HopSoiMetagenom2_FD_96841 | JGI IMG/M metagenome (GOLD analysis project Ga0136846, IMG submission 96841) | Grasslands soil microbial communities from Hopland, California, USA - 2 Assembly 2016 (version 4) | ecosystem: Environmental > Terrestrial > Soil > Grasslands | place: USA: Hopland...
AAGATCCCGGGTGGGCCGATCAACTGGGACCGCAATGCGCGGTTGCTGAACGCTGGCATCCAGGGCGTGCAGGAGGCTGGCCACACCGGCTCGATCGCGCCGCGCATCATGCTTCACATCGCCCAGCCGGAAAATGTGCTGCCATGGTTCGATGCCGCGACCAAGGCAGGCGTCACCGGCTACGACGTGATCGGCATCAGCTATTACAAGAAATGGTCGACCCGCTCGCCGGCCGAGCTGAAGGAAACGATCGCCGAGGCCAAGCGCCGCTACGGCAAGGACGTGATCGTGGTCGAAACCGGCTATCCGTTCACGCTGGCTGGCGCGGACACGGCAAAGAATTTGCTAGGCGAGGACGCGCTCGTGCCCGGCTATCCGGCGACACCCGCAGGTCAGCATAGCTTCATGGTCGACCTCACCCAGTTGACCGTCGACGCGGGCGGCATCGGTGTCGTCTATTGGGAGCCCTATTGGCTTTCGACCAAATGCGGCACGCGCTGGGGCCACGGCTCGGACTGGGAGAATGCGACCTGGTTCGATTACAAGACTCACGAGGCGCTTCCCGTGTTCGAATGGTTGCGGCACAAATACGTTCGTCCGAAGCCGCCCGGCGAACGCGGCTAGTTCTTCTCGCACTCCGCTAGTTTGCTTGGATCGAACAAGACTTTGAACTCGAGGAAGTCCGCTTGCAGCTGCTTTCGCTCCTCAGCGGTGCGCAGGGTAACCGATTCCGTGGACGTCACCCTTCCGCCGTCCTTCATGTAAAATGGCCGATTGTAGTCGTAATCGGTCCGCATTGCGGTCAGCAGGCGGGATCCGAACGTGAACGTCCAACCGGTCTTTCCCATTTCACCATAAAGCAGCACGTCAATCCTGCACGGAGCGAGAGCCGCGCGGGTCGCACGATAGAGCTTCCCTTCACCTCCCTCGGTCGACTTCTCCCAGATATCAATGTGCTGGAGCAAAACCGGTTTAGGGCGAGCGGCGAACGCGGTCGTTGCTGAAAAGATCAGTAAGCAGAAGCCGGCGAGAATTCTCACGCGCCTATCCGCCAGTTCACCACCAGGTCGCGTAGAGCGCGATCAGGATCAGGATCACGCCAAGTGCGCCGATGTTGAATCCGGTGCTCGTCTTGTAGCGCACGTTGGCGGTGTCGATCTTGTCGACGTCGGGTCGCTGCGGAGTGACGAGGCTCACGACCACCGCAAGCACCAGGGAAACTACGAACACCACGCCCATGCGGTTGATGAACGGCGTCAGATAGTCGTTCATGCCCTGCGAGATGGACGCGCTCGGCAGCGTGTATTTCATGATCGTCGACAGCGCGACCGAGGTCACCGCGGCGACAATCGCTCCAGCTTCCGTCGCCCGTTTCCAGAACAGGCCCAGCAGGAAGATGACGGTGATGCCCGGCGTGAAGAATCCGGAGAATTCCTGAATGAACTGGAACGCCTGTTCGGAGCTTCCGATCAGCGGCCGCGCGAGGATGATGGCGATGATGATCGCGATCATTGCCGTAATCCGGCCGACGAGCACGAGGTGCTTTTCCTCGCTGGTGCTCTCGCCTCGGTCGTCCTCTGCCTTGGTCCGCTCGCCGCGGAACTTGGCGTAGAGGTCGAGGGTGAAGATGGTCGCGATCGAATTGATCTTGGAAGCCGTCGACGCGATGATCGCCGCGACCAGCGCCGCGAAGACGAGGCCGAGCAGGCCCGGCGGCAATAGTCGCATCATCGTTGGATAGGCTTCGTCGGGCTTGGGCAGGGTCGGCGACAGCACGACCGCCGCGATGCCGGGAAGCACGATGATCACCGGCATCAGCAGCTTCAGGAAGGCGGCGAAGATCACGCCCTTCTGCGCTTCGTCCAGGCTCCGCGCCGCAAGCGCGCGCTGGATGATGTACTGGTTGAAGCCCCAGTAAGCGACGTTCGCGATCCACATGCCGCCGATGAGGACGCTGAGGCCCGGCAGGTCGATGTAATGCGGGTCGCCCTTCTTCAGGATCATGTGGAAATGGTCGGGCGCGGTCGTGACCAGCTGGTTCCAGCCAGCCATCACGCTGCCGTTGCCGATCTGGGTGAGCGTGAGGAACGCGACCACCAACCCGCCGAGGACCAGCAGCGTCACCTGCACGATGTCGGTCAGCGCCACCGCCTTCAGGCCGCCGCGGATCTGGTAGAGCAGGGCGAATGCACCGAGGATGATCAGCGCGACGTCCTGGTTGATGCCCGCGACCTTGTTCACCGCGATCGACCCGAGCCAGATGATCGAGGTCAGGTTCACGAAGACGTAAAGGGCGAGCCAGAAGATCGCCATCAGGATCGGCAGCACCCGGCCGTACCGCCGCTCGAGGAACTGCGGCATCGTGTAGATGTGGTTCTTGAGGAAGATCGGCAGGAAGAACTTGCCGACGATCAGCAAGGTCAGTGCCGCCATCCATTCGTACGACGCGATCGCTAGGCCGATGGCATAGCCGGAGCCCGACATGCCGACGATCTGCTCGGCGGAAATGTTGGCCGCGATCAGCGAGGCGCCGATCGCCCACCACGGCAAATTCTTGGAGGCGAGGAAGTAGTCGGAGGTGTCCTTGGTGTGCCCGGCCTTTTCGCGGCTGACCCACTGCGCGAGGCTGAAGATGCCGATCGCGTAGATGATGACGACAGTGAGATCGATCGCTGAAAGGCTCATGGAAGCTCCCTCTCCCCAGAGGATTTGGTCGCGAACCTAAACGAGACTTGGCCGCTGTCTAGCGGCGACGGATTATTCTTTCAGGACTACGCTCTCGTACGGTTTGAGGACGCCTTTGGAGCGGTTCGTGCGCAGGCCCTTCGCATCGAATACCGCCGGCTTGTTCGACAGGTTCACGATGATCAGGAAGCGCTCGCCTCCGCCAATTCGCTCGATCATCAGGTCGTTGGGGCCGGTCTGGATGACGCGCTGAGCGCCGGTGCGAAAGGCTGCGTGCTGGGCGCGCAGCTTCAGCAACATCCGATAGTGGTTGAGCAATGAGTTGGGGTCGCGATCTTCTTCCGCCACCGAGATCCCGTCGTTGTCCTTTGCGGAGCGCTCCGTCCAATAAGACTTCGGGCCCTTGTACCAATTGGCCTGGCCCGGCGCCTCGACCTTCGCGTTCCACTCGAACGCCTCCCGGTTGCCGATGTCTTTCTCGTCGGACTTGTACTCGGGGCGGGCGATGCCGCGCATGCCGAGCTCTTGCCCGTAATAAATGAGCGGCGTGCCTTTGAGCAGGATGCCGAGTGTCGCCGCCGTGCGCAGCTTCTCCGGCGTCATGCCGGCGTCCGACGCGACGCGGGGCATGTCGTGGTTCTCGACGAACACCAGCTCATGCTTGCCGGCCGGGATTGCCGTTGCAGTCTTGTCGATCGCCTCGACGATCTTGGCCTTGTCGAACGTGCGGACCGCGTTGGCGATTGGAAAAGCGAAGGCCGCGTCGACGTGGCCGCGGTGCAGGAAATCGCCGCCGTAACCCCAGTCCCATTGTTCGGCGATCAGGTGCAGTTTCGGGTTCTTCGCTCGGAGCCTGGCGAACACCGGCTGCCAGAAACTGTCGAACAGGTTGGTCATGATGTGCTTGTTGTCGAGGTCGTCCATCATGTGGTCGAGCCGGAAGCCGTCGACCCCGTCCACAAAATTGCCGTCGCCGTTCGGATCGACCCAGCGCAGCAAATAATCGGTCGCCCAGGCGCGGACTTTCGGCGATTTCATGTTGACCGTGGTGATGCCGGTCTCGCCGCCCGGGAAACGCGCGGCCATGGTGATCCCGAACGGGCCTTCCTCGGGCTTCGTATTGTTCGGCCCGTGGAAGATCAGGAAGTCGCTGTAGGGCGAGGCCGGGTTGCCCAGCGCCGATTTGAACCAGGGATGGTCGTAGGCGACGTACTGGAATTCCTCGTCGAGGTAGATCTTCATACCGCGGGCATGGATCGCCCGGACGAGGCTCCGGTAATCTGCCATCGTCCCGAACTCGGGATCGACGCCCTCGAAATCCCTCGCGAAGTAATTGTGGTAGAAAGGCGAGGGGTAGATCGGCGTCAGCAGGATCGAGGTGACGCCCAGCCGCTGCAGGTAAGGCAGGCTCTGCTCGATGCCCTTCAGGTCGCCTTCGCGGTCGCCGTTGCTGTCGCGCATCGAGCGCGTGAACATCTGGTAGAAAACTTCGTCGTCGAAGCTGGCCGGTGTAGCGCTTGCCGGTGACGGAACGAGAAGCGCCGCTACCGCGAGCAGCGCCGGCCACAGCCTCACGCGGCGAGCCTGCCGAAATCGGGGATGCGGTTCCAGCGCATCGGCGCGACACCGCCGTCGTCGGGCGGAAGCAAATGCGCGATCCGGCGCTTCAGCGGCTCGGGCCAGTGGAGGAACGTCCGCGGCGCCGCGACGCTCGAAGGAATGTCGTCGCCGCGCATGAAGCCCTTGTAGGCGAGCGCGCGCATCTCCGGCGGCATGCTGCTCCAGTGCGGCATGAACCACAGGGTCAGCAGCGGTCGCTCTTCATCCGTCTGGTTGGCAAAGGCCCCGTGGATCAACCGCGCATCGCCAATCAGCACGTCGCCAGCCGTCACCGGCACCGCGACCTGATCCGGATCGTTGGCATAAGCCGGATTGGTCGGGTCCTTGTACCCCTGCATGCCTTCCGAATGCGCGGTGTCGAGGTGATGAAGCGGGTGATCGTGGCGGTGCGATCCGGGAATGACACGGAGGCAACCGTTATCGACGCGAGTGTTCGTCAGATAGATCATCGCGAACAACTGGTTGCCGCGAGGGGAATAAGCGCTCTCGTCGTCCCAGCCCCACCAGTCCTGGTGCCAGAACAACGGCGGCCCTTTGCCGGGCTTAGATATCAGGAACCCGCCCGTGAAGCGCGGATCCGTCGCGCCGCATTCGCGCAGCAGCGCCAGCAATTCCGGAGCGGCGATGACGTCCGCATATTCCGGATTGTCGGCGAGGTGGATCAGCGAGCCGTTCGATTTCACCGCATCGCGCGATTCCGCCGTTTCCCGAAACAAGGTCGCGTGCGCCTTCAGCAGCAGCGAGTCCATGAACTCCGGGCTGAACACGCCACGCGCCTGGATGAAGCCTTTGTCCTCAAGCTCGTCGGCGAGCCGCGAGCGTTCCACTATCGTCGCCATGAATGCGACGATAGAACGACTATGCCTGCAAGTCAGCGGGTTAGTGCTTTCGAGGGGGAGCGGATGGACGCGAGATCGAAAACCGAGAAGCCGCGGCAGTCGCTCGCGTCGCTGTGGAACATCTCGTTCGGCTTCTTCGGAATTCAGATCGGCTTCGCGCTTCAGACGGCGAACATGAGCCGCATCTTCCAGTCGCTCGGATCGAGCCTGGACGACCTTCCTGCGCTTTGGATCGCGGCGCCGCTGACGGGGCTGTTGGTCCAGCCAATCGTGGGTCATCTGTCGGACCGGACATGGCTCGGTCGACTGGGACGGCGGCGACCTTATTTCATCGGTGGCGCGATCCTCGCCGCACTGTCTCTGGTGCTGATGCCCCTGTCGACGCAGCTGCTCATGGCGGCGATCCTGCTGTGGGCGCTCGACGCCAGCCTTAACATCACGATGGAGCCGTTCCGCGCCTTCGTTGGCGACATGCTCCGCAAGGACCAGCATACCGCCGGGTATGCCGTGCAGACTGCCTTCATCGGCGCGGGCGCGGTGCTCGGCTCTATCTTTCCTTACGAGCTCGACCGCTGGGGGGTATCGAACGTCGCGGGCGCGAGCGGCATTCCGGAGACGGTGAAGATCAGCTTCTGGGTCGGCGGCATTGCCCTGTTCCTCGCGGTGCTTTGGACCGTGCTGACGACGACGGAATATTCACCCGAGGAGATGGCGGCGTTTGGTGAGAGCGCCGATCATCCCGACGGCGACCAGACGATCCGCGCGCTGGCCTCGCGGTCCGTTGGCTCGAGCCTCGTGTGGATCGCAGCAGGCGTGCTCGTCGTGATGGGCGTTCTGGAACTCGCACTCGAGAAGGAAATGTACGTCCTGGGCGGCCTATTGATCGCCTACGGCCTCGCGAGCATTGCCGGCATCCAGCTCGCCAAGGCTGGCCGCCAGAACAACATGCTTGCAAACATCGTCGGAGACTTTTCCGGCATGCCGACGGTGATGAAGCGGCTCGCGCTGGCCCAATTCTTCAGCTGGTCGGCGCTGTTTATCATGTGGATCAACACCACGCCTGTCGTCGCCGACAACTTCTATCACGCACCCGATCCGGCGAGCGCCGCCTACCAGGAGGCGGGGAACTGGGTCGGTGTCCTGTTCTCCGTCTACAATGGCGTCGCCTGCATTGCCGCATTGGCAATCCTGCCGTGGCTGGCAAAGTCGATCGGCAAGGCACGGACTCACATGCTGTGCCTGCTCGCGGGCGCGGCTGGGTATTTGAGCTTCCTCGTTATCAAAGATCCGAAGGTCTTGATCGTGTCCGAGATCGGCATCGGCATCGCCTGGGCGTCGATCCTCGCCATGCCTTACGCGATCCTCGCGAGCAGCCTGCCGCAGCGGAAGCTCGGCATCTACATGGGCCTGTTCAACGCCTTCATCGTCATTCCGCAGCTGCTCGTCGCGACGGTGATGGGGACGATCATGAAAACGTTTTTCCCGGGCCAGCCGATCTGGACGATGCTTGCGGCCGGGATCGTGATGGTGCTTGCTGCCCTCGCGATGCTGCGTGTTCCGGACGATCGGGCAGCCTAACAGCCGCTTGCGTCCGCTGCCGAGAGGCTCCAAGCGGGCTCAGATGGCCAAGAAGCAATCCGTCGAAGCGATCGTCGACCAGCTCTGCGCGATCTTTGATGAATCGGTCGCGAATCTCCGCAAGGCGCTGGCGCTCTACATCGAGAACGGGACCCGGCCCGACCCGAAAGCTCGCGCCAAGGGCTGCTTCGCCTATCCCGAATTGCGGATCGATTATCATCCGACCGCGCCGCAGCCGGAACTGTCGCCGACGCGCGCTTTTGCGCGGTTGAATGAGCCGGGAAGTTACGCCTCGACCATCGCCCGGCCGGAGCTGTTTCGGGAATATCTGACGGTCCAGCTTCAGCATTTGATCGACGATTATGGGGTGCAAATTTCGGTCGGCCGTTCGGCAAGCGAAATACCGTATCCTTACGTCATCGACGAGAGCGGCATCGAGCTTGGCAATATCAGCACGACCGAGCTGTCCCGCTGGTTCCCGGCCAATGAGCTGGTCGCGATCGGCGACGAGGTCGCTGACGGCCTTGGGCTGCAGAAATCGTCGGAGACGCGGCCGCTGGCGCTGTTCGATGCGCCGCGCACCGACTTCAGCCTCGCCCGGCTGAAGCATTACACCGGAACGCCGGTCGAGCATTTCCAGCACTGGGTGCTCTTCACCAATTACGTCCGCTACGTTGACGAGTTCGTCGGCTTCGCGATCGACGCGCTGCGCCGCAAGGACAGTCCGTATCTTGGCTTCTCGGTGCCGGGCGCGTTCTACGAGCGCGGCCAGCTTGAGAATGCCGAAGCTGAGATCGCGGCGGGCCGCTGGCGGCGCCACCAGATGCCGGCCTACCACCTCATGGCGGAGAACGGCGACGGTATCACTCTCGTCAACATTGGGGTCGGGCCGTCCAACGCGAAGACGATCTGCGACCATATCGCGGTGCTCAGGCCCGAAGTGTGGCTGATGATCGGGCACTGCGGCGGCCTGCGCCCGAGCCAAACGATCGGCGATTACGTGCTCGCCCACGCATACCTTCGCGACGACCATCTGCTCGACGACGTGCTTCCGCCGGAGATCCCGGTGCCCGCGATCGCCGAAGTTCAGCGTGCTCTGTTCGAAGCGGCGATGAAGGTTACCGGCGAGGACGAGGATGACCTCAAGCGCCGCCTCCGCACCGGCACTGTCGTCACCACCGACGACCGCAATTGGGAGCTTCGCTACACAGCCTCGTCGATGCGTTTCAACCAGAGCCGGGCGGTGGCGATCGACATGGAATCGGCGACGGTTGCCGCACAAGGTTACAGGTTCCGCGTACCCTACGGGACCTTGCTCTGCGTGTCGGACAAGCCGCTGCATGGGGAGCTGAAGCTGCCGGGGCAGGCGAATGCCTTTTACGAGCGCGCGATTAGCCAGCATTTGCGCATCGGAATCGAGACTTTGACCCTATTGAAGCGCGAAGGCGACGATCTTCACAGCCGGAAGCTGCGGAGCTTCGATGAGCCGCCGCTGCGTTAGGTCGTGATGCGGATGCGGTTGGGCGTCGGCGGTGTCTGGCCCTTGGCGATCCAATCCACCAGCGCGTCGAGATCGATGAGCCCGGTATCCGTGACTTCAGTCCCGGCGGTGAAGCCGGTGAGGCTGTCGCCGCCCGACGCGAGATAATTGTTCACGACGACGCGGTAGCGGCCTTCCGGGGTTGTCGGCTTGCCGTTTAAACGCATGTCGGAGACGCGCTGGTTCTCGGGTTTGCGGATATCGACCGCGTAGGTGAAGCCTGCGGACGAAGCCAAGGCTGCGGGCCGGGTCATCTTCGGCCGCAGCGGGATCGCATATTGCTGCTCCAACACGCTCTTCAACTGCGCGCCGGTCAGCGTCATCACCACGAGGTTATTGCCGAACGGCATCATCGCGAACGCGTCCTTGTATTTCACGTTGCCCGCGGGAAGGTCCACGCGGACGCCGGTCGCATTCACCAGCGCGATCTGCGCCGTGCCCTTGGTCGCGGCGAGCATAGAATCAGCGATCAGGTCCGCGGCGGGGCTTTCGCCGTCCTCGTCGCTCTTCTTGGCGATCGCGGTCAGGTGGCCGATGACCTTGTTGGCGATCGGTCCGACCGCGGTCGCGTAACGATCGACGAGCGCTTTGACCCCGGCATCCTGTTCGCCGTTGCCGACCACGATGTTGGTTGCGCTCTGGTCGATGAGGTGATGGGTCGCCGGATCGAAGTCGAGCCGGAGGTCGGTTACGAAATAGCCGTATTTGCCGGCGCTGGTGAGAAGCCGCCCGCTGCCGATCTGCGCGTTGCCGTGGCAGACATAAGCCCAGTGCGTGTGACCCGAGATGACGGTCGTTATCGCGGGACTCAGCTTCGGGAGGATTGGCAGGATGTCGCCATAGAGTCCCTCGCAGCCGTTTCCGCTCGTGAAGTTAGTCGTCTTGCCACCCTGGTGAACGAGCAGGACGATCGCGTCGGCGCCCTCGGCCTTGAGCTTCGGGACGAGAGCATTGGCCGTCTCCGCTTCATCCTTGAAATCGACACCCGCGACCCCCGACGGAGTCACGAGGTTCTTCGTCCCCTTCAGCGTCATGCCGATGAAGCCAATGCGGATTGGACCGGCCGTCGTCTGGAAGGTCTTCACCCCCGTCGATGGGAAAATTGTCGATCCGTCAGGCTGCACCACGTTCGCCGCAAGGTAGTGAAACCGCGCGCCGCTGAACGGCTCAACGGCGCAGGGCGTCCGTAACGTGTTCTTCGCACAGCCACCGTCCTGCATGCGCTTCAGTTCGGCGACGCCCTTGTCGAATTCGTGATTGCCGACCGAATTGAATTCGAGCCCGAGCATGTTCATCGCGTCGATGGTTGGCTCGTCGAGATAATTGGCAGAAATGAGGGGCGACGCGCCGATCGTGTCGCCCGCCGACACCGTCACCGTATTCGCATGGCCCACGCGCAGCTGGTTCAGTGCCGCCGCCAGATGAGCCGCGCCCCCCGTGACGATCTTGCGCTTGATCCCGTCAACTCCAGTCACTTCGACCGGCGGTGGCGTTTCGATATTCCCGTGGAAGTCGTTGAACGCGAGGATCTGCACCTCGACCGGACTCGCCGCGACTGTCGGCGCCGGAGGCGATATCGGAACGGTCGAGCATCCCGCCGCGAGGAACGCCGCGACGGCCGAAACAAGCTTGCGCATCATCAGCGAGCGGGCTCCCCGGCGAGCGGCTGCGGGTGAGCGTAAATGTCGTTGAGATAGGCGGCGAGCCGAACGCCCGCCTGCTGCAGTCGCCGCTCCATCACCGGCGTGAACTTGTAGACGTAGCCGTACGACAGGTCGGGCAGGGGAGGTGGCGCTCCCTTCCTCGCCTTCTTTCCGTCCTTGGGTTTCGATGGGGCGGGAATGTTGGCGTAGATCTGCTCGCGTACTTCGCCGCTTTCACTGATCCAGTCGCGCGGGTTGATGTCCCACCAGTTGACGACATCCTCGGCGCTCGTGTGCCGCTCGAGCTTTGCCGCCAGCTCGGTGAAGGACAATTGCTCGTCGTCGACAAGCTGCGAATCCCAAACGGCGTGAAGGTTGGTCGGCTTGCCGAACCAGCTGACTTTGATGTCGTTGCCGCCCTTGTCGCAGCACTTGCCGACGTGGAGCGGCTGATGCAGATCGCCCACCAGGTGGACGATGAACCGCAGCGCCTCCTGTTTGTCCGCAAGGCTCGCGCTCGGGTTCTGCAACACCGACTTGAAATGATCGAGCGCCTGAAGGGCATCGCCCTCCGCCGGCGCATGATCGTAGAGGATCCCGTTAAGCGTCACATAATGCCAGGGCACCGAGGTCTTTTGCCAGAACTGGCCTGGAGCAGAGCGCATCTCGTCGGGCCAGTTGGCCGCTTCGTCCAGGCTCTCGGCTCCGCCAAGGATTTCTCGGATATGCGCCCGGGCGAGGCCCGACAGCTGCGTATCGGCGATTGCCGCAACAACGCGGTGGCCAGTCTTACCCCAGGCAAAGGCGGGAGAGGGGATCAAGGCCATGGCGGCAACGGCGAACAGCATCTTCGATTTCATAAGCGGTTGGTCTCGGATTCGGCTGTCTAGCGCATGGCCCGTGCCCCAGCCTAAAGACAAGAGCATGACAGATGAACAATTGATCGAACTGGCCCGCGCCGCGGCCAGCAAGGCGTACGCACCTTATTCCAACTTTCAGGTCGGCTGCGCGATCGAGAGCGTCGACGGGGAGGTCGTCACCGGCGGGAACATGGAGAACGCCTGCTACCGGCTCGGCCTATGTGCGGAGCAGAGCGCACTAACCACAGCGCAGCACCAGTTCGGCCTCGACAGGGTAGCCCGGATCGCGGTGTCGGGCGGAACGGGGGACGCGGTATGCACGCCGTGCGGCGGCTGCCGCCAAGCGATCCTCGAAGCCGCGCAGCTCAGTGGCCGCGATGTCGAGATCCTCTGTTCGAGCGGCGACGGTTCCGCAGTCGAGCGTTACCGGATCGGCGAGCTGATCCCGCACGGTTTCGGACCGGCGAATTTGGATAGGTGAGCGGAATGTTGGCTGCGCTGTTATCTGCGGTCTTGGCGACTGGGCCTTGCACAGGCCCGGATGTTCGGACGCTCACTGATCGGAGATGGCTGCCCGGCCACTTTGCCGCCGTTCCGGTTGTGGCAGGACGCCAACGTCAAGCGATCGATCGTCTCGGTCGAGACTCGCTTAAAATCACTGACAGGAGCTTCGCCCGGGTCGTGACCGGCAAGGCCGCTCTTCCCGAGGCTAAATACTACTATCTTGCGCGCGCTGGGTATCTCGGCGCGTGGACGTCAGACTTCAAAATGACGAACCGCGACCCGCAGGAGATTTCCTTAGACGTGAAAGTAACGAGGAATGGTGTGGCTTACGTGACATCGTCGATTCTTTCGCGTGACGACGGCATCGGGAAGGTCGTGGTCGTGCTTTCCAGTTCCAAGCGCCTCAGCGGTGTCGTCTCAAGCTGCACTGCTGCGGCTTGAAATTCTGCGCGTTCGGTGTCGCCTCGCTGCCGCTCAGGGCCGCGTTCTCACCGCCTTGATCGATGCTGCATCGCGCGCTTCCTGTTCGCGCGCTTCGCGTTCCTGCTTGGCCTGAAGGTAGAGCTGGTATTCGTCCGGACCGCCGGGCTTCAGCACCTTCGTCCAGTCCTCGCCCTTGGCGGCTTTCACCGCCGTCGTCGCTACGACGAGCGCGACACTGGCAAGATCGAGTCCTTCAAGCCCGGTCCCGCAGCCCTGCGGTAACCTGGAACAGCTCGCTTGCGCAGCCGGTGTGGGAGCGGTTGCTACCCGACGAGCGTGCTCCGCTGCTCGCTGGGCGTCGCTGACATCCGGATCGAGGCGCAGACCCTGTTTGCGCTGTGCGCAAACCACGATGTCGCGCGAATCCTGCGACTTGCACGGATCGGCAACGGTTCGGGCTGGCGGAGGCGACGGCGGGCCGTACGCACCCGTTTCGCCTGAACCTGTTCCGCTAATGAAAAGCAGGACTGCGGACGCCACCAGCATGCAGCCAGCTTCTCACAAGGCTGCGGTGACTCGCAACCGTTTCAGGTCAGCCGCGGCAGAAGCATCTCGAAGACCGCCGGATGCATGGGCTTGTCGTACTGGACGCCCGCCTGGAATCCCTCGGTCCAGCAGACCACGCCCTCGATCGCCTCAAGCCGGTCGAACTTCACCCACACCCGCTCCTCAAGGTCGGGTCGCTCAACGAACTCGAGCTTACAGCCCTGTGGTGATGCGTCGTACACCCGGACGCGGTAATTGAGCTGGCCCGAGCGCCGGAGCGCGACCTCGGCATTCACCTCGATCCGGTCGGACCGCCGGTTGACTTCTTCCTGGGCCATCGCGGGCCTCCTCGCCATGCGAGATCCGCGGCAGATGAAACAGAGCGACGCCCGCGGGTGAAGCGCGATTGTATCCGAGATGGAACGATTCCGACTTGATGCGGATTAGGAAGCCGGCCGTGCCGGAGCCTCCCTACATATCCTCGTAGGTGTAGGGATCGTCGATGGCGAATTGCTTCATCGCCTCAATGGTTTCGGGCAGCTTGGTCGCGCGGATCACGAAGTTCTTGTACTTCCCGCGCTCCTCCTCGCTCCGGAGCTGGCGCGGCTTGGTCGTTCCGACGACCTGCTCGGTCATCAGGCCGTAGGTGCGAAGCGAAAGCTCGACCTCTTCGGGATAGAAGGCGCGTTCCATCGCCACGCCGTAATTCGGATGAATCGGCGGCATTCCGGCGCGATACGGACGCTCGGTGAAGCGGCCTTCGTCAAGCGCACGGCGAACGGTCTCGATCAGGCGAGCCCCCCACAGTCCCGACGTGTTCTTCGCGTAATAGTCGAGTTCTTCGGGGGTCAGTCTCGGGCGTCGATCCTTGAAGCTGTTCTTGATTATCACGTAGCGCTGCTTGGTATAGTTGCTCTCGCCGAATTCCTTGGAGGTTCCCGACTCCCACAGCGAATACCAGTCGATCAAATCGTCGCGTGTCTTCTTGTTCGACCAGTTGTTGCCGTCGGAAATCACCATCTCGCCGCCCACGGTCAACACGCGCGCCGTCTCCTGGAAGAAGATGGGGAGAAGGGTCGGGTTGATATGGCTGATCACCTCATTGACCAGGATGAAGTCGATGCTGTTCGACGGGATGTCGAGGTAGCAATCGTCCGACATCACATATTCGCTGCCGAACCGATTCCCGATGAAGTTCGCGCCGTCGCGAAGATGCTCTTCGTCGACATCGACGCTGTAGACCTTGGTCACACCATATTCGGTCAGAAGCGGAGTCAGGTGGCCGAACTTGCACCCGAAATCCATGAAGGTGCCGCCGGTAAGCGGGCGGGAGAACAGGCCCAGTTTCTTGATCGTCTTTTCCCAGTGCCCGTCCTTGTAGCGGGCAGACATGCGGACGAACTTGTTCCCCGCTCCGCGCGCTTCCGAATCGGCGAGAATCTCGCCGTAGACTTCGTTAAGCCGCGTTTTCCTGTCGTCGTTCAGTTCCGCAATTGCTGACATAACCCGCTCAGAGTTCCCGTGAATTTTCGTGAAGCGGCTCTGGTAGCCCAGTGATTGCCAAGGCTTCAAGCGAAGCCGTCACTTTAACGCATTTTAGGTGAGCTTGATCTCGCGCAAGCGCTCCTGGAGGTACTCGTTCGCGGTGATCGCGGGCCACTTCTGCCGCTGGCCCTCAGGCACGGTTCCGGGCACCGGCTCGATCAGGAAATCCGAGCGGAAGTGCAGGAAGAAGGGCATCGAGTAGCGTGATTTGCTGCGCCGCTCGACCGGCGGATTGACCACGCGGTGGGTCGTCGAGCGAAGCGCGCCGTTGGTCAGGCGTTGCAGCATGTCGCCGATATTGACGACCAGCTCGCCCGGGTTCGGTGCGACGGGGATCCACCTGCCGTCCTTGGTCAGCAGTTCGAGCCCTGCTTCCTCGGCGCCGAGCAGGAGCGTGATCGTGTTGATGTCCTCGTGGGCGCCCGCGCGGACGTTGCTGCCCGGCTCGCCCTGGATCGGCGGGTAGTGGAGCAGGCGCATCACCGAATTGCCGTCGCGCACGGTGTCGACGAAATAACCCTCGTCGACTTTCAGGAACCGGGCGATGGCCTTGAGAATCTTCAGGCCCGCATCTTCGAACGAGGCGTAAAGCTCCTGGAACGTCTCCTTGAAGCCCCGGACCTCGGACGGCCAGACGTTGTCGGGCATGTGGTCTCGGAACTTGTGCCCGGCGGGCAGGTCGCGGCCGACGTGCCAGAATTCCTTGAGGTCGAACGCGGTCGCGCCCTTGGCGGTCTCGATGCCGAACGGCGTGTAGCCGCGCTGCCCGCCGCCTCCTTCGATGAGATATTTGCGCTTCACGTCATCGGGCAGCGCGAAGAACTCCTTCGCCTTCTCCTCGGCGCGGTGGATGAGCTCTTCCGGAATGCCGTGGTTGGCAATGACCGCGAAGCCATATTCCTCGAAGCTACGACCCAGCTTGTCGGCGAAGGCGTCGGGGTTCGTGTTGGCGTCGTCCAGCGAAACGGACGCGATGCGATCGTCAGCAATAGTGGCCATGGTGTTGATTTAGGCTCAAATCATCAGGCCCGCCAGCGCGGCGGACATCAAATTGGCGAGGCTTCCGGCGAGGAGGGCGCGAAGGCCGAGCTTGGCGATGACCGGGCGCTGGTTGGGCGCGAGGCTGCCGGTAACCGCCATCTGGATCGCGATCGAGCTGAAGTTGGCGAAGCCGCACAGGGCAAAGGTGACGATGGCTCGGCTGCGGTCGCTGAGCACCGCTGGCCCCATCTGGCCGAGGTCGATGAAGGCGACGAACTCGTTGAGCACGAGCTTTGTCCCGAACAAACCGCCGGCGGGCAGG
>Ga0136846_1235212_pt1 | contig 15085 bp, 15 predicted proteins | sample HopSoiMetagenom2_FD_96841 | JGI IMG/M metagenome (GOLD analysis project Ga0136846, IMG submission 96841) | Grasslands soil microbial communities from Hopland, California, USA - 2 Assembly 2016 (version 4) | ecosystem: Environmental > Terrestrial > Soil > Grasslands | place: USA: Hopland...
GGCGTCACGCCCGGCCTCGGCACGATCCTCGTCGGGGACGACCCCGGCAGCCAGAAGTACGTCGCCGGCAAGCACCGCGACTGCGCGCAGGTCGGCATCGCCTCCATCCAGCGCGAGCTGCCCGCCACGGCCACCCAGGAGGAGATCGAGGCAGCGGTCCGCGAACTGAACGAGGACCCCGCCTGCACCGGCTACATCGTCCAGCTGCCCCTGCCCAAGGGCATCGACGAGAACCGCGTCCTCGAACTGATGGACCCCGACAAGGACGCGGACGGCCTCCACCCGATGAACCTCGGCCGCCTCGTCCTGAACGAGCCGGCCCCGCTCCCCTGCACCCCCAACGGCATCCTCACCCTCCTTCGCGCGCACGGCGTCGAGATCAAGGGCGCGGAGGTCGTGGTCGTGGGCCGCGGTGTCACCATCGGCCGCCCGATGCCGCTGCTGCTCACCCGGCGCAGTGAGAACGCCACGGTGACGCAGTGCCACACGGGTACGCGTGACCTGGCCGCCCACCTCCGCCGCGCCGACATCATCGTCGCCGCCGCGGGCTCGGCCCACCTGGTCCGCGCTGAGGACGTGAAGCCCGGCGCCGCCGTCCTCGACGTCGGTGTCTCGCGCAGCGCCGAGGGCAAGATCGTGGGCGACGTCCACCCGGACGTCGCCGAGGTCGCCGCCTGGATCTCCCCGAACCCCGGCGGAGTGGGCCCGATGACCCGCGCCCTGCTGCTCGTCAACGTGGTCGAGGCGGCGGAGCGCAGTGTCGGCTGAGGCGGAGGACAGGCGGGCGGAGCCCGCGACGGCGTCCGACGAGCTCCCCGAGCCCACGGCCGTCGACCCGGTCAGCGCGCCGGACGCCGAGGGGCGTCCCCGGCGTACGACGCGTCGCTTCCCCCTGTTCACGCGGGACACCGCGCGTCCCGAGGGCGGCGGCAGGGCGGCCCCCGGGGACGCGCCGGCGCCCGCACGGCAGTGGCCGGTCCTCGTGGTGCTGAGCACGGTCGGACTCGGCCTGCTGCTGACCGCGCTCGACGTGTTCCGGTACGGGACGCTGCTGATCGGGGCCGCGCTGCTGGCCGGTGCGGCTCTGCGCTGGGTGGTGCCGGACGTCGGGATGCTCGCCGTCCGCTCCCGGTTCACGGACATGGTCACGTACACGGTGCTGGGCATGGCCATCGTGCTGCTGTCGATGATGGCGCAGCCGGACCCGTGGCTGAAGATCCCGATCCTGGACGACACGCTGCACTACACGATCAGCAGCCAGGACGGGTAGGACCGCACGGACCGTACTTCGGGCCGACGGGAACCGATCCACCCTCTGACGTCGTCAAATGCCTCGGACCGGCCGACGAACGTCGAGGAGGACCCGCGATGAGCGCCTGGCAGCCGCTGCCGGACGATCTGCCGCCCGAGGTACGGCACTTCGTGGAGCAGGTGCGGCTGCTCAAGGACCGCACCGGGCTCAGTCTGGCCGCGCTCGGCGCGCGCACCGCGTACAGCAAGTCCTCCTGGCAGCGGTATCTCAACGCGACTCAGCCACCGCCCCGGCAGGCGATAGCCGCCCTGTGCCGGGTCGCGGGCCTCGCCCACGCCGACGCCGAGCGCTTCGGCGTCCGCTGGGAGCTGGCGGTCCAGGCCTGGCCCCGCCCGCCGGCCCCGGCACCGGACCGGTCGCGGCAGGAGGGCGGGTACGAGGAGGAGGTGCCCACCCTTCCGTGGTGGGTGGAGTCCGAGTCCGTGTCCGCCAGGAGTTCCGGGGTCCCCGTGGACTCGTCCCGGCGGTTGCTTCTCGTCGCCGTCCTTCTCGCACTGGTGCTCGCGTTGGTCGCGGTGGTCGGTGCTGTCGTTTTTGGTTGATGCGGCTGAGGGAATCTGACATCTATGCGCCCGATGTGATCGCTATTGTGCTTTCTGTGTGGCGATGTGTCGATAAGTTCGAGGATTTGCAACCAGGGTGGAATGAGGCAGGGTTAATGTGGTCAATCGGGACGGTCTGGGGGTCCCGTGCACCAGCCAGGGGTTCGGTCGGCCAGGAGGGTGGTCGGTGGAACACTGGACCATCAGCCGGGGGCGTGCAACGGTGCACCTCCAGGCCTGACAATGCTCCCGTGCGCCCCCACCCCGGGAACCGAGATCCTGACTGGGCGCATCCGTGTGGGTAGCCAAAACAGTCAAGACGGGTTCGGCCGAGGGATCCGCCAAGCGGCACCACGTGTGGGAGAACAGCCAGCACGACCGGGGGGAAAGAGGGGGGAAAGCAATGCCTCGTTGGAGGGCCTTGCCGGATGAACTGGATCCGCAGGTCAGGGAGTTCGCGAGCCAGCTGCGCAGGCTCGTGGACCGCAGCGGTCTGAACATCGCGGCGGTGGCCGACCGCACGGGCTACAGCAAGACGTCCTGGGAGCGTTATCTCAATGGCCGGCTTCTCGCGCCCAAGGGCGCGATCGTCGCCCTGGCCGAGGTCACCAGCACCAATCCCGTTCATCTGACGACGATGTGGGAGCTGGCCGAGCGCGCCTGGAGCCGCTCGGAGATGCGTCACGACATGACCATGGAGGCGATCCGGATCTCGCAGGCGCGCGCCGCGCTGGGCGAGTTCGGGGGGCCTGCCGTGGAGGCGAAGAACGGGAGCGGCAGCGGCGGCCGGGCCGCCCGGAGTGCGACGGTGACTCCGGGAATCGCGGGCCCCGCAGGCGTCTCACCGACCGTGCCCCCGCAGCCGACGCCCCCGGAGACCCGGGACGCGGTCGGCGGTGTGGGGGCGGGCGCGGCGCGGGGCGGTGTCTCCGGTGGCTCGGTGAGTTCCGCGAGTTCGGCGAGTTCGGTCTCGGCCGAGAGCAACTCGTGGGGCATGGCCGGATACCGGGGCCCGGCGGCGAGAGGCGGCGCCGGGGGGCGCCAGGCCGCGCCTCCGGAACCGGCCGGACCGTCCGGAGTGTCGGGCCCGCCCGGATATCCGGGCGCGGCGCCCTGGACGGCCGGTACGCCGGGTACGCCGGGTACGCCTGCGGGGACGCCCGGCGGTGCGCCGCAGGACGCCCGGCCGGGCGGCAGCAAGGGCGGCGGTGGCGGTTCGCGGCGCAAGCGGCGGCTGACGATGTTCCTCGCGGGTCTCGTGGGGGCATCGGTGGTGATCGCGGCGGCCGTGATCTTCAACAACCGGGGTGACGACAAGCCGGAGGCCAAGCCGAGCCCGTCGCCGTCCACGCCGGCCACGAATCCCGACCTGCCGGTCGGTGTGAAGTGCAGCGGCGCGAAGTGCACCGGCCAGGACCCGGAGAACATGGGCTGCGGCGGCGAGTTGGCGCAGACCGTCAACAGCGTCACCGTCGGCACCACGCTCGTCGAGGTCCGCTACAGCAAGACCTGCCAGGCGGCCTGGGCGCGCATCACCCAGGCGGCCCCGGGCGACCGGGTCGACGTCACCGCGCCCGGCGCGGCGAAGCAGGTCGGCGCGGTCGACACGGACACCGACGCGTACACGCCGATGGTGGCTGTGAAGAACACGGGCGACGCGACGGCGTGCGTCACGCTCAAGGCGACCGGCCAGAAGGGCTGCACGCAGTAGGGCTGCACCCAGTAGGGCTGCACCCAGTGGGGCCGCACCTTCCCCTCGTACGGAATCGCGGAAATTTCCGTACGGGGGGAATGCCCGGCCCGGTTCGGGGCAGGCGGTGAAGTACCCCCACGGGAAACCGGAACGAACGGTCCCCGGGCGGCGGCCGCTCGTCTCACCTCTCCCGGACGAGCGGCCGCCGCTTGCCGTGACGCTGTGAACGCGCCTCGCGAGCGTGGTGCTGTGAACGCGCCCCCGCGAACATGCCCCCGCGCCGCGACTCTGTGGGGTGGGCCACACGGGGCCCGGACATCCGCGATCCCGGATGCGCGATAGCCTGACGGCTGGATCTCTCTTGACGCCAAGAGATCGATCATCCGAAACCCCGGGGCAGCGACGCCCCACCGCCAGCTGTCATACGGAGAACGCCATGACCCGCACTCCCGTGAACGTCACCGTCACCGGCGCGGCCGGCCAGATCGGTTACGCCCTCCTCTTCCGCATCGCCTCCGGCCAGCTGCTCGGCGCGGACGTGCCGGTCAGGCTCCGCCTCCTGGAGATCACCCCGGCGCTCAAGGCCGCCGAGGGCACCGCGATGGAACTGGACGACTGTGCCTTCCCGCTGCTCCAGGGCATCGACATCACGGACGACCCGAACGTGGCCTTCGACGGCGCCAACGTCGCCCTCCTGGTCGGCGCCCGCCCCCGCACCAAGGGTATGGAGCGCGGTGACCTCCTTTCGGCCAACGGTGGCATCTTCAAGCCCCAGGGCAAGGCCATCAACGACAACGCCGCGGACGACATCAAGGTCCTCGTCGTCGGCAACCCGGCCAACACCAACGCGCTGATCGCCCAGGCCGCCGCGCCGGACGTACCGGCCGACCGCTTCACCGCGATGACCCGTCTGGACCACAACCGCGCGCTGACCCAGCTCGCGAAGAAGACGGGCTCGACGGTCGCCGACATCAAGCGCCTGACGATCTGGGGCAACCACTCGGCCACCCAGTACCCCGACATCTTCCACGCCACGGTCGGCGGCAAGAACGCCGCCGAGGTCGTGAGCGACGAGAAGTGGCTCGCGGAGGACTTCATCCCGACCGTCGCCAAGCGCGGCGCCGCGATCATCGAGGCCCGTGGCGCGTCCTCGGCCGCCTCGGCCGCCAACGCCGCCATCGACCACGTGCACACGTGGGTCAACGGCACGGCGGACGGCGACTGGACCTCCATGGGTATCCCGTCCGACGGCTCGTACGGCGTCCCGGAGGGTCTCATCTCCTCCTTCCCGGTCACCACCAAGGACGGCGTGTACGAGATCGTCCAGGGCCTGGACATCAACGAGTTCTCCCGCGCCCGCATCGACGCCTCGGTGCAGGAGCTCGCGGAGGAGCGCGAGGCGGTCCGCGCCCTCGGCCTCATCTAGGCCTGTCGTCCCGCAGAGCCCCAACCGCTCTGCTCCCGGGCCCCGTTCAGCCTTCGGCCGGACGGGGCCCGGCTGCGTCCGGCACCGTCCCGGCCAGCCGCTTCTCGAACCAGTACCCCGCGTACGGGTTGTCGTCATAGCGCGGGATCTCCGCGTACCCGCACGCCAGATACATCGCCCGCGCCTCCGTGAGCACGGTGTGCGTGTCCAGCCGTACGACGGTCAAGTGCCGTTTTGCCGCCGCGTGTTCGAGGGCGTCGAGCAGCCGTCGGGCGAGGCCGAGACGGCGGGCGTCGGGATGCACCCAGACATGGCGGATCTCGCCGACCCCGGGGGCGAGCCGCCGCAACGCCCCGCAGCCCACGGGGCGTTGCTCCTCGTACGCCACGAAGAAGGCGCCCGCCGTCCCCGACACCTCGTCCGGGCGGACCAGGGCCGAGGCGTCGAACCCCTCGGGGAAGCGGGCGTCGAGGTCCGCCGCGTACGCCTCCAGGCAGGCGCGGGCGTCGGGTGCGGCGCCGTCGACGAGGCCGACCGTGACGGCGGCGAGGCGCAGCAGGCGGCGTGCGGCGGCGAGGGCGGACGTCAGTTCGTCGCGCTGTGCCGCGGTGAGCCCGGTGAGGAGGCTCCCGGCGAGGGCGTCGGCGCGCCGGTTCTGCTCCTCGATCTCGGCCCGGCCGGCCGGGGTCAGCCGCACGAGCCGCCGTCGGCTGTCCGAGGAGTGCGCGCTCACCTCCACGAGGCCCTGTGCGGTGAGCGAGCGCACCAGCCGGCTCAGATATCCGGCGTCCAGGGTGAGCCGGCTCCGCAGGTCCCGCAGTGAGGTGCCGTCGCCGATCTCGAACAGCAGCCGGGCTTCGCCCAGGGGCCGGTCCTGGCCGAGGTAGTGGTCGTCGAGGGCGCCGACGCGCCGCGTGAAGTACCGGCTGAACTGCCGAAGGGCGTTCACGTCGTCCATGGTTCCGTGGTCCATGGTTGCGTCGTCCATAGTTCTTTGACGTTAGTCAAAGAACTGGCTGCATTCCACAGGATTCCACGCCCAAGCCGCCGGATTCGGTGAAATCGGGTGTTCGGTCGGCTCGTTGTGTGCACGCTCGGTGCATGAGCGATTACAGGGACGACGTCCCGGCGTATCTGACGATCCGGGTCACCGCCCAGGAGGGCCCGATCGCGGCCTTCGCGGAGCAGGAGGCGGCCGAGGCGGCGCAGCGGTATCCCGACCTGATGGGGGTGGGCGTCCCGGAGTTCTTCCACGCCCGGGAGTGCGAGACGGGCGGCTGGGAGCTCTACGGCTACGGCAGCGACACCCCGCAGGGCTCCCGGGACTCGCTCGGCTCGGTGTTCCGGATGCGCGCCGGTGAGGCCCATCAGGCCGGGGACAAGGAGGCGCAGCGCAAGTGGTTCGCGGCGGCGGAGCGCATGGACCGCGAGGTGGTGGACGAGGTACGGGTGCGCGGCGAGCGCTTCCGCATCGTGCGTGCCTCACGCTTCGTCCGGATGGGGCCGAACGGCCCGGAGCCGCCGCGCCCCTCCGACCCCGACCCGGCGGAGGTCGGTGAGGCGTACCGGGTGGGGCCGCGCACCATGGGCTTCGTGGTCGACCCCGTCACCGGCACGGGACTGTCCGACGGCATCCTCAAACTGGACCTCATGCGGTTCGTCGGCATCGCGCCGGGCGCTCCGCACGCGGTGCGGGACGACGCGCGGCGGGCGATCCACAGCCATCCGGGCGGGGTGCTGCTGCCCGCCGTCTACATGATCTCCGAGCGGGTGGACGGGAGTTGGCGGGCCCACAACCCCGGCGCCTCCGACTCCACACCCCAGGGCGCGCGGGACACTCTGGCGCACTGGCTGCGCGTGATGGCCCCCTTCACCCTGCGGCTGAGCGAGGAGAAGATCGCGGAGTACGCCCTGATCGCCGACCGCCTCGACGAGAAACGCTCCAACGTCGCGACCGTCGACGGTATCCGCTACCGGGTCACCCGGGTGGAACGCCTCATCAGGATCGGCCCCGACGGCCCCGAGGGCCCACGCCCTTCCGACTTCGACCCGGATCCGCCCGTCGACGTACAGACGCAGAGACTCAAGGAGCAGGGCCTGTGGAAGGAGGAGGGCGATGGCGAGCCGATCCAACTGAGCCCACGGACGCTGGAGTTGAAGCGGCTGTGGGATGCGGAGGAGGAGCGGCGGAAGGTGGTGAGGGAGAGCAGGAAGAAGGGGTCCAAGGGGTGACACGTAGGGGGTCGGGCGCTTCAAAGGGTGTGTGGCGGCGGGGAGTTACGCACTTTGTCCGATCCCGCCCACGATGAGCGGGCCCTCAATGCCGGTCCGCAGCAGCCCCATGGCCTCCCTCAGGTGGATGTACGGAGCGTTGGTCTATGTCTGTAACCCCTGTCCCGGTAGCCTCACCCGTGGCCAGTAGCGCACCATCCCCCCACACAAGTTGCGTGCCGGCGTGGACGACACCCACCTGATTCCTCCTTCCTGGCCGCCGGGTGCCTCCCCCGGTTCGCCTCCTCAGGAGGATCACGGTGAAAGTTCGCACCAGAAGCTCAGCGATCATCGGCACCCTCTGCCTCCTCGCTTCCCTCGCCTTAACCACGGCGTCTGCCGACGAGCCCGCCGCCCCACGTCAGGCAGCGAAGGTCACACTCGAGAAAGTGGCCACGGCCCAGAATCCCATTGCCGGCACCGCCGGTCCCGGTGGCACGGTCTGGATAGCCGAACGCGCAGGCACAGTAAGGGTGTTGGACGCTGCGGGGCTCGGCGAGCCTGTCCTCGACATATCCGGTGAGACCACCACCGACGGCGAACGCGGCCTGCTGGGCATGGCGTTCGACAACGAGTTCGCGCACTTCTACATCTCGTTCACCAACCTCGAAGGCACCAGCACCGTGGACGAGTTCGCCGTGCGGGACGGCAGGATCCAGCCGGAAACCCGGCGCACCGTCCTCGCCCAGACGGAGCCCTACGCGAACCATAAGGGCGGCGACATCAAGTTCGGCCCTGACGGCTACCTCTACATCGCGTTCGGCGACGGCGGGTCGAGCGGCAACGGGCAGAACCTCGACACGCTGCTCGGCAAGGTGCTGCGGATCGACCCGAGCGGCGGCAAGCCGTACGCGATCCCGCCGGACAACCCGTTCGTGGACGACCCGAATGCGAAGGACGAGATCTGGGCGTACGGGCTGCGCAACCCCTGGCGGTTCTCCTTCGACGCGGGCACGCGCGACCTGCTGATCGGTGACGTCGGCCAGAGTGCCTGGGAGGAGATCGACTGGGCCTCGGCAAACAGCAAGGGCGGCGAGAACTACGGCTGGTCCCAGATGGAGGGCAACCATCCCTTCCAGGGCGGCACGGAGCCCGCGAACCACGTACCGCCGATCCACGAGTACGGCCGCGAGGGGCGGGGCTGCGCGGTGACCGGAGGATACGTCTACCGAGGCAATGCGATCCCGGAGCTCAAGGGCCAGTACGTGTTCAGCGACTACTGCGAGGGCACCGTCCGCGCTCTGCGGATGGAGAACGGCGAGGTGACCGGCGTGAGCGACCTCGGAGTCAACGGCGGCATGGTCGTCTCGTTCGCGCAGGGAGGCGACGGCGAGCTGTACGTGCTCGACACGCTTGGCAGCATCTCGCGCATCGACCCGGCGTAACGACAGGGCTTTGATCTCCGGCCCGCTTGAGTGACCCCGCTGGGCGGTACCTGCGGTATCTGCGGTACTTACGGATACCGCAGGTACTGCCCACTTGCCGGCAGCAAGTGGGTCCTACCGCTCAGTGGTAGGCGATCACGGGTGGGGCGAGGGGGGGGCGATCTCCCTGTCGAAGAAGCTGTGGAATTCTTCTCCGCGCTCGTACAGTGCGTCGAATCCCGCGGACGTTTCCCGGATCAGCGCCCGATCGGCGAAGCGATTGGCTCCCGCCGCGTTTCCGTCAATCTCGGCCGCCGGGACGAGGCGCTGTCGCTCCTCCGGTCCACGGCCGGCGCCTGGCACTGGGCCCCGCACACCCGTTGGCCCTGCGTTCCCGGGCGAGCCTGCTGGTCGTGCTGTCCGCCGCCGAGGTCGCCGCCGAAGAGGACGGCGCCCTGCTGGACCTGCCCTCGGAATGCGACCGGCTTCTCGGCCCGGACCACACGGTGACCCTCGGCGCCCACCACAACCGCGCCTGGGCGCTGTACCTGTTGGGCCGCTTCGACGAGGCCGACGAGGAGATACGGCACGTGACGGAGGCCTACCGGCGTCGCTTCGGCCCCGACTACCCGATCGCCCTCTCGGCCCAGCAGCTTCTCTCCCGAACCCGGGCCGCGCTGGGTCATGTGGACGCGGGGACAGAGCTGATGACGGAGGTCGTGGCACGGCGGGAACGCAGCCTGGGTTCCGAGCACCCGTTCACGGTCGCCGGTCGGCAACTGCTGAGCACGTTCACGTCGCGGCGGTGGCGACCGCCGAAGGCGTGAGCAGGGGTACGGGAGTTCAGCGGGCGGACGTCCCACCCTTGACCTCGGCGACGAACGGCGCCCAGGCGGTCGAGGTGAAGAGGACAGCGGGGCCGTGGGGGGCCTTGGAGTCGCGGACGGGGACGATGCGGGTCATGCCGTCGCCGACTTCGAGGCACTCACCACCGTTGGGGCTGCTGTGGCTGCTCTTGCGCCAGGTGACGGGCAGTTCGCTCGCGCTCATCGTTCCGCCGACTTCCAGGCAGTCGCCGCCGTTGGAGCTGCTGTAGCTACTCTTGCGCCACGAGACGGGAAGTTCGCTCGCGCTGATCATGTGCCCAGCTCCTTCAGATGACTGCTGATCAACTCGGCCGACGCGCCGGGTGATAGGGCCACCGCCCTGAGCAGATCATAAGTGCGGGCCGCCACGGCGACCTCCCCCCGGTCTGCGGTTGTCCGTCCCTGAAAGAAGCCGTCCGTGTGGAGCACGTCCTCGCCCTCGTCGAACCCGAACAACATGAACGCGCCTTCCAGCCCGGGATGCGTGACAACAGTGCGGGGGATGATCTGGATCACCGTGCGGGGATGCTGGCCCGCCTCCAGTAGCCGTTCGAGCTGGGGGCGCATCACGACCTCACCGCCGACGTGCCGCATGAGGACGTACTCGTCGATGATGAACCAGGTCCGGGGGCGTTCCTCGGCTTCGAAGATCGCCTGTCGCGTCATCCGAGCGGCCACCAGGTCTTCGAGGTTGTCCGGTCGGGCATCGGCCAGAATGACGCGCGCGTACTCCTCGGTCTGGAGCAGACCAGGGAGAATCTGGCCCTGAAAGGACCGGATGGACACGGCATTGCGTTCCAGTTCCACGACCGGCAGGAACCACGACGGATACGCGTAACACATGACGAGCGGGTACAGCCGTTGGAAGTGCCCGTCCGTCCCCAACGCGATGTCCAGGTCGCGTGCGAGGTCCAGGGACGGAACCCTCTTCGCCGACTCCACCTTCGACAGCATGGACTGGGTCGTGTGGGCCAGTTTCGCGAGTCTCTCCTGCGACAGGCCCGGCTTGGTGCGGATACGGGCCAACTCCGTTCCGAAGAAGGCCAGGAGAGACGTGGTGGGGTCGGGGGCTGGCTTGGTCTCGACAGCCATACGTAAACCTCCTCCGTCATGACCAGCGCCTGGTCATGGGGGCCTGCCATGACCTCGACGCAGTCATGGCGTTCTCCCTGGTGAAGCTACCAACGGAGCGCAACGCTGTCTCCACAACCGGTAGTTGCCCACCCCAAAGGGGCGCAGGGGCACAGGAACACATCGACGTGGAGAAGCGCGTGGAGACAGACAAGTGTGCGGGTACGGCCCCGGAGGCCGGAGCGGTCCTGTTCGACGTGGAGTCGGAGAAGGTCGGGGAGTACCGGGCGAAGGTCGGCCCCTATCTGCTGCTCCGCCCGCTCGGCGGCGGCCGGGAATGGGAGGCGGCCCCGGCGGACGTACGCCCCGCGACCCCCGCCGAGCAACTGAGCGCCAAGGTACGTGCGGCCAACGACCAGGCCGTACGCAACCGGGCGGAACCGGTTAACGGTCCAAGCCCCGAGGTGTCCCGCCCGCCGGTGCCGGTCCCCGGCTGTACGGAGTGCGCCGAACTCGGCGCCCGGCGCGCCGGCGCCCGCGCCGGGTTCGACTGGAGCCTGGAGACGGACGCGAACGTACTGCTCCGCTCACACCAGCGACGGGACCACGGCGCATGACCCGCCGGGTGTTCCGTTACGTGCCCTACGTGATCGTCCAGGACCCCGCAGCCGAACCGGAGTACACGGCGCGCTGCGTGTCGGGCGACGAGAGCGACTGCGGTGCCGAGTCCGGCGTACGGCAGGGCCCGGCGGACGTGGAGGAGTGGCAGCGCAAGCACATGCAGGACACGCGGCACACCCGGTATCGGCGTACATTCGCGGACTACGCCGTCCTGGAACCCCAGGACGGCGAATATTCCGAGGTGTCGCCCGCGTCGTCGAATTCCTGATCCCGGAGTCCTCGTCAACGGTTACAGTATTGCCATGACCACCACCGAACCCATATCCCGTGTCGCCCTGAAGAAAGTCACCCCGGATGTCTCCGCCTCCATGGGTGCACTGCACGGCGCGGCCGTTTCCGCCGCGCAGGACGCCAAGGTCGAACCCGAAATCCTGGAACTGATCCGGATTCGCGCGTCCCAGCTCAACGGCTGCGCGTTCTGCCTCGACATGCACACCAAGGACGCCCGCGCCCAGGGTGAGACCGAGCAGCGGATCTACGCCCTCAACGCCTGGCGGGAGACCCCCTTCTTCACCGAACGGGAGCGCGCCGCACTGGCGTTGACCGAGTCCGTGACCCTGGTGCACGACGGCCACGTCCCCGACGACGTGTACGCCGAGGCCGCCGCCGTCTTCGACGAGGCACAGGTCGCCGCACTGATCTGGGCGGCCACTGTCATCAACGCGTACAACCGGATCGCCATCGCCACACGGATGGTTCCCGGCGGTTATCAGCCGGCGGCCAAGTAACAAGTAAGAAGAGCAACTGAATTCGGGAACGGAAAGGCAGGGCGGGACGAAGGGGAATCGTCCTGCCCTGCCTTTCTGCTTTTTTACCGCAGCGGCTCCGTGATGTTTTCCAGCCATTTCCGCCATTCCGTGGCATGCACCGCCGGGCCCGCCCGCAGGATCGGTTTCCTTACACTCACCCATTCCGTCACCGGACGGATTCCGTGCAGGGCGTTCACGAGCCACACCTCGCGGTCCTCCAGGTCGGCGAGGGTGCGTTCGCGATGGGCGACGCGGATGCCGGTGCGCTGGGCGCGCTCCTGGATGAGGGCCGTGGTGACACCGGTCAGTACGGGGAGTTGCGGCGAGGGCAGGCACAGGGTGTCGTCCTCCCACCACAGGACGCTGGTGGTGGCGCCCTCCAGAACCACGCCCGAGGGCGCGATCAGCAGCGCCTCCTCCGCGCCCTCGGCCGATGCCCGCTGCCGGACCCGGGCCAGGATGTCCAGGTCGGGGCCCTTGCGGCGGGGCACGGTACGCGGGTCCAGCCGGCCCGTCGCGCAGACCCGTACGCCCGTGCCGAGCGGCGGAGCGTGGCGCAGAAGGAGCCTCAACTCTCTTGATTCGGCGCCCAGTTCGACCCGGGGGAACCACTCGCCGGTGCGTGGTAGCGCGGCGGTCATGTCCCCCCAGAAATCAACCAGTTGGCGCAGCGAGGGACCGCCGGAGTCACCGCAGGCCCGCAGGAAACGCTCCCGGTGCCGGCCGGGGGCGCGTACCCGGCCGTCGCGCAGCAGCCACGAGTCGGCGACCGCCAGCCGCTCACCGACCACCGGTACATCGTGCGAGTCCGGGCCGGTCAGGCCACGGCGCGGAGCCCACGTCCACAGCCCTTCCAGGGGCGCTGTCCGTGTTGCTGGGTACGTCATCAAGAGCTCTTTTCGGCTAGTACTTGCGGCCCGCCACCGCGGGTGCCCCGTTGCGGGGCCCGTACGGCGCGTGTTCCAGCCACGAACCGCACCACGGCAGCACCGGTGCGAGGGCCGCCGCCGCGCGCTGCTTGGCCCGGACCATCCGCCGCCGGGGCCGCAGGTGATCCAGCGCGTTTCCGGCGGCGGCGCTGTTGAACACGGCCGCCGCGTGCCGTACCTCGGCGAACTCCGTCACCGCGCCGGCCAGCCCCGTCCTGCTCACCGCCGCGATCGCTTCCGCCGCTGCCGCCGCGTCCGCGATGCCGCTGTTCATGCCGCGTGCCCCGAACGGCGGGAACAGATGCGCCGCCTCCCCGACGAGCAGCACCCGCCGGTGCCGGTCGGTGAACGCGCTCGCGACCTTGCGCAGGAAGCGGTACGTCGACACCCACAGGATCTGCGTCCCGTACCCGGGCGCCTCCAGGACCCCCGGCAGCCAGTCCCGTACGGCCTCCTCCGTGCCGTACGCCTCCTGCGCGTCGTCGTCGTGGCACTGGAGGTCGACCTGGAAGCCGCCGGTGAAGGGCACCCGCATCACGCTTCGGCCGCCCACACCCGGGTGTTCGTAGTGGAAGACGCGCTCCAGGGGGAGTTCGGCGCCGGGGATGTCGGCGACGTCCACGACCACATGGAACCCTTCCGAGCGGGTGCCCTCCATGGTGATCCCCAACTCCGCGCGTACGGCGGAGCGGGCGCCGTCGGCGGCCACGACGTGGGTGCCGTGCCAGACGCCGCCGTCGGAGTCGGTGAGGGTGACCCCGTTCGGCGAGGACCGTAGGCCCGTCACCCGTACACCCCACGCGAACTCCACGCCCGCGTCCCGGCAGGCGGCGCGCAGGAAGCGTTCGGTGTCGACCTGGCGCAGACTGGTGAAGGGCGGGGTGGCCGTGGGCGCCTTCGGCTGCTCGGGGAAGGTGCGGGAGTAGACCTCGCGGCCCCGGTACAGCGTGCGCCGGGTGTGCCACGTCCGGCCGTACGACGCCAGCTCGGTGGCCAGACCCGGACGCATCCCGTCCAGCAGCCGCAGGGTCTCGCGGTGCACGAACAGGGCGCGGCTTCCCGGGCGTTGGCGGTCCTCGGGGTCCGCCTCCAGGACGACGACGGGCAGCCCGTGGGCGCGCAGGCCGAGGGCTGCGGACAGACCGACGGGACCCGCGCCCACGACCACCACCCGGTCGGAGTCGGCGGACGTCATGTGCGGGCGCCCTCGGCCAGCATGCGGGTGATCTCCACCCGTTTCACCTTCCATGTCGCCGTCATCGGCAGCTCCTCGAACCGCCACTGCCGGGGCTCGGCCATCGTCGGCAGATCGGCGGTCGCCCGACGCCAGCGGTCCGGGTCCAACGGCAGCTCGTCCCGTACGCACACCACGGGTACCGGCTCACGGTCGGCGCCCGGCACGATGACGACCTCACGCAGCTCCTCCAGCCGGTCCATCAGCGTGTCCTCGACCTCGAGGTTGCTGTGCACGGAGTCGATCTGGTCGATCTCGCGGTCGATGAGATACAGCGCGCCGAGCTTGCTCCGGTAGCCCATGTCGCCCATCTGCCACCACCCGCCGCCGTCGAGCTGACGCTCGTACTGCTCACGCGCCCCGAGGTAGGTGAGGATGCGCCCGCGCGTACGGGCCTCGATACGACCCGGTTTGCCGGGCGCGGCGGTCCGGCCGTTGTCGTCCGTGACCCGGACCCGGGTGAAGCCGGGTATCCCGATCCCGACCCGGCGCCCGTCCGCCTTGGCGACACTGCGCCGGGTGAACCACTGGAAGGCGACGGGCCCGGTCTCGCTCTGCCCGTACAGCTGGATCAGCCAGGCGCTACGGCGCTTGGAGGCGCCCAGCAGCCGCCGTACGGTCCGCGGGTGGATCGCGTCGAACGTCGACCCGTACGACCGTACGCGCGACAGCGGTTGACCCGGCGCGTCCGCCAACTCCTCCCACAGGACGAAGGTGTTGGGGTGGGTCTCGACGATGCCGGGGCGGTGGCGGGCGAGCAGCGGGCCCACGGCTGCCGGGGTCGGGTCGGTGATCAGGAGCAGCGGGCTGCCGAAGTGCAGGAGGACGCCGAGGAGATGGTAGAAACGCGAGTGCACGAACGACATGTGCAGGGCGGCCGTCTCACCGCGTGTGGGCCAGCCCATCGCCTGCTGCGGTACGAGCCGGTTCCACATGGTGTTCGCGCA
>Ga0136846_1214246_pt1 | contig 15083 bp, 16 predicted proteins | sample HopSoiMetagenom2_FD_96841 | JGI IMG/M metagenome (GOLD analysis project Ga0136846, IMG submission 96841) | Grasslands soil microbial communities from Hopland, California, USA - 2 Assembly 2016 (version 4) | ecosystem: Environmental > Terrestrial > Soil > Grasslands | place: USA: Hopland...
CGTGGTGGCGGTTGGCGGCGGCGATGTTCCGCTACTGCAAACCGGCGTAGGTTTTCGTGCTCACCCGCAGCAGGCGCTGCTAGAGGCGGGTTCGCCTGCGCTGGCGGCTTGCGGGCCTCCGCAGCATTGAGTGGCCTGCCCAGCGGGTACGCCGTCGAGTTCGGCCTGGATGGCGTCCGAGCGCTGTTCGTCGTCCGGTCCCCAGAAGGTGGCGCTGTCTTCCAGGACGGTGTAGATTTCCCACCGCTCGCCGCCGGGGGCGCCAGTGACCCAGAACTTGTCCTGCCGGGCGTAGCAGCAGGTGGTGTCCCGCTCGTCGACCGCGGCGAGGCCGGCCTGGGCGAGCCGGGCTTGCTCGGCGTCGACCGCGTCGGCGTCAGCGACTTCGACGCCGAGGTGATTCAGGGTGCCGCCCTGGCCGGGGTTCTCCAGCAGGACGAGCTTGAGCGGCGGCTCGGCGATGGCGAAGTTGGCGTAGCCGGGCTTGCGCTTGGCTGGCCCGGTGCCGAACAGGGCGGTGTAGAAGGTGACGGCCTCGTCGATGTCGTTGACGTTCAGCGCGAGCTGCACCCGGGACATGTGACCTCCGGTAGATATTGACGACTATCTATCTCTTCTGCGGCCGAGCTTGCCACAGGACATCGACTCCTGTCAATATAGACGTGTGTCGATTCCATTGACGGTGATCAGCCCGGCCGAGACGGCCGCGTGCTGCGCCCCGCTGACCGCGCAGCCGCTGAGCGTGGAGCAGGCCGAGCAGGTCGCGCCGCTACTGAAGGCGCTGGCCGACCCGGTCCGGCTGCGGCTGCTGTCCCTCGTCGCTTCGCGCCAGGGCGGGGAGGCGTGCATCTGCGACCTGAACGAGGCGTTCGACCTGTCCCAGCCGACGATCAGCCATCACATGAAAGTGCTGCACGAGGCTGGACTGGTGGATCGGGACAAGCGCGGCGTGTGGGTGTACTACCGGGTCCGCCCGCAGGCGCTGTCCGCCCTAGCCGCCCTGATCGGCTGCCCCGTCCCGTAGCCGGCAGGCGCGACAGCGCCGAACCAGGGCTTCCCTCCATGCCCGTTCATCGTCTATCGTCGATTAACGATGAATGATATGGAGCCGCTGGACCGGCAGACTGCGGAGATGTATGCGACCTGGTTCAAGGCGCTGGCTGACGGTACCCGGGTGCAGATCGTCTCACTGCTGGCCCGGGCCGGGCGTCCGCTGACGGTCAAGGAGATCGTCGCGGCCGTGCCGGTGGGCCAGTCGACGGTGTCGGAGCACCTGCGGCAGCTGGCCGCAGTCCGGTTCGTGCTGGCCGAGGACCATGGCACCTCGCGGCTGTACCGGATCAACGACACCTGCGTGACCTGCTTCCCCACCGCCGCCGACCTGGTGATGGGCAAGCCCTCACCCGTCCCGCTGGGAGGATGACCATGGTTTCGATGAGTCGTGACGAGATCCGGGCGGCGATCGCCGCCCGGTACGCGGGCCTGGCCCGCGCGGCCCAATCCGGAGACGTAATCACCGACGGCGACCCGGCCGTAGCGGCTGAGGGGAGCTGCTGCGCCACTCCCGCGTATCCGGATACCGGCGGCCTGCCCGAAGCGGCGGTGCGCGCCAGCCTGGGCTGTGGCAATCCGGTCGCGGTCGCGGACCTGCGGCCCGGTGAGACCGTGCTGGACCTGGGCTCGGGCGGTGGCATCGACGTGCTGCTGTCCGCCCGCCGGGTCGGCCCGGCGGGGAAGGCATACGGGCTCGACATGACCGAGGAGATGCTCGGCCTGGCGCGGGCTAACGCCCGCGCCGCCGGGGCGGAGAACGTCGAGTTCCTGCTTGGCCAGATCGAGGCGATCCCGCTACCGGACGCCTCGGTCGACGTGATCATCTCCAACTGCGTGATCAACCTGTCCACCGACCGGCCCGCGGTCTTCGCCGAGAGCTTCCGCGTCCTGCGGTCCGGCGGCCGCCTGGGCATCTCCGACATCCTCGCCGAGGACCACCTCTCCCCCGGCCAGCAGGCCGAACGCGGGGCTCGGGTGGGCTGCATCGCTGGATCGCCCTCCTTTACCGAGTACCGTGGCGGGCTGACCAGCGCCGGGTTCACCGGCATCACCATCACACCGACCCACCAGGTCGCCGACGGCGTGCACTCAGCGATCATCCAAGCGGTCAGGCCTTGACCGTGCCAGTCCCAGGAGCACAAACGCGCATTGAGCCGATGACCGGCGCGCATGCTGACGCCGTGCTCGCGATTTACCAGGCCGGGATCGAGGAGGGCAACGCCACCTTCGAGACCTGCGCGCCGGACTGGGCGGCCTTCTCCGCGGCCCGGCTGTCCGGCCACCGGTTCGTCGCGACCACGCAAGGCCGGGTCACCGGGTGGGTGGCCGCCTCGGCCGTCTCCGGCCGCTGCGTCTACGCGGGAGTTATCGAGCATTCCGTCTACGTCGATCCCGCCGCCCGCGGCTGCGGCATCGGCCGCCGCCTTCTAGGCACGCTGATCACCTCAACCGAGGCCACCGGGATCTGGACCATCCAGTCGGGGATTTTCCCGGAAAACACTGCCAGCCTGGCCCTGCACCACGCAGCCGGGTTCCGTTTCATCGGCACCCGGGAACGGATCGGCCAGCACTACGGTCGCTGGCGTGACGTCATCCTTATCGAGCGCCGCAGCTCGATTGTTTAACCCGGGAGCCCGGGCCGGTTGCCAGAGTTCACCCGGCCGCAGCCAGGCGGGGCGCGAGCAGCCCAACGCGCTGGCCGAGTTCCGCTAGCACTGCGTCGAAGCTGACGGGATCGCCGGCCGGGACCGGATCAGGAACGGACCAGTGCACGGCGCCCTGGCCGCCAAGTTCCTCATGGGCCAGGTCGCACACGGTGATGACGAGGTCGCCGTCGTGCCGGACGTCGCTGAGGTGCCGGGGCCGCAACCGGGGTAGCCGCAGTCGGTGACGCCGGGCGGCAGCGATGGCGCCAGGGTCGATCATGGTCGCCGGCCGCGTCCCCGCGGAGGCCGCCGGGATACAGCTGGCCTGGCGCCACAGCGCGGCCGCCAGGTGCGAGCGGGCGGAGTTGGCGGTGCACACGAACAGCACCCGCGCCGCCGTGTGTCCACCCGGCACGGCCAGCGCGTCCAGGACGCCGGGGACCAGCTGCAGGTAGGTGCGGCGGCGGTCGCCCTCGGACCGCCGGCGGGTGATGATTCCGGCCTGCTCCAGCACGTGGAGATGATGTGCCAGCAGGTTGGACGGCATGGCCAGCATGGCGGCCAGCTCGGACGGGGAGGCGTCTCCGGCCAGCAGCGTGTCGGTGACGGCCAGCCGGGCAGGGTCGGCCAGCGCGGCGTGTACCGCGGCGCGCCAGGCCAAGCCGGAAATTGGTTCAGCAGGCATTGACTCAATCTTGACTGAGCTAACTTTCACTGTCAACATGAGCGGCGTGGCCAGTGCACCCATCCCGCTATGGCGTCGGCTGCTAGCCGAATTCCTGGGCAGCGCGTTCCTGGCTGCGCTGGTGATCGGCTCCGGCATCGCGGCGCAGCAGCTGTCACCCGGTCAGGTCGGCCTGCAGCTGGCGGAGAACGCGGCGGCGACCGCGGCCGGGCTGTTCGCCATCATCTTGATGTTCGGCCCCGTTTCCGGCGGCCACTTCAACCCGGTGGTGTCCTTCGCCGACGCCGCATTCGGCGGGCTGTCCTGGCGGGACGCCGGGGCGTACCTGCCCGCGCAGGTAGCCGGGTGCACGATCGGGGCGGTCGGGGCGAACCTGATGTTCGCGCTGCCGGCGGTCAGCATCTCCGCCAAGCACCGGGCCTCGGGAGCGCACTTCCTGTCCGAAGTGATCGCCACGCTCGGGCTGCTGCTGGTGATCTTCGCACTGGCCCGGTCTGGCCGCGGCTCGTCGGCCCCGGCGGCGGTAGGCGCTTATATCGGAGCGGCGTACTGGTTCACGTCCTCGACGAGTTTCGCCAACCCGGCCATCACCATCGGCCGGATGTTCTCGGACACCTTCGCCGGGATCGCCCCGGGCTCGGTGCTCAGCTTCATCGGCGCCCAGATCATCGGCGGGGCGCTCGGCGTCGCCGTCATCAAAGTGCTGTACCCGGCCATCACGCCGGCGGAAGCCGCCGACATCATCGTCCCCCACCGCAGCGAAGCCGGCCGGGGCTCCACCAGCGCGGCGAGTCGCACCGCCTCATCGTCCGCGGACAGCCCGCGCGGCCTGCCTCACTGACCGGTAACTAGACGGGAGCCCTGCCATGCACGTGGTCATGATCGGCGGCAGCGACGCCGGGATCAGCGCGGCCCTGCGAGCACGCGAAATAGACCCCGGCACCGACGTCACGGTGGTCCTGGAGGACGCCTACCCGAACTTCTCCATCTGCGGCATCCCCTACTACGTCTCCGGCGAGGTCACCCACTGGCGCGACCTGGCCCACCGCACCACCGCCGACCTCGAGGCCACCGGGATGCGGCTGCGGACCGATACCACCGCCCGCCGGATCGACGTTGCCGGACGCAAGCTCCTGGTCACCACGGCCGGCGGCGGCGAGGAACTGCTCGGCTACGACAAGCTCGTCGTCGGCACCGGCGCCGTCCCGGTCCGCCCGCCTATCGCCGGCCTGCCTGGCCCCGATGCCCTGGGCCCGGGTGACGGCGTGCACTTGCTGCACTCGATGGGCGACACCTTCGCCGTCATGCGCACCCTGGAGGAAACCACCCCGGCCAGCGCCGTCATCGTCGGCGCCGGGTATATCGGCCTGGAGATGGCCGACGCGCTGACCGTCCGCGGCCTGCACGTCACCCAGATGGAGCAGCTGCCCGAGGTGCTGCCCACCGTCGACCCCGGACTCGGCGCCCTCGTGCACGCCGAACTCGCCAGCCACGGCGTGGAGGTACTGACCAGCACCACAGCGCGAGCCATCACCCGCGCGGCGCCGGGCTCGCCCAGGCGCCTGGATGTGGCCGCCACCGCAGCTGACGGCACGGCCGTTACCCGCACCGTGGATATGGTGCTGGTCGTCGTGGGAGTGCGTCCCGAGACCGGAGTGGCCGCCGAGGCCGGAGCTCGGCTGGGCATCAAGGGCGCGATCGCGGTCGATGCCGGCATGCGAACGGGCCTGCCGGATGTCTTCGCGGCCGGAGACTGCGTGATCACCCACCACCGGCTGCTCGGCGAGACGTACCTGCCGCTGGGCACCACCGCGCACAAGCAGGGCCGGGTCGCCGGGGAGAACGCCCTCGGCGGCACCCGCCAGTTCGCGGGCAGCCTGGGCACCCAGGTCGTCAAGATCTTCGGCCAGGCCGCCGCCCGCACCGGGCTGCGCGACCACGAAGCAGCCGCCGCCGGGTTCGACCCGGTCACCACCGAAATCCAGGCCGATGACCACAAGGCCTACTACCCCGGCAGCCACCGCATCACCATCCGCGTCACGGGCGACCGGGCCACCGGGCGACTGCTCGGCATGCAGTTGTTCGGCCATAAGGACGCCGAGATCGCCAAGCGTGTCGACATCGCCGCCGCCGCCATCTTCCACGGCATGACCGTCGACGCGGTCAGCGACCTGGACCTGTCCTACACCCCGCCACTCGGCAGCCCCTGGGACGCCGTCCAGATGGCTGCCCAGACCTGGATCCGGACCACCAGCCAGCGCTAGCAAAGCCCGAGTACCGCCAGGCATCCGCTGCTGCCGGTAGCCCGGCGGAACGGGAACAGGGGCCACTGGCCTTAGCGGCGGTAGCCGGGCGGCGGCTGGAAGTCCCTGATACCGACGGCCAGGGCGTGAATCGCGCTGGCCAGCTGTTCGATCAGGCGGCCGCGCGCGGCACCCGCCCCGGCCTCGGTCGCGATGAAGTAGCCGTCGAACAGGGCCAGGGCCACGTCGCCGAGCTGGTGACCCGGTCCACGAACCGGTCCACGCCCGAGGTCCCTTCGCCCCATCATACCGCTACTGTGCGTAATACCAGCGAGCCGCAGAGCTGAGTAGCGCACTGACATGCCGCGGTCAATCGCTAGCGGCACCTTGGCACCTCATCGCCCGGTTCTGGGTCACGCGTAGGGAGCGTTAGGCCGAGATTGATGAGCAAGAGATCGGTCGACGGCCTAAATCGGTAGCGGCGACACGCCAGACCTCTCAGATCAGCTGCAACTGCCGCGCACGACGGACCGCCTCGCCACGGTGGGTCGCGGATAGCTTGCGGTAGGTGCTCCTGAGGTGCGTCTTGACGGTGTTCACCGAAAGGTACATCTCAGTGGCGATCTCGGCTGTGCTGAGCATCCTCGAGGCGCAAGTGAGGACCTCGCGCTCACGCTCGCTGAGCCGCTCGACGACTACTGGTGCCGCCTGGCCGGATGGTGGCGCCTTTCTCTTGAACGGAACCTCACCCGAGCTCACGAACGGGGGTGTGTCCAGTTCGTGATAGTGATGAGCCAGCTCAGAGTCGCGCCGCAGCACCTGCCACAGCCAGGTCCGCTCCATCACGAAGGGCAGCCTTATCTGCTCAGCTTTGGCTAGCTCGAGACTGCGCTCCAGACAGCGGCGACCTTGCGCGCCGTCGCCGGCTTCGTAGCTGAGCCTCGCTTCAGCCACCCATCCCGCCAGGCCAAGTCGCTGAGTCGTCCCGCCGAGGTTCCCCGTCACGTCGTCCAGAACGCGCCGGGCCGCTTGTTGGTCTCCTGCAGCCAGCCAGGCATGGGCGAGCGCAGCCGCAGCCTCGGGTACCGAATGCGGATCGGCGCGTTGCGCCGCGGCCAAGGCCGCCGGGACGTCACCCGCTACCATGCAGACGCACGATTCCAGGATGGTCAGCTTGAGCTCGAGCCAGGCGGGTGGTGACCAGTCCTGGCGCGCCTGGCGGATCATCTCCATCGCGCGTGAAACGTGGCCTCCGGCCAAGCGGCGCTGGGCCGCGACCGTGCAGGCTAGCGCGCTCACCAATCTGTCCGGGCAGATCCGCAGGGCGGCCTCGGCCCGCTTCAGCCGGGCGTGCGCCCCCTGCATATCACCCCGCTGCACGTACACCCAGGCCAACGCCACGTCCGCGCTGGGGATGACGTGCTCGATCAGGTCGTCGCCACCGCTGCTCATCGCGTCAGCCGCCTGGTCAGCCCTGACGACGGCACTGCTCAGCCTGCCCGCCAGCGCCTCTGCCAGCGCGAGACACCCCAAGCCATCGGGCCGTTCATGCCCCGCAGGTGGAGCGGCGGCCACGCCCGCCTCGAACTGCACCGCCGCCTCATCCAGCCGACCCGCCCACAGATCCGCTGCTCCGCGGCCCGCCAGCACCTGCGCCCGGATCCCCGGGTGCCGGTCGTGTATCTCCGGGGGCAGCCGATCGATTAGGGCCTCGGCTCGTTCGGCGGCGGCCGTGGCTAGCCCGAAATACCCGGTGCGGCGGGCCAGTGCCAGCCGGATCTGCGCGGCCGCCAGCCGGGCCGGGATCTCCTCGTTGTCAGGCAGGCGGTCAAGCATGCTCTCCGCGGCGCTGAGGGAGGTAGTGACTGCGTTACTGCTGACCCGGGACAGCCCCGCTGCGGCCAGTACCAGCAATGGTTGCGGTTGGGTCCAGGCCGTATGCCAGGGCATGCGCTGAAACGCCTGAGCCAGCGGCTGGTGGCTGCATGGTTCGGTCAGCTGACCGGTGGCGAACTCGTCCACCACCATTCCGGCGGCGAACGGCCAGTCACCCGATTCGGCGGCATACCGCACTGCTTCGTCAAGTCGTCCGTTGCGCTGGTACCACCGGGCCGCCCGCCGGTACAGGTCGGGGACCAGCCCGCTGCGCTCGATGCGGAGCTTGAGGTCCAACACCGTGGCCAGCAGCGAGTGGTACCGGTACCATCCCTGCCCGAGCGGGCGGACGAAGGCGTTCGCCCGAGCGAGATCCGGCAGGATGCCTGGTTCCGGCTGGTTATCGGTCAGCTCGCCGACGAGCTCGGCGTTGACGCTGTCCAGGATGCTGGTCCGGAGCAGCATCTCACGGGCCGGAGCCGACTGAGCGTTGAGTACTTCCTCCACCAGGTAGCTGGTGATGGCGGTTTCCCCGGTCTCCAGTTCCTTCGCGAACTGGTCAGGGTCTTTGCGTCCTTGCAGGGACATCGCGGCTAGGCGCATGCCCGCGGCCCAGCCCTCGATCCGGCCGGTGATCCGGTCCAGCGTGTCCGCGGACAGGACGATGCCATGATGCGCGAGCAGCAGTACGGACTCCTCGGTGCTGAAGGCAAGGTCATCGGCTCGGATTTCGGCCAGTTGCCCGGCGAGCCGGTACCGGTGCAGCGGCAGCATCGGGTCTGTCCGGGAGGCGACCACGAGATGCAGGCCCGGGCTGGCATTCCGCAGCACGTAGGCCAGACCGTCCAGGACCGTCGGTTCGGCCAGCAGATGGAGGTCGTCGAGGACCAGCACCACGGGTGGGTCGTGCGCAGCCAGCGCCAACGCGAGATTGGCCAGGAAAGTGTGATCGACCGCCACCCGGCCGGACCCGAAACGGACCCGCGGCATCGCGACGCCTGCCCGTCGCAAGGCGGCCACGACATAGGACCAGAACACCCTCGGCCGGTTGTCATGGTCATCGACGGTGAGCCAGGCCAATGCGCAAGGATTGCGGCTGGCGGCAGCCCACGCCGCGATGGCCATGGTCTTACCGGCGCCGGGCGGCCCAGCCACCAGGGTCAGCGGCCCTCGCGTGCCATCGGCGATGAGCTTGTCGATGCGCGGCCGGGCGACCGCCCAGCCCGGCAGGTCAGGCACGGTGACCTTTGCGGTCAGAACTGGATCGTAGGCGTCCGCGTGCCCTGGCGAACGGGTTGACCCGTGCGTATTCGGCCTGGACATCCGCATTCCCCTCTCCGGAACAGACGCGCGTGCTAAGCCGTTAATCCATTTCTCTCTTATCGGATTGCGAGAAGTCGTCACCCCCGACCCACCTCACCCGGTCTCACCCGGGTGACAGAATTCACCCACCACGAGCGGGGACGCACGAAGCGGTGAAGCGGAGCCTAGGACCTGGCCATAGATTCCGACCTTGAGGGGCGCATGGTGCCGTTGTCCTACTACGAGATCCGCGTAGCCGGTGCTCTCCCGTCCGAGGTGCTCCTTGACTTTGATCGGCTCACCACCTCGGTCGAGCCGGTCGCGACGGTGGTACACGGCCCGCTCCAAGATCAGGCGGCTCTACATGGGCTGCTCACCAGGCTCGATACCTTCGCCGTCCAAATCATAGAAGTCCGCCGCATCCACGACACGGCGGTGCCTCACTGCGAGCGCCGCCGCGCCTGAAGGCCTGCGTGTGGTTGGTCAGCGAGTTCAGCATCGCTGAGCCCGGCGGTGGCCGAGGTGATATATGGAGAGTGCCGTCTGCTCCGAAGGGGCGCAATTGGGCTCGCTGACGGGACCGGTACGATCGCGACCAGCTGTCTGTACCCGTCGTGGCAACCGGGAATACGTAACGGCCGCGAGCCGCAATCACCGGCGCTGAACAGGCGCGAGGTAACTGGTGAATGGCGAGTCCGCTGGGCCACGCGTGCGCTCATGGCGCTCCACCGGCCACCGGCCACCGGCTGGCTGCACAAGATGACCGGACAGCAAGTGGCTCTTGAAGGTTATTCAGGCCGTCCGGTAGAATGCAGGCCAATTACCGCCGTGATAGTCATCTCAAATGTTTTGAGCGGGCGCCGGTAGTCGGTGTGCATGATGGTCCAGTTCTTGAAGTGTGAGATCACCTGCTCCACCATCCAGCGGATCTTGTTGACGGCGCTGTTGAATTCTTTTTGCCAGTCGAGCAGTTCGCCGCCTGCTGGCTTCCTGTAAGGCGTGATCATGTTGTTCCCGATGTACCCTTTATCGCCGATCCAGTTCTTCTGGTTCACCGTCAGCAGTACGCCTGATTCTTCCTGGCAGTAGTTGTCGTGACGGCTTCCGCTGACCGGGTCAGAGATCCAGGCGAGCTTGCCCGTAAGTCGTGCAGGCGACTTGGACGTTCATCCCGGTGGTCTTGTGCCTTCCCAAGTACAGTTCCTTGTGCCCGGCCCACGACCAGCACGGGAGCAGCGTGCCGTCCAAGATGTACTGGGCGTACGGGTCAAGGTCGTCAGCGGCCGGAACAAATTCGCGCACCGCTTCCGGGATGAGCAGAATTATAGAGGATATGGCGCGGCTGATAGTCGGCTGGGATACGCCGAGCGACTCGCCGATTTCCGCCTCGGTGCGGTTGTGCCGCATGTAGGTCAGTGTTGCCATCACCGATTTGAAGAGTCCGAAGCACGGCGGCCATTTCGAGGCTCCTGTCCCGCGTTCCGCGAAATTGATCCGGATGCAGAGGTCGATGATTTCTTCGTGCTCGAACCCGGTGGTATGACACGTCACGATGGCCTGTTTCTAAGGACGTTATGTGGTAACTACATCCTTTCGTGAAACAGGTCATCCTTCATGTAGATATGTCGTTATTCCGGGTAAAGTTGACATAACGAACGATCTGCGTGAATAACCCTCCTTGTCCCTGTACGTGCGCGAGGTCGGTCAATGGCGCGGATGGTTGTGTCACCAGGTGCACATTGATGATTTCAAGACCGAGGCCGACGATCCGCTCTACAAGTCCGGAGAGGGCAGCTTGGTCGGGCAACTCGGCGCGGAGGGTGGTCACCTCCGGGCTTGTGGTGACCTGGCAGTCGTCGAACTGTGCGCGCAGCGTTCGGCCGGCCTGGCCGCTGAAAGTGATCTCATACGTGTGTGATCGCACTAGGAATATGCCTCGCAGTTGGTGGCTGATGCTGGCCGCCAGCGTGCCTGACAGCGTGGTCAAAGTCGTCACCCGATACCGGGTGATCGGGGTTGGGCGCAGTGGCCGCGGTCGGGGCCGCGCCGTGCGGTAGGGACCAGCGAGGCTCGGCAACCTGCACCCGCTGCTGAACTGCCTAGCGGGAGTTGCTGCCTGATCTCCGCCGCGCCTATGCTGGCCAGCATCGAGCTCGCCTCCGGAGATCATGCTGTGCGAACACCTGCAGTGGGAATCGCCGGATGAACTGATGATGTGACGTGCGTGTGCGTCAGATGATGCTGGCGGGACGATAACGCATAGTGACCATTTGACCGTCGCCCGGCGGTCCAAGTTGCCCACTACGGGATGGGGGGCCTGTAACCTGGGAAGACACGGGCCTCAGCACGTCCGGGCCGGGCGCGATTTCAAGTACGGTGACTTTGTCACCGCCACCTTGCGTAATATTGTTCTATCGCCCGGACTGACTTCTGTGCTCCTCCTCGACGGCCAAGCCGGGTGGTTTGTGTTACGGGAGGCCGAAGTACAGTGCCGCAAGCGACAGTGACGGCTGAGCCCGGCCCGCGTACTCCCCGGTTCCCGTCCTCGAAGTTCCGTGCCCCTACGCTGATGCCGGGGCTCGTACGCCGGCCGAGGTTGCTTGATCGGCTGGACCGAGGAGACCAGGTTCGCCTTGCCCTGGTGGTGGGCCCGGCGGGGGCAGGCAAGACCATGCTCCTCGCGGACTGGCTGGCCGCCCGGCCTCATCGGCCATCGGCGTGGCTGAGCTGCGATGCGGCCGATGCCGACCCACTCCGGTTTGTCGCTGCCATCATCGAGGCCGCGCGGTATGGCTTTGGTCAGCCATCGATCGGTGAGGATGCCCGCCAGCTGATCGGCCTCGATGGCGAGGTATCGGCCGACGCAATCGCTGCCTTGGCTGACGACCTGGACGTGCCGGACAGGGTGCGGGTACTGGTCATTGATGACTTCCACCTGGCCGGAACGGCCAGCGCCGATACCCTGCGCTGGCTGGTGGAGTATCACCCGTCGTCGCTGCAGCTGGTTGTGGCCAGCCGGGTCGACCCGCCGCTGAGGGTGCACCGGATGCGGGCGCACCAGGATCTGGTCGAGCTGCGGGACGGGGACCTGGCTTTCTCTGCAAATGAGACCAGAGGTCTACTGGCCGGATTCGGGGTTCTGCTGGATGAGCCAGAGCTGGCTCTGGTTCACCGGCGCAGCGAGGGATGGGCAGCTGGGTTGCAGATGGCTGCGATCTCGATCCAAGGTTCGCCCGATCACGCCACCGCCGCTGGCCGGGTACAACTGCACCGCCATACCGTCGCCGACTACTTCTTGGAGGAGGTCCTCTCCCGCCAGCCTCTGGAGGTCGCCGAGTTCATGCTGGCCACCTCGGTCCTCGATGAGCTTTCGGTGCCCGCCTGCACCGCGCTATGCGGTCAAGGATCAGCGAAGATGCTCGAGCTCCTCTACGGCACGCACATGTTCATAACGATCGTCGACGACGAGGCCCGCACCTACCGCTATCACCATTTGATCAGGGAAGTTCTCCAGAGCGAGTTGCATGCCCGGGATCCGGCCTGGGAAAAGCGGATCCACGAGGCCGCCGCGCGCTATTTCATCGAGGCCGGTCAGGTCGGCGCGGCCGCGCGGCATCTGCTGGCCGCCTGTGAGCAGGCTGCGGCATTCGGCTTGCTCAGCGATGAGGTTGTGCGCGACGTGCTGACCAACCCGACGGTCGGCAGCGCACTAGACCTCGACGAGATCCGGCCGGAGGTGTTCGCAGGCGCACCTGAGTTCTTGTTGCCGTTGGCGGCTGAGCTGCTATGGCGGGGGGCGTTCGAGCGAGGCTCGCGGGCTGTCGTGCTCGCCCGGAAGTGCCGTATCGTTCTGGACCGGCAACCCGAGCTGGCCGTAAGGCTGGCACTGGTGAACATGCTTTACTGCACGTTCATCGGCCAGTTTGATGAGGCAGTGGCGCACCGGGAGCAGGCGCGGCCGTTCGAGGCCAAGGCCGATGGTGTCAGCGACTGGGTCGTGACGCTCGACACCCTGGCCATGTACTGCCACACCTACCTGGGCCATTTCAGCGAAGCCCGGCAGCTCGGCGATAACCTCATGTCGGCTCAGGTGAGCGATCCGCTGACCGAAGTTCTCTGCCCCGGAGTAATCAGCCAGGCCGCCTACATCGAAGGGGCCCTCGAAGAGGCCGGCGGCCTGGCCGCTAGCACTCTCGCCGCGGCCCGCCGCCTCCATTTCGACCGGCACTATTTCGCTTTTCACGCGCTGCGGACGACGGCGCTACTCGCGCTGGAGCGGCATGATCTGGCCGCGGCCGCTGAACCGGTAGAACGTGCCTTGGAGATCGTCAGCGGCGCCCGGCCCGTCTTCAATTACCTTGCCCAGCTGGACCGGGCCCGGATCTGGGCGGCAGGCGGCAACTACGATGAAGCCCTGGCCTCGCTGCCCGCGGCGCGGTCGGCGCTCAAAAGCCACAACTCCGTCCTTCTCCCCGAGGCCGACGAGCTAGAAGCCCGCATCCGCCTCGGTCTGGGTGACCAGAGCGGTGCCGCAGGCGTGATCGAGCGACTGCCGGGGGACCGGCGCATAGTCATGTCGGCGATCACCGCTCTCGCCGCCGGGAACCCCGAACATGCGGCCCAGGCCCTGAGCAGTGCCCCGGCTGAGGGAGCCACGATCCGGTCCGATCTGGAACTGCGGCTGCTGCGCGCGAGCATCGCCATCGGCCAATCCTCACCCCAGGCACCCGCCCTGGTCAGGCAGGCCCTGGCCGTAGCCGAACGCCACGGTTTCGCCCAGACCGTCATGGACACAGCTCCTCAGCTGGTCGAGCATGTGATCTCCGAGCCGCACCTTTATTCCCGGACCAGGCAGCTGACAGCACTGATCACCGCCGGTCTCAAGGCGCGCAGGCGCGTCGCGTCCGCTCCGCGGCAGGGAAAGCTTCTTGATCCGCTGACTTCTGCCGAGATCCGCGTCCTGGAGAAGCTGTCCGAGCGGCTCACCTATACCGAGATAGCAGCCGATCTGTACTTGTCCCTCAATACGGTGAAAACGCACCTGCGCCACGCCTACATGAAGCTCGGCGCCACCTCCCGTTCTTCCGCCATCAAGCGTGCGACCTCGCTGGGCATTCTGTGATATGGCTTTCCCTGCGTCTTCCAAAAGCAGCGCCTCAGCAGGACCTCCCGACAGCCTGCCACGGTTTCCCGGCGTTCGGTGGAAGTTCAGTTATGAGCGGTACATCGTTTACCCGGCGAACGAAGACGCAGGCATTCCCACCGCCCCCGGACGGCATGCAAATGTTGCACCCGCATGCGGCTCTTTCTTCAGCTGGCCGGCGCTCAGCCGGTAGGCAGCCGAAGTCACGTATAGGTCCGCCAGGTCGGAACCGCCGAAAGTACAGCTCGTCACCTGGGTAACCGGAAAGAGAACCTCGTCCAGTTGCACGCCGGCTGGTGAATAGCAGCGGACCGCTGCTCCGCCGAAGCACGCAACCCAGAGGTTGCCCCTGTTATCAGTGGTCATCCCATCGGGTACCCCGTGCGCACGCTCGATAGTGACGAGCCGTCGCCTGTTGCCGACCGAGCCGGTGCCGACGTCGTAGTCGAAGACGTCGACACCCTGAGTGGCCGAGTCGATGAAGTACATCTGGCTACCGCTGGGACTCCACGCGATGCCGTTCGATTGCGTTACGTCGCGGACTATCTGCTCGAATGACCAGTCCGGTTCAACACGGTAGAGCGCTGCGGAACGCGGCGAAAAGTCAAACGTAGTCGTCCCGGCCAAGAGCCGCCCAGCAGGGTCACATTTCGCATCATTCATCCGGTTGCCTGGGATATTCCGCTCGACCGGCGCAGTCAGCTCTAGACCCTCCCCGGTATCTGAAACCGTGACGATACCATCGCGCACCGCAAGCACAAGCCCGCCACCGCGTCGGGGAACAACCGCGCCTACCTCTTGGCCGACGGGAAAAGACCCCTGCTTCACCCCGGACCGGTCATAACGGAAGACCACACCTGTGGTCAAGTCGACGAACAGCAGCGTCTTAGTCCGCTCGTCCCAATGCGGCGCCTCACCCACATCGGCATGCAGGTCGGCAAATACCTCGACCCTCACACTCGCAGAGCGGGCCACGTACTATCTCGCCTTGGCAATTGAATAATCCCGGGGGGTGTTCCGATGTGGGGTGTCTTTACCATTACAGGCTCTAAGAGAGCTTCCTCAGCCATTCTGGCTGGCAGATCGATCGATGTCATTGGCATCCTATAGCACGGGACGAGCGCAGGTCCCTCTGA
>Ga0136846_1216438_pt1 | contig 15081 bp, 12 predicted proteins | sample HopSoiMetagenom2_FD_96841 | JGI IMG/M metagenome (GOLD analysis project Ga0136846, IMG submission 96841) | Grasslands soil microbial communities from Hopland, California, USA - 2 Assembly 2016 (version 4) | ecosystem: Environmental > Terrestrial > Soil > Grasslands | place: USA: Hopland...
AAGCGGGCTCGCGGCGCGGCTTGCGGCGCATGGGCCGGCGCCGGGATTTTCGATCGCCGATTACGAGGCGCGTCTCGCCGGCCAAACGGAAGGGCTTATAGCGCTGACCGGCGGCCCGACGGGTCCGCTCGACCGTGCCTACCTTGCCGGCCGGCCGCAAGTCGCGAACGCCCGCCTCCACGCGTTGATGCCGCTGTTCGACGGGCGGCTTTATGTCGAGCTACAGCGCCACGGACTTGAGAGCGAGCGCGCGACCGAGCCGCAAATCCTTGATCTCGCGTATCGCGCCGGATTGCCGCTGGTCGCGACGAATGAGCCGTTTTTCGCCGCGCGTTCCGATCACGAAGCACACGATGCACTGCTTTGCATCGCCGAAGGCAGGCTGATCAGCGATCGCGACCGCCGCCAGCTCTCGCCAGAACATCGCTTCAAGACGCGCGGAGAAATGCTGGCGCTGTTTGCCGACCTGCCCGAAGCGACGCGCCATTCCGTCGAGATCGCCATGCGCGCGAGCTTCAGGCCGGCGACCCGCAATCCCATCCTGCCGCGCTACACGACGGGCGAGGGCGCAGATGAGGCCGCCGAACTGCACCGCCAGGCGGAAAGCGGGCTCGCGGCGCGGCTTGCGGCGCATGGGCCGGCGCCGGGATTTTCGATCGCCGATTACGAGGCGCGTCTCGCCTTCGAGCTCGACGTCATCGAGAAGATGAAATTTCCGGGCTACTTCCTGATCGTCGCCGACTTCATCAAGCACGCGAAATCGAAGGGCATTCCCGTTGGTCCCGGCCGCGGTTCCGGCGCGGGCTCGCTTGTCGCTTATGCGCTGACGATCACCGATCTCGATCCCATGCGTTTCGGCCTGCTGTTTGAGCGCTTCCTCAATCCCGAGCGCGTGTCGATGCCGGATTTCGACATCGATTTCTGTCAAGACCGGCGCGACGAGGTGATCGCCTATGTGCGTGACCGTTACGGCGCCGATCGGGTGGCGCAGATCATAACCTTCGGCTCGTTCTTGGCGCGCGGCGTTTTGCGCAATGTCGGACGCGTGCTGGAAATGCCGCTGGGACAGGTGGACAAGCTCGCGAAACTGGTGCCGCAGAACCCGGCTAAGCCCGTCACCCTGGGCGAAGCGATCGACGGCGAGCCGCGCCTGCGCGAAGCCGCCGAAAACGATCCGCGCGTCGCGCAGCTGCTAAAAATCGCGCAGACGCTGGAGGGGCTTTATTCGAACGCCTCGACGCATGCAGCCGGTATTGTCATCGGCGACCGGCCACTTGACGAGCTCGTGCCGCTTTATCGCGATCCCCGCTCGGAAGTTCCCGCGACGCAATTTAATATGAAATGGGTCGAGCCGGCGGGGCTGGTGAAATTCGACTTTCTCGGATTGAAGACCCTGACGGTGCTTTCGACCTGCGTCGAACTGCTCGCCAAACGCGGCATTCATGTCGATCTCGATAAGATTCCGCTCGACGACAAGAAAACGTTCGAGGCGCTCGGCCGTGGCGAGACGGTCGGCGTGTTCCAGGTGGAAAGCGGCGGCATGCGCAAGGCGCTCGTTGACATGCATGCCGACCGCTTTGAAGACATCATCGCGCTCGTCGCGCTCTACCGTCCCGGGCCGATGGCAAACATCCCGGTCTATTGCGCTGTCAAAACCGGCGAGATCGACGCCAATTACATCCACCCGAAAGTGCAGTCGGTCCTGGAGGAGACGCACGGCGTCATCATCTACCAGGAACAGGTGATGCAGATCGCGCAGATCCTGTCGGGCTATTCCCTCGGCGAAGCCGATCTCCTGCGGCGTGCGATGGGCAAGAAGATCAAGGCGGAGATGGCGGCGCAGCGCGAGCGTTTCGTGCGCGGCGCGGTCGAGCACGGCATCGAACGCAACAAAGCCGATGAGATTTTCGACCTCTTGGCGAAATTCGCCGATTACGGTTTCAACAAGAGCCATGCCGCGGCTTACGCGCTGATCGCCTACCAAACTGCGTGGTTCAAGGCGAACTACCCCGTCGAGTTCCTCGCCGCGTCGATGACGCTCGACAAAGGCAACATCGACAAGCTCGCCGAATTCAGGAATGAGGCGCGCCGGCTCGGCATTCGCGTCGATCCGCCATCGATCCAGGAATCCGGCGTCGATTTCGACGTGCATGCCGACGCTTCTGGCGAGCTCGGCATCCGCTACGCCCTGTCGGCGGTGAAGGGCGTCGGCGATACGCAGGCCGCGGCTTTGGTGCGTGCGCGCGGCAGCAAGCCGTTCGCCGATCTCGCCGATCTCGCGCGCCGGCTCAATCCCCGCGAGGTTAACAAGAAGGTTCTGGAAAGCCTCGCCTGCGCCGGCGCTTTCGATGAGATGGAGCCCGACCGTGCCAACGTCTTCGCCTCGGTCGAAACGCTGCTCGCGAGCGCCCATCGTGGTCACGAGGATCGCGAGGCGGGACAGGTTGCTCTGTTCGCCGAGGCCACCTCCGCGCCGATCCGTCTGCCGCATGTCGAGTCCTGGCCGATTGCCGAGCGGCTGCGGCGCGAATTCGAGGCAGTCGGCTTCTTTCTCTCCGGTCATCCGCTCGATGCGTTCGATCGCGTGCTGGAGAAATTGCGCATCGAGCGCTGGGCGAATTTCGCCCGTGCTGCGAAGCAGGGCGCCTCCGCCGCACGCCTCGCTGCAACCGTGCTCGATCGCTACGAGCGGCGCACGCGCACCGGCAGTAAGATCGGCATCGTCATGTTGTCCGATCAATCCGGGCAATACGAAGCGATCCTGTTCAACGAGACGCTGAACCAATATCGCGATCTCCTCGAAAAAGGCGCCGCCGTGCTCGTCAACGTGCAGGCGAGCGTCGATGGCGAGGACGTGCGCGTGCGCATAAATGCCGTCGAGCCGCTCGAACAGGCAGCGGCACGCATCCAGAAAGGCCTGCGCATTTTCCTGCGCGATACCAAGCCGCTCTCCTCGATCGAAGCGCGCCTGCAGGGCAGGGGCGAGGGCGAGGTCTCGCTCATCGTCATGCTCGAAGAGAACAAGAGCGAAGTGGAGATCAAGCTGCCGGGGCGTTTTCCGGTGTCGGCGCAGATCGCCGGTGCGCTGAAGGCGATCCCGGGGATCGTCGCGGTCGAGCATGTCTAAATTTTCGAAGATGGGATGTTTGCCTCGGCAAGGATGCGGTACCCCTCGCGACCATTCGCGGGCAACCGGCGATCTTAACAAAGGGTTAATCTAGGAAGATTTAAGCAGGGTTGCTCGGAGAAAGCGTTTGACCCAGCGCTATCTGGCACGGATTGCGGGGCGTCGCGGCGATCTTCGTGGTCATCTACCACATGGGCGCGAGCGAAAGTCCATCATATCCGTTCGCCAGCGCTTACCTCGCGGTCGATCTATTCGTCCTTTTGAGCGGATTCGCACTCTCGCACGCCTACGATCCTCGCTTTGCAAAAGGAATGACTTTCTCTCAGTTCATGCGAAGAAGGCTAGCTCGGCTCTATCCCAGCTATCGTCGGATTGTTGATGGGAATTGCCGTCTTTTAATGACGGCTAAAATAGTTCAGACCGACAGGTTTTGGATTGCCGCTGTCACAGGTTTGCTGCTCATTCCGCTGCCAATCCGCCTGTCCAAAGAGCCGCTGATCTTCCCCGCTCGATGGCCCGGCTTGGCGCTGTTCATGGAACTCGTCGCGAACGCGGCTTTCGCGGGCGTTCTTCTTGAACTTCGTTGGCGCGGTTTGGCAACGATCGTTGTCGCTTCGTCCTTTATCCTGGTCGTGCTCGCCGGAACTTTCGGCAATCTGAATCTCGGATGGGATGTGCCGAATTTTGGGGCGGATTTCCGCCCACGAGCTTTTCGTTCTTGCCGGAATATTGCTGCACCGGCTCCGGCCGGAGGGACTCGCACGCTTTGGCTTGATTAGGTTGGGCGCGCGGGAATTGTCGCTTTGGCCTTACCGATTCCCGCAGCAGATCATGCCAAGTATAATCTATTCTTCGTTTTGTTGCTAGCGCCCGCGACCGTCGCCGCCGGCGCCGGTCTCCGCTTGAGCGGTTTGCCGGCGCGGCTGGCGCAGATATGCGGCCAAGTCAGCTACCCATCTACATCATTCACGTGCCGATCGTGATCATGCTGAAGTCGGCTACGCGTGACTGGACTCCGCTGCAAACGTTTGCGGGCGACTGAATCGCCTTATCCCTCTTGGTGATGGCTGCATGTTTGCTGGCCCGCTTCTACGAGCGTCCGATCAGACAATATCTCGCATCTGTGGGAACGCGCGCCAACATGCAGCTCAAGCAGCAGGCGTAAGGTGCTGCGTCACCCGCGCGGCGTCACGACATACGCGCCGCTCGCATCCGTTCGCCACCCGAGCTCACGCCGGTAGCGCTCGAAACAGCGCGCGCCGCAGGTGAGCCGCATCAACGCGCCTTCGGCGATCGGGTGCGCCGTCGCCGCATTTTCCGCAACGAGCGGTCGGATCGCTTCCTTGTTCCACGCCTCGGAATGCTTGATGTCCAAAATCGCGTGCAGATCGAAATAGTGACGGTCGCCGGTCGGCACGCCGAGCCGCTTCAGGCCACGGCCGATCGCGGCGGCGCGTGCCGGGGCCGTCTGCTCGATGATGCCGAGCGCGCCGATCGAGTGATAGGCATAGCGCCGGTTCCACGCGAGCCCCGCCATCGTGTTGGCGAGCGCGAGCGATTCCCACACCGTCGTTTCGGCTCTCGGCGTGAGCCCGAGCTTGCGCGCCAGCGTCTCGAGAAGCGGCCCATGCATGCCCTTCTCGTTGCCGCGGCCCATCTCGTCCCAATAATTGCGCGCCAGTTCGAGCTTTGGGCCGACCGGCATTTTCACTTGCGTCAGCGCCGTCAAATCCTCGAAGCCGGCTTCGCCCGCGACTTCCTGCGCCAGCACCCATTTCATCTCATCAATCGAGCAGGTGTCGGCGAGCCAGGGGAAAAGCGGATCGCCCTGTCCGGGGCCGGTCGCCGTGAGTTCGGTCAGCCAGGCATCGAAACCGTCGGGATCGGTTGGAGCCTCCGCGGCCCGCGACACGACGGCGCGGCGCTCGCGCTCCAGGAACTCGCCTTCGAGAGTGAGCCAGTCGCGATCCTCCTCGATCTCGTCGCGCCAGTCCGCGCGCGGCAGACCGGGCAGGAGCCGGCGGCGATTGAAGGCGGCGAGCCGCTGCTGCAGGTCGTCTTCGCTGAAGCCGAGATCGCCCGGCGCCTCCGGGGCGACGCGATCTGCCAGAAAATCCAGCACGCTAGTTCCTCTTCCTCACGTTTAGCACGACCGCGGCGATGCGGTCGGCGGCGCGATAAGCTTCGGTCTCGAGTTCCTCGCCGAAGACGTCGGGATCGACCTCCTCATACGTCCAGGCGAAATCGCCTTCCGCTAAACGGGGCAACGCAGCTTCGCGGAAAAGGTCGCGCCCGCTGACGATCGCGGCGCCGGTGTAGAGGATGAGGCTTCCGTCGGGCGCGAGGCGGGGCAGGGTGGCCTCTAGGATGCGCAGCGATAGGCTTGCGCCGAAATCGCCGCCGCCGTGGCGATAGGCGCGCTGGAGCGCGTCGTTGAGATAGGGCGGGTTGGAGACGATGAGGTCGAACGCGCCGTCGACCTCGGAAAGGATGTCGCTGCGCAACGCGGTGGCCTTTGTCGTGCCGGCCAGCGCGGCGTTCACCCGCGCAAGGCGCAGCGCGGATTCGTTGATGTCGGTCATCAGCACGCGAGCCTCAGGCGCGTGCTTGGCGACGAAAATTCCGCCCGGTCCGGCTCCGCAGCCGATATCGACGGCGTTTGCGATCGGAGCTGTACGCTCGCTTAAAACCGCTTTGATCGCGCGCGCAAACCGGTAGCTGTCCGGACCGAAGAACACCGCGTCTGCTTCTGTCGTCGGGAAAGCCGAATGGAAGAACAGCTCGCCCCCCAACGACGAAACGCGAAGGGCGCTTCGGAGCAGTCCATTCTCTTTGAGGAGAATGCCGGCATCCCGCATGAGCGCTACTATGTCGGCCGGCAGAACATCGCGCGAAAACGGCCGAGTCCAGCCGAACACATCGCGCAGGTCTTTTGCTTCTCGGTTTTGGGCCCGCGCATTCACGCGCGTATGCGTTGCCGGTGTTGGCGTCGTGAATTCATAACCGCAGGCGCGCAATGCTTCGCCGAGCCGCAGCAGGGGGGCCTCTTTGCTCGTCAGGTCCATTGCAAGCGCCCGCCAATCACCGTTGATGCTTGATCGCAGGAGCCATGTGACCTCGGAACGTTTGATGCGCGCCGGCTTGGTATGGCATGCTTCAGCTCCGCGCGGGGTGAATGAGGAGAGGCATGAGCACCAACGAACATCTCCGTCCAAAAGGAATTTTCCATAATCCTGCATTCTCGCAGGCGGTGATCGCCTCGGGAACACGAACGATCTACGTCTCGGGCCAAGTGTCCATCGACGAGCGCGGCGCGGTGGTCGGAGCAGGCGATCTTGCCGCGCAGACGACGCAGGCGATGCGCAATGTCGGTCTCGCTCTCGCCGCCGCCGGCGCCAGCTACGCCGATATCGTGAAGATAACGACGTTTGTGGTGAACTATGCGCCCGAACAGCGCGCGGTAATCAGCAAAGCGCGTGCGCCTTTCTTTGCAGGAGGCGGGCCGCCGGCAAGCACTCTGCTTGGCGTCACCGCGCTTGCGCTGCCGGAATGGCTGATCGAGATCGAGGCCGTCGCTGTCGTCGGGTGATGGGCGAGGGGCGGTCTCGCCTTGCGCTCCCCGCACATCTCGCCTATATGCCCGCCCATCCCACAGGCGGACTCATGCGGTTCCTGCTTCAAGGTTCCGCTCCGGTGGCTGGCTCCTGACCGGCCCAAAAGTCCGCCGCGGCTCAACCGGAGAATACCTACCCAATGGCACTTCCTGATTTCACCATGCGTGGCCTCCTCGAGGCCGGCGCCCATTTCGGCCATCAATCCCACCGCTGGAACCCGAAGATGGAGCAATACATCTTCGGCACCCGCAACAACATCCACATCATCGATCTCGCCTAGACCGTTCCGTTGCTGCACCAGGCGCTGAAGACCGTGTCGGACACTGTCGCCAAGGGCGGCCGCGTACTCTTCGTCGGCACGAAACGCCAGGCGCAGGATGCGATCGCCGAAGCAGCCAAGCGCTGCGCCCAGTACTACATCAATTCCCGTTGGCTCGGTGGGATGCTGACCAATTGGAAAACGATCTCCGCCTCCATTTCGCGGCTGCGCAAGCTCGACGAGCAGCTCGGCTCCGGCGCGTCCGGGCTCACCAAGAAGGAGCGGCTGATGCTCTCGCGCGAACGCGAGAAGCTTGAGAAGGCGCTCGGCGGCATCAAGGATATGGGCGGCGTGCCCGACCTGATCTTTGTGATCGACACCAACAAGGAGCAGCTGGCGATCAAGGAGGCGAACCGCCTTCACATTCCGATCGCGGCCGTGCTCGACACGAATTCCGATCCCGACGGCATCACCTATCCTGTGCCTGGGAACGACGATGCCGGCCGTGCGATCGCGCTCTATTGCGATCTCGTCGCGCGTGCGGCCATCGACGGTATTTCGCGCGGTCAAGGCGCGCTTGGCGTCGATGTCGGCGCTGAGGAGGCGCCGCCCGTGGAGGAATTGCCGCCGGCTCGCAGGATTCTCGAGGCCGCTCCGGCAGAAGCTCCGGCCGAAGCTTCCGGCGAGACGCAGTTCGAGGCGCCGGCGGAAAAATTCGAGCTTTTGTCGGCCCCGCGCGGCGCGCCCGACGATCTCGTCAAGCTCAGTGGTGTCGGACCGCAGCTTGAGAAGAAGCTCAACGACGCGGGCATCTACCATTACTGGCAGCTCGCCGCGATGACGCCCGACGACGTGAAGACGATCGACCGCGATTTGAAGCTCAACGGCCGCATCGACCGGGACGGCTGGGTCAATCAGGCGCGCGGCCTGCTCGCCGCGTAAAGCATTCCGGCGGCAGCGATCGGCTGCCGTTACATCAATTCAAATCAGTCTCGCGCGTAAAAGAACGCGAGCAGAGAAGGACCAAAAGAAAATGGCCGCCATTTCCGCCAGCCTCGTCAAGGATCTTCGCGAGAAGACCGGCGCCGGCATGATGGACTGCCAGAACGCGCTGACCGAAGTCGCCGCCGACATCGAAGCTGCCGTCGATTGGCTGCGTAAGAAAGGCCTGTCGAAAGCTGCCAAAAAATCCGGCCGCATCGCGGCGGAAGGGCTCGTCGCCGTTGCGGTGCGCGGCAATGACGGCGTCGTCATCGAGGTCAATTCCGAAACCGATTTCGTGGCGCGCAATGAGGATTTCCAGAAGCTGGTGCGCTCGATCGTCAACGTCGCTGTGGACAAGGGTGTCGGTGACGCAGAGGCGCTGAAGGGCGAGTCCTATCCCGGCGGGGGCACCGTCGGTGAGGCAATCTCCAACGCGATCGCGACGATCGGCGAGAACATGACGTTGCGCCGTGCGGCGAAGCTCTCGGTTTCGTCCGGCGTGATCGGACAATATGTGCATGCGCCGATCTCCGAAGGCCTCGGAAAGATCGGCGTGATCGTCGCGCTTGAATCGAAGGGCGACCAGGCAGCGCTGGCGCAGCTGGCTCGCCAGATCGCGATGCATGTCGCGGCGGCCCAGCCACTGGCGCTCGATTCGTCGGCGCTCGATCCGGCGACCGTCGAGCGCGAGCGCGGCGTCTTGCGCGACAAGAACGCGGGCAAGCCGGCTCATGTGCTCGACAAGATCGTCGAGTCGGGCGTGAAGACCTTCTACGAGGAGGTGTCGCTCGTCGATCAGGCCTCGATCCATGCCGAACATACCGGCAAGACGATCGGGCAGGCGGTGAAGGAGCACGAGGGCAAGGTGGGCACCCCGGTCAAGCTTGTCGGCTTCGTCCGTTTCGCCCTCGGCGAAGGCGTCGAGAAGGCGGCCGAGGAGCAGGGCTAGGCGAAGTCCGAATCTCGCGAGGATAGCGGCGATGAGCGTTTCCAGGGGCAAGCCGGATTGGAAACGGGTCATCATTAAGCTTTCCGTCGAGGCGCTCACCGGCGGCGAGGGTGGTTTCGGCCTGCATGCGCCGACGGTCGCCCGCATCGCTCGCGACATCGCCAGCGCCGCCGCCCTCGGGGTGGAAATAGGAGTCGTCGTGGGCGGAGGCAATTTTTTCCGTGGTCTGCAAGCGGCCGAGACCGGCATCGAACGCGCCCGCGCCGACTCGATCGGCATGCTCGCCACCGTGATGAATGCACTCGCACTCGAAGCGGCGCTCGAGGAGGCGAAGTCACCGGCGCGCGCGCTGTCCGCGATTGCCATGCCGGCGCTGTGCCAGCCTTATTCGCGCCAAGCGGCACTGCATCACCTTGCCAAGGGACGCATTGCTGTGCTCGCCGGCGGGACCGGCAATCCGTTCTTCACCACCGACACCGGCGCGGCGCTCCGCGCGGCCGAGCTCTCCGCCAACGCGGTGATGAAGGCGACCAACGTCGATGGCGTCTACACTGCCGATCCGAAGCGCGACGCGAAAGCCACCCGCTACACCGATCTCACCCATGACGAAGCAATCGCCAAGGAATTGGCGGTGATGGACACCGCGGCGTTCGCGCTGGCACGGGAAAATCGCATCCCCATTATCGTCTTCTCCATCCGCGAGGAGGGCGCGATCCGAGCCGCGCTCGAAGGCAAGGGGCGTGCTACCTGTGTCTGGCCAAGCTGAAGGTGCTCCGCTTCGATGATCGGCGGACGCACGGGTTTGCGCGCCGCTCCGCGTGCATCGGCTCCAACGATCCCCTAGTATTGAACGAATCTCGCGTCCCGATCGCGTTTCTGGCTGATTAGAAGGCCCCGCATGGCTAGCGCCCCATTTGATCTTGCCGAACTCCAACGCCGAATGCAGGGCGCGATTGCTTCGCTCAAGCACGAGCTCGGCGGCTTACGTACCGGCCGCGCCTCGGCGGGTCTCGTCGAGCCGATCCATGTCGATGCGTACGGCCAATCGATGCCGCTCAACCAAGTCGCCAGCATCAGTATCCCCGAGCCGCGGATGATCTCGATCCAGGTCTGGGACCGCTCGATGGTCGGCGCAGTCGAGAAGGCGATTCGTGACTCCAATCTCGGTCTGTCGCCGAACACGGAAGGCCAGACATTGCGCATCCGTATCCCTGAATTGAACGAGCAGCGCCGCAAGGAACTCGTCAAGGTCGCGCACAAGTATGCCGAGGAGGCGCGGGTCGCCGCCCGGCACGTGCGCCGCGACGGCATCGATCACTTGAAGAAGCTGATGAAGGACAAGGCGATCAGCGAGGACGACGAGAAGCGCCACGAAACCGAGGTGCAGAAGGCGACGGACAAGGCGGTCGGCGAGATCGACCAGGCGCTTGCGGTCAAGGAAAAGGAAATCATGCAGGTTTAATCAGTTCGTAGTTTGTGTCGCATTGTGTCAGAACGCGCTCTCATGATCGGCTACGAGCGATGAAGGACGGCTCAGACCCTGCATTTTCCCGCGGCGCTCGCGACCTCGGTCCGATCCATGTCGGGATCATCATGGACGGCAACGGCCGTTGGGCGGCGCAACGCGGCCTCCCCCGTATCGAAGGGCATCGGCGCGGCGTCGAGGCGCTGCGCCAGGCGGTCCGCGCGGCGCCCGATTTCGGCATCCGCTATCTGACCCTCTACTCTTTCTCTACCGAGAATTGGACCAGACCGCCGCAAGAAGTCTCAGACCTCATGGCGCTGTTGAAGCGCTTCATCCGTAACGATCTTGCCGAGCTTCACAGCCACAATGTCCGGGTCAAGATCATCGGGCTGCGCGAAAATCTCGACAAAGACATCGGCTCGCTCTTGCGCGAAGCCGAGGACCTCACCCGGCACAATACCGGGCTCATGCTCGTCATCGCGTTCAATTATGGCAGCCGGCAGGAGATCGCGCGGGCAGCGCGCTTGCTCGCCGAGAAAGCGGTTGCGGGCCGTATCGCGTCCGACGACATCACGCCGACCACGCTTGCACACCACCTCGATACAGCAGGCATTCCCGATCCCGACCTGATTATCCGCACGTCGGGCGAGCGGCGCCTGTCGAACTTCCTAATGTGGCAGGCGGCCTATGCGGAGCTTGTCTTTCTGCCGATGTACTGGCCGGATTTCGACCGGGCGGCCCTTGCGGGCGCGCTTGCCGAATATGCGCATCGTGAACGGCGTTTCGGCGGCGTCGCGACTCCGCTGGCGGCGAAGACCGCTTCGTGACCAGCAATGTGCGGGGTGAGCGCCGCACATTCGCTGACCTCAAACCGCGGCTGATCTCGTCACTGCTACTTGGTGCTGTCGCGATCGCCGTCTTGTGGGTGGACGGCGTCCCCTTCGCCTTGTTCTGGCTGACGGCGGGATTGGCCATTTTATGGGAGTGGCAAGGGCTGCTCAGCAAGCGGCGTCATCGCGCACGATTTCTCATCGGCCCCGTTGGCATTGCGATCGCCGCCGCGTTCGCGACCTACGTCGCGCTTGGGATCGCCTCTCTTGCGCTGATTCTGACGGCAGTGCTTGCCGGGCTCTTTGCGACGGAAGCGAATCGACTGATCGCCGGGGCAGGGGTGCTTTACGCGGGAGCCCTGGTCGTTTGCGTCATTGCTCTCCGGCAATCCGATGCTTTCGGCCTGATCGCGATCGCCTGGCTCTTCGCGCTCGTCTGGGGCACGGACATCATGGCCTATTTCGGCGGACGGCTGATCGGTGGGCCGAAACTCTGGCCCCGCGTATCCGCGGGAAAGACTTGGTCCGGCACGCTTGTTGGCATCTTCGGCGGAGCTTTGATCGGGCTTGCCGCTGCGGCGGTTGGGATTGAGCACGCTCCTATCCTCGCGCTGTTTCTTCTCAGTCTCTTGCTCGCCGCGATCTCGCAAGCCGGCGACCTCGCCGAGTCGGCGCTGAAGCGGCGGTTCGGCGCCAAGGATTCAGGTGCGCTGATCCCCGGCCATGGCGGTGTCATGGATCGTCTCGACGGATTCACCGCCGCTTGCTTTTGCGCGGCTGTGATTGGCGGGCTACGCCAATATCCATCCATTGCCGCAGGTCTTTTCAGCTGGTAGGCCGGGTCCATGCTGACCAAAGTTCAGGCAAAGGCCCCCCGGCCCGCTACCGAGCCGCGCCGCCTGGTCATTCTCGGGGCGACTGGATCAATCGGCCGATCCGCCGCCGATGTACTTGATGCCGCGCCGGGAGCATTCCATGTCGAGGCGGTCGCTGCTTGCCGCGATGTGAAGGGTCTTGCTGCAGTCGCAAAGCGACTCTCAGCCCGTTTCGCGGCGATCTGCGACTCCGGAATGTACAATGACCTCAAGGCGGAACTTTCGGGCACGGGCATTGAGATAGCCGCAGGTGCTGAGGCAGTGGTTGAGGCGGCCCGTCGCCCCGGCGATGTCGTTCTCGGCGCTATCGCCGGAGCCGCGGGGGTGGAACCGACACACGCAGCCCTGTCGAAAGGCCGCACGGTCGCTCTCGCTAACAAGGAATGCCTCGTCTGCGCCGGCGCACCCTTCATGCGACGGACGGCAGAGGTGGGCGCGAAGCTGCTGCCAGTCGATAGCGAGCACAATGCTATCTTCCAAGCGCTCGGCGGCGAGCCCATCGATCGTGTCGAACGCATGACGCTGACCGCCTCGGGGGGTCCCTTCCGCACCTGGAGTGCCAATGCAATCGGCACGGCGACGCCGGAACAGGCATTGGCTCACCCGAATTGGTCGATGGGGCGGAAAGTCACCATCGACTCCGCCACCTTGATGAACAAGGGGCTCGAACTCATCGAAGCCCATCATATTTTTGGGATCGCAGCCGAGCGTCTCGATGTGCTGGTGCACCCCCAATCCATTGTCCATGGCCTCGTATCCTTCGCCGATGGCTCTGTGACCGCCGGTCTCGCGGTGCCCGACATGAAGGTCCCGATCGCGCATTGCCTTGGCTTTCCGGTGCGCCTCTCGGCGCCGACGCGGCGGCTCGACCTGGCCGCGATCAGTACGCTCACCTTTGAGCTGCCGGATTTGCAGCGCTTCCCGGCGCTGCGCGTCGCGATGGACGCGCTCAAAAGTGGGGGCGGGCTTCCCACCGTGCTGAACGCCGCCAACGAGATCGCGGTCGAGGCCTTTCTCGAAGGGCGCATCGGCTTCGGCCACATCGCCCGTTTTGTTGCGGCGGCTTGTGAAGCGGCACTCGCCGACGGCACTGCCAAAGAGCCACGGACGGTTGGCGAGGCATTGGCCGTTGATCATATTGTGAGAGAAAGGTCGCGCAGCCTCTTGGCCCGAACAAATGGGTCGGGCATGGTAACTCTCCAGTAACCATGCGGGTCGGCGGCAGACCCCGCGGCGCCGGCCATCAGCCGGAGACGCGCTTCCCCGCTTCCAAGGAGGCTTAATGTCAGCTTTCGCCCCGCTCGGTACGCTGCTGATTTACGTCGTTCCGTTCCTTTTCATCCTCACCGTCGTGGTCTTCTTCCACGAGCTTGGGCATTTCCTGGTCGGCCGCTGGTGCGGCGTCAAGGTCGATGCCTTCTCGATTGGTTTTGGGCCGGAAATCTGCGCCTTCGTCGATCGCAAGGGGACGCGCTGGCGTATCGCCGCGCTGCCGCTTGGCGGCTACGTGAAGTTCCATGGAGATGCGAACGCCGTCAGCGGCACGCCCTCGGAAGACGTTCCGCGGATGAGCGTGGCGGAGCGCTCCGTCACCTTTTTTGGTCAGCCGGTCTGGAAACGGGCGGCGGTTGTGGCGGCCGGCCCTATCGCCAACTTCATTCTCGCCGTCGTGATCTTCACGGTTCTATTCTTCAGCTTCGGCCGGCCAATCCTGCTGCCGCGAGTGGATGCGGTCACGCCAGGTGGCGCGGCCGAAGCTGCCGGCTTCAGGCCGGGCGACATCGTTCTCGCGATTGATGGGCGCCCCATCGACAGCTTCTCCGACATGCAGCGGATTGTGTCGGCCTCTGCAGAAACGCCGCTCACCTTTGTCGTCGACCGGCGGGGAGTGGCCACCACCCTGCAGGCAACGCCCCGGCTGAAGGAGCTTTCAACGCCGCTCGGCAAAACGCGACTCGGCCTGCTTGGCGTGGAGGCGGGCTCCCACCACGAGGACTGGCGGACCGAACATTATGGTCTCCTCGGCTCGATCCGGCTCGCCGGGCAGGAGACTTGGTACGTCACCGAGAGGACAATGACTTACGTCGGCGGTCTCTTCGCGGGCCGCGAATCGCCCGACCAGTTGTCCGGCGTGATTGGCACCGCCCAAGTCGCCGGCGAAATGGCGAAACTCGGCCTCGCGGCGCTGCTGAACCTTGCGGCGATTCTGTCAATCTCGATCGGTCTCCTTAACCTGTTCCCGATCCCGCTGCTCGATGGTGGGCACCTGATGTTCTACGCGATCGAAGCGCTGCGCGGCCGCGCGCTCAATGAGCGGGCGCAGGAATATGGGTTCCGGCTTGGCCTCGCCATCGTGTGCGGCCTGATGATTTTCGCTACCTACAACGACCTCGCCCGCATCACGCGTCAGTTGATGCACTGGGGCTGAGACGCTGTTCTCCTCGCCCGTCGCGAGCTCAAGCACTCGCTGATCCTGATCAAGGACAATCCGCGGTCGGAACCGGGCGAGAATGCGACATCACGTTGAAAAAGCTTGGGCAAAGCGTGACTTACCGGCCACGCGCGGTGAAAATGCCGTTCTCATCCCAGCTGAGCGATTGCAGCAATTGGTAAACCCTGTAGAAGCAAAAACTGGACGGGTAACGCTCGGCGCTAACCTCGTTTGACGCGTACCCGGTAGAATCAAGACGTGGGTCTCAAGTACTCGCGTGCGGCAAAAACGCCGCTCTGGATGGGGATTCGGTTTTGATGATCAGAGGCTTTCTGAACCGGCTCGCCCTTGCGGTGGTAGTCGCCGCAGGACTCGCGGGCTCCGTTTCGATGGCTTTCGCCCAGAACGTCGTGGTCCACGGCAATCACCGGGTCGATACGGATACGGTTCGCTCCTACTTCACTGGCAATGAGGTCAGCAAGGGCGTCGAGGACCTGCGCAAGACCGGTCTGTTCTCCAGTGTCCGCGCCCGCCGCGAAGGCGGCAC
>Ga0136846_1236868_pt1 | contig 15080 bp, 13 predicted proteins | sample HopSoiMetagenom2_FD_96841 | JGI IMG/M metagenome (GOLD analysis project Ga0136846, IMG submission 96841) | Grasslands soil microbial communities from Hopland, California, USA - 2 Assembly 2016 (version 4) | ecosystem: Environmental > Terrestrial > Soil > Grasslands | place: USA: Hopland...
AGCCGGTCGACCAGGCTCCGGTCGATCTGGTCGAGGGTCTTGCCCCTCAGGTGACCAGTGAACCAGCGGATCCGTTGCACATCGTCCCGATAGGACTTCTTGTGCGCCTTCTCCTTCAGCCAACGCAGCGCCGCTTCGTCCCAGGTCCTGGGCGGCTTGCGCTTCAGTCGAGCCAAGTCCCATAATTCAGCCTTCAGCCTGTCGTGGTACTCTTTTGCCTTCTCTCGATCGGTCGTCCCAGTAGTGCGTCTAATTCGCGTTCCGTCTGGAGCGGCGATGTCGAGATGGTAGATTCCTGCACGTTTCCAGAGTGCCATATTGCCTCCTTTGGAAAGGCACTCAGCTGCATTCGTGCGGCGCTAAAATACGCTTCCCGCGTCGTCGCCACAAGGTCGGCCGCGATGAAGCGCCAGCCTCGTCCGATCTTGGCGCCGGGGATTCGGCCGGCTTTCGCCCAGGCCCGCAGCGTGTTGGGATGAATTTTGAGGAAGGCAGCTGCTTCCTCGGTCGAGAGAAGCTGCTCGCTCATGTCACCGCAACGGCGCTGGACTGCTGCGCTGCGCCTTGCTGAATTCTCGATCGCTGTCGAGGAAGGCGGCGATCATCGCCGGAATCAGTTCGGCGATCGGCTCCTGCACCCCATAAACGCCGGCATAGAGACCTGCGTAGTCGCTCAACCGCTGATGCAGGTCCGGTAACAAGCAGATGGTCAACTTCACCGGTGTACGATCGGGAATACGTGCGAGCTTGAGTTCGGGCATTACTCAGTCTCCTTTCGAGGCTCGAGGACCAAGTCATGGTGGACGACCAGCCGCACGGGCGCGCCTGGACGGATCGCGATGGTCGGCTGGACCGCCAGATTCCGCTGCGTGAGCTGGTCGCCGGCACGTGCAACATTGTCCTGGGTGGACATGCGCATGGCTTGGACGAGGTCGCTTCGGCCCGAGAGCGCAAGCTCTGAGCTGACACCGAGCAGCGTCGAGAGCGCCACGCCCTTCAAAAGTTGCCAGGTGTGGAGGTCGACCTTGTCGGCGAGCCCCACATAGCCGGCTGAATCAGTCGCCGGTACGTTGTCGATCCGCAGCGAACTGCCGTCCGGCATGATGATCCGCTGCCAGACGATCAACGCGCGCTTTTGCCCGAATGCCACCACACTGTCGTAACTGCCGATCAACCGCGCGCCCTGCGGGATCAGCAGGAGCCGGCCGGTGGCGGTGTCGTAGGTGTTCTCGGTGACTTGTGCGGTGACCAGCCCGGGCAGATCGGACCGAAGACCGGTAATCAGGCTCGCGGCGATCACGCTTCCGGCCGACAGCATGTAGGGAGACGCAGGCGGTGTCAGCATATGCGGGTTGACGCCGCTGCGCGGATCGAGCGCGCTGACAAAGGCGGTTTTGCGCTCCTGCGCATTGGGATCCCGCTCCGGATCGAGCGCAACCTTTTGCGGCTCCGCGGTCGATGGTGTGGAGGCGGAAGCCAGCACAGCGTCAGCCGGTGCGGCGGCTTGGCGACTCGGGACGAGGAGGCCGGACTCGCGTGCCGCCTTCAACTCAGCAAGCTGTGAATCGCGATCCGCCCTAGCGGCCTGTTGCACTTGTTGATCGGCAGCTCCCATGCGGGCCATAGCTGCTTGTTGATGCTCAAGGATGGGCTTGCCGAGATCGCCCGGGAGCGGCGGCCCCAGCTTCGGCACCTCCCCATAAGAGGCGGGTGTGCCAGCCAGCACATCGGTTGGCGCGGCAGTCTGCGGCTGGGCCAACTCCTGCTGCGTAGCGTCATGAGCATAAAAATGCGGCTTGAGCGCGAGCCAGGTGACCGCCGTCAGGCTGATCGATCCAGACGCGGCGATGGCGATGATAGCACCGCGCTTGAACCGGATTGTACGCGGTGGGCGGCCACGGATCGCCAGCGTCTCCGGATCGAGCTTAGCGCCCGGCTTCAATTCCGGAGCCTCGGTCATGACGCGCTCCGCAGAGCGTTCGGCTCGCCTGTGCGGCTGATGCGAACGACCTCCTGATGCTTGAGACCAAGACGCAGCTCGGCCGCATTGAACAGCCGATCGACCACGTAGAAGCGCCCCTGCACGCGATAATTGACGAGCTCGGCCACGCCCTTGGCGTCGACCAGGAACAAAGGCGGCGCTTCATCGACGCCAAGGTCCGCCGGGAATTGGATGAAGGTCTGCCGTCCGTCATCGAAGGCCCTAAGCGGTCGCCAGACCGGCCGATCGCCGCTGATTACATAATCGAAATGAAGCTGGTCGACCGCGAGGACGCGCGCCACCGGCTCTGCCGCCTGCACCTGTTCGGCGGCCCTCTTCAGCGCGATCAGTTGGTCCTGCGGATAGGTCCAGGACAAGGCCGCCATCGCGGTCTGCGCCGTGCTCGTCAGCGCAAGGTGATAGCTCCGGCGAGCGGTCGTGATGACCAGGTTCGTGGAAAGGCCGGCTGTGAACGGCTTGAGGAGGATGTGCGTGCGCTTGGTGTCACCGCTGCCGCTCGTGGTATCGCCGATGACCCAGCGGACCGTGTCGCCGGCCGCGACCGCGCCGAGCGCCTCGCCCGGCTGCAGGGCGATATCGGTCACCTGTCCGGGTGCAGCGTAGACATGATAGATCGCACCATCGCTGAACGGATAGACCTGCACGGCATTGAGATAGGCTCCGACCGCGGGCTCGAGTGTGGCAGCGCGGTTCGCGGCCGCCACGTGCGCGAGGCCGGGCGCAGGCTGCCCGTGCCGTTGCTGCTTCGGCCGCGGATGATGAGCCGGCGGCGTTCCGCTCGTGACGGTCTGAATTTTTGTGCCAGAAGGTAGGAAGGCGATCCCCTGCTTCATGTGATCGGCTGTGACGGGCGGCGCAGCGACAGGCGCATCGGCGCATGCGATTAAGGCGGCGGCACCGGCCGCGGCCCGGACGTTCAGGCGGTTCATGGCTGCGTCTCCATGTTGGTCGTTGAGGCTGCGGGATTTGGATCGAGCGGCGAACCTGCGGGAATGTTGGCAGCGGGTGGCACGGGCTTCGCTGCAGGTGGCGAGGCCGCTGATCCGGGGGGTTCGAGCTCGCGACTCCAGTCGATTGCGTCGAGGTAGAGACCGAGCGGGTTCTTGCGCAGCGCGTCGGCACTGGTTGGCGACTTCAGCACGACGGTCACCATCGCGGTCCAGTGCGACGTTCCCGCCGATGCACCCCGCTCGTAGGCCGTCTCGATCCATTTAACCTGGAACGACGTCTCGGACGCACGCACCACGCTCGTCACCTGAACCGAGACGGTGCGTGTGCCCACCTGTCCGAACGGATCGGCGGTGCGCGCATAGTCGTCGAGGAAGGCGGCACCCCGCTTGGTGGTGAAATCATAGGCCGCAAGCCAGTTCTGGCGCATCAGCACCGGATCGAGCGAGATGGAGCGCACGTCGCTGATGAACCGGCTCAGGAACCACGCGACCTGCGCGTCGGTCGGATGGTAGCCGGCTTGCGCCGGACTGATCGCCCTCGCCTCTCCCAGCCGATCGACCTCGACCACATAAGGCACCACGCGACTCTGCAGCGATCGCCACAACAATCCCTCGGACAATGCGGTCGTCAGTCCAAGGCAGCCGAACGCCATCAGTCGCCAGTTGCGCGCCTGCGCACGCGCGGAGCCGATCCGCTCGTCCCAAACCTGCCCGGCGCGTTGGTAAGGCGTCTCGGGCAGTGGCGTCTGCCCGTAGCGCTGAACGCTTCGTCTAAAGACCATCAGTCTTCCCTTTCCTTGATGTCGGGCACGGCGCCGTGGCCACCGCCGGATCCCTGCTGGAATGCGTGCGCCGCGGCCTGACGATGGGCGCGCGCGTCTGCTTGCGCCTTCATGCTGCGCGCCCAGCCGGGCATGGCGCGCGGGTCATGGGCAGCGCCGGCTTGTGTGCCGCTGCTGCTGCCGGTCATGGAGGTCCACGCCGCCTGGCGGCCCGACTCGGCAGCTTCTTTCAAACCGAGTGCTGCGGACATTTTCGATCGGGCAGCGCCGCCGGCCGCGCGCGCGACGCCGCTCAAGCCCGCACCGACCGATGACGAGCCAGCAGCTTCCTGACCGAGACCGTAGGCGGTCGATGCAGCCGATCCCATCGCCGTTCCGGCGCGGATTGCCGCCAGACTGCCGCCGGCAACCGCGCGTGCCGCGCCTGCCGCGCCGGCTACCCCGAGATAAGCCATGCCGCCGCCACCCAGCATCGTGCCGACGGCCGCACTAGCTCCGAGCTGGGGCGCGCCGGCGACGAGGCCCGACGCTATGCCGGGTCCGAAGATGCCGAGCCCGAACAGAGCGAGGCTCGCCAGCACCAGGCTCATGGCCTGGCCGATGTCGGGCTCATGCCCCTGGAGCGCGGTGGTGAACTGCGTAAAATAATTTGAGCCGATGCCGACGATGACGGCGAGCACCATCACCTTGATGCCGGAGCTGACCACGTTGCCGAGCACGCGTTCGGCGAGGAAACTGGTGCGGTTCCAGAGCGCGAACGGCACCAGGATGAAGCCTGCCAAGCTGGTCAGCTTGAACTCAAGGATCGTCACGAACATCTGCACGGCAAGGATGAAGAAGGCGATGATCACCGTCGCCCATGCGAACAACAGCACCGCGATCGTCAGGAAATTGTCGAAGAAGCTGGTGAAGCCCATCAACTGGCTAGCTTGGTTCAGGAGCGGCCAGGCGGCAGAGAAGCCGGTGCCGGCGAGTCGGCCAGGCTTGAACAGATCACTCGCCGTGATCGTGCCGCCACCGGCGGTGAGCCCGGCCTGCGCGAACGAACGGAAGACGATGCCGGCGAGCATCGAGAAATTGTTGAGGATGAACGCGAACGTGCCGATGTAGAGGATCTTGCGCACGAAGCGCCCGATCACATTGTCCTCGCCACCGAGGGCCCAGAACAGGCCCGCAAGCGTGATATCGAGCGCGATCAGCGTGCGCGTCAGGAAGCCGACATCGCCACCGAGCAGACCGAACCCGCTGTCGATATAGCGGGTGAAGGCTTCCAGAAACTGATCGATGACCGAGAGGTCGTTCATCGCTTGGCACGTCCTGATCGATTGAAGGGATGCCGCGGAGCGCATCGGGGGAGCGACGACGCGCCCCGCGGCGGAGAGGAGGGACGCCGTCGCTGGTCCGGCCCTCGCCTAGTGGGGCGTGTAGGCAGTGCCGGAGCCGAGGAACTTGGCGGTGGCTGACTGCGCGTCGGTCTGAGCCTGGGTGCGGTTGGCGCGATCGATCGCATCGGCCCGGAACTGAGCGGCCATGAGGTTTTGAAGCTGAAATTGCTGCTTCGCGACCAAGGCAAGCAGTTGGTTGGTCGCCTGCTGCGCCTGCAGGCTGCCTTCGGCGCCCTGGCTTCGTGCGACGATCCCGCTGAGCGTCGTCTCGTCGGTCGCGATGTTTTCGACGACCTGCGCCTGGACCGTCATGGTCTGCTTGTAGGCGGCAACCGACGTGTCGAACCGGGCGCGCGCATCGGCGGCATGCTGGCTGTTGGTGAGCAGCGGGTTGAAGCCGGTCGGGAACAGCGCCCGAAACTGCTGATCGAGCGTCGACACCCGGAACTGCAACCCTTGCGCCTGCCCCATCAGCTGGTCGATCTGCTGCAGGGTCCGGGTGATCGCCTGCAATTCGGGAAAGCTGATCGTGCTCAGGTTCCTGGCCTGGTTGAGCAGGCTCTGCGCCTGATTTTGCAGCATCCGGATCTGGTTGTTGATCTGCTGCAGGGTGTGCGCGGCGGTCAGGACATTCTGGCTATAGTTGGTCGGGTCGAACACGGTGAACTGGGCGTGCGCCGGCGCGATGGATCCTGGCGCACCGACGATCGCCACGCTCGCGGTGAGCGCAAAGGCTGTCAGCACTTGCATTCTGAATGGACGCAGTCGGGTCATTGGACATCTCCGGGCTGGGTGCTTGCGGCGGCGGGGAAAGTGGCGAGCAGCTCGGCGGCCCAGCCGAGATCGGCGTCACACAGGAGGCCGGCCGCGACGGCGGCATGGCCTTCGGCAGCGAGGATCGCGTCGATCCGCTTCTGGCTGGCGGGATCGGACGCGGCGCAGAAGGCGCGCGCGACAGGACCCAGTTCGAGATCGAACAAGCGGTTCCCGCGCGCGGATTGGAGATAATATTGGCGCTTCGGGGTGGCCCGGCTGATCAGCGCGATCTGCCGGTCGTTGAGGCCGAACCGCCGGTAGGCGTCCAGCCCCTGCGGTTCGCCCGCCCGATCGTTCGGCAACAGGATCCGCTGTGGACAGGATTCGATGATCACGGGGGCGACGCTGCTGGCGGAAATGTCGGCGAGGCTCTGCGTCGCGAAGACGACCGCGACATTCTTCTTGCGAAGCGTCTTCAACCACTCCCGGATGCGCGCGGCGAACAGCGGGTGGTCGAGGAAGATCCAGGCCTCGTCGAGGATCAGCAAAGTCGGCCGGCCATCGAACCGCGCCTCCAGACGGTGGAAAAGGTAGGTCAGGACCGGCGCGACCACGCCTGGTTGCCCCAGCAACGCCTCGGTCTCGAAGCATTGGACGTCGGCAAAGGCCAAACCGCTCTCGCTCGCGTCGAGCAGCCTGCCATGCGGCCCATCGAGCGTGAAAGGCTGGAGCGCCGAACGCAGCGCGTTGGACTGGAGCAGCAGGGCGAGCCCCGTCATGGTCCGCTCGCCCGCGGGCGCCGACGCGAGGCTGCCGAGCGCCGACCAGACGGCATCCTTTACGGCCGGTGTGATCGCGACATTTTCGGCGGCGAGCAAAGCCGCAATCCAGTCGGCTGCCCAGGCACGCTCGTCCGCTTGGTCGATGTCGCGCAGCGGCTGAAATGCCAGCCCCTGCCCGTCGGCTGCGCCTGCACCCAGCGCGTGGTGCGCGCCATCCATCGCGAGCACCGCGGCACGCGCGGACAGGCCTTTGTCGAAGATAGTGATCTGCGCGCCGGAATAGCGGCGGAACTGCAGCGCGATCAGCGCGAGCAGGACCGACTTGCCCGCGCCGGTCGGGCCGACCACCATCATGTGCCCGACGTCGCCGACATGGGTCGAGAGCCGGAACGGCGTCGCGCCCGCCGTCTGTGCCGTGAGCAACGCCGGCCCATCGAGATGATCGTTGCGGACCGGCCCCGCCCAGACGCTCGAGAGCGGCATCAGGTGTGCGAGGTTCAGCGTGTGGACGATCGGCTGGCGGACATTGGCGTAGGCCTGGCCCGGCAACGACGACAGCCAAGCCTCGACCGCGTTCACATCCTCGCGGATGGTGGCAAAGCCAAGCCCGCCGATGATCCGTTCGACCTGCCGGATCCTCTCATCGACCAGAGCCGGCTCCGCGTCGGCGACAGTAATCGTGGTGGTCAGATAGCCGAACGCGACATGGTCGCCGCCGAGCATCTGCAAGGCGGCGTCCGCATCGGCGACCTTGTTGTCGGCATCGCTGTCGAGCAACTGCGTCGGCTGATTGTAGAGCACCTCGCGGAGCAAGGCGGTGATCGACTTGCGCTTGTTGAACCACTGACGACGGATCTTGGTCAGCAGCCTGGTCGCCTCGGCCTTGTCGATCGCGATGAAGCGCGTCACCCAACGGTAAGGGAAGGCCGCCTCGTTGAGCGCATCGAGCAGGCCCGGACGGCTGGCGTTCGGGAAGCCGAGCAGGGTCAGCGTGCGCAAGTGCAGCGAACCCAATTTCGGGGCGAGCCCGCCGACGAGCGGCGTGTCGGCCAACAGCGCGTCGAGGTACATCGGCGTTTCCGGCACCGCGATCGGATGCGGCCGATCAGAGACGGTGCCGTGCAGGTAGGTCAGCGTCTCCGCTGACGACAATGCGCGGACCTCCGGCATGAAGTCGGCTAAGAGATCGAACGCGCGATCCGTCTCGGCCACGAATGCGTCGAGCGCTCCGCGCCAATCCCGGCCTCGATCGACGCCGGGCCGCTCGACCAGCGAACGCCCGGCAGCTTCGGTGCTGTCCGCCGGGGGAAGGAACATCAGCGTGAGATGAAAGCGGCTCTCGTGGTGCGCGCGCTCCGCTTCAAAGGCGGCGCGGCGTTCCGCGTCGACCAGCCAGGACGCCGCGTCCGGGAAGGCACTATCGGGATAACCGACCGCTTCGCGCCGCGCGGCTTCGAAGAACAAGGCCCAGCCCGTCCCGAAGCGCTTGAGGACATTGTTGGCGCGCGCGCAGACCGAGATCAGTTCAGCGTCGGTCGCGCTCTCGAGGTCCGGACCGCGGAACGCCAGGCTACGCTGGAAGCTTCCGTCCTTGTTGAGCACGATCCCGTCGGCAACCAGCGCTGCCCACGGAAGGTGGTCCGCCAGACGGTCGGCGGCGCGCCGATATTCGCGCAGGTTCAACATGGGAAATGGCTCTTCTGCCGGAGGTGCCGGAGAAGCACGGCAGCGAAGGCCGGATCGCGACGGGTGGTGAACACGGCGATGCTGTGCCCGACCGCGCAAAGGACGAGACCGGCGATCCATTGCTGCAGGCCGAGGCCGACCGCTGCCGCCAAAGTCCCATTGACGATCGCAACGCCCCGCGGCGCGCCCGCCAGCAGAATGGGGGATCCGAGGCTCCCATGAATCGGAACCTCGAACCCTTCGGGGCGGCCGCTCATGCGATCAGCGCTCCGCCGCCGAAACTGAAGAAGGTGAGGAAGAAGCTTGACGCGGCGAAGGCGATCGAGAGGCCGAAGACGATCTGGATCAGGCGGCGGAATCCACCGGCGGTCTCGCCGAACGCGAGCGTGAGCCCGGTGACGATGATCACCATCACCGCCACGATCTTGGCGACCGGACCCTGGACGGAGTCGAGGATCTGCTGGAGTGGCTGCTCCCAGGGCATGCCGGTACCTGCCGCCTGGGCGCGCGACGTCAGCGTCGCACCGAAACCGAGCAATATGCCGCCGACAAAGAGAGCGCGGCGATCAGAGGACGCGAGCGATTTCATGACCATTCTCCTTCAGGGGTGGCGCTGGTGAGACGGTAGGCACCGGCGGCATCGAGCCCGATCACGTGCGTGACCGTTTCGACGCGGCGGTTGCTGCCGCGGCCGGCGATGAAGACGATCACGTCGATCGCCTCGGCGATCAGCTGGCGTGGGACGGTGACGACCACTTCCTGGACGAGCTGCTCGAGCCGGTAGAGCGCCGCGACCGCGCTGTTGGCGTGGACCGTGGCGATCCCGCCGGGATGACCCGTGTTCCAGGCCTTCAGCATCTCGAGGGCTTCTGGGCCGCGGACTTCGCCGACGATGATCCGGTCGGGCCGAAGCCGCATCGTCGAGCGAACAAGGTCGGTCATCGAGGTGACGCCAGGCCGGGTCCGCAATGCGACCGTGTCGGGCAAGGGGCTTTGAAGTTCGCGCGTGTCCTCGATCAGGATGACGCGTGCATCGACCCACGCCATTTCGGCGAGCAAGGCGTTGGCGAGCGTGGTCTTGCCGGAACTGGTGCCGCCGGCGATCAGGATATTGAGCCGCTGGGTGACGGCGGCACGCAGGGCGTCCGCGGTCGAAGCCGGCATGATCCGGTCGGCAACATAATCGTCGAGCGTATAAAGCCGCTCCGCGGGCTTGCGGATCGAGAAACACGGCCCGGGAGCAACCGGCGGCAGGATGCCCTCAAATCGCTCGCCGGCATGGCCTTCAGCATGCGGCGGCAGCTCGGCAGAGATGATCGGCGCATCGCGGTGGATTTCGGCGGCGGCATGCGCCGCCACCAAGCGGATGATGCGCTCGACCTGCTCGGGGTCGAGGCGCAGGCCCGTGTCCACCCGCCCTTCCCCAAGGCGGTCGAGCCGGAGCGCGCCGTCCGGATTGACCATCACCTCGATGACGAGCGGGTCGGCGAGGGCCGACGCGATATCGGCCCCCATCGCGGTCCGCAGCATCGTGCGCCGACGGTCGCTGGCGAGGGTCGCGCTCATCGCTCCACCTCCGCCGCCGCCAGCGAGCGCCGCCCGGAAGCGACGTGACGCGCAACCTGCTTGACGAATGCCTCGAAGCGCGCGCGGCCGAGCGCCCGGCCGGACAGGTCATCCTCCGCGAGCGGCGCTTGGATTGCGAGTTCAAACCGGATGAAGAGGGCAAGGCTCTCGAGCGTGATGTGGCTGTCCCGCTCCAGACGCGCGAGCGCCGCCGAAAGGCGATCGAGCCGCAGCCCAAAGCGGTCATCGAGTTCGGACCCGCCCCGCCGATCGAGCCAAGCGGCCACGGCGTCGGCAAGGATGGCGGACTTGGAGGCGCCCGGTCTGGCGGCGAGCATCTCGAGCCGATCGCTGAGCGGCTTCGGCAGGAACAACTGGTGGCGGACCTTTCCCTTCATGATCAGAAGTCCAGCCGCAGATCGTCGGGCCGGGCGAATGGTGCGTCGATCGCGAAGACGCCACGCGGCGCGGCCGTGCGCGCCTGATCCATCGCTCGCTGATCGGCGACGATATCCTCGTCGTCCACACCGAGCCCGAGCGCATCGACAGGCCCGCAGTCGCGCGGAGCTGCCGTTTCCAGTTCGTGTCCCGGATGACGGACCTGTTCGAGGCCACCGGCCTGATCTTCGTCGGTCGCCCGATCTTTGATATCGAGGCGCGCATCGACAGCACGGACGCTATCCTGCCAATCGTCAGGCCGCGCCGCCGGCAGATCAGCATAGCCGTCGATGGAGAGCATCGGTGCCGGCAGCACACGCGTCCGGAAATTGGCGTCCTCGAAATAGCGCAGCTTGGCGGCACGGACCGGGGCGTGCCCCGACACCAGCAAGAGCTCGTCCGTCGGCGGCAGTTGCATAACTTCGCCCGGCGTCAGCAAAGCGCGGGCGGTTTCCTGCCTGCTGACCATGACATGCGCGAGCCACGGCGCGAGCCTGTTACCGGCATAGTTGCGCATCGCGCGCTGCTCGGTCGCCGTGCCGAGCGCGTCGGAAATGCGCTTGGCGGTCCGTTCGTCGTTGGTCGCGAAGGCGATACGGAGGTGGCAATTGTCGAGGATCGAATTGTGCTCGCCATACGCCTTCTCGATCTGGTTGAGGCTTTGCGCGATCAGGAAGGCGCGCACGCCATAGCCGGCGAGGAAGGCGAGGCTGGTTTCGAAGAAATCGAGCCGGCCGAGTGCCGGAAACTCATCCAGCATCATGAGCAGGCGATGCCGACCGGACCGGCCGTCGAAATGCAATTTCTCGGTGAGCCGGCGCCCTATCTGATTGAGAACCAGCCGGATCAGCGGCTTGGTGCGGCTGATGTCCGACGGCGGGACCACCAGATAGAGCGAAACCGGATGCGCGCCTTCGATCAGGTCTGCAATCCGCCAGTCTGACGCCGCCGTGACCGCAGCCACCGTCGGGTCGCGGTAAAGACCGAGGAACGACATGGCGGTGGACAGCACGCCGGACCGCTCATTCTCGCTCTTGTTGAGCAATTCGCGCGCGGAGGACGCAACGACCGGATGGACCAGCGGCGCTTCGGCGGTGCCGATATGGTTGGTCGTCATCATGACGCGCAAGGTCGATACGAACGGCCGCTGCGGATCGGACAGGAAGGTCGCCACCCGCGCGAGCGTCTTGTCCGCTTCGGCATAAAGGACATGCAGGATTGCGCCGACCAGGAGCGAATGGCTCGTCTTCTCCCAGTGGTTGCGCCGGTCGAGCGCGCCTTCCGGATCGACCAGAATGTCGGCGATATTCTGGACGTCGCGAACCTCATCGGCGCCGCGGCGGACTTCGAGCAAAGGATTGTAGCGCGCCGACCGCGCATCGGTCGGATCGAACAGCAGGCTGTGCGAGAAGCGCGCGCGCCACCCGGCAGTCAGCTGCCAATTCTCGCCCTTGATATCGTGAACAATCGCGGAGCCAGACCAACTGAGCAGGGTCGGCACGACCAGCCCGACACCTTTGCCGGAGCGCGTCGGCGCGAACGCCATGACATGCTCCGGTCCGTCATGCCGGAGGTAGTGGCGATCGAGTTTTCCGAGGTAGATCCCCCGATCCGCGAATAGACCGGCGGACGCAATTTCCCCGACTGACGCCCAACGCGCCGATCCGTAGGTCGTGACATTGCGACGCTGGCGCGCGCGCCAAAGCGATCCCGCGATCGCCGTGCCGCAGCCGGCGAAGCCGCTCGCGCCCGCGATCGCACCGGCACGGTCGAAGACGTGCGGCGCGTAGGCGTCGTAATGATACCACCACAGGAAAATCGCCCACGGCCGGTAGATTGGCCAGGTACCGAACCGCGCCCACGGGGCACCCAGTTCGGGCTGGAAGGCAAGTTTGGCCGCCGCCCATTCGGTCGCCAACCAAATGTCCGCGATGACGATCGCAAAGACCAGGAGGATCTGGCCGATCAAGAGCTTGGTTGGTGTCATGCGGGCTCCTGCCCGCGAACTCGGTGCGGGTGCCCGCTACCATCCTAGCTGGCGCAGATTCGAAGCAGAGCCCGTCTGGTGTCAAATGCTTCCGATCTGGGGGCGTCCGGAACTGGGCCGAAAGTGGACTGGGCTTTCAGGCGGCCGCTATCGAAAAGCAGAAGTTGAACGAGGCATATGTACGTTTTCTACATACGTATTCTTGACATGTGAGAACAAATAGGGTACACGGTGGTCTCAACTGCAGGAGTCGCCGATGATCACTTTTCCCGTATCCGCCTTGCTCGGCTTCGCCGCTCTCCTCAGCAGCCTCTCGGCTTTGATTTGGTCGATCCGACGCCGTGCTTGAGGATGCCGTGATTGGGTGGGAAGCCGCCTTAGGATATCTGCGGTCCGCTCCTGCCGCGCCCGAACCTCCAATCCACCCCGCCCGCTAGGATCAGTCCAGTGACATTTTGCCCGAGCCGCGGCTCCAGCATCGGCCGCCAGGGCACCAGCGTGAAATCGCGTCCGCGCTCGACGAGCGCGTAACTACCGCTCAGCAGATCCACGCGCCGGCTAAGCCGACCTTCGAACCGGTCTCCCGTTGAAGGGACGCTGAAAGGCTTGTCCAATTCAGCCGCGATCCTGGCGCTGGCCGCCGCCATCTCCCGATTGCGTAGTGTATCGAGAGCACCCGCTCTCAGCCGCGCGGTGGCCCCGACGGCCTCCGCCAAATCTTGGTCGATCAACCATTGCCGCCGAACAGCAAGCGACGCGCGCAGCTCTCGGCCAAATCCGAGATCACGAACCGCGAGCGGGGTTGCCGAGTCGAGTTCGCGATCGAGCCAGGTGGCCGCGTCGGCGCGCTCCAGCTTCGCCGGCTCAAACAAGGACAGGATATCGACGACCACCGGCCGCGCGCGCGACCGCTCCGCCTCGTAGGCCGCGGCCCGCTTCAGATGATCGGGCGCGATGATCCAGGTGCCGTCGACCCTTCGCTCTACGCCGGCTTGCGCGCGTCGTAGAGCCTCGAGGCGCCGGACATGCGCCTCCGCGAACGCCTGGGTGGCGGCCGGGTCGTGCCGAAGATGCGCCGCGATCGAATAGAGACCGTCATTGCTCCGCGCGACCGCATCGATCACCCGGTCGGCGGGCCTGATTTCGGCGACGGCGCGCGTGACGCGCACGATCGAGCCTTCCGGCGTGGGCCCGGCCAGATCGCCCTGTCCGATAGTGAGATAATGGACGCGGCCGTCGATCCCGTCGACAATCAGATACTGACGATCGCGGTGATCGTCCGCGAGACCGCGGTGGATCACGCGCCCGATCACCGGGACCTGCAATGAGTCATCAATCCGGTTATCGATACCCGCGCGATCGAGGTTCCGCGCCGTCAGCTCGCGCTGCATCGTTCGGATGATGTCGCCGCGCTCGCCCATCCGGCGCAACGTCTCTGCCACGTCGCCCGCAAGCCGCCATCGGCCATGACCCAGATCCTCGGCCAGACCCATGGCGCCGAGCGTGCGCAACCGGCCCGCCCGGATGGCCTGCTGAAACGGGTCGTTGCTCGCTGCCGAGACGACGTGGTCCGGGCCCAAGCGACGCAACAGCTGCCGGTCGATGGCGGTCAGTCTTTCCTGCGTGACGTCGTGGCGCAGGCGATCCTCGATCTCGCGATCGGTGCGCGGCCCCAGATCGATCGATGCGAGTTCGGCGGCGCGCGCGCGTAATCCATGCGCGATATATTCGCGCGCGATGACGAGGTTGGCGCCTTGGTCGTCGACCCCGCGCAGCATGATGTGGGTGTGCGGATTGTCGGTGTTGAAGTGATCGACCGCGACCCAGTCCAATTGGGTGCCGAGATCGTGCTCGGCCTGCGCCATCAGCCGGCGGACATAAGGCTTCAGATCGGGATATTCGGCGCCGTCCTCGGCAGAGACGATGAAGCGGAACTGGTGGCGATCCCCCGCGGACCGCTCGAGGAAGGCCCGGCCGTCCGCCTGGTCGGTGGCGGGGCCGTAGAGCTGCCCGGGATTGCCCTCGCGCGTGACCCCGTCACGCTGGATGTAGCGCAGATGCGCACGCGCGCCGGCGAGACCTTTCGCGCCGAGCCGGACCAGACGGGTTTTGACGACCGCGCGCCGGGCTCTGAAGCCCGCCAGCCGGTCCCGGCTGGACAGGACCCGGCCCAGGCTCGCCCCGCGACCGATGCGGCTGCCGTCAAACCGCCGCGAACGCACCCCGGTTTTGCGGCCGGCCAACCGCGCGGCGGCAACGATGCGGGCGCCGTAGCGGACGACCTTCTTGCCATCCCCGACGCGGCTCTTACCCAGTTTCGGCGTGAACTCGTCCTCGTCATCCATGGCGGGCTGCCAGGCAGACGCTGGTTTCGTATCGAGACAAGGAAATGGGCGCAAATCTGCCAAAAAACGCGCACCTGTCTCGCATGCGGCAGCCCCTGTCTCTCGAAAAAACGATGTGCAGACAAACACTTAAGCAGGGTCGCGAGACACTGCCTTTATCTTGTTTTCCCTGTCCCCTTCCCCTGCCCCCCGCCCGGCTCAAAAAAAGGGAATAGACGGCACCGATCCGATGCCGCCTCGTCCGAACCGATCCGCGCCGGTCAGTACGCATCGGCCACCGCTTCTCTCGCCTGTCGAAGGCTGCGGCAGAAGCGGCGACCGAGCGTGCCATGCGGCCGCCCATCGCCATCCACGAGCATCACGCTTATGTACCAGCGCCTATCGATCCGCCCGCAAATCGC
>Ga0136846_1220077_pt1 | contig 15079 bp, 11 predicted proteins | sample HopSoiMetagenom2_FD_96841 | JGI IMG/M metagenome (GOLD analysis project Ga0136846, IMG submission 96841) | Grasslands soil microbial communities from Hopland, California, USA - 2 Assembly 2016 (version 4) | ecosystem: Environmental > Terrestrial > Soil > Grasslands | place: USA: Hopland...
CACCAAGCGCTGCGGCCTCGACGGCTCGGAGTCGCGGATCCCGGCCCTCGAGCCGATCATCAAGCGCGGCGGCAATCCCGGCGTGAAGGAGATCGTGCTCGGCATGGCCCACCGCGGCCGCCTCAACGTGCTGACCCAGGTCATGGCGAAGCCGCATCGGGCGCTGTTCCACGAATTCAAGGGCGGCTCCTTCGCCCCCGACGAGGTCGAGGGCTCGGGCGACGTGAAATACCACCTCGGCGCCTCGTCCGACCGCTCGTTCGACGGCAACAGCGTCCACCTGTCGCTGACCGCGAACCCGTCGCACCTCGAGATCGTCGACCCGGTCGTGCTCGGCAAGGTGCGGGCAAAGCAGGACCAGTTTGGCGACCCGCCGGAGCGCCGCTCCTCGGCGATGCCGCTCCTGATCCATGGCGACGCGGCCTTTGCCGGCCAGGGCGTCGTCGCCGAGTGCTTCGGGCTCTCGGGACTGAAGGGCCACCGCACCGGCGGCTCGGTGCATTTCATCGTCAACAACCAGATCGGCTTCACGACCAATCCGCGCTTCTCGCGCTCCTCGCCTTATCCGTCCGACGTCGCGAAGATGGTCGAGGCGCCGATCTTCCATTGCAACGGCGACGACCCGGAGGCGGTCGTCTTCGCGGCGAAGGTCGCGACCGAGTACCGCCAGCGTTTCCAGAAGCCGGTCGTCATCGACATGTTCTGCTACCGGCGCTTCGGCCACAACGAAGGCGACGAGCCGGCCTTCACCCAGCCGAAGATGTACCGCATGATCCGCCAGCATCCCTCGACGCTGGAGATCTACGCCAGGAAGCTCGCCGCCGAGGGCGTCGTCACCGAGGCCGAGGTCGAGGCGATGAAGACCGGCTGGCGGGCGAAGCTCGAGGGCGAGTTCGAGATCGTCCAGGGCTACAAGCCGAACAAGGCCGATTGGCTCGACGGCAAGTGGTCCGGCCTCAAGGCCGTCCGCGAGGACGTCGACGACGCCCGTCGCGGCCAGACCGGCCTTGCCGCCGCGGCCCTGAAGGAGATCGGCAGCCGCATCACCGAGGTGCCGCAGGGCTTCAACCTCCATCGCACCATCCGCCGCTTCCTCGACAACCGCCGCAAGATGATCGACAGCGGCGAGGGCATCGACTGGGCGACCGCCGAGTCCCTCGCCTTCGGCTCGCTGCTCCTCGACGGCCACCGCGTGCGGCTGTCGGGCCAGGACGTCGAGCGCGGCACCTTCTCGCAGCGCCATTCGGTGCTGATCGACCAGGAGACCGAGGCCCGCTACACGCCGCTCAACCACCTCCGCGACGGCGGCGCCGCGGCGGGCGCGCAGGCCCGCTACGAGGTCATCAACTCGATGCTCTCGGAGGAGGCGGTGCTCGGGTTCGAGTACGGCTACACCCTCTCCGAGCCGAACGCGCTCGTGCTCTGGGAGGCGCAGTTCGGCGATTTCGCCAACGGCGCCCAGGTGGTGTTCGACCAGTTCATCTCGTCGGGCGAGCGCAAATGGCTGCGCATGTCGGCGCTCGTCTGCCTCCTGCCGCACGGCTACGAGGGGCAGGGGCCGGAGCATTCCTCGGCCCGCCTCGAGCGCTTCCTGCAGATGTGCGCCGAGGACAACATGCAGGTCGCGAACTGCACGACGCCGGCGAACTACTTCCACATCCTGCGCCGGCAGCTGAAGCGCGATTTCCGCAAGCCGCTGATCCTGATGACGCCGAAATCGCTCCTGCGCCACAAGCGCGCCGTGTCGCGCCTGTCGGAGCTCGCCGACGGCTCGACCTTCCACCGGGTCCTGTGGGACGACGCGCAGTTCGGGCGCGACACCGTCAAGCTCGCGCCCGACGAGCGGATCAGGCGTGTCGTGCTGTGCTCGGGCAAGGTCTATTTCGACCTCTACGAGGAGCGCGAGAAGCGCGGCGTCGACGACGTCTACCTGATGCGCGTCGAGCAGCTCTACCCGTTCCCGCTGAAGGCGCTGGCGCAGGAGCTGTCGCGCTTCCGCAACGCCGACGTGATCTGGTGCCAGGAGGAGCCGCGGAACATGGGCGCCTGGGTGTCGGTCGAGCCCTATCTCGAATGGGTGCTGACCCACGCCGGATCGAAGGTGCGCCGCCCGCGCTATGTCGGGCGCCCGCCCTCCGCCTCGACCGCCGTCGGCCTCATGTCGAAGCACCTTTCCCAGCTGCAGGCCTTCCTCGACGAGGCTTTTGCGGCGTAAAGGGTAATGTCGTCCCGGACGCAAAGGCGCGATCCGGTCTCTCGACGCCTAGGCTCACAACGATCCCGGCTCTCCGGACGCTCCGGCCGGGATGACGACCGGGAACGTATCATGGCCACCGACATCCGCGTGCCGACGCTTGGCGAATCCGTCACCGAAGCCACGATCGGACGCTGGTTCAAGAAGCCCGGCGAGCCGGTGAAGGCCGACGAGCCGCTCGTCGAGCTCGAGACCGACAAGGTGACCCTCGAGGTCAACGCGCCGACCGCGGGCGTGCTCGGCGACATCGTCGCGAAGGACGGTGCAACGGTCGCTCCCGGCGCCGTGCTGGGCTCGATCGTCGAGGGCGATGGCACCGGCGCGAAGCCTGCCGCGCAACCGAAGGCAAACGCGCCGCCGTCAGCGCCCGCGAAACCCGCCGCGCCGCCGCCCGCCGCTCAGCCCGGGAAAGCCGCCGCCGCGAAGGACAGCGGCCCGGCGGTGGCGCGGCTCGCAAAAGAGAGCGGCGTCGATCCGTCCCGCGTCGCCGCTCCAACCGGCAAGGACGGCCGGGCGACGAAGGGCGACATGCTCGCCGCGATCGCGGCCGGCACGGCCGCGCCCGCCGCCGCTCCGTCGGCGCCGGCGCAAGCCCGCACTCCGTCGCCGGCCGAGGACGCGACGCGCGAGGAGCGCGTGCGCATGACGAAGCTGCGCCAGACCATCGCGCGGCGGCTCAAGGAGGCGCAGAACACCGCCGCCATGCTGACGACGTTCAACGACGTCGACATGGGCGCGGTGATGACTCTGCGCAAGCAATACAAGGACCTGTTCGAGAAGAAGCACGGCGCCAAGCTCGGCTTCATGGGCTTCTTCGTGAAGGCCTGCGTCCAGGCCCTCAAGGAGCTTCCGGCGGTGAACGCCGAGATCGACGGCCAGGACCTCGTCTACAAGAACTACTACCACGTCGGCGTCGCGGTCGGCACAGACAAGGGCCTCGTCGTGCCGGTGGTGCGCGACGCCGACCGGCTGTCGATCGCCGGCATCGAGACGGCGATCGCCGACCTCGGCCGCCGCGCCCGCGACGGCAAGCTCTCGATCGACGAGCTGCAGGGCGGCACCTTCACGATCACCAACGGCGGCATCTACGGCTCGCTGATGTCGACGCCGATCCTCAACGCGCCGCAATCCGGCATCCTCGGCATGCACCGCATCGAGGACCGGCCGGTGGTGCGCGGCGGCGCCGTCGTCGTGCGGCCGATGATGTACCTCGCGCTCTCCTACGACCACCGCATCGTCGACGGCAAGGAGGCGGTGACCTTCCTGGTTCGCGTCAAGGAGGCGCTCGAGGACCCGACGCGGCTGGTGCTGGATTTGTGAGGACGATGTAAGCAAGACCGCTGCGCACGAATCGTCCGACAGATGCCCAGGGTCGCTTTTGTCGATAGTATCAGGATCGAGTTCTACCCCAATGAGCACCCGCCTCCGCATTTCCACGCCGTGTACGCGGAACATCGAGCTGCCTTCTACATCTCAGTCTCGAGATTCGAGATGGATTTCTCCCAAAACCGCAGGAGCGAGCCGTGCGCGAGTGGGCTGCGCCGCGCAGAATACCTTTGTTGAGGGCGTGGGCTCAGCTACGAAAGGGCCGGAAGCTAGGGAGGGTCGAATGAAACCTCTTCCCAGAATGACGAGTGTCGAACCTGTCATTTTCGGGGTCCTCAAGATCGCCTGGAACGACGGCTATGAAGGAGTGGTCGATCTGCGCCCTGTGATTGCCAAGGGGCCGATCTTCGAGTTCATCCGCGATACGGAGAACTTCAAGAAGGTCGCCCTGGAGGAGTACGGCCACTCGATCTATTGGATCGACGAGGAGGGCGACACGATGGACTTCGGCGCCGACTCGCTTAGGCGCGATGCGCAGGCGCAGGCGGAACTTCACAAGCTCATGGCGAGCTGACAAGGCCGAACCACCCATGACCTACGATCTCGTCGTCATCGGAACCGGCCCCGGCGGCTATGTCTGCGCCATTCGCGCGGCGCAGCTCGGGCTGCACACCGCCGTGGTCGAGAAGCGCAAGACCCATGGCGGGACCTGCCTCAACATCGGCTGCATCCCGTCGAAGGCGCTGCTGCACGCGTCCGAGCGCTTCGAGGAGGCAAAGCGCCACCTTGGCGAGATGGGGATCAGCGTCTCGGCGCCGAAGCTCGATCTCAAGACCATGATGGCGTTCAAGGACGAGGGCGTCGAGGGCAACGTCAAGGGCGTCGAGTTCCTCCTGAAGAAGAACAAGATCGACGCCTTCCACGGCTCCGCGCGCATCGCCGCCGCCGGACAGATCGAGGTCAAGGGGGAGGACGGCTCGAACCAGGTCGTCGAGACGAAGAACATCGTCATCGCGACCGGATCGGACGTGACCCGCCTGCCCGGCATCGAGATCGACGAGAAGGTGGTCGTCTCCTCGGAGGGCGCGCTCGAGCTCGACAAGGTTCCGAAGAAGCTCCTGGTCATCGGCGCGGGCGTGATCGGGCTCGAGCTCGGCTCGGTCTGGCGCCGGCTCGGCGCGGAGGTCGTCGTCGTCGAGTTCCTCGACCGCGTCCTGCCCGGCATGGACCTCGAGATCGGACGGCAGTTCCAGCGCATCCTGGCGAAGCAAGGGATGCAGTTCAGGCTATCGTCGAAGGTGACGAAGGTCGAGCGGACGAAGAGCGGCGCCAAGGCGACGATCGAGCCGGCGGCCGGCGGCGAGGCCGAGATCGTCGATGCCGACGTGGTCCTGGTCTCGGTCGGGCGCGTGCCCTACACCGAGGGGCTCGGGCTTGAGGCGATCGGGGTCCAGCGCGACGCCAAGGGGCGCATCCTCACCGACGCGCATTTCGCGACGAACGTCACCGGCATCTACGCCATCGGCGACGTGATCGCCGGCCCGATGCTCGCCCACAAGGCCGAGGACGAAGGCGTCGCGATCGCCGAGATCCTCGCCGGCAAGGCCGGCCACGTGAACTACGACGTGATCCCGAACGTCGTCTACACCGATCCGGAGGTCGCCTCCTTGGGCAAGACCGAGGAGGAGCTGAAGGAGGCCGGCATCGCCTACAACGTCGGCAAGTTCCCGTTCACGGCGAACGGCCGCGCCAAGGTCAACCGCACCACTGACGGCTTCGTGAAGATCCTCGCCGACAAGACGACCGACCGCGTGCTCGGGGTCCACATCATGGGCCCGGACGCCGGTAACCTCATCATGGAGTGCGGCATCGCGATGGAGTTCGGCGCGTCCTCCGAGGACATCGCCAGATCATGCCACCCGCACCCGACCCTGACCGAGGCGGTGAAGGAAGCGGCGCTCGCGGTCGAGAAGCGCGCCATCCACATGTGATCTGCCGGCGGCGCGGCGCTACTCGAGCAAGGCGAGCTCGAGCTGGTCGCGCTCGACCTTCTCCGGCTCGAGCATGAACGAGGTCAGCGGCAAGTCGAGGGCAAGGTGCATCGCCTTGTCGACCTCGCGGGCGAAGAACGGCTTCTTGAGGAAATGCACGGCGCCGAAATAGCGCGCCGCCTTCTCGACGGCCGGGTTGCGGCTCGCCGAGACCATCACGACCCGCACCTCCGGCATCTGATCCTGGACGAGGCAGGCGGTCTCGAGCCCGTCGATGCCGGGCATGGCGTAATCGAGGAAGACCACGTCGCAGGCCTCCTCGCTGAGGAGCCGCAGCGCCGCCTCGCCGCTGTCGACGACCGTGAGCTCGGTCGTGAAGCGGCTTGCCTCGATCACCTTCGTCATCATCAGCCGCGAGGCCTTGCTGTCGTCGACGACGAGGACGCGGCTCACGTCGCGCATGCGCTCGACGTTGCGGAAGATCCGCCGAAGCTCGCGTTCCTCGAGCGGCTTCTGCATGAACTCGTACGGATCGATGCCGCGCAGCGTCCGGTCGGCCGCGTCCTCGGGCCCGTCGCCCATCACCACGACGAGCGGGTTCGCGCCGACGCGGCGGGCGAGCGACACGGCCCGCGGGCCGCTCATGTCCGGCATGTGGAAGTCGACGAACGAGATGTCGAACGCGGCCCGGCGGAGCGCCTCGCAGGTGTCGGCGCCGTTCGCCGTCTCGACGACGGCGACGCCGGGGGCGATCGTCGAAACGAGCGCCGACATGACCCGGCGCGTCACGGCGGAATCGTCGGCGATCAGGACGCGCAAATCCTCGGGCTGCGGCGCCGCCTCGGCCGCCGCCGCGAAATCCTCCGTCCGTGCCTCGCCAGCCCGCATCATCGAACGCCGTTGCGCCGCGCCGCGGCCGCCGCGACGGGCATGTCATGAAAGCGATGTCGAAAAATCAGATGTAGAACACCCCGGCGGCCTCCTTCTCGGCCGGCGGCGCGGCCGGCACCGGATCGGTCCGGCGCGCATAGGCGGCCGCCGTTTCGGCGAGCCGCTCGCGGGTCTTCTGTGCCTCGGCCTCGTAGTAGGCCGGCAGCGCGTTCATGAGATACGGCCGCCGGAGGTCGAAGGCGGCATGGAGCGCGAGGTCGAGATCCCAGACGTAGAACGGCTTCTGCAGCAACGCGACGATGCCGAACTGCCTCACCGCCTGATCCTCACCCCTCCCCTCCATCAGCACGACCCGGGTCGTGGGCGCGACCTTCGCCGCCTGGCACGCGAGCTCAAGGCCGTCGAGCCTCGGCAGATCGCGGTCGATCAGCGCGACGTCGTAGAGGCCCGACCGGATGAGCTTCAGCGCCTGCTCGCCGTCCTCCGCCTCGTCGACCTCGGTCGCGAAGCGGCTTTCGCCGAGCACGCGCCGGACGAGCCGGCGAGCCGAGAGCGAGCCATCGGCGAGGAGCAGGCGGACCGGGCTCGTCATGCGCCGGAAGGCCTCGACCATGTGCGTCACATGGGTCGGATCGAAAGGCGTGCGCAGGAACTCGTAGGCGCCGAGCTCGAGCGAAAGCTCGATCCATTTCGGCAGCGCCGCCGAGGACATCACGACGCTGAACGGCCGCACCTGGCGGGCGACCGCCCAGGCGAGCGCCTCGGCCCCGGTCATCCTCGGGAGCTGCAGGTTGACGAAGGCGAGTTGCGGACGCCACCGGAGAAGGAGATTGCGCGCCTCGATGCCGTTCGACGCCCCGATCACCCGGATCGTCGGTCGAACTTGTGGATCATGGTCGCAAGCTGCGCCCGGAAATCGAGCGCCTCGTCGGCGACGAGCGCGGTCCACCGGCGCTCGTGCGATGCCGGTTCGGGCGGCCGTTCTCCTTCCCCGGCAGGCGAAAACGCGTCACGGGAAAGTAGTGCCGAAAGCTTGTCAGAGCGTTACCGGGCCTGCCCGCGGGCCCGCGGGTGAGCGGCGTCGTAAACGCTCATCAGCCGCGCCGCGTCGACCCTCGTATACAGCTGCGTCGTCGACAGCGAGGCGTGGCCGAGGAGCTCCTGAATGCCGCGCAGGTCGCCGCCGCGGGCGAGAAGGTGCGTCGCGAAGGAATGGCGCAGCGCATGCGGCGTCGCCGTCTCGGGCAGGCCGAGCGCCCCGCGCAGCTCGGCGACCGCGAACTGGATCATCCGCGCCGAGAGCCGGCCGCCCTTGGCGCCGACGAACAGCGGCCCTTGCGCCGGCAAATGGTACGCGCAGAGCTTCAGGTAATCCTCGATCGCCCGCCCGATCGGCGCGATCACCGGGACCGTGCGGGTCTTTTGGCCCTTGCCGGTCACGGTCACGGCATCGACGCCGCCGACGGGAGCGTCCTGCCGGGCGATCCCGAGCGCCTCCGAAATGCGCAGCCCGGCCCCGTAGAGGAGCGCCAGCACGGCTGCGTCGCGGGCGAGGATCCAGCTCTCGCGGCCTTCGCCGGCGCGCGCCTCCGGGTCGGTGATCGCGACCGCGTTCGCGGCCGACAGCGGCCGCGGCAAGGTCTTTGCGACCTTGGGGCTGCGGATCGCCGAGAAGGCCGAAGGCGCGCCGAAGCCCTCGCGGTCGAGGTGGCGCGTAAAGGAGCGCAAGCCCGCGAGCTGGCGCATCAGGGAGCGGCTCTGCACGCCCTCTCCGCGTCGCGCCGCCATGAAGGCGCGCACGTCCAGCGGCTTCAGCCGCACGAGGTCGCGGATCGCCGGCGCCTCGCCGAGATGAACCGTCAGGAAGGTCAGGAACTGGCGCAGATCCCTGGCGTAAGCCTCGACGGTCTTCGGCGACAGCCGGCGCTCGCGGGCGAGCCCCGACAGCCACGCGGCGGCCTCGCGACGCGTGTCGGGCGCGCCGGGCAGGACGGCCTCGGCGGCCTCCGGCGCGACGGCCTCGGCCCGACTTGACATGAAAGAGGGTTGTGCCACGGCGTTCGACTGTCCCACCCGACGGTTTACCAATCCCGAATGGCGCCGCACCAGATCGCCGATGTCCTCATGCCGCTCGCGCTGGACACGGCCTACAGCTACGCCGTGCCGCCGGGCCTGTCGCTGCGCGACGGCGACGTCGTGCAGGTGCCGCTCGGGACCCGGGAGACGATCGGCGTCGTCTGGAGCCTGCGCGAGGGCGCCGGCTCGAACCTGAAGCCGGTCACCGGCCTTATCGACGCTCCGCGCCTCGAGCCGAAGCTCCGGCGGCTGATCGATTGGATCGCCTGGTACACGCTGGCGCCGAAGGGCGCCGCGCTGGCGCTGGCGCTGCGCCTTCCCGAAGCCGGGCGCGCCGAGACGCCGCGGATCGGGGTCCGTGCGACCGGGCAGGCGCCGCGGCGCCTGACGCCGGCGCGGGCGCGGGTGATGCAGGCCGCCCAGGGCGGGCTCGTCCACCTGAAGCGCGAGCTCGCGCAGGCGGCAAGCGTCGGCGTCGGGGTGATCGACAGCCTCGTCGACGACGGCGTCCTCGAGACCGTCGCCCTGGCGCCGGAGCCGGTCGCGCTCCGCCCGGACCCGGACCATGGCCGCGCATCGCTGTCGCCGGACCAGCGCCGGGCCGCGACCGTGCTCGCTGCGGCGGTGGCGACGACCGCGCTGACGCAAGTCGGAGGCGCGGCCGCCGGCGCCATCGCTGGCGCTGCCGGCAAGGCGCCGGTGATCCTGCTCGAGGGGGTCACGGGATCGGGCAAGACCGAGGTCTATTTCGAGGCCGTCGCGGCGGCGGTGCGCCAGGACGTGCAGAGCCTGATCCTGATGCCGGAGATCGCGTTGACGGCGCAGTTCCTCGACCGCTTTGCGGCGCGCTTCGGGGTCCGTCCGGCGCTGTGGCACTCCGGCATCGGCGCGCGCCGGCGCGAGCGCCTCCACGCCGGCATCGCGGCGGGCGAAGTCAAGGTCGTGGCCGGCGCCCGCTCGGCCCTGTTCCTGCCCTTTGCGCGGCTCGGCCTTGTCGTCGTCGACGAGGAGCACGAGGCCGCCTACAAGCAGGAGGACGGGGTCTGCTACCACGCCCGCGACCTCGCCGTCGTGCGCGGGCGGCTCGAGGACGCGCCGGTGATCCTTGCCTCGGCGACCCCCTCGATCGAGACTCGCGTCAACGTCGCCCGCGGGCGCTACAAGCGAGTCCCGCTGCCGGAGCGCTTCGGCGGTCGCGCCCTGCCGCAGATTCGGGCGATCGACCTCAAGAAGGACGCCGCCCCGCGCGGGCGCTGGCTCTCCGAAACGCTGCGCCGGGCGATCACCGATACGCTCGCCGCGAAGGAGCAGGTGCTGCTGTTCTTGAACCGGCGCGGCTACGCCCCGCTGACGCTGTGCCGCGCCTGCGGTCACCGCTACGAATGCCCGAACTGCTCCGCGTGGCTCGTCGAGCACCGCTTTCGCCGCGCGCTCGTCTGCCACCATTGCGGCCATACCGAGCGCCGGCCGGAGGTCTGCGCCGCCTGCGGCAGCCTCGACTCGCTCGCGCCCTGCGGCCCCGGCGTCGAGCGCGTCGCCGAGGAGGTGGCGGAGCTCTTCCCGGACAGGCGCGCGATCGTCCTGTCGAGCGATTTTCCCGGCGGCACCGAGCGCCTGCGGCAGGAGCTGAAGGGCGTCGCCGAGGGCGAGTTCGACATCGTCGTCGGGACGCAGCTCGTCGCCAAGGGGCACAACTTCCCGCAACTGACCCTCGTCGGGGTGCTCGATGCCGACATCGGCCTGACCTCGGGCGATCCGCGCGCCGCGGAGCGGACCTTCCAGCTCCTGCAGCAGGTGACGGGGCGGGCCGGCCGCGGCGCGAAGCCCGGCCGGGCCCTCGTCCAGACCTACCAGCCCGACCACCCGGTGATGGCGGCGCTGCTCTCGGGCGACGCCGAGCGCTTCTACGCCGAGGAGACCCGCGCCCGCGAGATGGCCGGGCTGCCGCCTTTCGGGCGCCTCGCCGCGCTCATCGTCTCGGCGACCGACCGCCATGCCGCCGAAGCCCACGCCCGCGCCGTCGCGCTCGAGGCGCGCCCGCCGGAGGGGGTGATGGTTCTCGGCCCGGCCGAGGCGCCGCTGGCTCTGATCCGCGGCCGCTATCGCTTCCGGATTCTCGTCAAGACCGAGCGCGAGGTCGATCTCCAGGCCTATCTGCGGACCTGGCTCGCCCAGGCGCCGAAGACGCGGGGCAACGTCAAGGTGGCGATCGACGTCGACCCGCAAAGCTTCCTCTAGGGAACCGCGGTCCACGGAAAAAAGGTCGAAGCTTGGCCGGGGTAACGCCTTGCGCGGTGCCGGCGAGCGCACCAAATCCTGGAGAGCCGGAAAATCCGCTTGTTGGAAAGGTCCAAACCGGCTAGTTTGCCCATCGGAGATCGTGAACGGTCCGATGGATTCGGCGGAGACTTAGGGCAAAACGACAGCCCGCCGCAGGACGGAACGATATCAGCCGCGCATCTGGGGGCTTGGCAGCAGACCGGCGCGGCCCGTGAACCCTAAACCCTGAAGGACGACCCGGATCACCCGCGGTTGAACGACAGCACCATGGAATCGACGCGAACGGTGGGCCTAGCCCGTTCCGGGCGGCCGGGCGCCTTTCGCGCGACGTTGAGAGCCAGCGAGGGTCGAAAGTAGTTCGATGAGACCACAACAGAACAGGCGCATGCGTGGGCGCAACCGCAACCCCAAGGGTCCCAATCCCCTGACGCGGAGCTACGAATCGAACGGTCCGGATGTGAAGATCCGGGGCACCGCCCAGCACATCGCCGACAAATACGCCCAACTCGCCCGCGACGCGCAGGCGAGCGGCGACCCGGTCGCGGCCGAGAACTATCACCAGCACGCCGAGCACTACTACCGCATCATCGCGGCGGCGCAGGAGCAGTTCCGCGAGCAGTTCGGCGGCGCCTACCAGCAGCGACCCTTCGACGATGACGGCGACGACGACGCGCCGGGCTACGGCGGCGATCGCCCGATGCAGGCAGGCGATGAGGATATCGCCGGCCAGCCGCAGCCCTACGAGCTCCGCCCCGAGCAGGGCGGCGAGCGCCAGGACCGCTTCGATCGCGGCGACCGGCAGGACCGCGGCGACCGCTTCCAGGGCCGCGACCGGTTCGACCGGGGCGACCGGCCGCAGGGGCAGCATCGCTTCCCCCGAAACGACCGCCCCCGGCAGGACTTTCAGCGCCCCGACCATCGCCAGGACGGCCCGCGCCAAGACGGCGGGCGCCAGGACGGCAATCGCCAGGACGGCGGGCGCGACGGCAATCGCCAGGATCAGCGTCCCGACGATCGCCAGGGCGGCCGCCCGCGTCCGGACTATCGTCAGGACCAGCCCCGCTTCGAGAGGCCCGCGCGGGCGCGTGACGAGGTCGCGGATCAGGGCCCGAACGGGCTGCCGGCTTTCCTGACTACCCCGGTCCGGGCGCCGATCTCGGTCGACGAGCCGGAGGCCGACGACGCCGCGCCGATCGAGGCCGTGAACGGCGAGGCGCCGGGCGAGCCGAACGGCCGCTTCAAGGCCCGCCGCCGGCGCCGGCCGCGCACTGACGAGAGCGGCGAGCCGAGCCCTGATTTCGGCCCCGACGGCGACACCCCGCGGGCCGAGTAGCGCCGGTCGGCCGAACGCGTTTCAAGGGAGGGCGAGAGCCCTCCCTTTTTCGTTGGCGCTCAGGCGAAAGGCAGCTTCGTTGGCGCTCAGGCGAAAGGCAGCGCGGCTTGCGCCGGCTCGTCGACGGCGAGCCTGTCGCCGTCGACGACGGCGCCGCCTTCGACAACCTCGGCATAGACGCCGCAATCCATGTGGCCGAGACGGCGCATGAGCGTCGCCGGGATGTCGAGATCGCGTATCCCGCTCGTCGGGTCGACATTGGTCGCGGCGCAGCGCTGGATGCGCTTCGTCACCTTCAGGCGCAGACCCGACGGTCCCTTGAGCTCTCGGTCGACGAGGTCGAACTCGGCCCAGGCGGGGAGGCCTTCGATCTGGAGGTTGCCGCGAAAGCGCAGCGGGTCGACCGGCGCGCCGACCAGCTCCTCGATCGCGGCGACGCTCGCGAGGTTGATGAGCGAAACGAAGCCGCGGCGGGAATCGGTGAAGCGGAAGCCCTCGGGAGCCGCGAGCAGCTTCGGTGGCCCGCGCAGCTCGCGCGGCAGGTAGCGCCGGAAGAAAGCCTCGATCGCAAGACGCCCTTCGGCGCTCGCGAGGTCGCCGCGCGCCGCCTCGCGGCCGGCCTCCGAGATGACGAGCGTGCGGCTGGCGTCGTCATAGTGCGTTCGCAGCCGGGCCAGGGCCTCGTTCCGCATCAGCATCAGGAACTTGACCTTGGGCTGATGCTGCGGGTCGGCGGGGTCGAACCCGGCCGGGCCGTTCTCGATCGCGTAGAGACGGTCGCCCGGGAAATAGGCGCCCCGCGCGAGGTCGGCACGCAGGAGGCGCTCCGGGGAAAGCCCTTTCACCGGGTACCGGTGCAGGGCGACGACGCGCAGGCTCATGACGGCGGGATAGGCCCTATCAGACGGCCTGTCACCCACCTCTCGCGATAGCGTGGACCGCTCAGGTGTCGCCGCTCCTCGCGACACGGCTGCGCTTGAGCTGCGGCGTGAACCCCGCCTCGGCGCCGCGGGTGGCGTCGCTCATCTCCGGATCGTGGGCCGGCTTCATGCCCTCGCGCGCGGTCTGGTGCTCCGGGATATGCGCGGCTGAGCCAGCGTCCTTCTTCATATGGAGGGCTTTCTCCATGTTCCTCTGGAGCTCGCTCTTGTCCCGACCGGCGTTCTCGCGATCGCCACGCTTGAACCAGCCCGTCACCTTCGAAAGCAGTTCCATGTGGATGCCCCTTCGATCTCGGGATTGCTATTCCTTGGCGCGCGAGAGCACGTCCTCCTCGGCGCGGCGCGCCGGCGCGGTGCGGTCGCGCCCGGCCGATACCTGCGGCGTCTCGACGACCGATTCGGCGCCGGGCGGACCGCGCTTCGGCACCGTGCCGCCGGCCTCGAGCCCCTCGAGGCCTCCGGCCCGCAAGCGCGCCGTCTTGTCGTGCACGCCGAAGGTGTCCGGCGTCACCGACGGCAAGCGTTCGGGCGGGCTTTCCGGCAGCGCCATGTCCATCTCGCTGTTGCGCTTGAGGTCGGCGCGCGCCTTCTCGGCCTCGGATCGGGGATCGAAGGATTTCGGATTGGCCATGGCTCGTCCTCCGGGATTCCGCCGTTTCCGCACATCAGGGCTCGGCGGATCAATGCCGGCTCGTTGCGAACGTTCCGCACCTCTGGTGTGGCGCTGCAGCCACACCTACATGAGCCTCAGGCGGATGCTCGAAGAGGTCCGCGTATCGAGGAGCCTGCTCCCGGCCCAGAGAAGGCGGAGAGCGCGGCCAACGAAGGGACGCAGATGAAGATCGAACGCTATACCGAGCGGGCGCAGGGTTTCCTGCAGGCGGCGCAGACCATTGCGATGCGCGAGGGACACCCGCAGTTCACGCCCGAGCATATCCTGAAAGCCCTGTTGGACGACCCGGAGGGCATGGCCGCCGGGCTGATCGACCGCGCCGGCGGCAAGTCCGCGCAGGTCCGGCGCGAGGTCGACGCCGTCATCGCCCGGCAGCCCAAGGTCTCGGGCGCGGCCTCCCAGCCGCAGGCGACGCGCGAGCTGCTGCGGCTCTTCGACACCGCCGAGAAGGCGGCCGACAAGGCCAGCGACAAGTTCGTTACCGTCGAGCGCCTGCTGCTCGCGCTCGCGATCGAGAAGGACACCGAGGCCGGGAAGATCCTGGCACGTGCCGGCGTCACCGCTTCGGCGCTGAACGAGGCGATCAACGCCATCCGCCAGGGCCGCACCGCCGATACCGCCTCGGCCGAGAATTCCTACGAGGCGCTGAAGAAATACGCCCGCGACCTCACCGAGGCGGCGCGCGACGGCAAGCTCGACCCGGTGATCGGCCGCGACGAGGAAATCCGCCGCACCATCCAGGTCCTGTCCCGGCGCACCAAGAACAATCCCGTCCTCATCGGCGAGCCCGGCGTCGGCAAGACCGCGATCGTCGAGGGCCTGGCGTTGCGCATCGTCAACGGCGACGTGCCGGAGTCGTTGAAGGAGAAGAAGCTCCTCGCCCTCGACATGGGCGCCCTCATCGCCGGCGCGAAATACCGCGGCGAGTTCGAGGAGCGCCTCAAGGCGGTGCTGCAGGAAGTCACGGCGGCGGCGGGCGGCATCGTCCTGTTCATCGACGAGATGCACACGCTCGTCGGGGCCGGCAAGAGCGAAGGCGCGATGGACGCCTCGAACCTCCTGAAGCCGGCGCTCGCCCGCGGCGAGCTGCATTGCGTCGGCGCGACGACGCTCGACGAGTACCGGAAGCACGTCGAGAAGGACGCGGCCCTGGCGCGGCGCTTCCAGCCGGTGTTCGTCGGCGAGCCCTCGGTCGAGGACACGGTCTCGATCCTGCGCGGCCTCAAGGAGAAGTACGAGCTTCATCACGGCGTGCGGATCGCCGACGCCGCGCTGGTGGCGGCCGCGACCCTTTCCAATCGCTACATCACCGAC
>Ga0136846_1225152_pt1 | contig 15079 bp, 10 predicted proteins | sample HopSoiMetagenom2_FD_96841 | JGI IMG/M metagenome (GOLD analysis project Ga0136846, IMG submission 96841) | Grasslands soil microbial communities from Hopland, California, USA - 2 Assembly 2016 (version 4) | ecosystem: Environmental > Terrestrial > Soil > Grasslands | place: USA: Hopland...
GAGAGCACGTCCTCGGTCGCGTTGCGGTTCGCGCGGTCGATCAGCTCGTCGAGGTCGACGAGCGTCTGCGCCTTGTCGGCGTCGCGCTCGGTGAAAGCCTCCAGTGCGACCCGGATCATCTGCTCGCAGCGTTGGCCCATCTCCTCGATCGAGCGGCTGATGTTCTCGTCGGTCACGTCGAGATCGCCCATCAGCTTCGTCAGCTTCGCGACGGTCACGCAGTAGTCGGCCATCCGCTCGAGGTGCAGGTTGACGCGCAGCACGGCGAGCACGAGGCGCAGGTCGGCCGCGACCGGCGTCTGGCGGGCGAGCAGCGACTGCACGCCCTCCTCGATCTGGATGTAGCGCGAGTCGACCTCGTCGTCGAAGCGGATCACCTCGTCTGCGAGCTCCTCGTCGCCGCGTGCCAGGGCGTTCAGCGCCGAGCGGAGCGCGCGCAGGACGAGGTCGCCCTCCTCCTGCAGCGACGCCTCGAGCTGCGCCAGCTCCTCGGTGAACGAGAGCCTCAACCGAACCGCCCCGTGACGTAGCCCTCGGTGCGCTCGTCGGAGGGCTGGGTGAAGATCTTCTCGGTCGAGTCGTACTCGACGAGGATCCCGTGCCGCGAGCCGTCCTCCTCGAGGTGGAGCGAGAAGAACGCGGTCATCTCGGCGACACGGGCGGCCTGCTGCATGTTGTGCGTCACGATCACGAGGGTGTAGTCCTGCTTGAGCTCGTGCATCAGGTCTTCGATCGCGGAGGTGGAGATCGGGTCGAGCGCGGACGCGGGCTCGTCGAGCAGCACGACGTCGGGCTCGACGGCGATCGCGCGCGCGATGCAGAGGCGCTGCTGCTGGCCGCCCGAGAGGCCGAGCGCCGACTTCTTGAGCCGGTTCTTGACCTCGTCCCAGAGGGCGGCGCGCCGGAGCGCTTGCTCGACGCGGTCGTCGAGGTTGTCCTTCATGCCGAGGACGCGGAGGCCGTAGGCGACGTTGTCGTAGATCGACTTCGGGAAGGGGTTCGGCCGCTGGAAGACCATCCCGATCCGGCGGCGGACCTCGATCGGGTCGACGTCCTTCGCGTACAGGTCGACGCCGTGGTACCGGATATCGCCGGCGACGTGCGCATTCGCGACGAGGTCGTTCATGCGGTTCAGACAGCGGAGCACGGTCGACTTCCCGCATCCGGAAGGTCCGATCAGCGCGGTGATCGCGTTCTTGTAGATGTCGATCGAGACGTCTTCGACTGCGACCGACTTGCCGTATGAGACGGTCAGGCCGTCGATCTCGAACACCGGCTGCCGTGTCGCCGGCGCGGGCTGCGGCGCCTGCGTCACCGTGAGCGGGGTCACCGCCGGTGCGTTCTGCCTCCTCGAGCCCGTCGTCATCACGCGTCCAGTGTCGACGGGCGCTCACGTACCGGGGGTGCCGAGGATGTGAACGACGTGTGACGAGGTGGTGACCGTGTCTCGGGCCGTTATCGCGAACTGGAATGCTGGCCGCGATGGAAGCCGCCTCGGTCACGGCACCTGCCGCACTCGGCCACACGCGCCGCTTCGGCGATCGCATCGGCGACGCCGTGCTGCACGTGATCACCGCGCTCGCCGCGCTGCTCGGCGTCGTGACCGTCTTCGCGATCATCTGGCGCGTCTTCGTCGGCGCCTGGCCGGCGATCAAGGCGTTCCACCTCGACTTCGTCACCGACAACGTCTGGAACGCGCCGCTGAACCAGTTCGGCGCGCGCGACCTGATCCTCGGAACGCTCATCACGTCCTTCGGAGCGATGCTGATCGCCGCGCCGCTCTCGATCGCGATCGGGCTCTTCCTGAGCGAGCTCGCGCCACCCGCGGTCCGCGGCCCGGTCGGCACGCTCGTCGAGATGCTCGCCGCCGTGCCGAGCGTCGTCGTCGGGCTCTGGGGCATCTTCGTCCTTGCGCCGTTCAACGCACAGCACGTGCAGCCGTTCCTGAGCAGCTTCCTCGGCTGGATCCCGATCTTCGCGAACGGCCAGGACAAGGTCGCCTCGACGGTCTTCACCGCGATGATCGTGCTGACGATGATGACGATCCCGATCACGTCGTCGATCTGCCGCGAGCTCTTCCTCGGCGTTCCGGACGAGCTGGAGGAAGCCTCGATCGGGCTCGGCGCGACACGCTGGGAGATGGTCAGGACCGTGATCGTCCCGAGCGTGCGCGGCGGCGTCGTGGCGGCGGTCATCCTCGGTCTCGGTCGCGCGCTCGGCGAGGCGATCGCCGTCTCGCAGGTGATCGGCAACTTCATTCCGCTGAAGCGCTCGATCTTCGAGCCGGGCGACACGCTCGCGAGCCGCGTCGCGGGCCAGTACCAGGGCGCGGTCACGAACCTGCAGATCTCAGCGCTCATCTACCTGGCTGCGATCCTGCTCGTGATCACGTTCATCTCGAACCTGCTGGCGCAGCGCATCGTCAAGCGCTTCGAGTTCCAGCAGGCGGGAGGCGAGTGATGGACGCCCCGGCGCCGGCGATCTCGCTCAGGGCGACGGGCCGCTCACGGCGCCGGCTGCTCGTGAACCGGCTTGCCGAGCTGGCGGCGACGCTCGCGGCCGCCGTCGCGGTCGGAGCGCTCATCGTGCTCATCTGGTCGGTCGCGATGAAGGGGCTCGACGCGCTCAACTGGGACTTCTTCACGAAGGGGCCTGCCGTCTTCGGCCAGGCCGGCGGCGGCGTCGCACCCGCGCTCGTCGGCTCGTTGCTCCTCGTCGGGATCGCGACCGCGATCGCGCTGCCCTTCGGCGTGCTGGCGGCGATCTACGTGAGCGAGTTCGCGCCGCGGCGGCTCGCCGAGCAGGTGCGGCTGTGGCTCGACGTGCTGAACGGCTTCCCGTCGATCGTGATCGGCATCTTCGTCTTCGCGCTCTGCGTCAAGGTGAGTGTGCCGGTCGTCGGGTGGGGACACCACCAGAGTGCCTTCGCGGGCGGGCTCGCGCTCGCGATCATCATGCTGCCGCTCGTCGCGCGCGCGACGATGGAGGTGCTGCAGCTCGTGCCGAACCACCTACGGGAGGCGAGCTACGCCCTCGGCGTCTCGAAATGGCAGACGGTGCTGCGCGTCGTGCTGCCGACGTCGTTCGGCGGCATCCTCACCGGCACGACGCTCGCGATCGCGCGCGCCGCAGGCGAGACCGCGCCGCTCCTCTTCACCTGCGCGATCGCAGGGCAGATCGTCGACTGGAACCCCACGCACTCGGTGCAGTCGATCCCGCTGATGATCTTCCAGAACTCCGAGTCGCCCGATCCGGCCCTGCAGGCGCAGGCGTGGGCGGGCGCGTTCGTGCTGATCGTGTTCGTGCTCGTGACGAGCCTGACGGCGCGCTTCCTGTTCGACCGGTCGCGCAAGAAGCTCGGCCTTACGCGGTAGAGCGTTCACCACTCCGTCACCCCGCCGTCACAGCGCGTCAGCCCACGTCCGGCTGCAGGCGCGGCACGCTGGCGCCATCAACCAGCACCTGAACAACACCCCCAGGGACAAGGAGAGGACGTCAATGAAGAGAGGGCTCGCCCTCATCGCAGCCTCGGTCGTCGCGCTCAGCGCGATCGCTGCCGCAGGCGCTCGCAGCAACGACACCACGATCTCGGGTGCGGGAAGCACGTTCGTCTCGCCGCTCGTCTCGACGTGGACGCCTGCGCTCGGAGAGGCGTTCGGCTACCGCGTGCAGTACAGCGGCGTCGGCTCCGGTGCCGGCATCGCGGCGATCACGAACCGCCAGGTCGACTTCGGCGCCTCCGACGCGCCGCTGACGCCCGACCAGGCGACGGCCTGCAAGGGCTGCGTGCAGATCCCGTGGGCGCTGTCTGCGACGTCGGTCGCCTACAACGTCCCGAACGCGCCGGCGCACCTGAACCTGGACGGCCGAACGATCTCGCGCATCTTCCTCGGCCAGATCACGAACTGGAACGACCCGGCGATCAAGGCGCTGAACAAGGGCGCGAACCTGCCGGACCTGAAGATCACGCCCGTCTTCCGCTCCGACGGATCGGGCACCTCGTACAACTTCACCGACTACCTCTCGTCCGTGAACGCCGAGTGGAAGTCGAAGATCGGTGTCTCGACGCAGCCGGCGTTCCCGGCAGGCGTCGGGGCGCGTGGCTCGGGAGGCGTCGCCGGAGTCGTCTCGCGCACGAGCGGGGCGATCACCTACGTCGACGTCGCGTTCGCGCTCAACAACCACATCAAGTTCGCAGCCGTGCGCAACGCCGCGGGGAAGTTCCTCTTCCCGAGCCTGCGCCGCATCACCGCCGCGGCCGAGGCGTTCACGAAGGTGCCCGCGAGCAACGAGATGCACATCGTGAACCCGCCGAAGAAGGCCGCGCTCGCGTACCCGATCTCCACCTACACCTACGTGATCGTCCCGCAGCAGACCGCGCACGCGGCCGAGCTGCGCAAGCTGATCTTCTGGGCGCTGACCCAGGGCCAGAGGTCGCAGTTCACCGCGAAGCTCCTTTTCGCACCGCTGCCGAAGCCGGTCCTCGTCGCGTCCGAGAAGACGCTGAAGTCCGTTCATACCTAGGCAACCCCTCCCGGTGCTTGCCTAGGCGAGGGCGTCCCTTCGGGGGCGCCCTCAGCTCTTCAGGGTGCCGGCAGCATCCTGCGCTAGGACGTGGCTTCGCCTGTCCCGTGGAGGCGTGCGTTTGCCATGTAGACCGTCGCACCTCCGTCGACCATCAGCGTCGCGGCATTGACGTAAGAGGCATCGTCCGATGCGAGAAAGACGACAGCTTTTGCCACGTCGTGCGGGGTGCACAGTCTCGGCATCGGGTAGTTCCGCAGCGACGTCTCGACGTACTCTTCGCTCGCATTGTTCACGGCTCCAGGAGTGAGCGTCAGGCCCGGCGCCACGGCATTGCAACGGATCCCGCGCGTTCCGTACTGAGAAGCAACCGATTTCGTCAGCAGCACGACGCCCGCCTTGGACGCCCCGTACGCGGCGCGTACGCCACGGCCGACGAAGCCGTCGATCGACGCCGTGTTCACGATCGATCCGCCGCCGCCGGCGAGCATGACCGGGATCGCGTGCTTGCAGCCGAGGAACTGGCCTTTGAGGTTGACGGCGACGAGACGATCGAAGACGGACATGTCGAGCGTCGTTATGTCCGTGTCGACGGCGTTGAGCGAGGAGTCGGTGGCGTTGTTGTGCAGTACGTCGAGCCTGCCGAACGACAGGACCGCCGTCTCGATCATCCGCTCGACACTCTCCTCATCGGAGACGTCGACCTCGACGTGCACCGCCGCATCGAGTTCAGCGGCGACACGTTCCGCTTCGGCTTGGTCGAGGTCGGCGACCACGACCGAGGCACCCTCGCGGGCCATCAGGCGCGCCGTCGCCTCACCGATGCCGCTGCCCGCCCCCGTGACGATCGCGACCTTGCCGTCGAGTCGCTTCATTGGCCGAGTAACTTAACGGCCCGGCGCGCAGGCTTCAGATTCTGGCGTGTCGATCCGGAACACCGCCCACGCCACGCAACCGGTGTCAGAAGCCTGTTCGGGCCGCCTCAGGGTCGCCCGTCAGTGCGTGCGGCGCGGCGCTGACGCAACACGCGCTCTTCGGCGCGCCGCGAACAGCACTTTGTGTTGAGTCATCACGAAGTGCACGGCGGTCGGGGCCGGGGCGCAGCCGCGACGCCGGCTCAGGTCGGAGCTGGGATGCCGACACGTCGCGCGGCCTCAACCGGGGAACGTCGCCCTGATGCGCAGCCCGCGGCCGCGGTCGCCTTCGGCCTCCACCTCGCCGCCGGCGGCGACGACGATGTGCTTCACGATCGCGAGGCCGAGGCCGGTGCCGCGGGAGGTGCGCGCGGAGTCGGAGCGGTAGAAGCGCTCGAAGAGGCGCGGCAGCGTCTGTGCGGGCACGCCGGCTCCGTCGTCCGCCGCGGTCAGCATGACGAAGTCGCCGGCCCGCCCGATCGAGAGCGTGAAGTGCGCGCCGTGGCCCGCGTACCGGATCGCGTTCTCGGCGAGGTTCTGCGCGACGATGCGGAGCATCCGCGGCCGCAGCGGCAGGTCGATGCTCGCGTCCCCCTCGACGGAGAGCGTCACGCCTGCGCGCGCCGAGGACGCGTCGAGCTCCTCGACGACGGCCTCGAGCACCGGGATCGCCGTCGTGTGTCCGAGGGAGACGATCTCGCGGCCGCTCTCCAGCTCAGAGAGGAACAGGATCTCGTCGATCAGCGCGCCGGCGTTCTCGACCTCGGCGCGCGCCTGGTCGATCAGCGCGTGCACGTCGGCGCCCGGCAGGTCGGCGTTGTCGAGCAGGGCGAGGATGCGGGCGAGTGGGGTACGCAGCTCGTGGGAGACGGCCGCGGTGAAGCCGGTCCGCAGCTCGTCGAACCGGCCGCCGTGGCCGAGCTCACTCACAGGCTCGTCGAATCCCGTCACCAGAACGTCACCAGTCCGTCACCCGGATCTGCCCCCTCGCCGCTCTATCGTAGGGGTGTGGCCAAGGTGTTGATCGTCGAGGACGACCATGTGATCGCAGACGGCATGGCGCGGCATCTGGCGGCAGGCGGGTTCGACCCGATCGTCGTCGGCCGCGGCGAGCTGGGCCTCGCGCGGCTGCGCTTCGAGAATCCCGACGTCTGCGTGCTCGATCTGATGCTTCCGGAGCTCGACGGCTGGAAGCTGATCGAGACCGCGCGGGCGGAGGGGATCGGCACGCCGATCGTCGTCGTCTCGGCGCGCGGCACCGAGCACGATCGCGTGCACGCGCTCGAGATCGGCGCCGACGACTACCTCGTCAAGCCGTTCTCGATGCGCGAGCTCGTCGCGCGCGTCGGCGCGGCGGCACGGCGGGGCGTGCGGCCCGCGGAGGAGAAGCGGGGTGACCCGATCGAGATCGAGGAGCTGCGCATCGACCCGCGCGAGGTGCAGGCGTTCGTCGACGGCAAGAGCGCCGGTCTGACGCCGACGGAGTTCAAGCTGCTCTACACGCTCGCGCTCGACCGCGGCCGCGTGGTCACGCGCGACGAGCTCCTGCAAAAGGTGTGGGGACGGCGCGAGACGCACCGCGACCGCACCGTCGACGTGTTCGTCCGTCGCTTGCGACAGAAGGTCGACCGCGCTTCCTCGCGGCATTCCTTCATCCAGACGCGTTTCGGCGTCGGCTACAAGCTGGAGCCAGAGCCGAAGGCGTAGCCGTAGGTTCGAGCAGCGGCTCGACGTAACCGCTTCGTCACAGAATCGTTCCCGCTTGTGACGGATGCGCTACGGGAGACTCGGTTGCGTCAACCGGAACTCCGAACGGGAGGGCTCTCTTGAACCGCAAGACGCTTGTGCTCGCGGTCGTCGCTGCGGCAGCGATCTTCGCGGCGGCTGTCAGCGCCGCAGGATCCGACGATCTACAACTGGCGAACGTCCCGTCCGCCAACACCAGGGCCGTGGGCTACGCGCCCGTGTCGCTCTACTCGGCCGGCCTCACGCCGGTCGTCGTCGCTCAGGGCTCGATGAAGCTCGAGAACCCGGACGGCATCGTCACGAACTATGGCTACGAGAACGACGTGCCGAGCCCGAGCGATCCGGCCGTGCCGCTGATGGTGCCGTCGGGTGCGATCGCGACCGAGGCGCAGAAGACGGAACCCGACAAGAACGTCTACCTCGTGCTGAAGAACCAGCACGGCGCCGGCGCGACAGTCGACTATGGCACGCACTTCCTCTACCAGGGGCACGAGGCGGGCGCGCTCGTCAACGGCGCGCGGCAGGGCGTGATCACCCGCATCAATCTCGACGCGGACAGCAATCATCGCGTCACGCTGCTCGCGGACAAGGACGACACCGGCGCGCCCGTGAACACGATCGACGGCATCACCTGGGACCCGTTCGCGAAGGTGCTGCTCCTCACGACCGAGAATGCGGCCGCGCCGACGTACTCGGCGACCGTCGACTTCCCGTCGAGCGTCCACGACATCTCGGGCGCGATCGGTCGCGGCGGCTACGAAGGCATCCAGAACGACAGCGACGGCAACGTCTGGATCGCCGAGGACATCGGCGGTGCGAACAAGCCGGGCACCGTCGCGCGCGTCCCGAACAGCTTCATCTTCCGCTTCGTCCCGAAGCACAAAGACGACCTCTCCAGCGGGAAACTGCAGGTGCTGCAGGTCCTGAACCCGACCGGGCAGCCGGTCACGCAGGCCTCGCAGACGGCCGTGAATGCGCCCGACCAGGTCGCGCTGCACACCTACGGCAACGTCTTCGACACGAGGTGGGTGACCGTCCACGACACGGCGGTCGACGGCAACGCGCCGTTCAACGCCAACACCGCGGCGAAGGCGGCGAACGGCACGCCGTTCAAGCGGCCGGAGAACGGCGTCTTCCGGCCCGGGACGCACTTCGGCGAATTCGTCTTCACCGAGACCGGTGACACGAACGCGACGAGCGTCGAGAACGACACGGCCGGTGGCTGGGGCTCGCTCTTCGACCTGAAGCAGTCGAGCCCGTCGGCGAGCACCGGAAAGATCACGGTGTTCTTCAAGGGCACCGCGCGCACGAACAGCCTCGACAACATCACGTTCCTGTCGCGCGACATCGTCTCAGCGGTCGAGGACCGCGGCGACGGGCTGCACGGGCAGCTGAACGCGCTGGACTCGGGCTGGGCATTCGACATGGGCACCGACTACTCGAAGCCGGGCAACCTCGTCGACCGGTTCATCGCCGAGGGCCGCGACGCGTCCGCGACGATCGACGCGAACGTGACGCCGACCGGGTTCGGTAAGAACGACGGCGACCAGGAGCTCACCGGCATCCACGCCTCGAACGGCGACCCGGGCGTCGACGGGATCCTTGGCGCGGAGAAACCGCTGCTCGGCCACGACGGTTGGCGGCTGTTCTACACGGAGCAGCACGGCGACAACCGGACGATCGAGCTCCTCGTGGGCGACCGAAACGACGACGAGGACGACGACCGTCGCGGGCACGACGACTAGGTGACGCGCCGCGCCGCCCGTCTCCGCGGGCGGCGCGGCGCATCTTCTAGCCCCCGGCTACCCCTCCGGCCAGGGCGATTCCCGCAGAGGCCTTCTAGCGTGCGGCTGGGCACGTCAAATCGCGTCGAGGGGGAATCTCTTGTCTACACGTACGTCGACGCTCGCACGCGGTGCGGGCGGGATCGTCACGCTCATGCTTGTCCTGCTCGCTGTGCTGCCGGGAACCGCGTTCGGCGGCGACACTGTCGCACCGACCGCGACGCTGACCGCTCCGGCAGCGGGGAGCACGGTCCGGAACGGGCAGGCGCTGACCGCGACCGCTTCGGACGCGGGTGGGGTCGCGAACGTCGCGTTCCGCTCTTGCCGCGGCACGACCTGCGCGTGGGCGAACGGCGTGGCGATCGGCGCCGCGCTCACGGCCGCGCCCTACACGCTCGCGTGGAACGGGCAGCCGGCAGACGGCACGTACACCCTGCTCGCCCGCGCGACCGACCGCGCCGGCAACGTCGGCACGTCCGCGCCGCGGACGGTGACCGTCGACAACGCGGCGCCCGACACGACATTGCTCGCGAAGCCGCCGCTCGTCACGACGAGCCCGAGCTCGACGTTCACCTTCTCGAGCGAGGCCGGCGCGACGTTTGCCTGCTCGATCGACGGGAGCGCATTCACTGCGTGTACCTCGCCGAGGACATACGGCCTCGCGGGCGGGCTGCACCTGTTCGCCGTGCACGCGATCGACCGCGCGGGCAACGTCGACCAGACGCCGCCCGTCTGGCTCTGGCACGTCGGCGCGGCGAGTGACACGACGCCGCCCGACACGGCGATCGGAACCAAGCCGGCAGCGCTGACGAACGCGACCGCTGCCACCTTCTCCTTCACGAGCGAGGCCGGCGCGTACTTCGCGTGCTCACTCGACGGCGGCGCCTACGCGGCCTGCGCCTCGCCGAAGGCCTACAGCGGCCTCGCGAATGGCACTCACGCCTTCTCGGTGCGCGCGACCGACGGCGCCGGGAACACCGACCCGTCGCCCGCGTCCTTCACGTGGGTGGTCGACACCGTCGCTCCCTCCGTGCACCTCGACGAGGTGCCCGCGAAGCTCGCGAACGCCGGCACGGCGCGGTTCGCGTTCTCGAGCGAGGCCGGCGCACAACTCGCCTGCTTCCTCGACGGAGCGCGGACGGCAAGCTGCGCCTCGCCCGTGACGCCCTCCGGCCTGCCGGACGGCGACCACACCTTTGTCGTGCAGGCGACGGACGCTGCAGGCAACGTCGGCTCCGCCGCCTACACGTGGACGGTCGACACGACCGCGCCCGAGACGACCATCGGCTCGAGCCCGCCGGCGCTCGTCGCGAGCGCGCATGTGACGATCCTGTTCTCGAGCGACGACGCCGCCGCGTCGTTTGCCTGCTCGCTCGACGGTGGCGCGTACGCCGCGTGCTCCTCGCCGCGGGACCTGACCGGTCTCGGCGACGGCACGCACACGTTCTCGGTCCGCGCGACGGATCGCGCAGGCAACGTCGATCAGACGTCCGCTCAGGTGGGGTGGACGGTCGACACGACGGCACCGACCGTCTCGTTCGACGCGCACCCGTCGTCGCCGACGAAGAGCACGGGCACGACCTTCGACTTCTCGTCCGAGGGGGGCGCGGCGTTCGAGTGCTCGCTGGACGGCGAGGACTTCTACGCGTGTCTGCCGCCCGAGAACGTCACCGGGCTCGCCGACGGCGCGCACAGCTTCGCCGTCCGCGCGACCGACCGTGCGGGCAACGTCGGTGCGCCGAGGACGTTCCACTGGACGGTCGACACGACTGCGCCCGACAGCGTCTTCGAAGACCGTCCCGCTGCTGCGACGACCACGACCAGCGTGCAGCTCGTCTTCTCGAGCGAGGCGGGAGCCGCGCTCGAGTGCTCGCTGGACGGCGCCTCCTTCGCCGCGTGCACGTCGCCCGTCGACCTGACAGGCCTCGCCGACGGCGAACACACCTTCGGTGTCCGTGCGACCGACGCCGCCGGTAACGTCGGCGACGCCGCCGTCGTCGCCTGGACGGTCGACACGCACGCGCCCGACACGCAGATCGGCGCACGGCCGTCGGCCCTCGCGGGCCCCGCCGAGACGACGATCGCCTTCGCGGCCGACGAGGCGAGCTCGTTCAGCTGCAGCCTCGACGGTGCCGCGTTCGTGGACTGCGCGTCGCCGCTCGACCTCGGCACGCTCGCAGACGGCCCGCACACGTTCGCCGTCCGCGCCACGGACCCGGCGGGCAACCAGGAAGAGACGCCCGCGACCTACAGCTGGACGACCGACACGGTCGCGCCGGCGGTTGCGATCACCGCGCCCGCTGCGGGCGCCACGGTCTCCGGGCTCGTGGTGCTCTCGGCCGACGTCTCCGACGCCTCCGGCGTCGGCGGTGTCCAGTTCCAGCTCGACGGTGCCGACCTCGGCGCCGAGGATCCCGGCCCCGCGCCCTACGAGGCGCGGCTCGACACGACCGCGCTCGCGAACGGCCCGCACACGCTCGGCGCCGTCGTCCGCGACGCGGCGGCCAACGTGACGACGCGGACGGTCGACGTCACGGTCGCGAACGAGGGCCCGGCACCGGCGACGGCCGGCCTCGTCGCCGTCGGTCCTGGCTACGTCGACGCCACCGCACGTCAGGTCGTCCGCACCGCCGCCGGCCGCGTCTACATCGTCGCCGTCGACGACAGCGCCTACGAGGCGCACAGCGGCTCCGCCGTCCTTCGCGCATGGAAGGCGAACCGCGAGGGCGTGCCGACCGCGTTCGACGAGGTCGACGCGGCGAGCCACCCGCGGCCCGGCGCGAGCGGGATCACCAACATCGTCGGCGCCGACCTGCGACTCGACAAGACGTCCGGGATCGTCCACACGCTGCGGCTGGAGAGCAGCGGCGCGGGCGAGCTCGTCTACCAGACGTTCGACACCGGCACCGATCGCTGGTCGTCCTCCGACGAGGACGTGGCGACCGGCGTGCGTGCAGCCGGGCGCGGACGCGAGACGTTCGCGCTCGCCGTCGACGCAGCCGGCGTCCCGCACGTCGTCTACTCGACGGGCAGCGCGCTCTGGTACACGAACCGCACCGGCGGGGGCTGGAGCCCGCGGGTCGAGCTCGCGAGCGGAGGCAGCCTGCTGCACCCGTCGCTGACCTTCGACGCGCTCGGCAACCTCCACGTCGCGTGGCTCGACGACGAGTCGCCCGCCGTGCTCTACAGGGAGCGCGCCGCGAACGGCACGTGGACCGCGACCGACACCGTCGCGACGGGTGACGTGCTCACGAACGTCAACGCCGACCAGGGCGTGAGCGTCGCCGCCAGGGCCGACGGCACGCCGTACGTGCTCTTCGTGAGCGGCCCGCGCGGCCACATGGGACCGAGCGACGCCGTCTTCGGAGCCGTGCGTATCAGCTATCGCGGTGCGGACGGCACCTGGCAGTCGGACGACCCGGGGCCCGAGCTGTACGCGCACACGCCGCAGATCTACCTGCATGGCGACGACGTGTACGCGTTCCTCGGCCACGACATCGACGGCCGCCTCGGCTATGCCGTGCACCAGCCCGGCCGGCCGTGGTCGACGGAGCGCCTGCTCTCGTCGACCGACGACGGCTTCATCGACGGCTCCGCGTCCGTGCGGCTCGACGTCGACGATGTCGACCCGGGCGTGATCGACGCGGTCTTCTACGACGAGGACAAGCTCCACGACGGTACCGACCTGCCGGAGCTGTACTACCGCGCGGTCACCCCGGCCGAGCCGGCGCAGCCGGACACCGCGGCGCCGTCCATTGGGATCGACACGCCGGGCGCGGGCTCGACCGTCGCGGGCGCCGTCAGCGTCGCCGCGTCGGCGACTGACGACGTCGGCGTCACGAGCGTCGACTTCCAGCTCGACGGCGTCGAGCTCGGCGCCGCCGACACGACCGCGCCGTACTCCATCACGTGGGACTCGACGACTGCAGCGGACGGCACGCACGTGCTCACTGCTGTCGCGCGCGACGCGGCAGGCAACGAGAGGACGTCGGAGGCGGTGACCGTCACGGTCGACAACTCGGCGCCCGTCGAGCCGCCCGCGACGCTCTTCGGGTCGGAGGACCTTCTGCCGAACGACGACTTCGACGACCCCGGGTTCGCCGAGGCGTTCCAGGTGACCGCAGGCGCGGACGGCACGCTGCGCACGCTGCACGTGCACCTCGGCCCCGGATCGCTCGCCTCGGACGTGATCGTCGGCATCTACGGCGACGACGGCGACGACCGGCCGGGAACGCTCCTGACCTCGGCCGACATCGCGGTGCCCGAGGCGGGTGCCTGGAACAGCGTCGCGTTGCCGACGCTCCCGATTGCGGCCGGCACGAAGTACTGGGTCGCGCTGCTCGCGCCGACCGGAGCCGGCGGCCGCGTCACGTTCCAGCACGGCTCGGGCGGGCTCGCGGTCGGCGACGCGAACGCGGGCAGCGACCTGCCGGCGGTCTGGACGACGACCGGCGGGCCGTGGCCGGACGCGCCGCTCGCCGCCTTCGGGACGAGCTAGAGAGAGATCAGACCGTCTGCCCGGGCGCGAAGCGCTCGGGCACGACGGTCTGGTGCCAGAGCACGATCCGGCCGTGCTCGACCCGGAGGATGGCGGCGGCCGAAGCGCCCACGCCGTCGCAGCGATGCTGCGGGCGGTTGCGAAGCTCGAAGATCGCGAGCACCTCGTCCTTCCCGTGCACCTCGATGTGGCTGATGCGGCCGCCGCACGGGAGGCCCGCGTTCCAGCGCACCGCGTCTGCGTGGGTCTGCAGGATCTGCTCGCCGTTCTGCACGATCTGCGCGCCGCCTGCGAAGAGGCGTGCCGCGTGCTCGTTGTCGTTGCGGTCGAGCGCCGCGCTCCAGGCGCGCACCACCTCCGGCGCGGAAGCGCTCTTCGCGCCGCCGCAGCCGGCGAGCGCGAGCATGGCGAGCAGGATCGCGGCCGCCTTCATGCGGGTAGTGTGCCGCCCGTGGACTTCGGGCTGACGGCCGAGCAGCGCGAGATCCAGGCGCTGGCGCGTGAGTTCGCCGCCGCCGAGATCGAGCCGCACGCGGCCGAGTGGGATCGCGCACACGGCTTTCCGCGCGAGCTGCTCGGGAAGCTCGGCGACCTCGGGCTGATGGGCGTCTGCGTGTCGGAGGAGTACGGCGGCGCCGATGCGGACTTCCTCTCGTACATCCTCGTGCTGGAGGAGCTCTCGCGCGCAGACGCCGGTGTCGGCGTGACCGTTGCCGTGCACACCTCGGCTTGCACGCTGCCGATCCTCGCGTTCGGCAACGACGAGCAGCGCGCACGCTTCGTCCCGCCACTCGCGCGCGGAGAGGGGGTTGGGTGCTTCGCGCTGACCGAGCCGGGCGCCGGCTCCGACGCAGGCTCGATCGTCACGAGCGCGACCGAGGACGACGGCGGCTGGCACCTGCGCGGCGCGAAGCAGTGGATCACGAACGCCGCGTTCGGCGGCACGCTCCTCTTCTTCGCGCGCACGGGCGCCGAGTCGCGCACCGCGCGCGGCATCTCCGCGTTCGTCCTCGACACCGACCAGGTGACGATCACGCGCACCGAGGAGAAGCTCGGGTTGAACTCGTCGGTGACGAACGACATCGCAGTCGATTCGCGCGTCGACGGCGACCGGTTGATCGGCGAGCTCGATCACGGCTTCCGGATCGCGATGGCGACTCTCGACGGCGGCCGCATCGGCATCGCCGCGCAGGCGGTCGGGATCGCGCAGGCCGCGTTCGACGTGGCGTTGCGCTACTCGAAGGACCGCGAGGCGTTCGGCCACCGGATCGCGGACTTTCAGGCGATCCAGCACAAGCTCGCGAACATGTCGATGGAGATCGACGCCGCGCGCCTGCTCGTGTATCGCGCCGCGTGGCTCAAGGACCAGGGGCAGCCGCACACCGAGGCGGGCGCGAAGGCGAAGCTCTTCGCCTCCGAGATGGCGCGCCGTCAGACCGCCGAGGCGATCCAGGTGCTCGGCGGCTACGGCTACACGAAGGAGTTTCCGGTCGAGCGCTACTACCGCGACGCAAAGATCACCGAGATCTACGAGGGCACGAGCGAGATCCAGCGCCTCGTGATCGCGCGCTCGATCCTTCGGGACACGTCCGGTGTCAGACACGCGCACCAAA